>Ga0315536_1001174_pt1 | contig 13307 bp, 11 predicted proteins | sample SalMarSW160230MG_FD_203093 | JGI IMG/M metagenome (GOLD analysis project Ga0315536, IMG submission 203093) | Salt marsh sediment microbial communities from the Plum Island Ecosystem LTER, Massachusetts, United States - Salt Marsh Sediment SW1602-30 ... | reverse complement strand
GATCAGGTAGTCATCGGCGCCAGCGTCGAGTGCTTCGGCGATGTCGAACTCTCCGTCCTTTGCGGTGAGCATCAGAATGGGGGTCCAGTTCGATTCTTCCCGCAGCGTCGCGCAGACACTGAAGCCGTTGACTTTGGGGAGCAGGATGTCCAACACGATGACGTCGTAGGGTTGGTTGCGAGCGAACCAGAGCCCCTCCTCACCATCTGTGGCGATGTCAACGGCGTGGCCGTCGGCCTCGAGGCCGCGTTTGAGGTAGGCAGCGAGTTTGGTTTCGTCTTCGACGACCAGCAGTCGCATTCGTCACTCGTCTCCAATATCTGCGGTGTTCGGACCGTAGATCGTTGTGGCTGAGAGCGGGGTGTGGCACCCCGCTCTCAGTTCCGGCTTCGGGGCAGGGCATGGGCATCGTGGTCAGTCGGAGGTCTCCTCACCACCGGCGTCCTTCTGCACGGTCGCGGTCTGGGGGGCGGCGCCTTGGGCGCTGACTTCGACGGTGACGTCGAGGGCGTTGAGGGAGGTGGCGTAGATGCTGAACTCGTTGACCGGGAAGTGGTCAGGTTGACCGGTGTTGTCGAAGTGGATGATGCGGCTGCCACCGGCCGGGATGGTGAACGTGTCGGGGAGTTTGGTGTAGTAGCTGTCGCTGGTCCCCGCCGTCGGGTCGGTGAAGGTGTAGTACACCTCGAATCCGCCCAGCTCGGTTGAACCGGTGTTAGTGACGGCGATCTCGAGATGGTCGGCTACGCCTGCGCCGGAGGCGTCGACGTTGTTCTCGACCAGCACCGAGTCGATTCTCAGGTCCTGTGCCGTTGCCGTGTTGGTGATGGGGTTGCTGGTGACCGGAAGAATCGGTCCTCCGGCCGCTGCCGTGGTCGCCGTCCCTGCTGCGGTGGTTGCTGTGCCGGCTGCCGTGGTAGTCGAGCCGGCTCCGCTGCAGGCGGACAGTACGGCCCCGGCAGCGAGTGCAGCCGCGATCGCATGGCGGATTCGGTGGGTGTTGGTGGTCATGACGTTTCTCCTTGCGGGATGGTTGGTTGTTCGCGAAAGGCGTGTCTCACGGCGAACGGGAGCGCGGCCGCGTAGATCAGGATCCAGGCGATCGAGAAACGCACCTGCAAGAACAGGTCGGGCAGGCTGAGAGTCCGGAACCGCTCTTTGACGTCGGTCATGGCGAAGGCGAACCGTTCGAAGTGCTTGGCGAATGAAGCGGCCTCGATGCTTCCCCGGATGGTCTCGTAGGTGGCGAAGTGGGTCAGGATCTGTACCTCACCGTCGTGTCCGAGGCCGAGGGCGGAGAACAGCCCACCGGGGAGTTGATTGTCGGCGTCGAGGGTGTCGCCGATCTGGGGCAGGATGAGGACGACGACGAGCCAAAGACCGAGGGCGACCATCAGCCCGTTGGTCGTGTTCCTCGAGGACGCCGCGGTGTAGGCCCCGACACCATAGAAGACGGCCATGTAGATGATCGCGGCGATGAAGGCGAGCAGCAGCTTCCCTACCTGACCGAGGTTGATCCAGTCGTGACCGACCAGGCCGACGGACACAACGGCGACGGCGGTGGTGGCCGCGACGAGGGTGGTGATCACGGCCAATGCCCCGAGGAGGCTGCCTGACGCCAGTTCACCGGAGGTGACCGGGCGGGACATGATCAGGGGAAGCGTACGGTTGACCCGTTCCCTCGACACGGTGAGATAGCCGAGGGTGATGGCGATCACCCCTCCAATGATCTCGATGTACTCGAACGCTCCCCGCAGCAACGACAGCGGCGCCAGCGGCGACGGAGCGATCTGAGCAATGCCGTTCGCTTCGGCAGCGGCCTTGTATGCCTGGTAGTCGGCGAGTCGGCTGGCGTACTCGGCTGAGGCGATGATCACCGACGCCGCGGTTGCGACGATGAGGATGACAAGCAGGACCTCGAGGATTCGGCTGCGTACCGCCGCCCGGTACTCGTGGCGGGCGATGGCCAGGATTCGGTGTCTTTTGTCATTCGCCATTGCTGCTCCTCGAGAAGTCATGTCGCCGGACCAGAACGATCACGGCTGCTGCGAATGCAGCTGCGACTGCGGCGATCGGAACGACCCGCAGCAGCGTTTGCGTCAGGGGCTCTGGCGGAGCGGTGGCCAGGATCTGCCCACTCACCGCCTTGTACTGCTCGGCGATCGAGATCGGCCGGGCCACGGCGGTGATCTGGAAGAACCGCTGCGAGGTTCCCACCGGGTCAACGATCGGGTTGAGCGATGCGGTGGGCCGGAGTCCCGAGGTGAACTGTGGGATCGCGAACGTGATCACGAGCCACACACCCATCGCCCCCAGCAACCCGAGCGAGCGGCGCCGGTTCACCAGCGCCATGCCCATGCCGACGAGGGCGAACACCATCAGATACAGCCACGACAGCCCGTAGAAGAGTCCGAGGCGTGTCACCACCGGCAGGGTCGGGACCGTCTGGTTGACGACCACGAGCGACACGAGGCTGACCGCGAGCGCAGCCAGAAGGATCAATGCAAGCGAGGTGGCGGCTGCAGCGATCTTCCCCACTGCGTAGCCCGTTCGGGAGATTCGGCGGGAGAAGATCAGCCGGCCCAGCCCGGTGGACTCATCGTCGGCGACGCTCAGATGTCCGAGTAGGAGGGCGAGCAGCGCTCCCAGCAGCGGGATGTAGACGATCATGTTGGAGAGCAGCGACAGTTCCGGTTTGAGGAGGAACGGGTTCGCCGGGGCGGGCTTCCCTTGGGAAGCGAGCAGTTTCACCGCCTGGTCGTAGACCCGCACGATCGTGTTGTGACTCGACCAGCCCAACACACCGGCGGCGGCCGTCATCGCCACGAACAGGCCCAGCGCCGCCAGGAACACCCGTTGCCGGCGCAACGAAAGCAGCTGTTGGGACGCGACGGTTGAGATCACGCCGGCGCGCCTTCCATCCGCACGTAGATGTCCTCGAGGGACGTCTCGTTGGGGAATCGACTGGCAGTTTCTGCCATCGAGTTCTTGTAGATCAGCTCACCATGGTTGAGCACCCCGATGGTGGTGCACACCTTGGACACCTCGCTCAACTGATGGGTGTTCATGAACACGGTCATGCCGAGGTCTCGGTTGAGATCGAGAATCGTCTGTCGGAGTTGGCGGATACCGGCCGGGTCGAGCCCGGCGGTGGGTTCGTCCAGGAACAGCACCGATGGGCGGTGGACGATCGCTTGGGCGATGCCGATCCGCTGCCTCATACCCGTCGAAAACGACCCGACCCGCCGATCGGCCAGGTCGGAGCAGTCCAGATAGGCGAGGGTTTCGGCGACTGCTCGTTTGGGGTCGGTCACGCCGGACAGTTCGGCGAAGAAGGCGAGGTTCTCGGCGGCGGTCATGTGCGGATACATGCGTACCTCCGACGGCAGATATCCGATGTCTGCGGTCACTAGCTCGCGTTCGGTGACCACGTCGTGGCCGTCGACCAGGGCCGTGCCCTGGGTCGGCTTGATCAATGTGGTCAGGATGTTGACCGTCGTGGTCTTTCCGGCTCCGTTGTGGCCGAGAAACCCGAAGATCTCACCCCGGTCGATGGTCAGGTCGACGTCGCGCAGGACGAGGTCTCCGTTGTAGCTGTGGCCCAGGCCCTTGAGTTCGATGGCGGGACCGTTCATCGGTCCTCCTTGGTGGCTCGACACCGGCCGCTGCCGGTGGTCGCGGCCCTCATTGACCGGACGCCGACAAGCTACGAAACCGTTGTCGAGACATTTGCGAGCGCAAGGTGAGCGGATTGCCAGAAATCAGAACGACGGGCCCGGCCGCTACTCGCCGGATGGGCGCCTTGCGATGTCTGCCCGCTGCAGCACCACGTCGATCTGTGGATGTGGACCGAGCCTGGCGACGGTGATACGGCCCGGCATCGACTCGACCAGGCGCCTGGCCAGCGGGAGTCCAAGGCGTCTCGACCCGGCAGGACCGTCGGCTTCCGGCTCGAATGGCGATGTTTCGAAACCGGGCCCTTCATCGGTCACCTGCAGCGTCAGCGTTTCGTCGTTGACCTGCGTGTCGATCGTCACCGCGCCCTCGCCGTGTTCGAGAGCATTGGCGACCAGCACGTCGAGGACATGACGTAGCACTGCCGCGCTCCCCCGCACCGGAGGGACGAACCGGGCGGCCGCGACCCGTAGCGGTCGCCCTGCCCGTGCGAACGGCTGTCTCCAACCTTCCTGCACGGCCCCGAGCACGTCGGACGGATGGAACTCGGACCCTCCAATATGGGCCGTCCTCGCGAAGGCGAGAAGGTCGGTGACCGTTTGGTCCAACCGGTCGACATCGCCGAGGGCCTCTTCGAGCGCCTGCGACGGATCAGAACGGGGGAAGGCCAGCTCGGTCTCGAGTCCCGCCCGCAGCCCTGCCAGCGGTGTCCGCAGCTGGTGTGACACGTCGGCGGTGAACCTCCGCTCCCGGCCAATCAGATCATCCAGCCGCTCGGCCGTGACTGTCATCGCGGTGCCTGCCTGGTCAAGCTCGGCCACGCCGCTCTCCGGGACGTCGATGGCGAAGTCGCCGTCACCCAGGCGCACCGCCGCATCACGGAGGCGCAGCACCGGCCGAACGAGCCTGCTGGCGACCACCCAGCCGACCGCCACCGCAACGGCCAGCACTCCGACCGCAAGGCCGGCCAGACCCCACAACACACGACGTGTGCGAGCATCCCCGGTTGCCGTCGACTGCTCGGCGCGGACCGCACCCACCAACTTCTCGTCGACCGCTACCGGCACCGCCACAACGCGAGTCTCCCCGACCTCGGCGTCGGAGACCTCATTGCCAAGCGCACGTAGTGCGACTGCATCCGCCGTGGCGGGGCCAGACCCCGCTACCAGAGCCCCGGTTGTGTCGTACAGGCCGAAGACCACCCCCTCAGGAGACACAGGCAGCTCCACCGGATCCCCGCTCGTCGCGAAATCCGCAGGCACGGTGCGCGACGCCAACACCGCTTCTCGCTCGATACGCAAGGTGGCGCCCTCATCCAACAGTCGACCCACCACGACCGCCAGCGGCGCGCCGAACAACACGATCGCCAACGCCGCCACCGCCAGAATCGCCGCCAGGACGCGGCGTCTCATGGAGTCTCGAGACGGTACCCGACACCCCGCAGCGTCGTGATGCGGCTCGGCCTGTCGGGAACATCGAGCTTGCGCCGCAATGCTGCGATGTGGAAATCGAGTGTCTTGGTCGACCCGAACCAATGCTCGTCCCACACGTCGCTCATCAGTGTCTCCCGGGTCACCGCGACACCGGCGTCCTCCGCCAGACGCGCGAGCAAGTCGAACTCCTTTGCCCGAAGTTCCACTTCCACCCCCGCCAGCGACACCCGACGGGCGGCAACATCGACCATCAGGTCACCGGCCGACAGCCGCTCTCGCTGCGTGGTGTCTCGTCGTCGCAGCTGAGCCCGAACCCGAGCAAGGAGCTCCGCCAACTTGAACGGCTTCGCCACATAGTCCACCGCGCCGGCGTCCAAACCCACCACCACGTCCAACTCATCGTCGCGAGCCGTCAGCATGATCACGTCGATCGACGGGTCCAACTCGTGGATCCGCCCACACGCCTCGATCCCATCCACATCAGGAAGCCCCAGATCCAGCAACACGAGATCGGGCCGGCACCCCGTCACCGAGTCCACGCCGCCTTGGCCGGTCCGCTCCCACACCGCGTCATAGCCACTCCCCCCGAACGCACGCAGCAAAGACGAGCCGATCCGCTCGTCATCCTCCACGATCAGGATGCGGTGCTGTCCCACACAAACAGGCTAGAGACTCGCTCTGTGAATGCTCGACAAGTCGGATTCGGTCCAGGCTCGAGCAATCCATCGAGGCGCCTTCTACGGGGTTCGGAACACGATGGAGAGATGTCGCCGCGGAACTACCTTCGGCTGGGTCTCATCTTCGCGATCACGGGTGTGCTCGCGCTCGTTCATCGATTCACCGCGACAACCCATGTGTTCTCGTCCGGAGTGGAATTGGTCGTCGCCATCGTGTTGATCCTGATCGGAATCCCCCTGCTGGTCTTCGCCGCTCGCCATTGACCGAACCGAAGGCAGACTCAGACGTCCAGCACGTTTGGACTGGGCGTCTTCGTCGGGGATCGCGCTCCCACCGAACTCGGCTACAACGGACTCCTCGATCTGCAATGCGACGGCAACGGCCTCGACCACGCCGACTTGTCCCATCTTGAGTGGCGGCCACACTGGAGCCCGTCGATGCCCCCAAGGCAGGTACCTGATCTCGTGCGCGAAGCTAGCGACACAGCCCGCAGTCGTTACAAACGTATGTCAAGTTCGCGTATCGCTTTGCCGACATAGTGTGTATGATGTTGGCCATGGACAAGACGAGTGTTGCTTCGGCTGTACGTGCCCGGGTGCGCCGCTCTCGGGATCGTTTCTGGACGCCGGAGGACTTCGACGGTTCGCCGGAGGCTGTCGCCAAGGCACTGTCGCGTCTGTCGGAGTCGGGTGAGTTGAGACGGGTCCGGCGGGGTCTGTATTGGCGCGGGTCCTCGACGATGCTGGGGATGGCTCCCCCGAGGGCGAGCGGACTCGCCGATGCGATCGTCGGCGGGGCCGGTACGGGTCCGGCCGGGTTGAGCGCCGCATTGAGCCTGGGCCTCTCTACGCAGGTGCCCCGGGTTGAGACGATCGCGGTGCCGAGAAGGGCTCCACGACCCACACCCGGTGTCCGGTTTGTCAGTCGCGCAGGTTCCACGCGGCGACGCGACGAGCATCTCAACGCGGTCGAGGTCGCGCTCCTGGAGGTGCTCCGTGGCTGGGATCGAACGGTCGAAGCGTCGCCGGCGGTGGCTGTCGATCGGATCAGGGACCTCAGCGACGCCGGAGCTATCAGGCTCGAACGAGTGGTGCGTGCGTCGTCGACTGAGCCTGCCAGTGTGCGCGAACGCCTACGAGCTCTGTTGCGCGCATTGAACAGACCCGGTGACGCTGAACGTGTCCCTCCCGCACGCAGCAGCCACAACGCCACCCTGTCGCTGGCCTCCTGACATGGCTGACCTGTTTCGAGACACCGACGAGTTCAGTCCAACCCTGGACGCGGCGGCCGAGAAGCTGGGTGTCGGCGCGACCGCCGTCGAGAAGGACTACTGGGTCACCCAGGTTCTGCGCGCCCTTGCGGACGGTTTTGTCGATGACGTCGTCTTCAAGGGAGGCACGAGCCTGTCGAAGGGATTCGGGTTGATCGAACGGTTCTCCGAGGACATCGACATCCTCATCGTTCCGGGCGAACGTGGCAGAGGGGCAACGGACACGCTGATGAAGGCCATGGCCAACGACGCGGCCGCATCGATTGGTGAGACTGCTGCGTCGTACGGTGGCGCAGAACGAGGGCGCCACCGGACCTACGAGATCCCCTACCCCGTCCTCAGACCGGCGACCGAGCTCATCCAACCCCGAGTGCTCTTGGAGATGGGAGTCCGCGGCGGCGACCACCCCAAGCAGAAGGTATCGATGGGCACGCTCGTGGGCGACGCCCTCACCCGAGCCGACATCGACATCTCGCCCTACGCCGATCTGGCCGACGTCGAGCTATGGGTGCTGCATCCCGGTCGGACACTCCTGGAGAAACTGGCGACCGTCCACCTCGAAGCCCAACGACTCTCCCGCGACCAGGAACGGACACCCGACCCGAGAATCGGTCGACACTTCTACGACATCCACCAACTCCTCGACGACACCGACACGATGAACCTCCTCGAGAACCACGCTGCGGCAGACCGCGTCCTGGACGAGATCGCGGCCGTCACCCGCCAGCACTTCGCCCAGCCAGACGAAGACATCGAACCAGTGCCGGCAGGCGGCTTCCGATCAAGCCCCGCATTCGACCCAACATCACCGGTACAAGGCCGCCTCCGTCACTCCTACGAGGCCACCATGCCGGAGCTCTACTTCGGATCCGGGCCGCTGCCCAGCTGGGAACAGATCCTCGAACGCGTCGCCTCGGCACCGATCTGAGACGCATGGTCGCTGAAACCCAAACCTGGCGGTCCACGTGTCGGCTTCTTCTACCGATCCTTCTACCGGGTTCCGACCGTCGGACATCCGGAAAGGACAGGCTCATGAACGGCTATGTGGCACGCAAGGGCGAGCGTTGGTATGCGGTCATCTACGAGGGGCTCGATCCGGTCACCGGCAAGGAACGGCGCCGCTGGCATCCCGCCGGGACCAGCCGCGAGGAAGCCGTGCGGCTCGCTACTGCGCTTGCCGCCAAGGTGAACGGTCGCAACGACCAGGTTCGGTCGCTCACCTTCGGCGCCTACCTGGCGACCCGGTGGCTGCCGGGCAAGAAACTCGAGGTGGCCCACTCCACCTGGGACGGATACCGCCGCAAGATCGACATCCACATCCTCCCCACACTCGGAAAGATCCCGATCCGTCGCCTCCGACCCACCCACCTCGAACACCTCTACGACACCAAACTCCACCCAACCAACGGCACCCGGCCACTGGCACCCAAGACCGTCCTGGAGATTCATCTCATCATCCGCAGTGCCCTCAACGACGCCGTCCGCCGCGGGATCATCACCCGCAACGTCGCCCATGTGGCCCACGCCCCCAAGCTGCGGTCGATCCCGAAGGTCGAACAGAAAGCCTGGACCGCCCCTGAACTACGGCAGTTTCTTCGTGAAGCTGCCGGCCACCGGCTGTTCCCCGCCTTCTGGCTGCTCGCCACCACGGGTCTGCGACGCAGCGAACTCCTCGGACTGCAATGGGACGACCTCGACCTCGACCACGCCACCCTGTCCATCAACCGAGGCCTCGTCTCGGTCGGCTACCAGCTCCACGAATCACGAGGCAAGACCCCCACCTCACGGCGCTCGATCGACCTCGACCCCACCACCATCACGATCCTGTCCGCCTGGAAGACATGGCAGTCGACCGAGCGTGGCTCGGTGGGGATCGAACCGACCGGATGGGTGTTCGCCGACATCGAGGGCAACCCGATCCACCCCCACGCCATCTCCCAAACCTTCGAACGCATCGTCGCACGGGCCGACGTCCCCAGAATCTGCCTCCATGACCTGCGTCACACTCACGGCACCCTGCTCATCAAGGCCGGCATACCAGTCAAAGTGGTGAGCGAGCGCCTCGGTCACGCCAACCCGACGTTCACCATCGACACCTACCAACATGTCCTGCCCGGCATGCAAGCCCACGCCGCCCACACCCTCGAGGGGTTGATCACCGGCCGGTAGAAGATCCGGTAGAAACCCCGGTAGAAGAAGCCCGAAGACGGTAGAAGCCCCGGTCAGCAATGCGCTGACCGGGGCTTTTCGTAGCGGGGGCGGGATTTGAACCCGCGACCTTCGGGTTATGAGCCCGACGAGCTACCAGACTGCTCCACCCCGCGTCGCTTGTGAACCAACAGTGTACCGCACCCCGGGACGCCCGGAAACCGGCTACGGGGTCGTCGTGGTGGTACTCGAGATGATCGACTGCGCCTCGTCGATCAGGTTCTGCGCCTCCGCCACCTTGTCGGCGTAGGTGCCCAGGTCCCCGCTGCGCAGGGCGGTGTCGGCGTCCGCCAGCGCCTGCTGCGCCTGCGCCACCAGGTCCGCCACCTGCGACGGCACCTCGACACCGCCGTTGCCTGGCGTCCCTCCCCCGCCGCTCGGCTCGCCCGGGGCCGTGTAGCCGTCGAACACCGCCGCCAGTGCCTCGTCGAGGGTCTCACGCATCTCGATCCTGCCGTCGAACGACACCACCACCCGCTTGAACTCCGGGATCCCGGTCGTGTCGGCGCTGCCCGAGTTGGCCCGGATGTAGATCGGCTGGACGTACAGCAGCGACTCCTGGATCGGGATCACCAGCATCGAGCCCTGGATCACCTGCGAACCACCCTGGCCCAGCAGGGTGAACTGGGCCGAGATGTCGGTGTTCTGGTTGATGAGGTCCCCCACCTGCCCCGGGCCGTCCTGCGCCGACGCCGCCGGGAACCGGTAGTCGATGATGTGCCCGTAGTCGTCGGGACCCGACTTGGCGATCAGGAATGACACCATGTTGGGACGCCGCGCCGGAGTGAACGGCTGCATGATGAGGAACGACAGGTCCTGCTCGTCCGGCAGCCGCATCAGCAGGTAGTACGGCAGCATCGGCCGGAACGGATTGCCGTCGGCGTCGATGAAATCGGCCCGCAAGTCCGTCGGCAGCGTCGACGGGTCCCGGGCGATCTGCCACGGGTCGGTCAGGGAGAAGAACTGGCGGGGATCGGTGATGTGGTACGCCTGGTACATGTCCGACTGCACCCGGAACAGATCCTCCGGGTAGCGGAGATGCTCCCGCAACGTCTCGGACATCTCCGAACCGTCGGTGAACACGTCTGGGAAGATCTTCTGCTGCACCTGGATCAACGGATCGGACGGATCCACCACGTACAGGGTCATCGTCCCGTCGTAGGCGTCGACGACGGCCTTCACCGAGTTGCGGATGTAGTTGAACGAATCCGGCAGGCCCGGCCCGGCGTTGAGGCGGCTGGTGGTCGCCTCCTGCGAATAGGGGTAGTTGTTCGACACGGTGTACATGTCGAGCACCCACTCGAGGCGCCCGTCGGCCACCACCAGGTAGGGGTCGGAGTCGGTCTCCAGGAACGGGGCGATCTTCAGCACCCGGTCCCGGATGTTGCGCTCCATGAGCACGATGCTGTCCCCCGACAGGTTCCCCGAGATCAGCATGTCGACGTCGGCGAAGCGCAGCGCCCACGCCGCCCTCCGCGCCAGCCCGCCGAGTGTGACCCCGCCGCTGCCGTCGTAGGTGGTGTAGGCGACGTTCTCCTCACCCTCCCCGATCGGGTAGTCGACCTCCTTCTCCGCCGACTTCACGATCAGGTAGTCCGACTGGGCCGAATCGCCGAAATAGATGCGAGGTTGGGTGATGTCGAGGATCGGTGCCAGCGACACCGGCGGGATGTCCTTGACCAGGAAGTCGGGCTGGCCCTCCACCGTCACCGCGTTGGCGGGGCTCACCACCGCCCCGAAGCCGTGGGTGTACACCAGACGCTCGTTCACCCAGCCACCCCCGGGGATGGAGTTCTCGTCGAGCTCGCGGGCCGACACCATCACCTGTGTCAGCTCCCCGTCGACCACGTAGCGGTCGACGTCGACGTCCTCGATCCCGTAGAAGGTCCGGATCTCCTGCAGCTGGCGGTACGTCGTGTTGAGCACCGACGGGTCCCACAGCCGGATGTTGTCGATGGTGGACTTGTTCGCCACCAGGTCGGCCGACTCGAGGTCGGGGGAGGCCGCGAACTCCTGCACGTCGACGTCGGTGAGCCCGTAAGCGGCCCGGGTGTACTCGATGTTGTACCCGACGTACTCGGCTTCCTTGTTGATCTCGTCCGGCACCACCCGGAACCGTTGCACCAGCAGCGGGTAGAGGCCGCCCACCACGATCGAGGTCAGCAGCCACAGCCCCACCGCCACCAGCGGCAGGGTCCAGCCCCGGAACCGCAGGTTCACCAGCAGGATCACCGCCGCCACCACCGAGATGAGGATGAGCAGGTTGAGGGCGGGGAGCTGCGCCTTGACGTCGGTGTAGGACGCCCCGAACACCTGGCCCCGGGCCGAATAGAGCAGCTCCCAACGGTCCAGCACGTACCCGACCGCCTTGAGCAGGGCCAGCAGCGCCAGCAGTACCGACAGGTGCACCTTCACCCCGGGATTCACCTTGCGCTGCAGCTGCACCTGGATGCCGCCGTTGAGGTAGTGCACCGCGGCGGTCACCAGCGTCACCACCAGCAGCAGCTGGAACGCCCACCCGAACAGCACCCGGTAGAACGGCAGGCTGAAGACGTACAGGCCGATGTCGTTGTGGAAGATCGGGTCGGTCACCCCGAACGGGACCCCGTTGCGGTACTGCAGGAACTCCCGCCACCACACCGCGGCACCGAGGCCGATCATCAGCCCGAAGAATCCGGCGGCCACCAGCCGCATCCACCAGACGCGGGGGGCGATCCACGACTGGTACCGCTCCAGCAGCTCCTCGTCGGGACTCCCTGCGATGGCGGGACGCCGCGGCGAGAGGCGATCCGCCAGCCACAGGTTGCCGTAGAACAGCAGGAAGGCGACCAGCGTCGCCACCGCCACCAGTCCCACCCGGGCGAACAGCACCGTGGTCCACACCCCGGTTTGGTCCACCGAGTCGAACCACAGGAAGTCGGTCCAGAAGGTGGCGATGGAGCGCAGCATCAGCAGCAGGACGAGGAGCAGGACCCCGATGATGATGAGCCAGCGGCGCCCGCGCGACCGAGTCCTGAGAGGGATGGGTTCGCGGTTGATCACGGGGTGATTCTACCGGGCTCGGCACTTCGACCCGCCGCCGTCACCGAGCAGGCACCACGGTGTCGTCGCAACCGGGCCCCGCCGGGGGCACTTCCATGCCGTCGGGAGGCTCATCGTCAGGCGCCCACACCGCCCCTGACCCGGCGGCGCACGCCCCGCAGGGGCGGCCCGGAGACACCGCCGTCACTGCTGCGACGCCGAGCCGGGCGAACCCGGCGAGGACCCCGTCGTGGTAGGCCTTGAAGGCGAGGAAACGGACCCGCCGCTCCGCCTCGTCGGTGCGCCACCCCCGGAACACCCGGCTCACCGCGGCGCCGATCTTGCGGGGACCGTCGGTGCCGGCGGCACGTTCGAAGGCGGCCTCCACCGCCTGTTCGAGGGCGGCGGCGAATTCGGCCCCGATCCCGACCTCGGCCGGCGCCTCCAACGGAGGCACCGTGGCGGCGCCCACCAATTCGGCGGCGGCGGTGCTCCCCGCCAGGTAGCTCTCCCGCGCCAGCTCGACGAGCTCGGCCGCCACCCCTTCCTCGAAGAGGGGGAGCTGGGGGCGCCATTCGGCGCCGGAGAGGCGCAGCTCCTCGAGCACCCCGTTCTGGAGATCCATGATGGCGCGCTTCACCTCCCGCAGCGCCCGGTTCTGGATCGGGAGCAGCAGGCGGTCCCGGAGCGCGAACGGATCGGTGGCGGCCGCCGACCCACGAGGAGGCGCCGGCTCCGGCTGTGACGGGGCGGCCGTTTCGGGTGTGGCAGGGGCGGGCTGCGGCGCCTCCGGTTCGGGTTCCGGCGCGGCGGGAGTGCGGAGCAGAGCGAAGAGACTGTCGATGTCGGCCGCCGGGGCCGGTCCCGGTTCCGGTTCGGGTTCGGGCTCGGGCTCGGGTTCGGGTCCGGGTTCGGGCTCAGGTTCCGGCTCGGGTTCCGGTTCCGGTTCCGGCTCGGGTTCCGGTTCCGGTTCCGGCTCGGGATCCGGTTCCGGTTCCGGATCCGGTTCCGGTTCCGGATCC
>Ga0315536_1001171_pt1 | contig 13336 bp, 22 predicted proteins | sample SalMarSW160230MG_FD_203093 | JGI IMG/M metagenome (GOLD analysis project Ga0315536, IMG submission 203093) | Salt marsh sediment microbial communities from the Plum Island Ecosystem LTER, Massachusetts, United States - Salt Marsh Sediment SW1602-30 ... | reverse complement strand
TAATGGCTAAGATCAATTTCTCTGTTTCACTCATCACTCAGTCACTCCTGATGATATCCACTCTTGTGGTGGAAGCATTTTGTATGTCTTTGTAAGTGCAGATACGAATGCTTTGGCAAAGTTCGATGAGGTTCTTGACCGACCCTTTGTAATTGACCATACATCATGCAGTCCAGCAATTCTTAGAACAATCTTGCCAACATCAGCAGTCACAAGACCAGTACCTTTTGGTGCAGGTCTGAGTGTAACTCGGACAGATCCAGAAGACCCATCAACCTCGAATGGAATACTATGGGGATCATGACATCTACACTCCCAAGAACCACAACCTCTCCTAAACATAGTGATGTTTAGTTTGGCACGCGCTTCGGCAGCTCTCACTGAAGGTACAAATTCTGGAGCTTTACCAATACCAATCCCAAGCACACCCTCACCATTTCCGACTACAACGGTCAATCTGAAGCTTTTCTGCTGTCCGCTGTCGGACTGTCGTTGTACCATGCTCACATCGACAACTTCTTGCCTGAGCTCTGGAAATAGAGCATCTACAATCTCAGGCTCTCTGATTCTGTAGTTGTTCTTTAATATCTCCTCGATGCTGTTTATGTGGCCATCTTTGACAAGTCGCCCAAGTTTTGTCTTGGGAATCCACTCATCCATTGGATTTACGTCAGCTCGGGGTGCTCTTCGTCTTCTCTGTTTGCTCATCACTAATCATCCCCTAAATCTTCGACTTCTTGCCTTTCTTGCCTTTGCCTCTGGCAATTAGCTTCTTAGGCTTGGGTTTCCTTGGCACTGCTCGAGGTGGTTTGACCTCTGGAACCTCTTTCTTGGGTTTCTTAGCTGGTTTTGCAGCAGCCTTTGCAGGTGCCTTTCGTGTCTTCTTCTTCTTTAGAGTCGCGGCTGGAATCTCTAGAAGTGCTTTCTTCACCGTATCAACCTGTTTAGGAATCGTGGTGATAGATGTCTTAGTCTTACCAACTTTGGTGAACATCTGAGAACCTTTGATAGCGCTGTAGTGTTCATAGCTACTAACGATGTGTTTACCAGAAATTCGATCATCACTAGGGAGTATCTCTGGACTGTGGGGTACTTCAATGCCTGCATCAACGACACCCTTGAGTGCTGCGTAGATTCTTGAACCTTTGATTGGTGGGTTGAGACCCACATCAAGAATTGCCCCCTTGACCCCTCTACTCTTTGCACGTAATCCTGCAAGAAATCCAGTAAGATAAGCTGCAGGGAGGTTACTAGCACCAGCTTTCCAACCATGTCCAGATAATTCACTAGCAATGGCTGACGCTACTGTCATATCTCCAACAACATTCGCGTTGATGATCTGAACCAATGTATTCGTATTTGTTTTTCTTACGACGAGTCGTGGACGCCTGGATTGTAAGAGGCTTCTGCGACGATAATAGTTTGTCTTGCCTTCTCGGCGGCGTCTGAACTTTACTCTGTATGTTGGTCCCTGTGCCATTACTTGGACAGCCTCCTCTCTGAAATGTATGTTCGAAGGTGAGCAGTGTTACGGAATGCGTTTCCTTTTGCCTTCAAGTATAGTTCTCGATAGACCTTGGGCGTGATTTTTTCTGTGTCACGTAATTTCCGTAGTTCCTTCCGCATCGGACGAATCTTCATCATCCAGCGTTCCTTACCACTCATCTTTGAAGTTGCCTTGCCTTTCTTTCTACCAGGTCCCTTTCTTTGGCCCTTTCTCTTCTGTTCAAGAATGTGACGAGCCCGACCTCTACTCACTCCAATATATCGCTTCTTTTGGATAGCTCCTTCATCAATAAGACGTCTAATGTCATCCCTTGTTATTGCAAGACTGACTTCATCTTCAAATTCGGGGTCCATCCAAACACGTGATTGGCCAACTTTCATGACTTCAGCAGCAAGTCGTTTTTGTGTGGAGAGTTTCATTAATACTCCTCCTCCAAGTCAAGGTCTGTGAAGAGATCTTCTTCACCAATTTCTTCGGTTGTACCCGGATTTAGTACTCTCAGTAGTTTTGTATCTGCTTCAGCCAAAATTAGCTGACGCTTCCTTCCACCAACACTAGCACCAATACGTATTGCATGAACATCAGCATCAAGACCGTCAAGGTCTGCTGGTTTGTGTACCAATACTTCTTTGAACAGTGATGGATGTAGATAGCGGACTGCTTTTGGTGTACGATATCCTGATTCAACCATGGCAATTCTGCCTTTCTTCTTCTGACGTGTGTAACTATCGATTCCACGTACTTTGCGCCATCGATCGCTTACTCGGGTCCACCGATGTGCTTGATCTGCACGAAAGCGAGGTTTGCGATGTTTTTTGTTCATGGCAATTCGTACTATTCGTGGTTCAAGTTTCTGAAATCGTGCAGGTTTCTCTAGCTTATCCTTCTTAGAAGCCTTCTTTTTGGCTTTCTTTGGTTTAGCTTCTTTCTTCTTTGATTTGGCTTTCTTCGAAGGAGCTGGACCTTCTGGAAGGACTTTCTCTGCAGCTTCGATTAACGATTTGGCAGTCGTTTCTCCTATTCCATCTACTTCAGCAAGCTTGCCAACATCTGTTTCAGCGAGTTCCTTTACTGATTTTACTCCAGCCGCTTTCAACGTTTCAGCTATCTTTGGACCGACGCCAGGTAGGTCTTGAAGCTTGGGTGTCTTCACCTTTGGCGTTTCAGCTTTCTTCGGTTTGGTCTCGTCCTTTTTTGGGGGAGCTGTCTTCTTAGTATCTTTCTTTGGAAGTGCTTTCTGAGCGGCTTTAATAAGCTCCTCTGCTCGAGATTCTCCAAGTCCATCTACCTTTTCAGCAAGTTTGTCAGCTTTTGCCTGTGACAGTTTCAGCACTGTCTTTATTCCGGCCGCTCTTAGCTTTTCTTCTAGCTTGGGGCCTACTCCGGGCAGGTCTTCTAAATTCGGTTTCTTTGACATCTTGTTGCCTCCTATACTATGGACTTAACCTCTTCACCCTTTGTCTTCCTGATGACATATATGCCGTCTAGGAAAACTCGCCTATCTTTATCTCGAATTTTGCAGGCTTGTTGGATGTTTGCAGCGCTTTGTGATACATGCTCAATGTTGATTCCACTGATGAATATTTCATCTTCAGTTGTACGAATATTGACATCTCCTATCAAACGAGCGCTACGTAATCCACGCTCACCAATGAAGTTCTTAATGAATATGATATCGCCCTTTTGCTCGACAGTGATTGGAAAGTGGCTGTATACTATCTTCATTTCGTATTCGTAACCGAGATGAACACCAAGCATCATATTGCGAACATGAGCAATTACAGTGCCTACCAAAGCTCTGGCACGTTTTCTACTAACATGCGTTCCTACAATAACTTCGTTACCTTCAATCTTGATGGTTGTCTGTGGCTCGGGAAAAGAGCGTTCAAGGGTTCCTTTCGGACCAGTGACAGTTATTGTCTTGTCCTCAAGAGTTACCTGACATTCACTAGAAATTTCAATCCGTTTTTCATAGACTGGTTTTGTAGACATTTGTCAGATCTCCTCAATATACATATGCTAGCAATCTTCCACCGATTCCTCGGTCTTTTGCGTCTTGGTGAGTCATCACACCAGCAGGTGTTGTGACAATTAGAATTCCATAGTTGTAAGCTGGGAGGAATCGCTTCTCATATTTTTCAAAGCCATCTCGTCTTACTGGAAATCTTGGTTTGATTACGCCACATTTGTTCGTACGGCCCATGAGTTGAATCCGGAATCTTCCTGCGTTTCCATCATCGATTCGCTCAAATTCACCAATGTATCCCTTAGACTGCATAACTTGCAGTACTTTTTCTATTAGATTAGATGCAGGTGCAATTACCACTTCGGCCTTCCCTACAATTTCACTATTGTAGATGTTAGACATTGCATCAGCCAATGGGTCTAGTAGTGTCATTTTCTCTTAGACCTCCTTACTGGTACTTCCGAAATCCGAGTTTCACCGCTGTTTCTCTAAAACAACGTCGGCACATGTACAGGTTGTATGATCTAATGATTGCCTGATGTGTGCCACAACGGACGCAAGTTCTGTTGCCTTTGCCACTTTTCTTTCGTTGACGTGTACGATCTTTCTTTGTACTCATCTATAATCACCTCAGAACAGGTATGTCCGTTCTCGCTCCTTTTCTAGTATCTCGATACCGAACTTGTTCTTTACAAACACCATGCTTTCTTCAGGGGTTAGCCTGTGTTTGTATGGTACCTTTGCTTTTCGTCTGCGTCGTCTCTTGACTCTGAATCCTGGTCGTTCGACACAAACTGTAATGTTCATTCCTTGTACTCCAAGTTGAGGGTCATATTTGACGCCTTCAATATTGATGTGTTCAGCTATTCCGAATGCAAAATTACCATCATCATCCCAATTTTTCAGTAGGAGTACATCATCCTTAGCCTTCAAGGTCCGTTTGAGAAACTCAACAGCATTCTGATGTCTAAGAGTGACTCTAACAGCTATTGGTTCGTTTTTACGGATTCCAAAATCACGAACGGTTTGACGTGCTCTGGATTGAATCGGAGTTTGACCAGTGAGTTGTTCAAGGATTGTAGCAGCTCGGGTTAGATCTTCGCCACCACCTGTGCAAATATCCACAACAACCTTTGCGATGAAAGGTTCCCTCATTGGATATACTTTCCAGTCATCCACGTAGACTTGTTCGTTCTCTATGCTCATCAAGAACTACCTCCATCTACTTGAAGACTGACTTCAGGTTTGTTCTTACCCACAACAAACACATATTCTAAGGCAGTCTGGAAACGGTTTCCTTCAGGATCTTCCATTGTAACCGTACTGGCATGGGTGCCTATACGTTTCTCAATCTCAATGACTTTTCCTTCATTTCCGATGTTCCTGCCTCTTGATACAATAGCATATACACCCTTTTGGAATTCAAGAGAATCTAGGATTTTCTGATCGGGAATTGCTATCTTGAGTGTGTCAAATGTGTTGTACTTTGATGGCTTTTCACCTTCTGAGAGAAGGAGTGTACGTCCATCATGTAAGCCCAACTGAACTCTTCCACCTGCCACCATTGATTTTGTTTCAATTCTACAGAGTTTGAATTCTGCTTCTTTGTCATCAATTTTGGCAAGATTGAATCCACCACGTTTCTTTGGAATAAGCCGGAAACGGTCACCAGCAGTTGTAAGGTCAATAACATCCATAATACCTACTGGGAATCGTGGGTCTTTTCTAATGTGACCATCTACTTTGACTTGACCGCTTGAAAGTATTGCCTTTACTTCACGCATATTCTCGGCATATCCTAATGTTTCCCGAAGCAACAGTGCCAATGGTAGACAGTGTTCCCGAGCATGAGGACCTGGAATAACGCGTGTTGTGAACTTGCCTGTTTTTCTCTTAATTGGCCAGTACCTTGGCGCCGGTAAACGCTTCAGATGCTTCTTCTGACCTCTTCGTGTCATCTATTCTTCACTCTCCGCGATCTTCATTACTTTGCTCTCTATGAGCTGTTTTCTCTCATCATCCAACTCAAGTTTCACAAGCATGATATTGGATGGGTGAACAGGAATATTCACTTCTTTTCCGTCAGCTTTTGTGACCGTAGCGCTATCAAGAAAAACTTGAACATCTTTGTAGTCTACTCTGAGTACTTTGCCTTCTGTGTCACGAAACTGACCTCTCATAATCTTTACAAGATCACCAGTTTTCACACCTAATGATCTTAGTCCATATTGTTCTTGCAAGAACTCATCAAGTCTACACTTGAGACGATTCTTGTTAGCGTGAATGGGAGCGCTGTGCATTTTCTTGCGCTGCTTTCCAGGGGACTTTGAACTAACTTTCTTTGTCATCTCTTTCACCTTCACACTATCTTTGATGCAATTGCGGCAACTCGAGGCCACTTCAGAGTGACTTCTCGTGCCATCGGACCTCTAAGCTCTGAACCCTGGGGTTCTCCACCAGGTTTGACTAGAACTGCTGCATTATCTTCGAACTGCATCCAAGTACCGTCTGGTCGCCTGAATGCTTGTTTCTGCCGTATAATAACAGCCTGAAGCACTTGTTTTCTAAGCTCTTGCTTTCCTTTCTGAACTGATACATTAACCAAGTCTCCGACACCAGCTTTACCAAGTTTCCTCAGTTTTCCTTTGTATCCAAAGACTGTAATTAGTTTGAGTTCTTTTGCTCCAGAATTATCAGCACACAATATTGAAGCACCAATTGGTAAACCTCGGGCAATCCGTGGTATGAATTTTCTAATTCCTCTACCGACCTTTCTTGACATTGATTATTCCTCCTGTGCTCCATCAGACTGCATAACTGCCACAACGACACTAGATACATTCTTACTCAAAGGTCTGCACTCGATAACCTTCACTTTGTCACCAAGTTTGACATCAATGCATGGTGGAAGATGTGCAAGTTTCTTTGATCTGCGTCGCTCGTATCGAGAGTATTTCTTCACAAGACTCAGAAAGTCCTGCTGGAATGCTATGGTCTTGTACATTCGTGTGCTAGTCACTAGACCTTCCATGATTCGACCTCTCACTGGGAGATTGCCATGGAATGGGCAATGAATATCATCACATGTTTTCTCTGGTGGCTCCACATTTGGGATGCCAATGTTCCGGACCTTAGTGTTGGTTTCAGCCATTCTCACCAGCTCCTATTGAGGCGTTTCTTGATTCTATCCTCGGGTCTTCCTTGTAGCACACTGCCATCAACACGGACTATTGCGCCATTGGGAAGGGTGATGTCAAAGACACAAACACCCTTGGGTATGCTAATCTCACCATTCTTGGTATCCAAACGAATCATCTCCTTGGTTTCTCCAAGAATGATTCCGCCTCTGCATGCAAGAGTCGGGTCACTTGACTCGACAATATGAGTAGCAAGACCTGTGAGTTCATGTCTTACAATATTCTCAGGGGCTATTCTCATTTGGAATCCTCCAGTTCTTCTTCTCGCTGAATTGTTAATATGCGAGCAATAGCCCGTCGTACATTGCGAATTTTGTACGGATTCTCAGTGCCACCACCAGTGGCAACGTCAACTCTGATGCGGGACATCTCATTGTAGAGCTCTTCCAGTTTCTTCTGGCGCTCAGCAGGTGTAAGTCCACGGATTTCCTTAGAATTAAGTCCAGCCATTACTCAGTACCCTCCTTGTCCATTGCATCAATCTCCTCTAGATCTTCTAGAATACTCTCCTCAACTACTTCACCCTCTTCAGGTGCAGATTCCTTGTGTTCCTCTTCAGGAACTTCAACAGGAGTGTCAATAGGATCTGAAGGTTCTTCGGTTGTGATTACATCTTCTACAAGCTCAAGTCCATCAAGTTCTTCGAGCTCACGAAGTTCATCAATATCTGTGATACCCTCAAGAGATTCTTCCACAACTTCTTCATCTGTGGTTTCTTCTTGAGGTTTCTTGATAAGTTCAATCTCCTCAGGCTTCTTTGGCTTAGGAGGTTTAATTTTGATTACTCCGGGTAGTCTGGTTTGGGGTCCCATAATTCGAACCTTGATTCCTATAACTCCAGGTTTGAGAACTGCTCTATCATCAGCTTCGTCAACAAACAGGTCCGCGGGTTCGCCAGTCTTAGCGATGACGCCCTGTTTGAATTTCTGATACCGGGCTCTTCTGCTAGAGAGTTTACCCTTAACGATAATCTCACAGCCAACCGCCCCTGCTCGCATGACTCTTCGTAGAATCCAATAGGCCATTCTGCGGAATCGAACGCCTCGCTCTAGCTGTCGTGCTAGTCTTGATGCCATAACTGCAGCATCTAACCATGGGTTCTCGATCTCATTAACTTCAACTTGAACATTCTCAATACCAAATTCATTCTCAAGAATGTAGGTTAATTCTCTAATCTTGGCTCCTCTTCGGCCGATGACCACTCCAGGTCTTGAAGCATGAACTACAACTTCTGTTTTCATAGGCATTTTTCTGATTTCTACACCACCGTAACCAGCAGCGTTGAGCTCAAGGGCCAAGAATTCATCTATTGCTAGTTTACGAGAGTTCTGCTCGATGAAATATTTTACAGCCGACATTTAACCAACCTCTTCTAACACTATTTCCACGTGAGAAGTGTTCTCAGTGTACGGAGTACTTCTTCCGAAAGCTCTCTCTATGTATTTCTTGTAGGACCGACCTCTGTGCGTGACAGAATGAGCGATTCTTAGTCGGTCAATATCTAGACCCTTATTGTCAGCATTTGCTTCTGCATTCTTCAGAATCTTCAGAATGTAGCTTGATGCCTTGACCGGATGACCACCAGCCATCCATTTCTTCATTCCCGAGTGGTGTCCACGCTTCTTCTTATGGCGTCGATAAGGAATCCATGCTTTCTCTTCGATAACCTGTTCGAGGAGCTCTACTGCTTTATCTAGCATCATACCTCGAATTTCAGCACAGACTTCTCTGCACTGTTTTGGAGAGACCCGCATATTCCTTCCACTTGCTATGGCCGTTCTGTCTGGGTCAATGCCTATGATTGAATATCCATATGATGGCATGTTGCCTCACTTCCGCTGTGGGACTTTTCAGTGCTCACTTTGATAGTAAGCTTTCAAGTCAATATCGCTATCAATAACCACTCCAGACCCTACCGGCACACGTTTACAGGCTGTTCTCCGCGAGCAGAAATTGTTGCCTGCACTGCTTCCATCAGTTCTGAAACAGTCTTGTTTCATCTGCGACTAACTCGGTTTCGGAATAGGTTTAGCATTTAAATCTATTCACATAACCGAGTATTGACTATGGATTATTACCAAACTCAGCTGTGACACGTTTCAAGATTGGAGTTCGAACAGAATCATGAACAAGCTTGATTCCAGACTCTGTCAGTGTCCCCTTTATATAATGGACACCTGCAGACTGAATGTAAACTAGTTTTCTATTCTTTAGTTTCTGGAGACTTCCCAACACGATTTGAGTGATCTCCTCCTCAGAAATATCGAGCCCGCCACCAGGAGTCTGTAAGGTTTCACTCATCTTTAGTATATTTCGCATTGAACTGAGTTGACGTCTATGACTATCATATGGATTTGAGTACATCCATAATAGTACAATCAAGTCAACTACATCGAGACCAATGTCTGGATTCCTTTCCAGTGCTTTTTTAGCCACGAGTTCAACCATTGGCATTCTAATCACATACCAGTACATTTGAAACCTATTCAATGAATCGCATTGTTCATACTAAATTCACACTACTCGCCGTCGGTTGGTAAATATGTCCATTACGTAATAGGCGTTCTAATGAACTATCAACTGATGACTCTGATATCCCCTTTTGCTCGAAGTGACGAATAATATCGCCAACCTTGAGTGGACCTCCGCTCTTTGTGAGCAATTCAATGATTTCTGAAGATACATCTTTGTCTGAGAGCTGGGAGGGAATTTCTTCTTCAGTGATAACAAGCTGAACAATCCACGGTCGTGGAAAGATTAGTGCTCCATTAGTAGATAAGCTCTCCACTTGTTTTTCAACCCAAGGCCAAGCAAGCCCATCTTCTGTTGTCAGTTCCTCTAATCTATCAAGAGTACATGATTTACCACGGGCCTCTTTCTCCAAGATAGCCAGTAGGCGTCTTCGTTTTCCTTCAGGTGCAGGTTCATCACTCTTACTTGTGATGTCATCCGCACTGACTCGCTCTGATGGCATCAAAGCCTTGACTCGCTCACGAGACCGCTCCACAGCATCATTGAATTCAGTTCCACCCTTTGAAGCATTGAATTCTTTAACCGCAGTAGAAGCTTGTTGTGGAGAGTCAAATAATGCCAAATTTGCTTTGGTGATGTCAATGATGCTCCCACAATAACTGCATCTCCTCCGTTTCTGACCTGCAGGAGCATTTGTGAACCCTTTGCACTTTGAACACATGAATACTACGAATTGCTTCACAAGGAATACCTCGACTTCACTAATCTAATACCAGTCTGAGTATATAATGCTCCCTCTCTCTGGTCAAATAAATAGCATTATATCATGAGTGAATTGCGAGAAAAGTGGGAATGCGAAGATGGCAAAGAAAGCTAAACAGATTGATGTTGACCCTAGATTGTGTAAAGGCTGTCATATTTGCATCTCTATTTGTCCTCATGGTGTGCTGAAGAAAGCAGATGTGGTTGACAATAGAGGATTCTATCTTCCGATTGTTGCAGATCTTGAAGCGTGTAAGGTCTGTCGTCTTTGTGAAATGGAGTGTCCCGACTTCGCAATTTCAGTTGTAGAAGTCGAGAGTTAAGAAATTAAAAACTAATGATTTCTTACTCGGATTCTATGAGCTATAATAATACATGCAATGATATATGATTAGACGCTGAATTGATTAGTCTAGTAGGTGTTCCAAGTGTCTAATCCGGATATCCAAGTTCTTCTAAAAATACGAACCGAATTGAACTCAGAGGTAGATAGACTGAAAGATATGATTGCCAGATTAGAGGACCATATTATATCTCTCGATGCTCAAATTGCTAGAGGTAGTTTCGTGACTGCAGATGCAGCAATTCCTAGACAGGGCACACCAGCTTCTACTGTTGAAACTAAAGAACCACAGACGGTTAGCATCATGAATAAAGCAGGCAATCTTGAATTAGGAATGATCGAAACAATAGAACAGACCATGAGAATAATTCCTGCCGAACATGCAGTCTATGATATCACACGTGGTGCATTCGCACGGTTCTTTCTTGAACGGATATTAGGAAAGTTCCAACAGGAAGATAGACATCGTGTTGAGAGTGGAGAGATTGAATGGGAAGATGCATTCGACTTCGAAGTAAGCGCAGAAGATAATATACTAGATGAGATGGTCATTCGTAATATCGGGAACGATGCTAGACAAAAAGAGATACATAATGCGCTTCGATGGGCATTGGAAAAGACATATAGTGCTAAATGAAATTGAATGTGGCGCCTAAAGGGACTTACCTTAACTTCCATTGCAAAAGATTATATCACGGATTCGATTGCTCTGGATGTAGCTCATTGAGTAAAAGTCCGGAGAGGAGCAGATGACGTCACATCACGAGCACGAAGATTTGGCAGTTAATCCTCAAGTGATTGTATCCATGGTGCTCAGTGCTCATGAATTTTACAAAGAAAAGAAGATTGAGAGCAGATATGAAAAGATGGCTCTTGATTTAGTCCGACGTTTTGTATCCCGCGAGGGACTTCCAAGAGAAGAAGACCCATTCTTCTCCGCCGCACTCTATATCGTGACTAGACATCCATGGAGTCATCCAAACCCACTCACTAAATCGAACTTTGCGTCCAAGCTTATAATGAAAGAATCAAGCCTGGAGTGGTATACTGAGAGTATCTGCGAGAAATTAGAATTCTCAATATTTCACGATGCAACTCAATTGCCATTCTTCATGGATCCTCAGGGAACCATCGCTAGTGTCGTTGATTCCGTTGTTCGTTCTAGCGTTGGAGAGGAGGTAGTAAGTAGTATCATCAATAGAAGTGTAGAAGCTCCTCAATATCTAGCAGAAAAGATAGTCGACCAACTCTGCAATGTCGTCAAAATAGTCCCTTTGGTATTTCAACAAGAACTCTACAATTTAGTTCGTCGAAAGATTGAGGTTGAGAGTGAGCTACTCTCAGCTCAGATTAATCGACGATAATAGTTTCTTAGGAGTTCTCAGGCTGAAGAGTTACTTCTTCTACGAATCTCCGACCAGCAACTACTTGATCAATCGAATGTATCACAGCACCTGCCTGCTCCAAGATGTCTTTTATCATATCATAACGCAGGTCATCGCCCTCCAGAGTGATAGTGATGCTCTCTGTATTCTGGTCAACTTCTTTTAATGAAATGTTGAGACCACTCACGTGCTCATCGCGAGTCAGCATTAATGCAAGATCCGTTAATCGCGGACTATGCGGTTTCAAAACGTCCAGTACAATTCTACGTATGCCGTGAGGCAATAATTACATTCCCCATGTTTGACCGTCAGGTCATATTTTTCTGTACCAGTTGCTTCTGGTACTGGCTTGTTAAACCTTGCGAATGGGAACCTAATTAAAAAAAAGACGGATTTACTAAATAGTTGGATATGTAGCGCGATTTATTCATACAAGGTAGGCAATTCCTCAAGGCTTATATCAAGTTCAAGAGGATTATAATATTGTTCTCAACTACGTTGAGATACGCCGGGATGATTCAGGATGGACTCTGCTGCGAAACAGGATAGACTAGATAAGCATGATAAAGATAAAGAATCAGACAATTCGATCATGCCTAATATCAGATCAATCAAATATGATTCAGGTAGAACTATTGATATCGATGTAGCTGATTTCAAAGGCCATCCATTGTGGTCGATTCTTATTGAAACTGCTAGGAATAATCCATTATTTCCAAATCGAGCAGGTTATGCACATAGTCAGATTATTCCTAAGAACCCAAAGATTACACCGAAGGAACTTGCAGGCAAGCTTTCCATTACAGTAGGAGAAGCTCTTGCAATTCTTGAAGGTTATGAGATTCCTGCAAAATAATCCAGTGCCATAAGTCGCTATTTTTATGTGAATCCACTGAGCACTGGATAGGTTTGGTACCTATGAGTGAACTAACTGGATTTAGAGACCCTAGATATGCTGAGGCAGTCACTAAAGAAATTAAATCTCGAGGAGAAGGGAAGCAGCTTCGTATCGTTCATGTTTGTGGAACGCATGAAGATACAATCAGTCAGCATGGACTCAGGTCACTTCTCCCTGAAGGACTCAATTTGGTTGCAGGTCCAGGGTGTCCGGTTTGTGTATGTGCAGCGGAAGATGTAGACATGGGTATCGAACTGGCACGTCAAGGACATATTATAACGACCTTTGGTGATATGTTTCGGGTCCCCTCAACAGAATCCTCACTTGCAAAAGAACGGACAAAGGGTGCTGATGTCAGAATTGTTTACGGAATAGGTGAGGCAATAGAGATTGCAAAAAAGAATCCTGAGAAAGAGGTCGTATTCATCGGAGCTGGGTTCGAAACAACTGCACCAACATTAGCACTTGAGATAATACGAAAACCACCATCTAATTTCTCAATATTGACATCACTCAAGATAATTCCTCCAGCAATGGATTTGCTTGTAAAGATCGAAGGATTCAATGTTGATGGATTCATTACTCCAGGCCATGTGTGCGCTATTATTGGGACAAATGTCTTCCAATCTTTTGCTGAGAAGAACAAGACTCCATGTGTAGCTGCAGGTTTTGAACCGCTTGATGTTCTCGAAGCAATCAGAATGATTTTAGTTCAAATCGAAGAAGGTAGAACAGACTCCGAGAACGAATATACTCGTATCGTTCGTCCAGAAGGAAATATCGCGGCACAGAAAGTATTAGGTAAA
>Ga0315536_1001169_pt1 | contig 13345 bp, 11 predicted proteins | sample SalMarSW160230MG_FD_203093 | JGI IMG/M metagenome (GOLD analysis project Ga0315536, IMG submission 203093) | Salt marsh sediment microbial communities from the Plum Island Ecosystem LTER, Massachusetts, United States - Salt Marsh Sediment SW1602-30 ... | reverse complement strand
GAGAAGGTTAAAAGCTCGTGGCAGACGCCGGCGGGGCATTTCTTTTCGTTGATATGGGCCAGGTACTCGTCCTTGAAGTACCTGAGGGTGCTCAGGACCGGGTTGGCCGCCGACTTGCCCAGGGCGCAGAGGGCGCCGTCGTGGAGCACCTCGCCCAGGTCGGCCATCAGCTCCAGGTCTTCGGGGACGCCCTGGCCGTGGGTAATGCGATTGAGGATTTCGCTGAGCTTGGCCAGCCCCTCGCGGCAGGGCGTGCACTTGCCGCAGGACTCGCCCTTGAGGAACTCGATGAAGTAGCGGGCCACGTCCACCATGCAGTTGTCCTCGTCCATGACAATCATGCCGCCGGAGCCCATCATCGAGCCCAGCTTGGTCAGCTCGTCAAAGTCCACCGGCGTATCCAGGAACTCCTCGGGGATGCAGCCGCCGGAAGGCCCGCCCGTCTGGACGGCCTTGAACTTCTTGCCGTTGGGAATACCCCCGCCGATATCGTAAATCATCTCCCGCAGCGTGATGCCGAAGGGCACCTCCACCAGGCCGGAGTTGTTGATTTTGCCCACCAGGGAGAATATCATGGTGCCCTTAGAGCCCTTGGTGCCTATCTTGCTGTACCAGTCGGCGCCCTTGTTGATGATGAGGGGCACATTGGCCCAGGTCTTGACGTTGTTTAAGAGCGAGGGCCGCTCCCAGAGGCCCTTCTCCGACATGTGGACGTACTTGGCGCGCGGCTCGCCGACCTTGCCCTCCAGCGAGGCGATGAGGGCGCTGGACTCGCCGCAGACGAAGGCCCCGCCGCCCTTGTTGATGGTTATCCGGAAACTGAAATCGGTGCCCAGGATGTTATCGCCGAGGAGGCCGTATTCCACGGCCTGGTCCAGGGCCGCCCGGGCGTGCTCCACGGCCAGGGGGTATTCGTTGCGGACGTAGATGTAGCCCTGGCGGGCGCCGATGGCGTAGGCGCCGATAATCATCCCCTCGATGACGCTGTGGGGATTGCCTTCTAAAATACTTCTATCCTGATAGGCGCCGGGGTCGCCCTCGTCGGCGTTGCAGAGGACGTATTTCACCTCGCCCTCGGCGGCGCGGCAGGACTGCCACTTGCGCCCGGTGGGGAAACCGCCGCCGCCCCGCCCCCTCAGCCCAGCCTCGGTAATCTCTTTAACGATGGCTTCCGGCTTCATACCGGCCAGCACCTTGGCCAGGGCGGTGTAACCGCCGGCGGCGATGTACTGGTCGATGGAGGTGGGGTCTATCTCGCCGTTGGCCCCCAGGATGAGGCGGGTCTGCCTCTGGTAGAAGGGCACGTCCGGCTCGTAGGTAATCTCTTCGTCGGTGGCCGGGTCGGTGTAGAGCAGGCGCTTGACGACGCCGCCCTTGACGATGGTCTCGGCGATGATTTCGGGCACGTCCTCGGGCTGCACCCGCTGGTAAAATATCTTCTTGGGGCCGATGACCACCACCGGGCCGCGCTCGCAGAAACCGTGGCAGCCCGTTTCTTTAAACTCAATCTTGGCGGCCAGCTCCTGCTTCTCGATTTCCTCGGCGAAGGCCGCCACGACGGCCTCGGCACCGGAGGCGCGGCAGCCGGTGCCGCCGCAGACGGAGATGACGGTGCGGCTGGCGTCCTTATCGGCCTGGAGGGACTTGCGGAGCGCCTCCAGCGCGGCGACGTCGGTCAGTTTCTTATCCAGCAGTTTGCGTACTTGCTCTACCATTTTTCAGCCTTCCCGTTGGTTATTCGTACTTCTTGAGGATTTTGTCCAGCTTCTCCGGGTTGACCTGGCTCTCGTACTTCCCGTCCACCACCACCACCGGGCCCAGGGCGCAGCACCCCAGGCAGTTGGCCGTCTCCAGGGTAAAGCGCTCGTCCCCGGTGGTCTCGCCGGGCTGGAGGTTAAAATCGCGGGCCATCTTGTCCACCAGGCGCTGGCCGCCCTTGACGTGGCAGGCTGTGCCCAGGCAGACGGTAATGGTGTGGCGTCCCCGCGGCTTGAGGCTGAAGGCCTGGAAGAAGGTGGCCACGGAAAAGACCTGGCTGAGGGGAAGCTCCAGCTTCTGGCTTATCCTGACGATGACGTCCTGGGGGATGTAGTTGAACTCGGCCTGGACGTCCTGGAGGAGCGAGATGAGCTGCTCCTTTTTGTCCGCGTAGCTGTCGATGAGACCTTCCACCTTGGCGGCGTTGTTTTCAAAAATGGCCTGCAGGGCGGTGAAATCCAGCTCGGTATCCACGGGCGAAACCTCCTCGGTAACCTTGTCTACATTAAGGGTATCCCCCGGCGGGGGGCGGCTCCATCCGTTATTACCCCGGTTTCGGGGGCGGGAATCACGCCTTTCGCGGCGTGATGTGTGCAATTCTGGCGCCGATAACACGCTAATGATACAGGTGTAGTTGACATTGCTATTGCGCAGTAGTCCTATATCTAAAGTACTATTAATGGCGTCAAGTCTATACAGACGTGCTATTTACTGATATTATGGAAGGCGGGAGAGGCAAGATTTGGGCGATATTACTATCATCCTGGGCGAAGACCACAAGATTACCCGCCAGGGTATCCGCCGCCTGCTGGAGGACGAGAGCGGGCTGACCATTGCCGGCGAGGCCGCCAACGGCGAGGAGGTGGTCAACCTGGTGACCGAGCTAAAACCCGACGTGGTCATCATGGACATCGCCATGCCCAGGCTCAACGGCATCGAGGCCACCCGGCAAATCAAGCTCATCAACCCCCGCACCGGCGTGCTCATCCTGAGCGCCTACGACGACGACGAGTACGTCTTCGCTCTGCTCAAGGCCGGGGCCGCCGGCTACCTGCTCAAGAGCGTCAGCGGCGACGACCTGGTGCGCGCCATCAAGGCCATCCACAAGGGCGAGCCCGTCCTCGACCCGGCCATCGCCAAAAAGGTGATGAACTACTTCAAGCTGCCGGAGAAGGTGCCGGACATGGAGGCGGACGCCGAGCACCTCAGCGGGCGCGAGCTGGACATCATCAAGCTGGCCGCCCGGGGGCTGACCAACAAGGACATCGCCGATCGGCTGCACCTCAGCTACCGCACCGTGGAGGGGCACATGCGGGATATCTTCAACAAGCTGGGGGTGGGCTCCCGTACCGAGGCCGTCCTCTACGGCCTCAAGAAGGGCTGGTTCACCCTGGAGGAGCTGCTCTAAGACCGGCGCGCTGTTATGCCACTAAGCTCAAAGACGCTTTCTAAAATCATCAACGGCTCGGCCACGCCCCTCTTCGTGGTCAACAGCGAGCACGTCGTCACCCACTGGAATACGGCCCTGGCGGCCATCTCCGGGCGGCAGAGCGAGGAAGTCATCGGCACCGGCGACCACTGGCGCTCCTTCTACCCGGAGAAGCGCCCCTGCATGGCGGACTTAATCGTCGACGGGGCGCCCGTCGGCGAGTACGAGAAGTACTACCGCAACAAGTACCGCGCCTCGCCCCTCATCGACGGCGCCTACGAGGCGGAGGACTACTTTTCCTCGCTGGGGGGGCAGGGTCGCTGGCTGCACTTTACCGCCAGCCCCATCCGCGACGAGGACGGGGCCATCATCGGGGCCATCGAGACGCTGGTGGACATCACCGAGCGCAAGCTGCTGGAGGATAACCTGCGCTACTATTTGCAGCAGGTCACCAAGGCCCACGAGGAAGAACGCAAGTACATCGCCCGCGAGCTCCACGACGACATGGCGCAAATCCTGGGCTCGCTCTCCCGCCAGCTGGACAACCTGCTGCGCCGCCGCCACGACTTCGGCGCGGCGGACGTCTCCGGCCTGCAGGACATCCAGAACAACCTCAACCGGGGGCTCCAGTCGCTGCACCGCTTCATCCAGAACCTGCGCCCCTCCCTGCTCGACGACCTGGGGCTGATACCGGCGCTGCGCTCGCTGACCAGCAACCTGGAAGACACCGAGGGGATGCTGGCCGATTTCACCGTCACCGGCCGGGAGCGGCGCCTCCCCGCCGAGGTGGAGCTATCGCTCTTCCGCATCTTCCAGGAAGCGCTCAACAACGTCCGCAAGCACGCCCAGGCGACGGCGGTGAGCGTGGCGGTGAAATTCGACGCCAGACGCATCCGGCTGACCGTCCGCGATAACGGCCAGGGATTTAGGCCGCCGGAGAGCATGGCCGACCTGCCCCGCCGCGGCCAGCTGGGCCTGATGGGGATGCAGGAGCGCGCCCTGCTGGTGGGCGGCACCATCGAGGTAACCTCGGAACCCGGCCAGGGCACCACCCTGCTGGTGGACGTGCCGGCTTAACCCCGCTAGTCGCGGGGCGGTTTCGGCTGGTTCTTGCCCTTGGACCCTCCCAGCCACCTGGTGGCGTGCTCCGTATTGAGGGAGATGGCGCTGAACATATAGGGGCTATCCACGCGGCGGGTAATCAGCGGGCAGTGCACCAGGCCGCGGGTTGCCACGACCACCGTGGGCGTATCGAAGACGTGGATTTCCTTTTCCTTGCCCATGGCAATCTCGATTTCCGCCCCCAGATAGCCGGGGCGGTCGGGGTCGGCGCCGACGAAGAGCAGCGCCTCGTCGGCGGGGTGCACGTGGGGGTCATCCGGGTGCCAGGCGCCGGTGCCGGTGTGAAAAGCCCAGGTAAAATTGAGGGTGAACCCTTCTTTATCCTTGCCGCTCCACCAGGCGAAGAGGTCGGCGTTGCCGCCCTCGGTGCGGTGCAGGTCGCGCAACTCCAGTTTCTGGATAAGCTCCTCCGGGTCGGCCGCGACCGAAGGCTCGGTCATGGCGTGCTCGCCGCGCAGCGAAATGGCCAGAAAGCCGAAGGGCTTTTCCACCCGGCGCGTCACCACCGGGCAGTGCGGGTAGCCCGCCGGCAGGACGACGATGGTGGGCTTATCAAAAACGTACGGCTTGCCGTCCTCGCCCATGGCAATCTCGATTTCCGCCCCCAGGTAGTCGGGGCGGTCGTAGTCCAGGCCGCTGAAGAGCAAGACCTCGCCGTAGGGGTGGGCGTGCTTGACGCCGCCGTCGGAGCCCCACATCCCCAGGCCGCGCCGGTAGCCGAAGGCGAAGCTCAGGTCGAGGTCGCTTAGGTCGGCCCCCACCGGCATGGTCATGTGCTCGCCGCCGTCGGTATGGTATTCCAGCTTTTTAATCAGATGCCCGTATTTCGTCGCCGCCATGCTCGCCTCCTTTACTGCTCGACCTTGCCGCCGGCGCCCACGTAGCCGCTGGGCCCCTGGCCGCCCCAGCCCCAGGGGCGAATCACGGAGAATATCCAGGGCCGCTCCTGCCGCGTGATGACGAGGGGGCAGTGGGGGTGGCCCTTGGGCTGGATGGCGATGGTGGGCCGGGTGATAAGGTGCTTTTCCATTTCTTTGCCCATGTAAAGCTCGGCCTCGGCGCCCAGGTAGCTCAGGTCTTCGGTATCGGCCCCCATAAAGAGCAGGAACTCGGTGTAGGGGTGGACGTGGGGCTTATCGGGCACCGGCCCGAAGCGGTAAGGCGCCTTGTTCATGCTCTCGTAGGACATATTGAACTCAAAGCCCCGGCCGTTGATATCGGTGATGGCCCCCTCGTGGGTATCGGCGTTGAGCGGGCCGTAGTGCCAGGGGCCGTTGCGCTGGAAGGCCAGCCCCTGGACGTTCTCCCGGTAGGTGGATTTCATGAAACCGGCCGGCGCGGGCGGGCGGTCGTCCAGCTTGAAGGGCTTGGACGTCAGTTCCCTGGCCAGCGAGACGGTCATGTAGATAAAGCGGTCGTCCATGCGCTGGATGGTCGCCGGGAAATGGGGCATGCCTTTGGGGACAGCCACGGCGGTGGCGGTGGTCACCATGTGCGTCTCTTTTTCCTCGCCTAAGGTAAGCTCCACCTCGGCCCCCAGGTAGCCCATGTCGTAGGTGTCCGTCCCTATCCAGAGCATCACCTGGTCAAAGTCGTGCACCTCGGCGCCGTAAGGCGCTTTTCCCATCTTGCCCGCCGACCAGCAGGCCCCGTACCGGATATTGAGGTCGTAGCCGAGGAGGTCGCCGTTCATCTCCGTCCCCTGCCGGCACAGCCCCGGCCCGTAGTCCTTAAAGGTAAGCTCCTTGATGAAATGCCCGTACTTGGTCTGGGTCATGTTCGCCTCCTGCCGTTAATCGGCTCGCCAAATTTTTCCTCAGTATAGCACCGCGGCCGGTGCTTTTACCAGCCTTTACAAGGCACCGCCCCGCTTGGTAAACTTAAGGCATCTTCGCCCCGGAGGATGAACATGGAATTTAGAAACGTTACTTACGGGCCGGACAAGCCGACCATCAGGGTATTTTTCAGCGACGAGAGCGGCTTCGAGGTGGCCTCGGTCATCGTCATCGGCAAAGAGGACTGCGCCCTCATCGACGCCCAGTGGACGCTCTCCAACGCCCACCGCGTCGTCGCCGAGATACTGGAAACGGGCAAAAACCTCCAGACAATCTACGTCACCCACGCCCACCCCGACCACTACTTCGGCCTGGGGCCCATCGCGCAGGCCTGCCCCAGGGCCAAGGTCATCGCCCTGCCGGAGGTCGCCAGCACCATCAACAAGCAGTTTTTCGGCAAGATTGAGCACTGGGAAGAGACCATCGGGATAACTAACGTGCCCCGCGAGCAGGTCAACATCGAGTCGATGACGGCCAACTACTTCGAGCTGGAGGGCCTCCGCATCGAGGTAATCCCGCAGGTGATGGGCGACCTGCGGTACAACACGGTGGTCTGGATACCAGCCCTCAAGACCCTCTACGGCAGCGACGTCCTCTTTAACCAGGCCCACCCCTTTACCTGCGAGGTCACCGCCGAGGAGCGCGCCCAGTGGATACGCGCCATCGAGCGCCTGGAGAAGCTGGGCGCCAACGTGGTCATTCCGGGCCACCAGAAGCCGGGCATGCCCTTCGACGAGAGCGCGTTCACCTTTACCAAGGACTACCTCGTCGCCACCGAGGAGGTGCTGGCCGAGACCACCGACGAGGCCGGCTTCTACTACGCCATGGTCAACCGCTTCCCGGACGCCAACCTCTTTATCTCCAACCACATGAACGCCGGCTTTTTCAAGGGCGGCATGGACTGGAACTGGCGGGACGACTAAAGCGGGCTGACGGCGTTTCGTGCTATCATCGTTAATATAACTCGGAGCGAGGGCGGCGACGCGCTTGGACAGACTGATTGTAAAAAAATACCTCAAGATACTGCGGGAAGGCTCCCCCTATAACGGCGAGCTGGAGAACCCCACCATCTTCCTGGACACCATCGGCGAGAGGCTGCGCATCTGCGGGATGAGCGCCCACTACTACATGAAAATCTACATCAATATCAAAGATGATGTTGTTACCGCCGTAAGGTACAACTGCGCCTGCGACCCCGCCGCCCACGTCGTCGTCGACACGATGTGCCGGCTGATTGACGGTAAGAACATCGCCGCTGTCGCCGCCCTCACCGAGGCGGACTTTATCCGGGAAGTGGGCAGCCAGACGGAGCATTTCCTAACGCGGGTGCGCCGCATGCTGGAGCTTATCAACCGGGGGCTGGAGCGCCATAAATCCGGCGCCGCCTGACGCCGGGCCCGGCCTTGATATTGGCCGCGGAGTTGTACTATATTGTTTAGGGCATAAGTTACCCGGCGTCTCCCGCCGCATATCCTGCGCAGTTCAAACATTTTAGATATCAAATAAGGCAATAACGGAAAAGGAGGCAGCGACGTGAAAAAGGTAACCCTGACCGTAAACGGTATCCAGCGAGAGGTTGAGGCCGGCCCCGACCTGGTGCTGCTCGACCTGCTGCGGGAGCAGCTTAATCTTACCGGGACCAAGCAGTCCTGCGACCGCAAGGGGCAGTGCGGCGCCTGCACCGTCATCGTCGACGGCAAGGCGGTGCGCTCCTGCCTGCGCAAGGTGAGCGACCTGGAAGGCGCCGAGGTCATCACCGTGGAGGGTCTGGGCACGCCGGACAACCCCCACCTCATCCAGGAGGCCTTCGTCCTGGCCGGGGCCATCCAGTGCGGCTTCTGCACGCCGGGCATGATTATGGCCACCAAGGCCCTGCTCGATAGCAACCCCAACCCCGACCTCCCCACCATCAAGAAGGCGCTGACGCGCAATCTCTGCCGCTGCACCGGCTACCGCAAAATCATAGATGCCGTCAGACTGGCCGGGCGCTTTTTGCGCGGCGAGACTTCGCCGGCGGAGGTGCGCGGCAAGCTCAGCAATAAGATGATTGGCGTGTCGCACCCGCGGCCCTCGGCCATGATTAAGGCCTGCGGCCTGGCCAAGTTCGGCGCCGATATCAAGCTGGACAACCCCCTGGAGATAGCCGTGGTGCATTCCACGGAAATCCACGCCAAAATCAAGTCCATTGATAGCGCCGCGGCCGCCAAGATGCCCGGCGTGGCCGGCGTCATGACCGCCGCCGATGTCCAGGGCACCAACCGCATCCGCATGATTGCCCCCGACCAGCCCGTCCTCTGCGAGGACACGGTACGGGTGCTGGGTGACCCCATCGCCATCGTCGCCGCCGAGACGCGCGAGCAGGCCAGAGCGGCCGCCGCCGCGGTGAAGGTAACCTACGAGCCCCTGCCGGTGATGGACACGCCGGCCAAGGCGCTGGCCGAGGGCGCCCCCCAGATTCACAATCACTCGCCCAACCTCTGCTTCCAGCAGCCCCTGCTCAGGGGCGACGCCGATAAGGCGCTGGCCGGCTCGGCGGCCGTCATCGAGGCCGATTTCTCCACCCAGATGAACCACCAGGCCGCCCTGGAGCCGGAGGTCTCGCTGGCCTACTTCGAGGACGGCGAGTTGGTGGTGGTGGGGCGGAGCATCATGATTCACACCCACGCCGAGCAGATTAAAGAGGCCGTGGGCGTGGAGAAAATCCGCTACATCGAGCCGTACTCCGGCGGGCAGTTCGGCATCAAGGCCTCCATCGCCACCGAGGGCCTGGCCGCCGCCGCGGCGGTGCACTTCAAGCGGCCCATCCGCTACGTCCCCTCGCTGACCGAGTCGATGCTCGTTACCACCAAGCGCCACCCCTTCGAAATGAAACTCAAGCTGGGCGCCGACGCCAAGGGCAAGCTCACCGCCTACACCAACGATATGACCATCAGCAAGGGCGCCTACTTCATCCTGGGGCCGGTCATCCCGCTGCGCGCCATTCATATGTTCAACGGCTCCTACCAAATCCCCAACGTCAACGGCCTGGCCCGGCTGGTCTATACCAACAACGGCAGCGGCGGGGCCGCCCGCGGGGCCGGGCCGCCCCAGGCCATTTTCGCGCTGGAGTCGGCCATGGATATGCTGGCCGAGAAGCTGGGCATCGATAATCTGGAGTTCCGCAAGATGAACTCCATGAAGCCGGGCGAGGCCCGCGCCACCGGCGCCACCATAGACGTCTTCCCCTTCCCCGAGCTCTGCGACCTGGTGCGCCCCCACTACGAGCGGGCCAAGAAGGACGCCGCCGCCGCCAACGCCAAGGGCGGCAAGATAAAGCGCGGCGTCGGCATCGCCTGCCACTCCTTCGGCATCGCCGAGGCGGGCGACCAGAGCATCCTGACCGTCGAGCTCGACCCGGACGACGGCGTCACCATCTACGCCGCCATCGCCGACCCCGGCGAGGGCAACGACTCGATGCTCTCGCAGATTGCCGCCCACCTGCTCCACCTGCCACTCTCCAAGGTGCGCCTCTACACGCGCGATACCAAGAAGACGGTGGGCATGGGCCCGGCGGCGGGCAGCCGCATGACCTACATGGGCGGCGGCGCCCTGGTGGCGGCCTGCGATAACCTCAAAGCGGCCATGAAGGCCGCCAGCGCCAAGACCTACGCCGAGATGAAGGCCGCCGGCAAGCCCACCCGCTACGAGGGCTCCAAGCACATCCCCGGGGAGGACATGCTCGACCCCAAGACGGGGCAGGGCTCCTCCTTCAATTCGCAGGTGCACAACATCCAGATGGCCGAAGTGGAGGTCGACACCGAGACCGGCGAGGTCAAGGTCACCAAGATGACCACCGCCGTGGACGCCGGCCCCATCATCCACCCCCAGAACCTGCAGGGCCAGCTGGAAGGCGGCATGGACCAGGGCATCGGCTACGCCCTCCGCGAGGAGTACGTCCAGGGCAAGACCAAGGACTGGCTCACCTTCAAGTTCCCCACCATCGAGAATTCCTTCGAGGTTGAGCTCATCACCCGCGAGACGCCACGTCCCAACGGCACGCTGGGCTCCACCGGCATCGGCGAGATGACGATGGTATCCACCGCCCCGGCGGTCACCAACGCCATCTATAACGCCTGCGGGGCGCGGGTCTATCACCTCCCCGCCACGCCGGACAAGGTCAAGGCCGCCCTGGCCGCCAAAAAATAGAGAAGTCAAACGGAGCCGGCGGGTTCTCGCTTCCGCGGCCCGCCGGCTCTGTCTTTAGGCATAAGAAACCGGCCATGAACGAGAACGAATATCTAGCCCAGGTCATCGGCGAGCAGCTGGCGCGGGGCGCGCCGCTGACGCTGGTCTCCCTGGCGAGCCTCACCGGGTCTACCCCCCGCCACAGCGGCACCAAGATGGTGGTGGGGGCCGACGGCCGCAACTACGGCACCATCGGCGGCAGCCTGCTGGAGGCTACCGCCATCCGGGAGGCCCGCCGCGCCATCACCGGGGCGCAGTCCCGCCTGCTCAGCTTCGAGCTCAGCGGGGAGGACGCCAACGCCCCCGGCATGATTTGCGGCGGCCGGGCCGAGCTGCTGCTGGACTATATCGCCGCGACACCGGCCAACCGCGAGTTCTTCGCCGGATTCGGGGAAGAGCTGAAGCGCGGCGCCGATTTCTACTTCCTGACGCCCTACCGCGAGGCCGGCGACGGCGTGGAAGTCCTCGGCCACGCCATTCTCCATCCCGACGGCAGCTTTAGCGGCGACGCCCGCCTCACCGGGGCGGACATCAGTGAGCTAAGGCCGGAGCTGCATAATATCTCGGGGAGCGCTTTGCTCACCATCGGCGACAGGCAGGTACTGGTCGACCGCATCCGCAAGCTCAAGACCCTCTACTGCTTCGGCGCCGGGCACGTGGCCGTACCCACGGCGCACCTGGCCGCCCTGGTGGGCTTCCGCATCGTCGTTATCGACGACCGCCCCGACTTCGCCAACGCCGAGCGCTTCCCGGAGGCTACCCCCGTCGTCATCGACGACTTCGAGCGCGCCCTGGAGGGGCTGGAAATAGACGAGGACTCTTTCATCGTTATCGTTACCCGCGGCCACGAGTACGACCAGACCATCCTCCGGCAGGCGCTGGCGACCCCGGCCGGCTACATCGGTATGATAAGCTCGCGCCACAAGCGCGACATCACTTACCAGGCCCTCATGGCCGAGGGCATCAAAAAAGAGCGGCTGGACGAGGTGCACTCCCCTATCGGCCTCGATATCGGCGGCGAGACCCCGGAAGAAATCGCCGTGAGCATCGTCGCCGAGCTTATCCAGGTACGGAGCCGGTTGCAGCCATGAGCGCGGGGCGCTACGCCGCCATCGTCCTGGCCGGTGGATTTTCGGCCCGCATGCGGCGGCTCAAGCCCCTCCTCCCCCTCGGCGGCGCCACCGCGGCCGACCACATTATCGCCGCCTTTCGGAGCGTCGGCGCCGACGTGCTGCTGGTAACGGGCCACCGCAGCGACGAGGTGGCCGCCGGCATCAGCTCGCGGGGCGTCACCCTTGTCCGTAACCACGATTATAAAAATGGCATGTTCAGCTCGGTGCGGGCCGGCATCCGCCGCCTCAAGCCCGAGCACCGGGGCTTTTTCGTCCTGCCGGTAGATATCCCCCTGGTGCGCCCGGCCACGCTACGGCGGCTCATGGCGGCGGCGGCGGAAAACCCCCAAAATATCGTCTATCCGGTTTTTTCAGGTAAGCGCGGCCACCCGCCGCTGGTTCCCGCCGCTCTCGCCCCCGCCATCCTGAACTGGCCGGGCGGCGGCGGCCTCAAGGCCGTCCTCCGGGCGCACGAAGGGCTGGCCCGCGAGGTGCCGTTGGCTGATGGCTTTATCCTCCGGGACATTGATACCCCGGCCGACTACCGCGACCTGCTGGCGCGCTTTGAAAGGTACGAAATCCCCACGGATGAAGAGTGCGAGGTGATTTTGAACGACATCTGCCGCGTTAGCCCGGAGAGAATCGCCCACTCCCGCCGGGTGGCCGGGGTCGCCGTGAGCATCGGGCGGGCGCTGGCGGCGGCGGGCAACACGGTGGACATCGAGGCCGTCCGCGCCGCCGCCCTCCTGCATGACATCGCCAAGGGGCAGCCCAAGCACGACATCGCCGGGGGCAAACTGCTTGCGGAGCTTGGTTTCGGGCAGGTCGGCGCTATCGTCGGCGTGCACTCGGATTTAGCCGGGGGCAATACCGACGTGGACATGGAGACCCTGGTCGTCTACCTGGCCGATAAGTTCGTCGGCGGCGAAAAACTGGTCTCTATCGACGAGCGCTATCACCACCCCGATTTTACCCCGGAAGTCCAGGCCAGAGTCCGGGAGCGTAAGCAGGTCGCCCTGCAAGTTAAAAAGGGGCTGGAAGACCTCCTGGGCTACCCCCTGGAGCGGGTCGTCTTTCCCGGCGGCTAGTAGCCCGCCTTTTTCCCGGTCATACTTTCAATCTCAATCCTGACAACGCTGACGCCGGCCAGTTCTTCTTCGGAAAAGTCGTACGGGTCCGCCCCGTAATGCCCGGTGATGATGTTCAGCGCCGCCGCCTTCTCGCGCGGCTCTTCGATAATGGAGGCCGTGCCGAAGCCAATCACGCTGCGGTATCTGGCGCTCCACTTACAGGGGCTATCCGGCGACCTGACGATGGCGTGGTCGGTGTCCATCTCAAAACAGACCCGGGGATTAAGCCGGAGAATGTCCATCTTCCGGCCCTCCGGGGCGCTGTGGAAATAGAGGCAGCTATCCTGATAGCCGAAGCTCACCGGCACGATATAAGGACTATCTCCTGCGGCAAAGGCCACCCGGCAGACTTGAGCCTGCCGGATTACGGCCTCAATCTCCCCGGTATCTTTGATTTCGCGCTCGCTTCTTCGCATCTGTTTCTCTTTTTGGCGGTATATGAACGTTGGGGACGATGATTGGCCTTACTAAAGAAGAATAGAATGGCGGACGCCGCCCGCCTTCCGGGCTAGCTGCCGAAGGGCTTGGTGGTGCTCAGCAGGATGCTGTCGTCGGTGAGCTGCTCGCCGCTGGCCCTCTCGAAGGCCTTGAGCAGGTCGGCCACGGTGACGTCGCGCCGCTGGGTGCGGTTCATGTCCACTATCGTCCGGCCCTTGTGCATCATCAGCAGCCGGTTGCCGTAGCGCAGGGCGTGCTCCATGTTATGCGTCACCATTACCGCCGTTATCTTCTCGC
>Ga0315536_1001168_pt1 | contig 13345 bp, 13 predicted proteins | sample SalMarSW160230MG_FD_203093 | JGI IMG/M metagenome (GOLD analysis project Ga0315536, IMG submission 203093) | Salt marsh sediment microbial communities from the Plum Island Ecosystem LTER, Massachusetts, United States - Salt Marsh Sediment SW1602-30 ... | reverse complement strand
CCATTGATCACCGCCCGCTCGACCACGCGCGCGGTGAACTCGGTCGTATACGGATCGTCGTAATACAGTCGTCGGGTCATGATTGGTTCGTGCTGCCCGTCCAGATGACCGGGTCGGTCAACTAAGTGTCTACCCACAAATCGTCGAAGCCGCGCCCTTGTATCTATCCGAAATGAGCGCCGATGGAACATCGGGGCGAATTTACGGATAGATTCTAATGATAATGTGTTACCTCGCCCTTTGCGACCGGCGGCCACGAGTCAGGTGCACGATCAGCCCGGATCGTGGCAGCTTGGATACTCGGCCAGGTTGCGCGGCCACTCGGCGGCGTAGAAAGCCAGGTAGTCAGCAGTGTGCGCCGACCAATATTCCTCGGTGTGCGCCCCCACCGGGTTGATCACGTAGTCCGGCTCGATCCCGCGCTGGCGCAGCCGCTCGACGAAATCACGCAGGTTCACGTCGACCACCGAGTCGTTCACCCCCAGGTCGAGGTACATATCCAGCCGCTCGATCCCCTCCGCCGTCTCGATCAGGTTGTAGGGGTTGATCGCCGGGTAGTCGCCGTCGTAAAAATACGGGCTGTGCCCCCCTACCCGGTCGAACACCTCCGGGTGCGTGAAGGCGATCCCGTAAGCCCAGAACCCCCCGCGAGACAGCCCGCCGATTGCCCGCCGCGAGGAATCGTTCCAGGTGCAGAAACTCGATTCGATGGTGGGCATCAGCTCGTCCAGGATCACGTCGGGCAGCGGGCCGGGGTCCCAGTCGTACTGGGCGTCGTTCCCGTTCGGCATCACGATGATCATCGGCGGCAGCGAGCCGCGCGCGTAACCCAGGTCGGCGGCCTCGTCCAGCCCCATCCGGTCCCACTGGGCGTCGTCCATGCCCACCCCCCAGCCGTGCAGCATGATCAGGTACGGGTAGCGCAGGCCGCTGCTGGCGTAGCAGGGCGGCAGGTACACCCGGTAGCGGAAGACCCCGCCGGTGAGCTGGCTGACGAATGACTCCTCGATGATCTGCCCTTCGGCCTCGTCGCAGGGCGTCAGGGTCGCCGAGGGCGTCGGCGTGAGAGGCTCGACGGTGGGGGCAGCGGTGGTTGTGACGGTGGCCGCGTCTTCGCTGGCCGCCGGGTCGGTCAGGTCGCTCACCGTCTGCTGAATCGTCGAGACCGGCGTGAGCGTCGGGGAGACCGGGGCCGGGATGCCGGTCAGGGTGGGCGGCAGGGTCGGGTAATTGGCCGGGGTGAGGTAGTAACCAGGCTGGAGCTTATCACACCCCACGGCGAGCAGGGCCAGGGAAAGCTGGATAAGCAGAATGTGGGTCGGTTTGGTGCGATTCACGGGCGGGATTATAGCCGCGCACCACGAGGCGGCGCAAACGGCTTACAAACCGGCTGATGGGTCTTGACAGCCGCGGCGGATCGCACTATCATCACTATAGACTGACCGGTCAGTCTAGAAGAATCTGGAGACACAACATCCTGCGCCCCCAGGCTGAAATAACTGACCGCCGGAAAGATTAACTCAAGGAGTAAACTCATGCTTCCCATAATTGCAATGGCTCTCGCCGGGGTGTTAGGTTTGATCGTCGTCTGGATCGTGGAAGAGATGTTCCACAGGGAGCCGCCCTTTGGTGAGGCAGCCGAATACATTATCGGCTTCCTGGCCGCCGTCGGCTGGTGCGCTCTCGACTACTACGTGCTGGTGCCCGTCTTCTTCGGCGCGAACGCCGCCGAGTGGCTGAGGCTGTCTGCCGGGTTGATCGAAGGGCCGGTGACCAGTTGGCTGTTACTGTGGGTGCTGCGCCAGGCGCTTCAGACGCCGCTCAAGCGCACTCAGACCGATGGGTAGCCATGCCGCCCCGTGCCGACCCGAACCAGACCCGCCAGCTTATCCTGGAATCCGCCCTGCGCTGTTTCGCCCGTAAGGGCTACCTGCGCACTTCAATGGACGACATCGTGGCAGAGAGCGGCCTGAGCAAGGGCACGTTGTACTGGCACTTCAAGAGCAAGAGCGACCTGTTCAACAACCTGTTCGACCTGCTGATGGGCGATCTGGTCGAATCCTTCCTCCAATACCAACTTCCTGAGGACGCGCCCGCTTCCGAGCGTCTGCGTCAGCTTTCCCTGATGTTTGGCACGGCCATCGCCGCCGACGACAGGATCACCGAGATGCCGATCAACCTGATGGCCGAGGTGTGGCAGGTGGAGGAGTTCACCGTCCGCTATCAGGAGATGCTTGACCAGTTCGCGGGCCAGATCGCCTCGATTATCGAGAGCGGGATCGAGGCGGGCGAGTTCCGGCAGGTGGACGTGAAGCGGGTGACCTGGAGCATCCTGGCCGCCTACGATGGGTTGATCCTCTACTACATGGAGGGCATAATGCCCGACATTGAGGCGCACTTCAAGGCGATTGTCGATCTGTTTGTCGAAGGGCTGCGCAAGCCGGGTGCATGATGATCCGTAAGACGTGGTCGGTCACCAAGAAGGAGCTGCTGCACATTACCCGTTCGACGGGCACACTGTTCCTCGTCACCGCCTCGCCGGTTGTGATGCTGGTCTTGATGGCCTACGCCTTCGCCGCGGACATCAAGAGCGTGCCTATCGCCGTCTACGACCAGGACCTGACCCCCCTCTCCCGCGCCTACGTGCGCACCCTGGTGGGTGGGCCGGACCTGGTGCTGACCGGCTACGTCGAGTCGCTCGACGATGTCGACTACCTGCTGGCGCACGGCACCATTCGGGGTGCCGTGATCATCCAGGACGGCTTTGAGAAGCAGGTGGAGACGGGGAGCGGCCTGCCGATACAGGTGATCGTCGACGGCACCGAGCCGGAGTCGGGCGGGTTCGCCTACCAGCACATCCTGGGGCGCACGTCGGCCTTTGTCGAGGGGCGCATTCAGAGCGCTGCCCTGGCGAGTGGCGTGCCATTGCAGCAGCTCGAATCACCCCTGGACTTGCGTACCCGTATCTGGTACAACCCCGGCCTGAACGCCGTGCAGGACGTTGTCCCGGCGCTGATCTCCGTGATTCTCTCCCTGCCCGCCGTGTCGCTCTCCGCCGCCATCGCCCGCGAAAAGGAGCACGGCTCGTTAGAGCAGTTGATCGCCTCGCCCCTCAGCAAGTTCGAGCTGCTGGCGGGCAAGGTGCTGCCCTACGTGCTGATCGGCGTGCTGGACGTGTTCCTCTCGCTGGCCGCCTCGAAGGTGGTGTTTGGTGTCTACTTCCGGGGCAGCCTGATCCTTTTGCTGCTGTTCTCGGTCGACTATTTCGTCGCCAGCCTGGCGATTGCCCTGATCATCTCGATCTACTCCCGCACACAGCGGGCCGCGATGGCGCTGGCGATCCTGTTCTTCCTGTTTCCCGGCTTTTTCCTGTCCGGCATCTTCTTCCCCTTGGTCGCCATGCCGCCCCTGATGCGCATGGAAGCCAACTTCCTGCCCAGCACGCAGTTCGTCGCCATCCTGCGCGGCCTGTTTCTGAAGGGTGTGGGGTTCAATATTCTGTGGGGCTACGGGCTGGCACTGCTGGTAATGGGTCTGGCCTTTGGCGCATTCGCCGTGCTGCGCTTCCAGAAGAAGCTGGTGTGATACCATGTTTGGACGAATCGGCGCTCTCATTACCAAGGAATTCATCCAGTTACGGCGTGACCTGTTCTTCGTGCTGCTGATCCTGCTCGGCGCGCCGTCCGAGATGTCAGCCGTTGCCTTCGCCACCGGGGCAGAGGTCACGAACTTACCCACCACGGTCTGCGACCACGACCACTCGCCGGAGAGCCGGGAGCTGGTGCAAAGCCTGGCAAACGTGGATACCTTCGAGATGATCGAGAGCTGTACCAGCACCGACGAGCTGACTGCCCTGCTCGACCGGGGGCAGGCCTATGTGGGTGTGACCATCCCTCCCAGGTTCGGCGCAGACCTTCGCGGCGGGGAAAACCGGGCCCAGGTGCAGGTGATCCTGAACGGTGCGGAATCGGCGGCAGCCAAGAAAGCCCAAAGCTCGATTAATGGGGCGGTAGCCCGTTACGTGGAGGACTACGCCGCGCGCTCAGGAAGAACATCCACAGCCGGAGCCATCCAGCCCAGCGCGCGGGTCTGGTATAACGAGGAGCTGCGCCAGGCCAACTACACCATTCCCTCCGAGCTGGGCTTCATTCTATACGTCATCGCGGTCTGGGTGGCCGCGCTGGGGATCGCCCGCGAGCGCGAGCTGGGCACGCTTGAGCAGCTCATGGTGACCCCGATCAGGAAAACCGAGCTGGTGATCGGCAAATCGATACCCGCCGTGGCAGTCGGCTACTCCACCTTCCTGATGATGCTGGCGATGGTCGTCTTCGTCTTCAAAGTCCCGATGCGCGGCTCGCTCCTCCTGCTGCTGGTGCTCGCCTTCTTCTATATCCTGGTCGAGCTTCAGCGCGGCCTGCTGATCTCGGTCGTGGCCAAAACCCAGCAGCAGGGGCTGCTGGCGGTGTTCCTGATGGCCTTCATCGATATGACCTTCTCCGGCTACGCTGTCCCGGTGGAGAGCATGCCCCCTGTTCTGCAAGCCATCTCGAACGTGTTCCCCATCCGCCACTGGATGATCATCATGCGCGGAATCATGCTCAAAGGCGTCGGGCTGGAGGTGGTCTGGCCGCACGTATTGATCATCGGCGGGCTGGGCGTGGTGCTGGCCGGGATGACGCTGCTTGCCTTCCGGCGGGCGCTGGGCGATTGACGTGATCTGAAGTCACCGAATCTTGCACCTTGACAACGCCGCCGGGGCGGCGATATAATATGAACGAACGTTCGTTCATTGCACCACTGCGAGGGCATGATGGAGTCAGCGGCCACCGAAAGCAAACGCGGAGAGGACACCCGCCAATCGATACTCGACGCCGCCGAGAGGCTGTTCCTCAAACAGGGTTTCCATGGGACCAGCATGCGCCAGATCGCGCAGGAGGCCGGCGGGATCGCCGTCGGCGGCATCTACAACCACTTCGCCAGCAAGGAAACGATCTTCCTGGAGCTGGCCTCCGAGCGCAGCCCCTACGTCAAAATGAGCGAGGCCCTCGACCACCTTGAGGCCACCGACGCCAGGGGCATGATCGAAGAGATGATCCCCCGCTTCCAGTCGATTGTGCTGGAAAACGTCGACTTCTTCCAGCTCGCCATCATCGACGTGAACGAGCTGCACGGCACGACCATCCGGACGCTGGTCAGCAATGTGATCCCGCGCTTCCTGCAGTTCGGCCAGAGGCTTCGAGCGGCGGGCGGGCTTCGGGAAGAATTAGACCCCTACGTCATGCTGCGCATGATCGCCAGCATGCTGGCCGGGTACACGCTCACCAGCCTGATCGCCTTCTCCGATGGACACATCCAGATTGACGGCGTGCCCGACTATGACGAGGCGTTCTGGCACCACCAGATGGTCGACGTGCTGCTCAACGGCATCGCCGGGCCGGAGGAGAAGGGCCAATGACCGCCGCCCGTACGTTCGCCATCGTGCGCAAAGAGTTCATCCACATCCGGCGCGACCGGCGCACCCTGGCGCTGATCTTTCTGCTCCCGTTCATCCAGATGGTGCTGATGGGCTACGCGGCCACCACCGACATCAAGAACATCGGCACCGTCGTATTGGATGGCGACCGCAGTGCGGAGAGCCGCAACTTGATCCGCGCCTACCAGGCGACCGGCTATTTCGACATCAACTACCACGTCGACAGTGAAGCCGAGATGACCGCCCTGCTCGACCGGGGCGCGGTGCGGGCGGCGCTGGTCATCCCGGCGGCCTACGGGCAGCACCTGTTGGCCGGTGAGACGGTCGATGTGGGCTTCATTATCGACGGCTCAGACCCGACCGTCGCCAACAGCATCCGGGCGGCGGCCTTGCAGACCGGCCAGGCCCAGCGCCGGGCGCTGGCCGCCGGGGGAGGCGGCCTGGAGGTTCGCCCCAGTATATGGTATAACCCCGGCCTGGAAAGTGTGAACTTCATGATCCCGGCCCTGATGGGCATGATCATGCAGTTCCTCGCCACGATGCTCACCTCGATAGCGATTGTGCGCGAGCGCGAGCTGGGTACCATCGAGCAGTTGAGCGTCACGCCCATCCGCCCGGTCGAGCTGGTGGTGGGCAAGACCCTGCCCTACGTCATCGTCTCTTTTCTGGGCCTGGTCGAGGTGCTGCTCATCGGCGTGTTCTGGTTCAGGGTGCCGATCAACGGCAGCGTCAGCCTGCTGCTGGCCCTGTCCTCCCTGTTTTTACTGGGGTCGCTGGGCATCGGGATTTTGATCTCAAGCCTGGCCAGCACGCAGCAGGAGGCGATGTTGGTGAGCTTTTTGATCATGCTGCCCTCGATCTTCCTGTCGGGGTTCTTCTTCCCGCTGGAGGCGATGCCCTGGGCGCTGCGCATGCTGAGCTACCTGATCCCGCTGCGTTACATGCTGACCATCATCCGCGGGATCGTGCTCAAAGGCGTGGGGATGGCCGCCCTGCAAAGTGAGGTCGTGATATTAGCCACCTTTTCGGTGTTCATACTCATCCTGGCGTCCATTCGCTTCCGAAGCAACATCGCCTGAGCGCAGGAATGGAATCATTCGTTCAAAGTTCTTTAGAAATAGAATTGCTTCTGCGTAAATCAATTGATAGCACTGTGTAGACATGCCTGGAAACAACCATACCGAGATCATCATACAGACCGATAAGCTCCGCCGGGAGTTCGGCAAGACCATCGCCGTCGACGACCTGGACCTCTCGATCTACAAGGGCGAGATTTTTGGCCTGGTCGGGCCGGATGGCGCGGGCAAGACGACCACCCTGCGCCTGCTGGCCGCGATCATGGACCCGACCGACGGGTCGGCCACCGTCGACGGCTGCGACACCGTGCGCGAATCGGAGGCGATCAAAGAGCGGATCGGCTACATGGCCCAGGCCTTCAGTCTGTACGCCGACCTGTCCGTGATGGAGAATCTCAACTTCTTCGCCGACGTGTTCGGCGTGCCCAACAACGTGCGCAAGGAGCGGATCGAGCGCCTGCTTGAGTTCGCCCGGCTGACCGGTTTCCGCAAGCGCCGGGCGGGCAAGCTCTCCGGCGGGATGCAGAAGAAGCTGGGGCTGGCCTGCACGCTGATCCACGAGCCACAGATTCTCTACCTGGACGAGCCGACCACCGGCGTCGACCCCGTCTCGCGCCGCGAGTTCTGGGACATCCTGACCAACCTGCACCTGCGCGGGGTGACGATTGTGGTCAGCACCCCCTACATGGACGAGGCCGAGCGCTGCTCGCGGGTGGGCCTGATGTACGAGGGCAAATTGATCGAGTGTGACACGCCGGAGGCCATCCGCAAGCGCGTGCCGGGCAAGGTGATCCAGTTCCTGCCCAGCGACCGGTTCAAGGCGCGCGCCGTCCTGCGCGACCTGCCGCAGATTCGTGAGGTGCAGTCGTTCGGCGAGCTGCTCAACGTCTTCGTCGACAACGTGACGACCGGGGAGCAGGTGGTTCGAAGCGCGCTCGGCGAGGCGGGCATCACCCTCTCCGCCGTGCGCCAGGTGGAGCCGAGAATGGAAGAGGCGTTTGTATCGTTGATCCGCCAGCGTGCCCGGCTTGCGGCGGCGGATCGGGCGGAAGACGCAGATGAGTGAGAAGCCGATGGAACACGAGGAGAACGGCCAGCGGGCGGACCAGCCCTGCGATGGCGACAACCACAACGCGATCGTCGTCGAGGGGCTGACCAAGGACTTCGGGAGCTTCCGGGCCGTCGATCACATCACCTTCTCCGTCCGGCGCGGGCAGATTTTCGGCTTCCTCGGCCCCAACGGCTCCGGCAAGACCACCACCATCCGCATGCTGCTGGGGCTGCTGCGCCCCTCAGATGGCGGCGCGCGCGTGCTCGGCTGCGACATCGTTCACTCGGCGGAGATGATCCGCCCCCGCCTGGGCTACATGTCCCAACGTTTCAGCCTGTACGACGACCTGACCGTGCTGGAGAACCTCCGCTTCTACGGGCGGACGTACGGACTGCACCGCAGCCAGCTGCGCGACCGGATCAAATTTGCAGTCGAGATGGCCGACTTGAAAGGGCGCGAGCACGAGCACACCAAGAATCTCTCAGGTGGGTGGCGGCAGCGGCTCGCGCTGGGCGCGGCGATCCTCCACGAGCCGGATTTGGTGTTCCTCGACGAGCCGACCGCCGGAGTCGACCCCGTCTCGCGCCGCGCCTTCTGGGATTTGCTCTACGAGATCAGCGAGCGCGGCATGACCATTTTCGTCACCACCCACTACATGGACGAGGCCGAGCACTGCGAGGAGCTGGCCTTCATCCACGACGGCCACATCATCGCGAACGGCTCTCCTCAGCACATCAAAGACACGATGATGAGCGGCCAGGTGCTTGAGTTGAACCCGGACGACCCCACCAGGGCGATGACCATCCTGGAAGAGGCGAACCACGACGGCGGGCTGTCCGTCGAGGAGATCGCCCTGTACGGCTCCCAGTTACACGTGATCGGCCAGGACGTCGGGGCGCACGTCGACTCGATTGCCAGGCTGCTGCGCGAGGGCGGCCTCGACCCAGGCCGGGCCGAGATCATCGCCCCTTCGTTGGAAGACGTATTTATCTCCTGTATTCGCAGGGAAGAGTGACCATGACTATTCTACCGGTTAATCCAGACATCAGGGCGAAGACATGAACAGACGACGAGTGATCATCGGGGGCGTGTTGATCGCCCTGCTGTTGGGGGGCGCGGCTGCCGCCTACCTGTACTTCAGCGGCAGCACCCAGGCCCGCGACGAGCTGCTGTCCCAGCTTGACATTCAGACCGGCCCGGCAGAGGGCCAGTTGCTCGTCTCCGGCTTCATAGAGGCCGACGAAGTGGAGGTCGCCGCCGAGATCGCCGGGCGGGTCGCCGAGCTTCCCTTCGACAAGGGGGACGAGGTCGAGGCGGGTGACGTGCTCGTCCGGATCGATCCGGCCCTGTTGGAGGCGCAGCGGGCGATCACCCAGGCCCAGCTCGACCTGGCCAAGGCCCAGCGCGACCTGGTGCGGGCGGGCGCTCGCCAGGAGGTGATCGACCAGGCGCGGGCCCAGGTGGACATCGCCCAGGCGTCGCTCGAAGGGGCGCAGGTCGTCCTGGGCGACGCGGCGGCCCTGCGCAACGACCCGCAGGACATCCAGGTGCAGATCGCCCAGGCGCAGACCCAGTTGGCGGTCGCCCAGCAGCAGGTAGGCGCGGCTCAGGTCAGCGTCACCGCAGCGGAGCGCTCGCGCCAGCTTTTCTACGACGCGCTGGCGAACTTACAGGCGATACGCGACCGTTATGGCTGGAATTGGGCGGGCGCGCCAGCCCAGGACGGCCCCGGCCTGGAAGCTGCCCAATCCCCCCGCCGGGTGGATGAAGCCTATGCCAACCTGAACAGCGCCCTCGAATCCGCGCAGGGCGCGCAGGCGCTGCTCGACGCGCTGGCGACCTTCGAAGGCGACCCCCAGGCGTACCAGGCCCAGGTGATCGACGCGCAGACCTCGGTCACCACCGCCCAGGCGGCGCTCGACCGGGCGATGGCCGACCTGGCCGACCTGGAAGCCGGGCCGACCGAGGAAGAGCTGGCCGTGGCCAATGCCCAGGTGGACCAGATCGAGGCGTCGCTGGGCGTGATCGACGAGCGGATCGGGCAGCTCACGATCACCGCGCCGATCAACGGCGTCGTGCTGGAGGAGTCGATCCACGTCGGCGAGCTGGCTTCGCCAGGCGGCGCGATCATCACCCTGGCCGACCTCGACACGGTGAAGCTGACCGTCTACATCCCGGAGGCGCAGCTCGACCTGGTCGCCCTCAACCAGCCCGCCAGCGTGTCCGTCGACTCGTTCCCCGACCGCACTTTCGAGGGCATCGTGACCCAGATCGCGAACCAGGCCGAGTTCACTCCGCGCAACGTCCAGACGCGCGAGGAGCGGGTCAACCTGGTCTTCGCCGTGAAGATCACGCTCGACAACCCCGACCACGCGCTCAAGCCCGGCATGCCCGCCGATGCGCTGTTCACACCCTGACGATGGAGCGAGTTGAGATGTATAAAGGCAGCACGAAGCTGATAAGTACCGTATTTAGCCTGGCCGCGCTCGCCCTCACCGCCTGTGCGGCGCTGGGCCAGGCCCCGCCCGGCCAGCCGGAAGGCCAGGACCCAGCCGCCCAGTTAGCGCCGATTGAGGCGTCAGGCTTCATCGAGTCCGAGGAGGTCAACGTCGTCTCGGAGGTCAGCGGGCGGGTGGACCAGGTGCTGGCCGACGAGGCCGACGAGGTGACCGGTGGGCAGGTGGTCGTCCGGCTGGACGATGGCCTGCTCCAGGCGCAGCGTGAGCAGGCTCAGGCCGCCGTCGAGGTGGCCCGTGCCGACCTGGCCCAGATCGTCGCCGGGGCCACCGCCGAGCAGGTCGCCGCCGCCCAGGCCGCCTTGGACGAGGCGCAGGCGCAGCTTGCCGGGGTGCAGTGGTCGTATTCGCAGGCGGCCTCCACCGTCGCCAACCCCCACGGCATCGACGTGCAGATCACCTCCGCGCAGACCGCCCTCGGCCTGGCCGAGCAGCAGATCGAGCTGCTCCGGGCCAAGCTGGAGGAGGAGCGCATGCACCTCGATTGGCTCAACCACGCCGACCCGCGTGACAACCTGGCGATTGAGTTCCAGGAATACACCGTCCAGATCGCCGAAGCGAACCTGCGGGCCGCCGAGGCGCAGTACCAGGGCGCGCAGCACGAGCTTGAGTTGTTGCAGGCCCAGCGCGAGCGCCCCCTGGCGGAGATGCTCCAGCGCGATCAGGTAGGCCGCCAGATCGGAGTCGCGGAGGGGCAGGTCGCCTTGCAGCAGGCGCAGCTTGACCTGGTCGAGAACGGCCCGCGCAGCGAGGAGATCGCCATCGCCCGGTCGCAGGTGTCGCTGGCCGAGGCCCAGGTCGGCCTGATCGACGCCCAGTTGAGGCAGCTCACCCTCGAAGCCCCCATCGACGGCACGATCACCACCCGCACCGTCGACCCTGGCGAGACGGCCCAGCCCGGCGTCCCCCTGCTCACCATCGCCAACCTGCGAACGCTCAAGCTGGTCGTTTACATCCCGGAGACTCAGTACGGGCGCGTCCAGCTTGGCGCGGAGGTCGACGTGTCAGTCGATTCCTATCCAGGCCAGACCTTCCCCGGTGAGGTGGTGTTCATCGCCGGGCAGGCGGAGTTCACTCCCCAGAACGTGCAGACCGAGGAGGAGCGGGTCAACCTGGTCTTCGCAGTCGAGATTCGGATCGACAACGAGGACGGGCGGCTGCGCCCCGGTATGCCCGCCGACGCCGTGATCGAAGAATAGCGCACGGTAGAATCTGTATAACTGGGTGTAGGGGCGAGATAGTTCTCGCCCCTCCTTACTTAAGACCCCCCTCTCAGCCCTGGAGTGCCCCTTCGAAGCGCAGCAGCATCCGCTTGCTCTCGATCCCCCGCCCTGCCCCATAGCCTTGCAGGCCGCCGCTGGTCGCGATCACCCGGTGGCAGGGGATGATGATCGGCACCGGGTTGTGGGCCATCGCCTGCCCCACCGCCCGGCTCGCCGTCGGGCGGCCCAGCTTCTCGGCGACCTGTTTATACGTCCACACCCGCCCCACCGGGATGTCCCGGATCAACTGCAAGGCGCGCCGCTGGAAGGGCGTCGTCTGGCGCAGGTCGACCGGCAGGTCGAACCGCTTCCGCTCGCCGTTAAAATACTCCCCAAGCTGGCGCAGCGCCTCGGCCACCGCCTCCGGCTCCCGCCTGATCCGGGCCAACGGGTCAAGCAGGGCCAGGAAGTCGGCCTCCTCGACCGCAAAGTCGACCGCACACACCCCTTCTTCGCTGATCGCCGCGTAGATCGTCCCCACCCGCGAGGGGGCGGCGTCCCATTTGATTAACGGTGCATTCTCCATCATCCACTCCTCCACATTCCGGCGCGAAGCCGCGATCTCGGCCTCAGCCGGGCCGCCGACCGCCTCGCGCAGCAGGTTCTTCATCTCTTTATCGTCCATCAGATAGTTCCTCCGGCCCGTCCTGGGCGCTCTCCCGGCGCAGCCGCCGGATGCCCTGGTAGACGTTCGCCCGTGCGCTGTCCTCCGAGCAGTCAAGCGCCTGGGCGATCTCGGCATAACTCAGCTCCTGTAAGTAGCGCATCACGACCGCCGCCTGCTGTTTGGGCGGCAGCTCGTCGAGCAGGCTGTGGAGTTGGCGGGTCGCCTCCCGGTCGATGACCCGTTTCTCCGGGTGCCCGTCGTGGCTCGCCAGCCGGTCGAAGTCCTCCAGGTCGACCTCCCGCCCGGCCCGCTTCAGCGTGGTGTAGGCGCAGTTGGTCGCGATCTTGTACAGCCAGGCCCGGTAGTTGCTGCCCGCCCGCAGGCGGCTGAATGACCGGTAGGCCCGCAGGAACACCTCCTGGGTCAGGTCGTCGGCCCCGACCGCCCCGGCCTGCCCCGCCCCCGGCAGCAAGCGCCACAGGTAGCGGTAGATTTCGTCGTGGTACTGGTCGATCAACGTTTCAAACCGGGTCATGGCTGGCCTCAAAACTATGTGCGTCAGACTGCCGGGATCAAACCCGGTTAATACTATAACCACGCCCCACCCGAATTGTGAAAACGCCGTGAAAAAGCCGTCGAAGCGTATGCTGGCTGTCATGTTTACTTTTCTGAGAGCGTTTATGGTGTAGGGTGGGCAGCCTTACCCCATCCGAAGCAATCCGTTCATAGTTTTTTATGGGGACAGACGGAATTCGCATCGTGTAGGGGCGAGATAAATCTCGCCCCCGCCGCCCAACCGGACGAGTCCGAATCGATCCCCAGGAATTACTTGACAGCTTTTGAGAGCGGCGTGCAGGGTTTGGCGTATGGGTGAGAGCTTCTGCGAGGCTCACCAGGTCACAGTTGGTCGGTGTTACTCTTTTTGAAAAGCGAGGTAGATGATGGAACTGCGCTTGAGATTCCCCGTAACCGTTATTCTGGTCGGGTTGGCGCTGGGGCTGGGCAGCGACCTGCTGCTCTACGGCCAGCCGCTCGGCATCTCCGTGCCGTTGATCGCTCTGGTGGTCGTCGGGGCGCTGCTGGCGCTCGCGATCTACGAAGGGATCGGCGTGATCTGGTCGAACATCTGGCTGGTCGCCCCCCTGCTCTTCTTTGCCATGATGTCGGCGGTGCGCGCTGCCCCCCAGCTTCGCCTGCTCAACATCGCTGGCGCGCTGTTCCTTCTGGTCCTGCTGGCCCACGCGCTCGCCTCGCGCCCCCTGACCGAGATGAACCTGGGCGAGTACGTCGGCGCGACGGCGGAGAGCGCCATGCTCAGCCTGATGATCCCCTTCCCGCTGCTGGCCCGCGGGCGGGAGGT
>Ga0315536_1001167_pt1 | contig 13358 bp, 10 predicted proteins | sample SalMarSW160230MG_FD_203093 | JGI IMG/M metagenome (GOLD analysis project Ga0315536, IMG submission 203093) | Salt marsh sediment microbial communities from the Plum Island Ecosystem LTER, Massachusetts, United States - Salt Marsh Sediment SW1602-30 ... | reverse complement strand
TCCACGGAGGTGAACTTACCAAGAAGTAAAGAGATGAAGTATAAGATGACAAAAGCCAAATAGGTAGCAAGTTTTAAATATATATTCGATATATTACCGGCACTGCTAATGATGGCTGCTTGAAATAGGACCAGGACATGCGGCCATCTGACAATGGATAATTTCAGCTCTCTCTGCATAAAATACGTCAAAAAGCTAAAACCCAGCGCGGCACCGCCAAACATAGCGTAAGCCATGGATTCAAGAGGACCGAGCATGGTTCTTCCCACTAAAAAGATGCCCAGAGTAGAAATGAACATGACCACATAACTTAATATCATCTCCCTCACCAGCTTGGCCGGAATGGCTAAACTAGATTTAACAATATCGGCCAAAGAAAAGAACAAAAAAGCAAACACCATGGGAATGAGCAGAGGCAAGGCATCATTGTACTTATCGCTGCCTATAAGGATAGTTATGAGCTCGTAAGCCCAAAACACAGCCGACATGGCAAAGAATATGATCATGGAAAATACTCGGTTGAAGTTTCGTGAAAAGAGATCCCGAAAGCTATCAATATCGTTCACAAATCTATCCGAAAACACAGGTAGGTTCACATCAGTCACAGAGTCGGAAACATGCATAAGCTTTTTGGCATAAAGTAGGGCAAAAGAAAATATGCCCACCAGTTCCGCGTTCTTGGTGAATCCCAGCAAGTTGGTGCCGGCCTTTTCCCAGTTAATGACCAAGATCTTCACAATATAAATGGACATGCCCAAAGAGAAAAGTTCCTTAAAGATAACAATAAATTCTTGTTTGCTGGGTAATTTCAATTTCCCCAGGTAAGGCTTGAAGGCTATGACAAGAAGCAGCAGTGATTTTAAAGATTCGTGGATGAAGTTGGCGTAGAAAAACCCCATGATCTTATACTTATAGACTAGGGGCACGTAGATGAGCACGCTGAGCAAAGCCACAGCTGCCTGGAAAATGAAAAGCTCTTTGAATCTTTTTGTGCCCGAGATGACGGCATTTAAGATGGCCTGCACTCCTTGCATGAACAAAATGGCGGAAAAGATCCTCAAAGGAACCAATATTTCCGGAAAACCGTAAGTTTGCGATATTTTAGGCGACAAAAGGAACAAACCTACTGACAAGGGTATGGTCACCATGTATCTGATGGACGTGGTAGTAATGAAGATCTTGAAAACGTCTGTTTTTTTCTCTGCCGCGGCGATCTCTCTATTGGAAGCGCTGGCCAAACCCAAATGTTGATAAATTCCTAAGGCAGAGCCCACGGACACCACCAGCTGCACCAATCCCCATTCGCTTACACTTAAGATCCTTAAAATGGCAAAGCTTTGCACAATGCCAAACCCCATGGCTATCATACGCGACATAAAACTGATTATTTGCCATTTTTCCAATGATTTCATAACTTTCCCATTATAACCTCCACGGTTCCTAAAAGTATGCTTCGGGTACGGATGTTGTTGCCCATGCCCAAAAATACAAAGTACTGTCCATTATCGACAAAATCAGGCATGACCACTTCAATATTTTCAATATAGTATCTGCCCTCCACCCAACCTCCCGGCTCCCTTAAAGCAAATGAGGGTAAGTTGGCCAATTGATAGATCTCCCCTGTCTTTTTATTCACAAAAGATGTGAACATTTTATAATCTTCGATGGTGCCATCCTTTGTAGTGTCATCATCTCCTCTAAAATAAACCACTTTCATTTTTTGGCTGAGACCTTTTTGAAAAGTTTTCGGTAATTCAAGATCTACGATCCTTAGACCCTGGAAAAATTTCAGATCTAAAACCTCCGGATATGTGAACCTTTCTTGAATGGGCAGAAGCGCTTCCTTATCGTGAGGACCCACATTCTCAAAAACAAAATAGTTTCCGCAACCCAGTTTCAATTCATAGTTGGGATCTTTTATGACATTTTCGATGACATCGGTGATGATCTCAGTATCCAGGTCCAAAATAGTAAAGATCTTTTTGGCAAAAATGTCCACAATGACATAATCGGCCTCATTATAAAGGGCCGGAAAGATGGCATAGGTCTCTCTTTTAGCTAAATGCGCCCCCAGTGAGTCCGGGCCTGAGATCGAAGCCTCATCCGGAATGATGCCTACGATCTTTCTGGCGCAATCAACATCCTTAAATTCAAGTTCGCTCAGTCTGATCACATCTCCTACCTTTAGATCCCGGTTGATCAGTTCTTCATCCGATTTGGCAAAGACGTTGACCACAACTTTATTTTTTATGGCGTCCCTCATCCACAAATAGACCGGATTATTATAATAGTGAGACGTATATAAAGCAGAGGCCGCTACCAGCAAGCAGAGCACAGTGCACACAAATGTCTGCTGTTTAGCTTTTTTTGCCCAAGAGGATAAATATTTGATGCCGAAAATTGTTGCCAGGATCAGTACAGGCAAGATCATAGATATCCTGTGATTTGTGATCTCCGCCGTACCTATGCCATCAGCTGTGGTCATAAAATTAATGATAAGGTCCGGTACAGCCATCACAAGGATCCCGGGGTAAGCAAAAGGCAAAAAGGCAAAGGGCTGGAAAGTCCTAACAAAATTTTCTATCTTGTCACCGCCAAAGAACACCCCTACGGACATCCTCGGGTTTAGGACCATGTTCTTCAAAATATCAAAATATGAATCTCCGAATTCTTCATACCTATTCAAAAAGTAGTTGGGCTTGGCTACATCTCTGGCGGAGCTGCTGCTTAGCTCTATGGTATTAACAAATTTTTGGTAACCTTCAATTCTATAATGGGCGTTGGCGGGAATAATGACAAAAAAGGCTAAACAAAACCACAGTAGGCTCAGTAAAGACATGACCATGCCCATCCGGCCTGTTTTCGAAGTTAAGTACTCTTTTAATGTGCCGGTATCTTTATTTCGCAGAAAAATGATGAAAATACCATACAAAAAGGTATAGAGAGCGATCTGTTCTTTACCCATCATGGTCAAAAATATAAGCAACCAAAAGGCGGCCAACTTTTTTGGGGTAAAAGAGTCGTCAAAATACATCTTATCGAACAAGTAAAAAGCCCCTAAAAGGAAGGGGATAACGGCCGTTACTCCGTGAAATCCCGTGGTGGCGGTAAGATAGCCAATGGAAGGATTGAGCAGAAAGGCAAAGCCCAGCAAAAAAGCGTAGAGATCTTTTTTCAAATGCAATTTGGCGATCAAAAACACCAACAAGCTGGAAAATATGACCAGCATCAGTTGGGCGTAAATAAGAGTGAGCGGACTGGGAAAAAGTATGAAAACAGGCACGAACAAGTACAAAATGGGGTCGACATGGCTCATAGCCCAACGAGGCAGATTAGTGCCAAAGTAATCTGTCATGTATAGCCCCCTGCCATGACTGGCATTCCACACCATTTGCGTCATATTTCCCAGATCGAACTTCCCGTAATCGAAATTGTTGTACTTGAAAGTGTTGATCCTGATGGTGACGGCTAGGATCATCAAACAGGCTAAAATAAGGGTTAAAAAGTAGATATGGGTTTTGGAAAAATCGATCATCTTTTTCATAGTTAATTGAAGAACCTGAACCTCAATAAAGTAGTTACCGCTGACAATCCATCGCGCCAGGTGATCTTCTTGCCTTCGGAATGTGACCTGCCTTTGTAAGATATGGGCACCTCTCTGATCCTTTTGCCTGACCTGAGGATCTTAGCCGTGATCTCCGGCTCAAAGTTGAACCTGGCAGACTTTATCTTCAGGCTCCTGATAAATTCTCCAGGCATAAGTTTATAGCAAGTTTCCATATCCGTGAGCATGACCCCGAATAAAATATTGGAGATCAAGGTCAGTAGTTTATTTCCCACATAGTGAAGGTTGGACATGTCTTCATAATTTCCCGAAAATCTTGAACCGTAGACCACGTCCACGTTCTCTTCTTCCAAAGCTCTGAGCAGTTTTTTATAATCTTTTGGCTCATACTCCAGATCCGCATCCTGCACGATGACATAGTCACCGGTAGTATGAGAAAAACCTTCTCTCAAAGTGGCACCCTTACCGGAATTGGCCGCCTGGAAAAATATTTTTAGTGACGGATCGGTCTGTTGAAAGCCTTCAAGCAGCTCCACCGACCCGTCGGTCGAGGCATCATCCACCAGGATGATCTCCTTTTCTACCGGACCCAGATCTACTTTTTTGACTTTTTCGACCAAAGGCTCCAAGGTGTTTTTTTCGTTGTAGACGGGAATGACAATAGATAGTTTAGTTACTTTGCTCATTTTTTGCTAAATTCCATAATTTTAGTGAAGAACTGCTTGCCCCTGATAGTATATCGAAATTCTTTTATTTGTTCTAAATAACCCACCTCATCGGCACTGAACTCCATGCTGGTGTTATGCTCATTGGTGATCATGACATAATCAGCCTGTTTTTCCTGCAGATTTTTAAGGGAGCGGCCCTCTCTGTTATCCATATTCAGATAGATTCCCCGGATATTCCCATTTTGCCCACTTTGGTTCAAATACCAATCGGACACACTGCTGACATCGTTATATACAACCGTGCCTGATAATTCCTTGAGAGCGTATTTATTGGCTTCTACTACAGCTTTAAAAATATCTTTGTGCAGCCAAATGGTCGACAAGGACCACACCATAGCTGAAATAACAAGCGTAGCCTGAAAGAAAGTGTAGTTTCTTTGTTTTATGGCCAAAATATTTAAGATCTGTATGAACACGACCAGCAATAGGAGAGATTTTATTAAAACTAGAAATTGCAGTTTCAGAAAATACTGAGCTATGACAAAAGTCAGCAAGAGACCGGCCAAAAAGTAGATGTCATGGTTGGCGCTGCCTTGACGGCTCTTAAAGTGCTCGTCCAAGAACATAGACAAAGGGATCGTTAGGAACAAGATCATGGGTGTGAACAATCTGGGTATGGCCGCCGGCCATAATAGCGCCAAAAGAAGCTCCAAAACCACAAAAATAGTCATGGCCACATTTTCTTTGATCAGCACAGCCAGCTTAGCTTTGTACTTGTAGAAAAAGAAGCAGGCAGAAGTAAAGCCAAACAAATACATGGAGGACACCAGATAGATGATGACCATCTTAAGATCATAAACACGGCGGGCAGGCTCCTCAAAATACATGGACCTGATGGGATTTCTGAACAAGAACCAGGGCAGGGTCAAAATGATAAATCCGGTCACCAACACAAGGGCGCGCTTGATCTTTAAGCTAACGTTCTTACCTTCGCCTAGTAAAAGACCTAAACCCAAGGAAAAACCTAAAATATACCCTTCGAACCGCGTCAGCACGGCCACACCTATCAACCCGCCCAGAAGCAGGAGCTTAGTCCAAGTCAAGGAGTCTTGCCACTTTTTATAATAATAAAACGTGATCACGACCAACAAAGTGAACGGCACATCAGCCATGATGCGTATCGACCAATATAACAGCACCGGATTGAAGACCATGAGCCACAAAGCCAGATCTCGCGCTCTCTCACTCAGGGGGTACAGTTTCAAGAGTTTATAGAAATACCAAAATAACAGCACACTAAACAAAAACATTTCCAGCCGCCCCCAAAATATCTGGTCCACACCGGATGGTCTAAGCGCCAGTAACAAAGAGAACGCCGGCTGTCTCTTCTCATCATCAGGATAGGAACCGCCACGTATAAATTCAGAGGCTCTAAGGATCCTGTAGCTATCTCCCCATTCGGCAAAATTGATATTAAAAAGTGCCAAATGCACCAGGACAAAAACTATGAATATTAGAATGGCGCTATTTGAGGTGATTTTTTTTAGCATATTCGTATACTCTTTCCATCTCGGCTGCTTTTGTATCCCAGGAATAAAGATGCATAACTTTGTACCTGTCCACACTTCTATGATTTTCGATCATATCTTTGATCCGACCGGCAATATATCTTGGTCCTATCTCCTCCAAATACTCCAAACCCAGGATATCTTCATTTAACTTGAAACCTGAGGCCAGCACAGGTACGCCGCAGGATAGCGACTCCATGACTACTTTGGGTATGCCCTCAAAACTTGAGGGCAGGACAAAGACATCGGCTGACTGATAGGCTATGGGGATCTGCGGGTAGGGCGTGTAACCCACCTTGATGACTTTATGCTTAACCTTATTATCGATCATAGTTTTGTCGAGCCTGTCTTCGTAGTCCGGATCTCCTTCGCCCATGAGTAGAAGTTTGTAGTTGTCGGGCAGATGTGCCATGGCTTCGACCAAGAAGTGTATGTTTTTCCTTTCTACCATGGCACCAACATTAAGCACTATCTTGTCCTCCGGATTAAGTTTGAGTTCTAGTCTGGTCTTAACTTTTTCTTCAAGGGAAACAGGTTTAAAAGTCTCGGTGTTAACTCCGGTCTCAACCACAAAACACTTTTGCGGATCCGCTTTGTAGTACTTAATGGCCTCCTGTTTTAATTCTTCGGACACAAAAACACAGGCGTCAGCCGTTCTCACTGCCCATCTATCCGAAGCTTCCGCTAGAGGCCAGTTGATGTACTTGGACATATTCTTGATCTCGGTCTCCGCCTCTTCCAACTTGGTCCTCCTCCCTTTTACCGTGTTGTGAAAATGCACCACTAAAGGTGCTTTCATTTCTTCCACCCAGGGAAAATGCTTTTTTAGAAGTTTTCGATACCAGTAAAACCACATGCCAAAATGCCCATGAGCATGAATGAGGTCTGTTTTGTTATGGCTACGCCAGGATAAGTATCTGAAGAACATGGCCGGAGCGGAGGTAAGGAGCATGGTTCCCGGCAAAGGTTCTCTGGGCACCAAATTAAAATCAACTTTGTTCAAGCCTTCGATGGGTCCGGAATTAGGCCACCGGGCGCAAAACACCTCAAAAGTGTGGCCCAGCTTGACCTGGGACTTGGTAAGTTCATAAGGCGCCGGGGCCAGACCCAGCCAAGGAGGCGGCCACTCATAGATCATGCGGGCAATTCTCATTTCAAGACCTCCTGCATGACTTTTTCATAGCTATCTATCATTTGCCGGGAAGTGAACTGGTCGTAAGCCAGCTTCAGCGAATTTTGGCTCATTTCTTCTTTAAGTTTATCATTATTGATAATTTCCATTATCTTGTTCTTAAAGTCCGAAACATCCCCAGGCTTAATGAGGAAGCCGTTCTTCCCATCATGGACGGCGTCAGCTACTCCGCCCATATCATAAGCTACTATGGGCAGGCCCGAGAACATGGCCTCTACCAACACCATGGGCAGTCCTTCATATCTTTTTGTGGGTAGTACAAATACTCCATAGTCTGGATTCATGTAATACTTGCTTTTCAGTTCCTGATAGTTGATCTTGCCTAAAAAATTCACTCTGCCTGCAAACTTCTCGTTACTCTTAACTTTGGCCTGACAGGTCTCTAGCATCTCTCCCGTTCCGGCTAGATCTATGGCTGTATTTTTAAGGTCATCATCGGAAAATATCTCCATTAAGTCGTTGATACCCTTAGACTTGATTATCTGTCCCACGTACAGCGCTTTTTTGCCTCGTTTTACCATATCGTCTTTGGCAAAGTAATCCTGCGGGTCAACACCGTTATGAATGACCACAACCTTTTTTTCATCGACAAAAGTTTCTTCCATGATAGAGCTTTTCACAAAATTGGAAACGGCAATTATTTTGTTCGAACCATGAACAAAATCACGTTGGCGTCGAAAAAAGTTCTTGACGGTAAAACCGGTGTTTTTTACCAACAGTAGCAGATCTTGGGGGAGCTCCATGCTAGCTAGAAAAGTTTTGTATTCTCCCACTATGGAGCCGTGGGAGATAGACACCGCCTTGACTTCCAACTTATCTTTCTTCTTTATAACACCCAATCCGGCTGAACTTTGGGCCAGCACAATATCGAACCTGCCTTTGTGGTGGATCTCTTCGAAGTCCTCAACAGAGCGGTTTATCCAGTTGTTCTTCTGCTTGGTACCAAAAAAACCAAAAATTGGCCCCATGCGGTATACGCAGTCGACAAAAATGTAATTAACTCCGTTTTCTTCACTTTTTTCCAGGGAAAGTTCCCATTTTGGGGAAAAAACTGTTATATCGTGGCCTTTTTGCACCAAACCTTCGCAGAGCACTTTATTTTGTGTTTCCAAACCGCCATAGCCTTGGTGAAAGGTGGTTTTTTTTGTAAACACGGCGATTTTCATAAGGAAATTATAACAAGAAATTGGAGTGCTAATTATCTTAAAAGTAGTTTTTCTAGCTCTCCCACGTTCTTATCCCTATCAAACATAACCAGAGCTTTGTTGTACACGGACTCGCCTAATCTTTTCTTTTTCTCATCATCGAAAATAAGGCTTTCTATCTTGGTAGCTAAGACCTCAGCATTTCTTTGCGGCACGACAATACCCGTAACGTTATCTTCTATAAGTTCGCTCACACTACCAGCGTTAGTGGTTATAATAGGTAACTTGGCCAAGGCAGCCTCTATGATCACATTTGGTATGCCGTCTGCATCTCCGCTCTCGGCCTTTATTAAAGGCAGGACAAAAATATCAGCCGCCAGGTAGAACTTGGCCAACTCGCTAAAAGGCAAGCCTTTCCCCTTTCCATGCAAAAAGAAAACATCTTCCAAACCCAGCTCCTTTATTCTCTCCAGCACACCGGCATACCCCTCACCCACACCCACCAGATCCACTCTATGCCTGATACGTCTTTCCCTTAATATTTTTGACGCTTGCAGCATATATTCAATACCTTTTTTCTCAGTGATCCTGGTACCGCCCATAAATATCATCGGTACATCAGCCTTGGTAACCGCCAGCCCGGCGGGAAATACTGTTTCCGGATCTACCCCATGATGTACCAGATGGATCTTATCCTCAACGGCTTGAGAAATGTCCGCGCACCTATCATAGGCAGCTTTATTACACACCGTGACAAACTTAGCTAGATTGGCCTTGGATTTAGGCAGATGCGGATATTCGAACACGTCACGGGCATGAGCATTGATACTAAAGGGCACACCCAAAATAATGGCGGAGAACATACCGATGGTGGAAAAGTCAGAATAAAAATGAATGTGCAACTCATCCGGTTTGAAGTTTTTTATGATATTGGCATAACCTAAAGCTTTAAGCAGTAAATAGTAACGCTTCAGATTGCTCCTAGTGAGGTCCCCTTTGAGGATGTGGTTTATCCTCCTAATTTCCTCTTTTTTTATTAACAGGTACTTAAGGGAGAAAAAGGCGTCGATGATATTTAGACCTATTTTGTGCGCGATTGGTTTTAGGGTTTCGTCCAGCTCGCCTGTGCCCTTTTTCAAATACAGCACCGAGATGTCCAAGTGCCCCAGTTCGACAAGCTTAACAATGTCTCTTTGAATAAAAGTTTCGGTCAGAACAGGAAACTCCGGTATCAATATAACAATCTTTTTCTTATGACTTTTTTGGTCCATTCCTTAAGATAGCATATACTGGTCTTTCGTCCTGTTCAATAAGGCCATTAGTTACCTTGCCTACAGCAAAATAGGTAAAACCAGCTTTCTCCACTTTATCTCTGTCCATCAAATTCCTGCCGTCAAAGATGACAGGGCTTTTTAACAGCTGTTTTACTTTGGTAAGATCCAACTTTCTAAATTGGTCCCACTCCGTAAGAAGGCACAAGGCATCTGCTTGCTCCATGGCCTCATAGGCGTCCAGACAGTACTTGATGTTGCTTTCACCAAGTTCCTTTTTGGAATTGACCATGGCCTCAGGATCGTAAACCCTGATCTTTGCCCCCAGCCCCCTTAACAACCTGATCACCTCTACGGAAACTGACTCTCTGATATCATCCGTATTGCTTTTAAAAGATAGGCCCAAACAGGCTATGGTTCGATCAGACAAATTGTTGCCAAAATAAGATTTGATCTTTTTTATGAAATAGCTACGCTGCATGCCGTTCACCTCCATGACACTTCTTAGAAGCTTAAAGTCGTAGGCTTGGTCTGTTGAGGTCTTATACAGGGCGGCCACATCCTTAGGAAAGCAGCTTCCTCCATAACCCAATCCAGCGTGTAAGAAATATGGTCCGATCCTTCTATCCAAACCCATACCCTTAGCTACCACTTGCACATCTGCTCCTGCCCTTTCGCATAGCTGTCCTATTTCATTTATAAACGAGATCTTGGTGGCCAAAAAGGCATTGGAGGCGTATTTGATCATTTCTGCAGACCTGTAATCACACTCAACTAGAGGCGCTTCCACGGCGGCGTAGAGCTCCTTCATAACATTGAGGGCTCTTTCGGAATCGAATCCCACCACAGTTCTATCAGTGTTTTGCATATCCTCGATAGAGCTGCCTTCTCTTAAAAATTCCGGATTGGAGACCACATCAAAGACTGTTTCTGTTTTAAGATTTTCGGAAATGATCTGCTTAACCCTTTCATTGGTGCGAACGGGCACCGTGCTCTTCACCACGATCACTTTATACCCATCCAGATGCTTGCCTATCTCCTTGGCCACTGACCACACAGCAGTTAGATCAGCCGCTCCGTCTTCACCTTGAGGAGTACCCACACAAATAAAAACGACTTCAGCATTTTTTATTCCTTGGGGCAATGAGGTGGTAAATTCCAATCTGCCGTTTTCAATATTTTCCAGCACTAATTCCGATAAACCGGGTTCGTAAATAGGCATTTCCCCTGATGAGATCTTGGCTATCTTTTTTTCATCGATATCAATGCCGGTAACTTTATGACCCCAATCGGCAAACACGGCTGCGCCTACCAAACCTATATATCCTGTACCTATAACTGCAACATTCATTAATGGAAACTCCTTCCGGGCAGAAAACTTATACTTTGTACAAGCCTCTCATATCGTTCACACGAACTTTTAGAACATCCCTTACCATTTTAATGGAATCGCTCAGGGGGTTCAATCTACTAGTTTTCACATAAGTCCAGGTCACGGAAACTTCTTTTATCTTGAAACCCATTTTTCTGGCCAGATAAAGGACCTCAACGTCAAAGGCGCCCATGTAACCCTTTTTCTGCTCCTTGGCCTCTTTACCGTATATCGACAACTTCTTAAAGATCTCTTTAGCAGCCCTCTTGGTAAAAAGCTTGAACCCGCATTGCGAATCTTTTATTCCCGGCAAGGCTACCATTTGTACTAAGTAATTAAAAAACCTCCCCATCAAATGCCTATAATGGGGCTCATTGACCCTGCTGGCGCCTATGCCTTCTCTGGAGGCAATAACAATATCAAAACCGTGTTCAATGATCCAGGGCATTAACTTTTTCAACTCATCAATGGGCGTGGAAAGATCAGCATCTGCCATGTAAATGTATCTGCCTTCAGCTTTCATCATGCCTGACCAAACTGAAGGACCCTTCCCCTTATGAGAATTTCTCATGATCTTTATTTCCGGATTTTCGTGTGTGTAGTTCTCTATCAGATCCGCCGTATTATCATCACTGCCGTCATCCACAGCTATCACTTCAAAAGAATCGGAGTAATTTCTCATAAAAGTGAGGACTTGGGTGAGGGTAGGAATTATTTTATCCGCTTCATTGTAAGCCGGTATGATGATCGAAAATTCGTACATATATTTAAACTACACCATATTTTACAAATAACTATTTCTTTTTCCAAATCACGCGGCTGTAAACAGTATAATTCCAGATCAAACCAACCACTATGCCTACAAAAAAAGCGCTGTAAGCTACAAGGGCCTTATCGCCATAGTGTGAAACAGAAAGGCTTATGAGCCAAGATCGAAAAATAATTGGTATGTAAGAAGAGGCAAAGTAGACCATAAAGCTGGTGGCCTTTTTCTTAGTACCTTCAAGTTTTCGTTCTTTAAAACTCCATACATTATTCAAAGCGAACGTCGTGACCATGGCGATAAAACCGGAAGTGGCACTGGCATAAGCCGAAGCTAAGGGGGTCAACCTTAATATGGTAAAAAGTCCACTGTCCGTGAACAAACCAGCAAAGCCAACCACAATGAACTTGAAAAAACTTTGGCTTTTGCGGTACCTCAGCAGTAGCACTACCCTTAAAGAATCCAGCATGTTGTCTTTCTCCATTTTGGAATCGCCCCTATCCCGCAGACCAAACTTGATCGGCACTTCAACCATCCTGGCGCCTAGGTTATGCATTTTATACAGCAGGTCTATTTTATAGGCAAAACCAGATGAGTTGACCTCACTAAGATCTATCTTATCGACAAAGCCGTGCACTCTGGATACCTTGAATCCGGTGGTGAAGTCATTGATATCGTATATCCCAAGCACAATTTTTGTGAACAGGCTGCCTCCCAAACTCAATAATTTTCTATATAGCGCCCATTGCTTGGGAATACTGCCGCCTTTTACGTATCTGGAACCGATGACATAATCGTACCCCTCATCAAAAGTCTTAAGCATCTTGACCAGATCCTTGGGATCATGCTGAAAATCCGCGTCCATTTCTACCAGAACTTCGGCTCCAAGCTTTTCTACAGCAAACTGAAAACCATAAATGTAGGCCGCACCCAACCCGGATTTATTCGTCTCTTTAAGTAAGTGTATATTGGTGTTCTTTTCCTGAAATTCAAGCACCTCCTTGGCCGTACCGTCAGGGGAATTACCGTCCACCACCAGAATATGCATATCGTGTTGGGGAAGTTTTTTGAACTGTTCGAACAAGGCTGGGATGAGCAGTTTTATATTTTCTCGTTCATTATAGGTCGGGATGACAACAACGACTTTCATAGCTTGTAAATATTAAACACCAAGGGCAATTAAAACAAGCAGGAAAGTGAACGCTCCCATGAGGACGTACTCCAAGGCTATTTCTAAAGTCAGTCTTTTTTCCATCCAGTGGTGCACGAGTCCCCATATAACGTAAAAGACCGCGGCACCGGCAGTGATGATTATCTGCTGGCCAACATGATGCCGACTCTGCCAAAAAGATAGGGCAAAAATGATCACACCAAATAAGAGCATTGTATATTCGATCAATTTATAACTGCTTTGTTTCATAGTACTGACCCCGGAAATACCGACAACATCACACTGGCAATGGCCACCAGTAGAAAAGCCAGGTGCGCCAGAGTATGTCCTGTTAACTTAAATATACCGTGTTTTTTGGAATACCATATATCAACCCCCAGCAAGGCTGTGACAAACCCACCAAACACTATGGTGATGGATTGGGTAACGGCTCTCACGTCCACAAAACCTTTTTCCTTCTCAGCCGCAGGGAGAGTTCCTGACTGTAGGTTGGCTAACGCCGGCTCAGGTGCACTCTTCACTTCTACGGCTTCTTTAGGTACCACTTCTTCCGGTTCGGTTATGGGTACTTGTGTACTAGGAAAGCCTTCGCTGATTTCGTTCACGGCTGCCAATTGCGTTGGTGCCCTTAACCGTCCGAACA
>Ga0315536_1001165_pt1 | contig 13368 bp, 14 predicted proteins | sample SalMarSW160230MG_FD_203093 | JGI IMG/M metagenome (GOLD analysis project Ga0315536, IMG submission 203093) | Salt marsh sediment microbial communities from the Plum Island Ecosystem LTER, Massachusetts, United States - Salt Marsh Sediment SW1602-30 ... | reverse complement strand
AGATTGGGCGATGTCACTGAGTTTTGTCCGCGCATTTGTCGAAATCGACCTCATTATCCCTAGGTCGATTTTATCAAGAGCGTAATCTTTCGTTTCCACATGATTGAATGTTTTTTTTATGGTTTTTCCTTCGAACAGAACCTTCTGGTTTAATTTATGTGTTTTCATCATCATAAGAACATTTTTTTCTTCAACATACGTTCCGAATATATTAAAAAAACATTGGAGGAATCCTTTCAATTCGCCAGGATTTTTTTGAATAGTTAAAAACACAAGATCGAACTGGCCTTCAATGATTCTAAGATTAGCACAGGTCGGGTCGTTTATGATATAATCGATTATTTCTGTTTCTGTCGATGCCGTTAGTTTGTAAAATTTAAGATAGACACGGTAATATGAATATCCGAAAAGAGATGCGTTAAATATGGTATAGAGATGATTAATCCAACCATTTTTTTCCAAACGTTTGATACGATAATTTACGGTTTCTTTTGGTATTTTTAATTTTTTTGCTATTTTAGACGCCGATGTTCTTGAGTTAATATCGAGTTCAAACAAAATTTTTTTATCATAAGCGTCTAATTTCTCTTTCATATATGCTTGAAGCCTGATGATATATTAAGATTTTTTGGTTTTTTGTAATATTATTAGAAAATATTTAATTTACTAGTACCTATTTTTTCGAAGGTGTTTTCTTTTTTAATGAACTAACATTTATAATAATGTTTAGTAAGATTCTTAGTATCCATTCTATGATCATAATCAGAAGTATGAATTGAATACACATGGTAAAAAAATCAGGCAACGAATCGATTTTAGCTATGATGTCACTCCAACTAAAGTAGGAAGGATCTACTAAAAAAACTCCAAGAAGCACAAATGGTAATAATTTTCCCAGATCTTTTGAAAGGTCCTCATTGTAATATGCCGTCATTCGAATCGCAATGATGATAGCAAATGATGTTGAAAGAATCGTTGAGATTTCTAAGTCCTTTGCAAGAAAAAGCAACATAAGGGAAAAACCGATGAAGAAAAGCGATGCAATAAAAGGAAATAATAACGAATATTTTAAAAAATGAACGGTCATCATATGTTTTCCTGGGGTGATTCTAAAGATGTTCCGTTTTGCAATAAACCGGTAAAAATGCCAGATGAGAATCGAATAAATCGCGATGGACATCGCTAGATATAGCAAGGGTACAAAAGAGGAAAAATCCCCACGGAATATATCTTCTATTGAAAATTGAGTTGCCCACTCTGAGAAGTTCTCAAAAACCATACTCACTCCTCTTTTTTTATAGAGAACATTTATTTCTTTATAAAAACAGTGGTTACTACCAGGGTCTCTGACATAGGGTTTTTTTTTCTTTAGGTCAAAAATCCAGTATACAATAACAGTATTAGGCGTATATCTGGAGAAAAAAACATCCTATACCACTACAGAACATACCAATCTTACTTTGAAATGAACAGAGTCTAGGATATTAGATATCTTGCTGACTTTTCCTTATCCTGAGGTGTTCGTATTAATTACGGACTCGTTGGGATTGGATGTACTATAATAGGATTTAATGTTTCAATTGTTCCCCAATATTTGAAGAAAAAGCTATATGCGCCAACTTCAGCGGTGAGCGTTATATTTTCACCATTGGTTATCAGAGGGATAAATTGATCATTCGATACTACCGTTAAATTAATGAATTCCCATTCAAGATTTTTACAACGGTGATTGATCGATTGATTTAGGAGTATATAGGTATCATTGTATGAAATTGCTAAATATACCTGTGTAAATCGAGGGAATAACACTGGATTTTCCAATCGATGCTTGCAAACTACCGTGAAATTTATCTGTGGTATCGTCCCATTCACCTCTGGGAAATAGAAATCCGTTATACCACTTTGGTTAATAGTGACTATTGGTTCGAGGTCTTTTATCGAAAACCTATGGAAGAACGAGTCCCATGTTATCGTAATATCCGCTAAAATATTTTCACTAGCGGTCAGCGTTTTTGGAGAACATATATCTTTTTTGGTTTCATCAGCGTTTATAGGTTCGATACTCATCATCAATAGTATGAATGTAAGCCCTATAATTATGGTTGTTTTTGCTTTATTTTTCACAACTATCCCCTTGATTAAAGAATAATCCTTTTATCATTATATAAACATTTTGAAGAAATTGATGCAAAGAATCTCCCGATAAAAAAGCATAATAGTTATTAATGATTGATAGGATGAATAAATTCATAACGAATATTCACTATTTTAGGTATTTATTATCAGAAAAAAGACTATTTTTCATAGATATGGTGATGGTTATTTCTTACTTACGGAAAATGCCTGGTAAACCAAAAAGATATTTCACTCGTGTAAACTCACTTAGCCCATAGCCATTTAATTCGACAGTATGACCTGACCAAGATAACGTCCCTGTCGCATAACAAGGTCCTTCGAACATCCCTGTACGTGCCCATTTCCACACTTTTTCAAAGGTATTGTAGACTTGAATATCGAGTTTCAATATCACATCGTCTCGTTTTGCCTCTACATGTATTTTCTTTGGGTAGTACATGAACGGGAGGCCCTTTGGAGTTGATGTTTCTGTATAGGTGACATCAAATGAATTGAACTCAGTAATATTTCGATTGTTCGGGGAAATGATAATAGAATCAAAAAAGAGTTTGAATGGCGTTCGAAGAATAAATTTTGATAGATACATCTCCCATCCGTTATCAAAATGAATATTCGCCCAATCCCATCCCTTTGAGACCCAACGAGGGACAACGGATTGCCAGACATGATCATGATATCCTATACCACCAACATGATATTGTTTTCCATCCATGGAAATATTTCCTGAAACCTTACATCGTGGGACATAATAATCCCCTCCAGTAACTAGACTTGCGATCGGCAGATTTGCACTTCTCCCTTCAACCCATACCGGAAGGAAATCTGCAGTAAAATCAAGATCTGCGACAAAACCTTTTTCATCATTGACTGCATGAACATGCCATGAGGGATACAACCCGTTCACCCAACTATTTTGAAATGACACATCAACCCCTGGAGTAGTTGCCTGTAACGTGCCACGTCGTTGGTTAAGTGTCGTAAAATCATAGCTTGTGCCCGAGTCATCAAATAAAAGGATGAAGAGATTATCTGGTCTTAAGAATCTGATATCGAAGAATTTCATTTCGTTGAAACTTATAACAAGAGAATATCCTTGAAGATCACTGTCCGGATCACTAAAAAAGACATTAAAATACCACCATTCTCGGCGGCTTTGTTTGTGAACTCCTTCATCCTCGGGGAGAAGGATATGTCGCCCTGAATCAATAACTCGGTTAGTTCCTGGCGGTGTTGGTTCTTCTTCATCAGGAGCTAGCGGTGTATTTTCATTTATCGTTGGTATCTGAACATTTGTTTTCTCTTTACTAATACTTTGATAAACGATGTAGCCAATAGAGGAGACAAGGAGAATGGAACACATTCCTATCGCTAGTATTTTTTTTCGAGATGTTTTTCGTTTTTTTCTCCGTTGTAACGAAGCATCTACCTGTTCATATTTTTTGTACCGTTTCCAGTAATAGCTGCGCCCTAGAAAACGCCAAGTTAATGCGGAGCCAATAAGAAAAATCGGGATACATACTAAAAGGGGTATATAGGTCATCAGATAGTCGATATCCTGTATATCAGCAAGATGTGTGTTCTGGGAATCGACGGTCGTGTTGTAGATTAATTCTGCAGCCTCACCAATGGGATCATTTACCTTGAGATAATTTGTTATCACTTTGGAATGCAACGCTGATGGATAGTACAACTCTAAAAACTGTGAAAGATGCGCAGAAAGAACGAGGCGTCTGTACACATGAACGACATAGCCGGTTGCTGGGTTAACCGTGAGTTGAAATGTCTCGTCGCAGAAATAGGTGTCTCCATGCCAGGTTATCTCTTTATTATAAATATCAGATCGCCACACCTGGACCTGGACGCCATCGATAGTTCCAGATTTGATACGTTGCATATCACGCACAAGAACAACGTTTTCTTCTCCGTTTTGTTCCCCATTGGAATCAACCCATCCCACAGATACATTATTGACATCATTAGTAATTGAGGGGATACCCATATGACCCGCGTTTACATTGAGATATTGTAAGCTATACGTATGAGAATCAACCCAATACCACTCACTTACTATCTGTGTGTTGTTGATAACGTGAAGGACGTCTCCGGTGTCATCATAAATGACATCGTTAATCAACGCTTTATCTTCTGCTTTATCAAACGCCGAGACATGGATTACCTCTGTTGCAAGAAAACTTCGTTCAATAGGAGAACGTTGCGGTAACAACCATTTTATCGCAAATGGGATACGTCTTTGGTCTTTACCCTGGAGAAAAATACCGTTTCGCTCCCAATAATGAACCGTTCCTTGATCTTCCCAGATATAATTTTCAGGAAGCTTCGTTTCATGAATGATATCTTGAGGAATAATATAGATATACGCAACCAATCCTAAAACTATCAAAAACACTCCAATTGTCAGCCCTAGATCCTCATATCTTTTAATTTTGATAAAAATGACCGCTAAAATACTTGGTATAAGTAACGAAATTCCAATGATAGCAATGATCGTATTCCAAGGTAAGGTGCTCCAGGGGGTCATATTAGTATCTTATATTCTTTATAATACTGCAGTTATTAAAACCTTATTGTACAACTCTTATCCTGATACTTAAAAAATATTCATCCTGATATTCCACAAGAGATATCCTATTCTAAAGCTAAACTTGTCCAATTTTGATGTATTAAAATACTTATAGCCGAAATAATATGTAGTCTCAGAGGATAATCAATGCCCGAAGAACTAATCCCTGAAGAAATACGAAAAGAATATGAAAAAACAATGCAACGAGCGATCACAAAAAAGATAGGAACCATGACTATCATAGTGATCGAGGACACGTACGATAAGGCATTAACCGCTTTTAATTTCGGGGTTGCTGGGGTAGAAATGGGTATGAAGGTCTCAATATATTTCACATCACGAGGAATCAATATCATAAAAAAAGCCTATAAACCACGACGAGCTCGATGGGGAGAAGCACCAATCATCTGGAAAGAAACATCAATCAAACGGAAAGGTGGCATCGTACTTGCTGAGCTTATGTACCAAGCAAGAGACATGGGTGTACATTTTTATGCGTGTTATACCTCGATGATTTCCGCTGGTTTAAAAGAAGCGATGCTATTAGAAAATGTAAAAGTGATACGAATGGCTGAGTTTTTAGGGCTAGCATTAGAATCAGATATACAACTCGTGATCAGCTGAGGGATAAAACATGGATCTAGAAGAAATACTCAAAGAACGAGCAATGATTTTCGACCGGGCACTGACCGGTAACCTTTCACCTCGAGAACCAGAGATATTCTATGATGCTCTCCGCTGGATTCCTCTATCCGGTGGAAAACGGCTTCGTCCTATACTAGCCATGCTTTCCTGCGAAACGGTCGGAGGTGTACCAGAAACCACCATCCCGTTTGGAATAGCGTTAGAGTACATGCATAATTCGACACTCATCCATGATGATATCATTGATAAGGATAAATGGCGCAGAGGTCTGCAATCCACCCATGAAAAATTCGGGATACCTTTTGCGATTCTCGCAGGAGACGCACTCATCGGTGAAACATATCGCATGCTGTCGTATATGTCCCCACCAGAACTAAATTCGGTAACCTACAAAGAGATCATCCGATCGATTGCTGATGCAGCCAAGAACTTCTATGAGGGAGAAGCCTCAGACATCGAATTTGCGGACAGATTGGATGTGACCATTCCTCAGTATATGAGAATGATTGAGAAAAAAACAGCTCAACTCTATTATCTAGCTGGGAAAGGCGGTGCATTAATTGGCAAAGGAAGCAGCCGACAAGTAGAAAACCTGGCTCAATACGGGACACTCTTCGGCCTGATGTTTCAGATCAAAGACGACCTACTCAATATCCTCACCGAACAAATCATCTTAGGAAAACAAATGATAGGAAGCGACATCCTTAATGGAAAACGAACCCTGATGCTCATCCACGCATTATCCGTAACAGAGGAGAAAGACAAAAAAAAGATGATGACGATCGTTGGAGATGAAAGCGCAAATCAAGACGATGTGATCAAAGTCATTGACCTGTTTAAAACATATGGTTCTATCGATTATGCACAAAACAAATTAGCAGAATTTAGAGACGCAGCAAAGAAATGTCTTGATATTGTGGATTCTTCTGAAAGTAAAGACCTTCTCGACGCACTTGCTGACTATAGTGTTACGAGAACATACTGATTTTTTTTAAAGAAAAAAAGCCCATAAAATGATAAAAAAAGAGATAAGTAAAAAAATCAACGCAAGAGTATATGGGTTAAACAATAGTGTCTTCCAACTCATAGGCACTGATTTCTTCCCTGGCATATAAATATTTTGTTTTTGCAATATCTGAAAACCAAAGAATATAATGTGTAGTTACGACAACTAGACCTATACGATAATCATACTCTTGATTACATTTTTAGTGGGTCATCAACCCTAGAAAATTCCTTAGAGAAAACAACAATCATTTTATCTACTACGCACCTGGAGAAGATGCCGAAGTAGAGCGAACTCCCTCATCATCTCCACTAGCTCTTTTTTTCATCCAATCGTGTGCAAAGATTTCAGCGTCTCCACTTTTAATGCCTTCAAGTATTTTCTGTGCCACGTACTCCGTAGTATCCGCTGGAAACCAGCTGGTTCCTTCCTCCGCCATATTTTCAACCTCAGAAGAATCTTTGATAGTGTTTTTTTCAAAATCAGTAAGTGTTATATAAGGATACATGACACTGACAGTAATGTTATCTATCTTTAACTCTTCTCGTGCAGTTAAGCTTATGTTTGCCAATGCTCGTTTCATGGATGAATATGCACCCATATTTGGGAGGTACATCAACGCAGTACCTGAGCTAATGTTAATGATCGTTCCACTACCTTGCATCTTCATTATTGGTATTACCTGTTGCATCGCGACAAGTGGGCCTACGACATCTAGATTGAAGATATGATTAAACAGATCGACATCTGTTCTCTCTATGGGGGCATCATATCCTTGGCCGGCATTATTGATGAGTACATCGATCCTTCCGTAATGTTCTTTAACTTTCCTGATCATTGTCTTAATTTCAAGTATTTTTGTCATATCAGCTGAAACAGCAATTGACTCAGGAAGCTCTCTTGAGAGTTGCTCTAATTTCTCTTTTGAGCGAGAAACCAGCGCGAGTTTCGCTCCATGTCTAAAGAGAAGTTTTGCAGTCGCAGCTCCAATACCTGCAGAAGCACCTGTAATAACAACGACCTTCCCATGAATATCCATACAATCACCTAATCCCTTAACAAGATGTTTATATTAATTTTTTTGTAAAAAATACCTTATTTTCGTTTGTTTAACTTCGTACCAATGAATTCTTCCAAAATCCATCTGAAAAAAATATAGATTATTTTTTGCGTTAATAAGAGAAAAGAGGAACAATACAATTATATTCTTAGTATGAGCATGTAATCAATATCGATATCGAATACGTTACTCCATTATTTATTTGCAGTAATAAGATGAGAAACTTTCGATACATTAACTTGTCGTTGATATAATGGTTTCTTATTTTTTTTATATATTTTCAAATTTTCTTCAAACGTCTTTTTACCCTTCTTGATATAGAAAATCCCCAAGGGAAGTTTCTCGTGTTCAAGTGATTTCGAAAACGCCTCAATACGATTCGTTGGATCATGCGAAGCATCTAGATAATATGTATGCTCCTTAATCCATTCATACGTATTATCCTTATTGAACGTGACACATGGCTGAAAGATATCTACGACTGCGTATCCTTTATGGGTGATCGCTGCTTTCAAAATCTCTTTTGTCTGCTTACTGTCCCCGGCAAACGCTCGTGCAACAAACGATGCATCAAGTGCAATCGCTACAGCAATTGGATTGAATGGTTCCATCTTTACTCCATTAATCTGTACGGGCGTCCTGAAGCCAAAATCACTTGTTGGTGAAGCTTGTCCTTTGGTCAACCCATATACCATGTTGTTGTGAATAATATTAGTGATATCTGGATTCCTTCGTATCGTATGAATGAAATGATTTCCTCCTTCACCATACATATCTCCATCGCCACTTTCTGCAATCACGGTGAGATGCGGATTAGCTGCTTTTATCCCGGTTGCAGGTGGCAATGCTCGACCATGTAACCCATTGAAATAGTGTGTCTTGAAGTATTGAGGTATCTTGGCCGCCTGTCCAATACCAGACACGACAACAAGACGTTGAGGAGGTATTTTTAGTTCTGCGAGAACCTGTTTTAACGTAGTTAATATCGCATAGTTTCCGCATCCTGGACACCAGGCTATATCCTTTGATTCTAGCGTAAATACTTTGGAATCCATTGTTGTTACCCCTGCAAGATCTTTTTGATTTGTTTTTCTACTGCTTCTACACTAAATGGAAGACCGTTATACTGCAGGATTTTGTAGTTGATTTCATGACCGGTGTGGAGTTTGATCAGGTTTGAAAATTGGGATGTCGCGTTATTTTCTACCATAATTGTGCATTGCGCTTTTTTAAGGTATTTTTCTGTATCTCGATGCAGTGGATATATTTGAGAAAAGTGAAGAAATGAGATGTTCTTTCTACTAATCTTTGTCAGCGCTTCTTTTATAATATGATACGTTGATCCCCATCCGATAATCAATGTTTTGTAGTTGCTATTTCCAATCAATGACGGTGGTATTGCCTCTTTTGTTATCTCTTTTAATTTCCTTAGACGTTTATCAACCATTCGTGTCCGGACGGTCATGCTCTCTGTAATACGTCCCTCTTCATCATGTTCATCACTATCAACACATACAAGGCCGTCTCCATATCCTGGTATTCCTCTTGGAGAGATACCGTTTTTTGTGAATTCATATCGTTTATATGTTTTCTTCATTTTTACAACATACTGTTTATTGGAAATCCCCTGAAGTTTAAATGGTGGGATATTGTAATATGAGTCTACAAAGTATTGATCTGTTAAGATATATACTGGTACTTGGTATTTATCAGCTAAGTTGAAGGCTTTTTGCGTAAGAAAAAAACCATCCTGAAGCGTTCCTGGAGCAAAAATGATTTTAGGGAACTCACCATGACTTGAATAGAGCGCATGTTCTAAGTCTGCTTGTTCAGTGCGCGTTGGAAGACCGGTTGCTGGTGCAGGTCTCTGAGCAAGATGAATAACAATAGGACTTTCAATCATACCAGCGAGACTGATGCTCTCCGTCATTAACGCATATCCACCACCAGATGTGGTGACCATCGCTCTCGCACCGGCATACCAGGCGCCAAGTGCCATATTTATTGCTGAGATTTCGTCTTCTGCTTGCTCAACGATAATGTCAAAATCATTTGTTTGTTGTTGAGAAAGGAAGGTAAGGACACCTGTTGAGGGTGACATTGGATATGAAGAAATGAAGTTACAACCACCTGCCAATGCACCAAGCCCTATCGCCTGTGTACCATTTACTACAATATCGTTATGTTGTCGTACAGGGTCTGAAATGTTGATTAGGGCTTTTCTTTTTTTGACAAGATCCTTACCAACAGCATATCCCTTTTCTACGGCAAGAAGATTATTTTTTACAAGGTTTTTCTTTTTCTTCGAAAAATAATTTTCGACCTCTTCAGTTACCATTTTTTTATCGATGCTGCAAAGAGCTGATAACAAACCTACGGCGATAGTGTTTGAAAAGACAAGATTTCCTATCTCTTTCGCATACTGTGAAAATGGAATTTCAATACCTTTAATGTTTTTATTATTTTTAATATGATTTTTTTCTCCGATGATAATTGTTTTTTTTGATACCCTATTTCCAAGATGCGTAATTGCATCTTCACTTAACGGTACAAGGATGTTAATTCTATTGATATACGCAGTGACCGGTTCTGTTGAAATCCTTATCTGTGTAGAATTACTCCCACCCCTCACCCGTGACATATACTCCTTGGTGGAAAAAACATTAAAACCTGCTTTTTTAACAATATTAATAAATAATTGTTCAACGGTCTGAATTCCCTGACCTGCTTCTCCACATAATACAAGAGAGACATCATTCATATTCTCACAATTCTCCACGAAATCTTGTAAATTGTTTTATATATAATATGAAGGAATGATTCTTATATTATCCTGCACGACCGTCATCACAAGGTTCTTCGTTATCCATTGGACGAGCATGTTCTGCATGTGATGGTTGAGTACAGACATCAAGTGGTAGCTGTTTCATAGGTTTTCCACAACATTTAGGTGTTTCTTCTACTGTCTTAATTGTTTTTCCACATTCTTCGCATACATATGTTTTTTCTTCCATATTCTAACCTCCAACTAAGGTAAGGATTTTTCAAAGTTTTAGGTGTAATGCTACAAGGTTTTTCTATTGATTACGTTTTCAGTTTGGGGTGATATCCCAATCAATGAATGAGAGGTAATAAAGAAAATTGTTATTGCAGAGAGAATTACCGTATTCAATTCTTTTTACCTGGTATTTTATAGCAATAATATAATGTCTTATTTAAATGTTTTTTCTAGATATGGTATATCATTCTAGTATAGATCCACTAATGAGGAAAAAATTCCACAGGTTGTAACTGGAATAATAATACCGGAAAAAACTATGATATAATTTAACATGAAACCACTGGATGGAGGTTCAATTTCGTAACTTAAAAACAGCCTAAATATGTGCCACTTAGTCTGCTTTCGTCATAGTGTTTCCAGTTGATGCTAACCTCTTTATGCCTCTCCCATATTTCCTTCTTTTGACTAGTCTTTTGCATCCCATCCTTCACCAGATGGATGCAAAGGGCTATGTCTTTTAAAAATTAATTACACAAAGCAACAAGTCAGCAAAGCGATAAATACTAACCGTTATTCATGGAAGAAAATTGGAGGTGTATTTATGAAATATACTATAGGGAAATTATTAGGTGTTTTATCTGTTTTATTTTTTTGTTTGTGTGCAGCCAACTCGGTCAGCGCTATTGGCGTGGTCTCTACGATAACGGTGGGGATGAATCCTGAAGGCATCGCGTATGATTCTGGCAAGGGCGAAATCTTCGTGCCCAGCATGCACAACAATACAGTCTCGGTCATCTCAGACAGCATCAATACCGTGGTTGCGACTATACCAGTTGGACACGCTCCCAGGGGGCTTGTGTACGACTCAGCTAAGGGTGAGATCTTCGTTTGCAGTTCTGGTGATAGTAAAGTGTATGTAATCGATGATGACACGAATCAAGTGGTTGCGAACGTGACCGTGGGGTTCTACCCATCATATGCAGCCTACGATTCGGGCAAAGGTTGGATCTTTGTATCGAACGGTGGTGGCACAGTCTCGGTCATCTCGGATACCAACAATACCATAATCGCGACCATTGGGGTCGGGATACAACCGAAGACTCTCGCATACGACTCTGCTAAGGGTGAAATCTTCGTCGCCAACTCGTACGTCAATACCGTGTCCGTGATATCAGATTCTGCTAGCGTACCTAATCAACCAGGAAATAATAATAACAATGGAGGACAGCAAAACAATAATGATAATACTCCAGGTAACAAAAGCACTCCTGGCTTCGAACTGCTGGTTGTCATTGGAGCACTAGCCGTGGTCTTGTACTTGAGGCGAAAACGATAAGAAAATGGGGAATGCGCCCTTGATCTAGGATGGGACGGTTCATTCAACGAATCATACCTCATCCTACGTTTTTTCTTTTAATTTCTTCTTAAATTCTAATAAAAGTCCGGTTGACTAAATTTCTATCTCGTATCATAATCTATAGTGGTGCTTCTAGATTGTATTTGTATATTTTTACAGGCGAAAAAATAGTTCAAATAGGTGTTAGAAAATTTAATTAAAATAAACCATGTTATCATGAAGCCGCTGGAGGGATTCTTACAAAAGGTTAAATTCCTCCACTATGTGTTATGATTTTTTATTAAGCTTAATAATAATTTGTTGAATTGTTTCTAGAAATTTCTCAGATTTTTCAAGTGCATCTTCTACCTCGTGTTCATCGACACTTGATTTTTCTAGTCCATAGAATGATTCGTGTCGCTCTAGTCGATATGTATCTAACCAATTGATCTTATCTTGTCCCAACTCTGATGAATAGTGTTCTCTGAGGTATGAGACGACACAGGCATGGCTTTTTTCGATGATACCTTCACGAAACAAGAGCGCGCGAGCGGCGTGGAACATGCTGGTATATGATGATACAATTGATTCTTCGAAGAAGTCGTTCTCAAAGAGGTCCTGTGCACGTTCCTTTTTCAATCCTGCCATTTCTAAAGCTTTTGTTACTTTGAGCAGGTCTGGTTTTGTTCTTCGTAGTAATCGTTTCTTGAAACAGTCGTCTGCTCTCATTCGACCACCGGCTTTGTACCAAATAATACGATTCCATCCAGGATTACATCAAGATAAAATGCTTTATTTGTTTTTGACTGTCGCGACCACTGTGCCGGTGTGAATGAAATAAGATTCACGTCGCGTTTGAGTAATTTCGCCAGCTCAGCAATCGGTGTATTTTTAGAAAGAGAAATAACAAGGATGTCGACGTCACTTTCGTTGTCGTTTTCACCTTTTGCATAGCTTCCAAAGAGAAGAATCGAAATGACGGTGTTCATATGATGAGTAAGAAATTCAGTAACTTCTTTTTTCTGCAACCATGAAAGATTATACGCGATTTTCAGAAACCGGAATGCAGGATTTTCGAGGTGTGCTTTGTAGAGGATTTGATTCTTTTCCCTCGTTTGCAGTATTATTCTATCCGCAACAAGGAGCGTAAGTGCTCGTTTTATGGTCATAGGATCCATTTTTAAAAGACGGGCGGATTCACGTAAATAATAGCTTGTGTGCGGATGGTCAAGGAAAAGTTTTAGAACACTAAGCTGTTTGATTTTTTGATACAACTGTATCATAATTTCATACATGTTATATGAGTTTAAATAACTTTCTCCTTGAAAACACAATCGTATTCAAATGGAAGGTATTCGTTTTATCTGGAAAAATACTATGTTAAATGCTAACAAGAGCCGTTGGAGGGATTACGATGTATGACTATAAAGCCCGCACCAAAAAAGCAGTTAAAATCGTATCTAAACCACTAAAACAGATTTCATTATTTAACAGTATCGGAGAAACACTGAATTTTTTAAAGAAATTATTCATTTCGTAATTTTATTCTTTTTATGGTGGGTAGAATCATGCCACGAAAACCTTCATTGATAAGATACTTAAT
>Ga0315536_1001164_pt1 | contig 13369 bp, 13 predicted proteins | sample SalMarSW160230MG_FD_203093 | JGI IMG/M metagenome (GOLD analysis project Ga0315536, IMG submission 203093) | Salt marsh sediment microbial communities from the Plum Island Ecosystem LTER, Massachusetts, United States - Salt Marsh Sediment SW1602-30 ... | reverse complement strand
TTCTTTTGTTATTTTATTGGTTAAGGCCGGTATTCGGCACGATAGTGGGGGCGTTTTCTGTCATCCCGGTTATTTTGGCGGGTTGGTACTTCGGTTCGGCTGGTGGGGTGATCGTGGCGCTGATCGGCCTGGTCGGATCTGTTTATATCGCCATTGCTCAGGGTGTTCCCCCTTCATCTGTTCTGGCTGATTCGAATATCTTGTTCGGGGGTTTAGTAATGCTACTGGTGGGATTTGTCTTTGGGAAATTGGGCTCGCTAACCATAAGTTACCGGAAAGCTTTGCAGGATCGAGAAAAATCCGAAGTAGAACAACGCACCCAAGCGGAATTCTTGGCTTTGCTCAATGACCTCACCCGGACCGCTTTGGAAGCCGGTGATATGCAAAGTCTGCTGACTGTGCTGGTGGGTCGCATTGCCGAACTTTTTCCGGGCGCCGAGGCCTATTTGGCTTTGTGGGATACTGATAGGGCCTTGCCAGTCATTGTCGCAAATCTTGGAGGGGAAGAAAAACTCAACGACTTCAGTTTTGTACCAACCGATCCGACAATGACAGCAGCTGCTTTGGAGACACGCCATGCAATTGTCGTGGAAGATGTTTTCAACTCCCCTTATATCGATCCGGAAGTGGCTACTCGTTTTGAAAGCCGATCGGTGCTTGGACTGCCGCTGATCGCTGGCACGCAAAAAATTGGCTCCATTATAGTAAGTTACAAAGAAAAGCACCCGTTTACCGGAGGGGAGATCGATCGCGGCGAGTTGGCTGCGCAGCAGATCGCGCTGGCTTTGACCAAAACCCGGTTGCTGGAAGAAGCGCACCAACGCCTTGATGAACTGACCGGGTTGCATGAAATTGCCAAGACCTTCAGCGTGTCTTCTCATATCTCTCAAACCTATAAGTTGTTGAGTAAAAAGCTGGCCCGATTAACTGGTGCGCGGATCTGCTTTATCCTGTTATGTGACGTATCACAGAAACGCGTTTTCGCTCAATCTCCCGGCTTTGGAGTCGGCGCGTCTACTCTGGCCGAACTGCATTTCCCTGTATCGAGCCTGGATGCATTCTGCAACCTCGCCGACCAGGATATTTTCCTGACCAACCTGCTCGAGGAAATTCCCGACGTACTCAAATCAATACCGGGAAACCGCAAAATAAAATCAGTGATGGCTGCCCCGCTGCGCGCCGATGGCAGGCTGATTGGATCGATCCTGCTGGCTAATAAACCTGCCGGATTTGAAGAAGAGGATGCCAGACTGATGCGCAGCTTTGCCCATCAAGCTGCGGTGGTCATTCAAGGTGCGCAAATGCTGGATGTCACCCAAAAACAGGCTAATCGTCAGGCGGCTTTGTTGCAGATCAGCACCGAACTGTCTACAACCTTTGATGAGATTGCCATTTATCAGCGCGTTGTGGATGAACTTGAAAAACACCTGGGTTTCGAGCATGTGGGGATATTAACCGTGGATGAAGCCACGGGTGAACGGGTCTTGCGGGCTGGCAAAAGTTGGCCCGGTTCGGTGCGTCTCCCATCTGGACAAGGTCTGAGCGAACGTCCGCTCCTGGACGGAAAACTCCATTATTCGCCGGACGTCAATACCGAGCCGTGGTACTTTTCCGGCATCAATGGCTCGGAAGTGGACGTGCCAATCTGGCTGGATGGCAAGGTGATGGGCGTATTATCCGTCGAGAGTCCCCGCTTGGACGCGTTCCAGCCGGCGGATTTTGAGGTGCTTTCGTCGGCGGCTAACCTGACCGGCTTGGCTTTGGCGCGTACCCGCTCTACCGAGGCGGAACGTCGACAATACGGTGAGTTGCATGTGCTGCACCAGGTCGCTCTGGCAGCCACGCAGGCCACCACCGAAGATGAATTGATCGAACAAGCAACCAAGATCATTGGGGGAAATCTATATCCGGACAATTTTGGCATTCTGCTCCTGGACCAGGAAAACCTGATTTTGCGACCACATTATTCGTATCACCTCTCGGGAACTCTGGAAATTATCGACGTACCCCTTGGAAAGGGTGTAAGCGGGCAGGTGGCTGCGAGCGGGAATCCCCAGAGAATTGACGATATAGTGAATCTCACGAACTATCTGGATGTAGACCCCAAGACTCGATCAGAATTGTGCGTGCCACTGATGGTGGGTGGTGAGATGCTCGGCGTGATTAATGCAGAGAGTACTCAGGTAGCGGCATTTTCTGAGGATGACGAACGATTACTGGACACCCTGGCCAGCCAACTGGCGACGACGCTTGTCCGCCTGCGGTCGGTTGAGACCCAGCAGCGCTGGTTTGTGCGGATGGTGCGCTCCAACGAGTTGATCTCAGCGCTGGCGAACGTTGCGGCGCTGATTGAAAAGGCTTACGAACCTGAGGAAGTCATGCGGCTGCTGGGCCAGGAACTGAAACGCTTGTATATGGAGTGCTTGATTGCCCTTTACCAGCCGGAAAAACAAGAGCTTTCTGTACGCTATACTACGTTCGATAATAAATCATTGCAATCCTTCCGCCAGTATTCAGGGGTAACTTTGCAGGACCTGCGCATCGATGCGGGGATCATCAATTCTTTCGTAAACTTGCTCGATCAACCCAAGCCCACTGTTTTGGATGACCTGGTTGGATTGTTAAAAGCTACGTTTAACCATTTGCCTGAACGTACGATCGGCGATTTATTGAAGGCTATGGGTATTTCTCCGGACACCGTGGTTATTCACTTGCCGCTCTTGTTCGAGGGACGTTTGTTGGGTATGCTGTGGTTGTGGGGCGAGAATTTGAGCGAACAGGATATCCAGGCGATGTCTGTGTTTGCCAACCAGGTTGCAGTTGCATTAGAAAATGCGCGCCTGTTTGCGGAAGTGCGCCGGCTGGCGATCACAGACGATTTGACGCGCCTCTACAACCGCCGCCATACTTACGAATTGGCCCGCATTGAGTTCAACCGTGCGTTGCGATATAAGCGCTCTATTTCTGCCATTATGATCGATATCGATCATTTCAAACGGGTCAATGATCAGTTCGGCCATCCGGCAGGGGATGAAGTATTGCGTTTTGTCGCCGAAAAGATGCGGCTTTATTTGCGTGATGCTGACATCCTCGGACGGTATGGGGGTGAAGAATTCCTGATCGTGTTGCCCGAAACAGATTCAGCTGGCGCTATGGTTGTGGCGGAACGTATCCGGGAGGCGATTGCGGAAGCCTCGATCCCAACCGAAAAAGGTGAGGCCACGATCACGCTCAGCCTGGGCGTGGCAGCTTATAACGAGACGACCTACGATCTTGAAACCCTGATCGCCCGTGCGGACCAGGCTTTGTACGTCTCGAAGTACAAGGGGCGTAATCGCTCTTCAGTTGGGAATTAAACTTTCCAAACCTGGTATAAGCCAAGCTTTCCACCCTCACCATCTGCGTAAAACGTATTTGATATCTTGAAACTGCTCGCCAATGCCAGGCAAGTCAGTTCGTCTTCGCTGAGGTGATGCACGTAGCGCAAACCGCGTCCGCCATGGCGCCAGTCGAGCAGGTAATCGTTGTCATCCACATCTGCCTTTGAGAGGCCTATTTCGCTCCAGGGTTGGATGCGCTCTCTTAATCGCTGGCTGTTGAGGAACTGCCAGTTCGAGAGCACAAAACGCCCGTCCGTCGCGAGCAGCCGTCGGATCTTTTGCAAGATGGTCAAACGCAATTCTTCACCAGGGATGTGATGCAGGACCGCGAAACAAGTGATCAGCGAGAAGTGGCCCGGAGGGAGACCCGCATCCCAATCGGGGGCACTTAAGTCGACTTGCCGGAAATTCACGCTAAAATCATCGGGCTGTAGCTGCGCTTCTTCGAGCAGGGCCAGGCTGAAGTCCAGGCCCAGGTACGAGCCGCGATGTCCGCGTCGGGCCAGTTCGCGGGCCAGTTCGCCGTTTCCGCAGCCCAGGTCCAAAATCTGCTCATCCCCCCCCAAGCTTTCCAAAATCCTGCGTACACCCGGCTGCACGCGCTGGCGTTTGTCTGAAAACTCACGCCCGAAGGTCTGGTAGAATTGGCGATTAAGGGCAAGCAGCCGTGAAATGGTGGCTGAGTTCATAGGATGATTATAGCGGTATCTCAATGAGTAAGCGCATGCAAACCTGGCAGGAAACCAAAGCCCTGACGCCTGAGAAAGTTTCTCTGGCGCGTCTGGTTTTGGATGAGGTGCGTCATGGCCTTCCTGTGATGGACGCCCTGCGCCGGCACCCATTGGGTGGGGGCGGCTATTTGGGTAAGTATGCCCTGGTGGCGGCTTATCATCAAATGGTCGAGGGGGGAGAAATGCAGGATGATATGCGCTTACTGGCGCGGATCAGGATGAAACCGGTGCGCACGCTCTCCGGCGTGACGACTGTCACGGTTCTGACCAAGCCTTATCCGTGTCCTGGCAAATGTATTTTCTGCCCCACCGACGTGCGCATGCCCAAGTCTTACCTGCCCGATGAGCCGGGCGCGATGCGCGGCCTGGAACACGACTTTGACCCTTATGATCAGGTGCGCTCGCGTCTCGAGGCGCTGGAGGCGGTTGGCCACCCAACCGACAAGATCGAACTGCTGATCCTGGGCGGGACTTGGTCGTCGTATCGGCGTGACTACCAGGAATGGTTCGTCAAGCGCTGTTATGACGCCATGAATTCATCCCTTCTGCCCCCACTTCTGTCTGGGGAAGAAGGTCGAGTAGAGCAGATTCGTGAACGCTGTTCCCCTGGTGAGCTGGCTGAAGCCCAAGCGATCAACGAAACCGCACTGCACCGCAATGTTGGTCTGGTGATCGAGACACGGCCGGACGAGATCGACCTGCCAGAAATCGCCTGGCTGCGCTATCTGGGTGTGACCAAAGTTCAAATGGGTGCGCAGAGCCTGGACGATCGTGTGCTGGCGCTCAACCAGCGCGGTCACGATGTTGCCGAGACGTTGCGGGCCACAGCCCTGCTGCGTGCGGCCGGTTTCAAGATCGTGCTGCACTGGATGCCCAACCTGCTGGGAGCAACTCCGGAAAGCGACCGCGAGGACTACGCCCGTTTGTGGGAAAGCTTCTGCCCGGATGAGCTCAAGATCTACCCCTGCCAGTTGCTTTCGAATGCCGAGTTGTACGATTACTGGCAGCGCGGCGAATACAGGCCTTACTCAACCGAAGCATTGATTGCCCTGATCGCTGATGCCAAACCAACCACCCCGCGATATTGCCGCATCAACCGGGTCATCCGTGACATCCCCTCGACCAATGTGGTGGAAGGCAATCGCCGCACCTCATTGCGGCAGGATGTCCACCGGGAAATGAAACGACTTGGTACACACTGCCAGTGCGTGCGCTGCCGCGAGGTCCGCAAGCAGAAAGTTGATCCGGAAACAATTCAAATGCACGACCTGACCTATGCGGCAGCCTATGCCGAGGAGCATTTTATCTCCTTCGACACGCCCGAAGACCATTTGGCCGGTTTCATTCGCCTGTCGCTCCCATCCGCACAAGCGCCACAAACTGGCCTGGATGACCTGGACGGCGCAGCCTTGGTCCGGGAGGTGCACGTTTACGGGCAGTCGCTGCCGGTCGGGGAAGAACGGCAGGGTGCGGCGCAGCATGCTGGCCTGGGCACGCAATTGCTGGAACAAGCCGAGCGTGTGGCACACGCGCACGGCTTCCGGCGACTGGCGGTCATATCGGCGGTCGGCACGCGGCAATATTACCTGGACCGTGGTTTTGAACGGGGGGAATACTATTTGGTGAAGTCCTTACAGGGCTGACGAATTGGATACCCTCCTACATCTTTTCTGGCTTTTCATCAAAGTAAATTTGTTAAGCACCTCTGGTCCGGCTTCGGTGGGGCTGTTGTACCAGGAAGCAGTTGGCAAGATCATGACCGAGCCCCAATTCATTCAGGCGGTGGGATTTTCGTCTGTGCTGCCCGGATCGGATGCGTTACAACTGGCCATGTTTGTTGGCTTTGCGGCTGGCGGGGTGCCCGGGGCCCTGGTGGCGTTGCTGGGTTCGGTTTTGCCTCCAACGCTGTTGATGTTTGGCGTGGTTGCAGTGTTGCACCGCCTGCGACGTGAAGCCTGGGTGACCAGTTTCATCGAGGGTCTGACCCCGGCTGTAGCAGTGCTGATGGTTTTTGTTGCAGTAAAAGTCTTGATGGGGACGAATGGGGGCATGATCAGTTGGCAAACGGGATTGCTGGGCCTGGGGAGCCTGATCGCCTTGTTACTTGACGTACCGGCACCATTTGTGATGCTGGCCGCGGGCGTAATAGGGATTTTTATTTTCTAATGAAACAATCGAAGCTGATTATCTGGTTCAAACTCTTTTGGATGTTTCTGAAGATCAACGTGCTGACCACATCAGGTCCAGCCTCGATCGGATTGCTGTACAAAGAAACGGTCGGTCCGATCATGACCGAATCGCAATTCATCGAAGCGGTCGGGTTCTCGAATGTTCTGCCAGGCAGCGAAGCGCTCAAGCTGGCGATGTTCGTCGGGCATGCGGCTGGCGGCTTATCGGGCACGTTGGCCGCTTTACTGGGGTCGATCCTGCCGCCAACGTTGATCATGCTGGCCCTGGCAGCAGTGTTGGAGCGCTTTCAAGGGGAAGTCTGGATGAAGAATTTCGTCGAAGGATTGAGTCCGGCTGTCGCGGTTCTGATCATCGTGGTCGCTTGGCAGATTTTCCGCAGCGATAAAACCAAAACGGTCAGCCGCCGGACGATGCTAATTGTAGCCCTTAGTTTTATTGCTTTGTTGGTAGGGGTACCTTCCCCGCTCGTCTTACTTGGTGCGGGACTGTTAGGAGTGGTGATATTCCGATGAAACCTAAAATATTTCTTGTAACCAATGGATGTGAAACAACCTGGCCGTCTGTGGAATATGCCGCCTGGCTGGCAGGTGTATTGCCAACGGCTGTCACCCTGCTGGGCGTCATCGAAGAGACAGACGAAGAGCATCCGGTCGAAGCCATTTTTGGCCAGGCAGTTTCATTATTCCAGGAGAAAGGCATCGAATATCGCCTGGAACTTGCAGAGGGCCTAACAGAAGACGTGATTGTTGAACGCCAATGGCAACCGGATGACCTGCTGGTGATCGGCCCGTTGGGTCGTCCGTCGCTGCGCCGCTTCCTAATCGGACGTTCCTTCCGTCAAATCATGGCTGAGACCAGCGCTCCGATCTTGTACGTCCCGCAGGCACGAATTCCACCGGCGAAAATTCTAATTTGTCTGGGCGGTTTGGGATACGCAACTACGGTAGAGCATCTCAGTTTGATGATCGCAGAGGTAGCCAGGGCTTCGGTGACGCTGTTCCACGTTGTACCGCCCATCGACCTCGATTACCCGGTTGCCAATGATTTGCAGGATCACTGGAAAGAATTGCTTGAAAGTGACACCTTGCCCGGACGCAATATGCGCTCGGCTTTGGAGATAGTAAAAGAATCCGCTCTCCCGGTTGAGGTCAAAATACGTCACGGAAATGTGGTGCCCGAGATTTTGGATGAGATCCGCGATGGGGACTATGACATGATTTGCATGGGTTCGCCGCATAGTGCGCATGGACTGCGGCAACTGTACGTGCCCAACGTCACCGCTGAGGTGGCGGAGGCGATCCAATTCCCCTTGCTGACTGCCCGCTACTTGCTTGAATCTAAGAACCCGATGTAATGGATTGCTCCCAGGCGGCAATGGCTGTGCGGATGGCTGCCTGCACATCTGCATCCGGAATTTCGTCCACGCTATCGAAATGGTCCAACCCGACGTACACTGTCACGCTGCCCGTGGGCGATTCGACTAGTCTGACACCGCGATTCTCAAGGGGATTGCCTGCTAATTGCCGTTGCAAAATCGTGTCAATTTGTACGACAATACTGGTTGGCTCATCTGCGGCTTCACTCTTCGATGCCTCGGCGGATTTACCAACAGGCTGGGATGGGCGCGCAGTAGCGGCCGATGTGGCAAGGGGTTGCGGTGCCGGATTGGCAGGTTTGGGCTGAGCCTGGATCGTCGATTTGGCCACTACAGCCGGCTTGCCTTCCAGCAGCGGGCGGATCAGGTTCAGCAGACCGATCAGTTGTTTGCGTTGTTCGGGGGTAATCTGCTCGGGTTCGATGGGCGTCCCAAAAAGTTTTATATGGGCTTCTTGGTCGGCCAGGGTGATGCTGAGTGCTGATAGATCCGGAGCAGGTTTGTTTTCCGCATCTTTTTCCTGATCCTTTTTGTCTTTTTGCATGGTCTGCGTGACACGCCGGTCGAGCATGGCGAACAGGTAACCAACAATAAATGCGACCAGGCCGACAATAATGGGTGTCCAATCGAATTCAAAGTTGATCATATGGTACCTCCCCGAACCTGACATTGTGGACAAAAGTGTGTGCCACGCTGGCCAACAACGATGCGCTGAATTTCCGTCCCGCACACGGGACAGGGTTGGCCTTCGCGGTCGTAAACGCGAAAGTGATTCTGGTAACCACCGCCCCGATAGACCCAGTCGATGCTGGCACCGTTATGTTTGATGCCGTCTTGCAAGGTCTGGCGGATGGCCTGTTGGAGCGCCTCGGCCTGCTGGGGCGTTACATGATTCGAAACCATCAGCGGATGTAGTCTGGCACGGTGCAACGCCTCGTCGGTGTAGATGTTCCCCAGGCCAGCCAGAAAGCTTTGATCGAGTAGCAAGGGTTTGAGCAGACGCTGACGTGCGTGTAAAGCCTGATAGAGCCATTCAGGCGTGAAGTCATTCGAGAAGGGCTCGGGACCAAGATCATGCAAAACGTTGTCGGGATTCTCGGTCAACCAGACGCGCCCGAATTTACGGGTATCATTGAAAACCAGGGATTTGCCATCGCTGAGGGACAGGATCAACCGGTCGTGCTTATTGGGTTGGATCTTCCCGTCCTGGATGGCCAGGTCGCCGCTCATCCGCAAATGGATCAGCAAGTGGTCTGGCGATAATTGCAGGTGCAGATACTTGGCGCGCCGGGTGACATCCCTGATTCGCTGACCCTTGATTCGCTGCTCGAATTCTCGGGCACTGGGAGTGGCCAATGTGCGTTCCCAGCGCAGGTCAGCTGCCAGGATGGTCTTGCCGACCAGATCCGGGCGCAGGGTGCGGGTAATTGTCTCAACTTCAGGAAGCTCGGGCATGCTTACTCGTTGAACATCTCTCCTACGCTGCGCCCTTCATGCGCGCGGCGGATAACTTCACCCAGCATCGGAGCCACAGAGATGATGACAATCCGATCTTCGAGAAGTTTCATTTTTTGTGGTTGGATGGGGACAGTATCGGTGGTGATGATTTGCTTGATGGGCAGGGCTGCCAGGCGTTCGGCTGCGTTAGCAGACAGCACCGGGTGGACGAAGACGATGTAGACATCCCTCGCGCCCTTTTGTTTGACCAGGTTGACAGCCTGTACCATTGATCCAGCTGTATCCACTTCGTCATCTACGATTACTACATCGCGGTCTTCGACATTGCCGATCAGGCTCAGGGCCTGGGCTTTGGCATCGTTGGCGACGCGCCGTTTCTCGATGAAGGCGATCGGAGCATTCATATCGGCGGCAAAGTTGCGACCTTTTTTGGCAAAGCCCAGATCCACGGCCACCACTACCGGATCCTTCATCTTTTCGCGTAAATTGTTGTGGATATATTCCACAAGCAGATGGGAGGCGGTCAGTACATCGCCGGGAACGGTAAAAAAGCCCTGGATTTGTCCGGCGTGCGGGTCGATCGTCATGTAGCGGTCCGCGCCAGCCACTTCGAGCATGTCGGCCACCAGGCGGGCGGTGATCGGGACGCGCGGCTGATCTTTTTTATCTGAGCGTCCATAACATAAATAAGGAACGACAGCTGTGATACGGGCAGCCGAGTCCAGCCGCAGCGTCTGGATGATGATCAATAGTTCCATCAGATTGCGATGGACCGGCGTGGTGGTGGTCTGGATCACATAAACATCCTGTCCACGCACGCTGGAGTGCAATTTGATGAACAGATTTTCATTGGGAAATTCAATTACATCGCGCCCACAAATCGGCTCTTTAAGATAATCGGCTATTTTTTGAGCCAACTCGGGTGATCCGGTACCAGCATAAAGTTTGATGGTCCCGTACACTTTCATTTCATGATGTAATTGATGCGCCATCAACTCTCCTTGTTGTTAGAATCCCATTCGGGACGTAAGACACTCATTAAAAGAATATCATGATATTGCCCCTGCCGGTACAGCGCTTGGCGCATACGCCCCTCGTGGACAAAACCAGCTTTTTCATAAGTGCGGATTGCGCGCGGGTTAGTCTCGTAGACTCGCAAAAAGATGCGGTGCAAATTCAAGGTTTCGAAACCGTGCTTGAGCAGCAGGCGCATTACTGCAGTGCCGTGACCCTGGTTCCAGAAGGATTTATTTCCGATTGCGATCCCGGCTTCGGCCACACGGTGAGTACATTCGATATTGTGCAAGCCACAACTACCGATGTGCACCCAATCCTGGCCGTCCAGCACATCAACGGCCAGCGGACGTTCTTCCGCAGGGCGCTCGCTCAATTTTTCGAACCATTGGGTTTCTTCATTCAGCGACATGGGCAGGAAAAGGAACAGGCCTTCGATCACTTCCGGATCGTTTAACCACTCCACGTAACGTGGCAGGTCATCACGCTCGACAGCCCGCAGGCGGACGCGCTCACCGTAGATCACTTGCGACTCCCATTTAACAGGGATCTGACGGCCTCCCAGGGAGATATTTGACGTTTGACCAGCTTGTTGATCGTGTCCTCGTAGCGCTGTTGGGGAAGGTTATCCCGGAAACGGGAAACCAGCGTGACACGAATCAGCGTCTCGAGATCAGCCTCCAGGCGAGCTCGCTCGCGAGCGGACCAATCCCCGCTCCGACGTAAATGCTCGGAGTGTTGTGCAATCAGATCCACCAACTCAGGGACGCCAGTCCCATCCAAGGCTATAGTGCGTTGGATGGGTGAAATCCACAACTCTGAATCGTTTTCGGCGATTTGGACAGGAGCTTCCATTTTTTGTCCGTGATGGCTAAAGACCCGCTTGATCGGATGGGCCAGTTCGAGCGTCGACTTGAGGGCTTTGACCGTGTGTTCCACGCCTGGCCGGTCGGCTTTATTGACTACCAAGATATCAGCGATTTCGAGAATCCCGGCTTTGATGGCCTGGATGTCATCACCCAGACCAGGGGCTTCGACCACCAGCGTGGTGTGTGCTAGTTGGGCGATATCCACTTCGGCTTGTCCTGCGCCAACCGTTTCGATCAGAATGACTTCAAAACCGGCTGCGTCGAAGACCTGCACAACGCCGGCTGTGGCCAAGGCCAACCCGCCCAATGATCCGCGCGAGGCCATCGAACGAATGAACACATCCGGGTCGCCGGATAGGTCACGCATGCGGACCCGGTCGCCGAGTACGGCCCCACCGGTGAATGGGCTGGATGGGTCCACTGCGACAATGGCAATGCGCTTGGGGGCGACGGCTTGTTTCCGATAGTGCAAGGCGATCTGGTTGACCAACGATGACTTACCAGTGCCGGGTGCTCCGGTCACCCCGATCAGATGGGCTTGCCCGGTGTGGGGGAAGAGTTGATCGAGGGCATCGCGGCCTTCGGGTGTGTCGTTTTCAACCTGCGTCAGCAGGCGCGACATGGCCAGCCGGTCACCGTCCAGTACGGATTGCGCTAAGCTCATCCTGCTCCTACTCAGCTGGAGTTGAAGCCAGCGCCTGGCGAATGGCTTCAATGATCTTTTCGGTAGAAGCGCCGGGTCCGTAGATACCGGTCACACCCAGTTCCATCAACCGTGGCACATCTTCGTCCGGGATGATACCGCCGACAAACACCTTGACGTGTTCCTGGCCGTTGCCCTTGAGCAATTCCATCACACGTGGCAAAAGCGCCATATGGGCGCCCGATAGTACCGAAAGACCGACCACATCCACGTCTTCCTGCAAAGCGGCTTCGGCGATCATTTCAGGGGTCTGGCGTAGACCGGTATAAATGACTTCCATTCCGGCATCTCGCAAGGCGCGCGCGACAACTTTGGCGCCGCGATCATGCCCGTCCAGGCCAGGTTTTGCAACGAGTACGCGAATTTTGCGCTCGGTCATTGTTTGCCTCCGGGGAGTGTGATTCTTTGAGCGATTATACTATACCCCCCTTGAGGGATAACCAGCTAGAATCGACTGTTAATTTCACCTATTTTTTACCTCTTGACCACCCTTGCGCCTCCGTTATAAAATCTTTTTATCTTAAAGATTTATGCTATACTGACGTTATGCGAAAGCCGTACGCCGATTGGTCTCAGTGGTCCAAGTTCCTGCGACAATGGGGCATGCAGGGCATGGTTGCTTGGTTGTTGGAAGCCAGTGGACCATTAACATTGCTGGGTGCACAGGCGTTGTATCTTAGCCAGCCATTCTTAGGTTCAGAGCCGGTCGAAAACTTGGCTCACATGCTCGAAGATCATCAAGAATCGCAGGCATTCGCTGCCTTTCTACGGGAGGAAATACCATCGTGAACTTGACTGCGATTGCAGGGATTGTGCTTGTCGTTCTAGCAGCAGTTCTGATGCTGGTATTCTCGCTCGTCAAGCGAAAAGCGCCCCCGGTTTTTCGAGATATTCCAGCATTCAGTCGCCTGCGGCGTGCAATTGGCCTGGCCGTTGAAGACGGTACACGTCTGCATTTCTCGTTCGGTCATAGCAGTTTGATTGTCCCGCGCAGCGCCTCCGCTTTTGCGGCCTTGGGAATGTTGCGCAAGGTTGCCGAGCAGACATCGGTAAGCGACCGCCCACCGGTTGTCACTGCCGGGGACGCGGCTCTGACGATTCTGGCGCAGGATACGCTGCATTCCGCTTATCGATCAGCGGCTGCTGAGGGTTTGTATGATCCCAATGCAGCCCGGCTGACGGGGTTGACCCCCTTCTCGTATGCGGCTGGAGCAATTCCAATTATGCGTGATGAGGACGTCTCGGCCAATATTCTGATGGGTAGTTTTGGCGTAGAAGTCGCATTTCTGACAGATACAAGTGAACGCGAGACTTCCTTCACCATGGCCGCAACCGACAGCCTGCCCGCACAAGCCATCATTTATGCTACTGCACAGGAACCGTTGATTGGGGAAGAGCTTTATGCTGCCGGTGCCTATGTGGATGCTGGCCCATCACACACTGCCAGCTTGCAGGTGCAGGATATTTTGCGTTGGCTTATCGTCGCCGCTGTCTTGAGCGGTGTCATGCTCAAATTGCTGGGGTTTTAGTGAAAAGACCCATTGCAACTGCCATAGCAATAGCCATTGGTTTGATCGTCCTGCTGGGATACTTTATCCCTCTGCCGATCTTGGCGAGTGTGCGCATCGAGTTGGTGCAATGGGCAATCA
>Ga0315536_1001161_pt1 | contig 13384 bp, 8 predicted proteins | sample SalMarSW160230MG_FD_203093 | JGI IMG/M metagenome (GOLD analysis project Ga0315536, IMG submission 203093) | Salt marsh sediment microbial communities from the Plum Island Ecosystem LTER, Massachusetts, United States - Salt Marsh Sediment SW1602-30 ... | reverse complement strand
ATAAACCACGATATGATCAGCTATACCAATGGAACGCCTGGCAACTGGCGGGTCGGTATGAATTATTACAGCGGTTCGGAGTATATTATGAACATCGCTTCAACCCTGATGCAACAGTACACTACCTTGGTACCAAGGCAGGGAACACTGAATGCTTCCTTTTCGGACAGCTATTCTTTCTGGACAGCCGGATTCCACTCCTTTTATTTCGAGGAGTATGACTTCAGCCCTTATTACCATTCGGCTAACGACATCATTTCCAATTACAATATGGATTTTTGTGCCGAAGTAATCAAAGCGTCCGCAGCCTTGTTGATATTTACCTCGGCCACACCGGCCATGGTCAATGATGTACAGCTGGTGGATTATGGTACCGGCAGCAGCCTGCGTCTGAGCTGGACGCTATCCCCGGATCCCGACATTGATCATTATAATATCTATGTCGGCACAGCCAGCGGTATTTATGATACCACCTTTGCAGTAACGGATTCGCCATACCTCATTGAAAATCTTACCGAGGGAGTGGAATATTTTGTCGGCATCTCTGCAGTTGACAATGCCGGTAATGAAGGTGTAATTGTAGAAAGGTCTGCCACACCCTATGCAGTGCCACGCACACCCACAGATCTGACAGATTTCCCCCAGATTCACCAGATTCTGCTGTCCTGGCGGGCGAATCGGGAATACGATTTAATGGGGTATAACATTTTTCGGTCTCAGCAGCCGGGAGGCCTTCCGATAACATTGAACTAGGACGTGATACAGGATACTTTTTATGTCGATCAGACTGCCCAGGATGGTATATACTATTATTATTCGGTATCGGCAGTGGACAGTTCCTCTAATGAAAGATTAAAAAGTGACGAGGTCAGGTCCCGGGTTGTATCACTGAATGATGGTATTTTAATTGTTGATGAAACCGCAGATGGTTCCGGTGCCATTTTCCAGCCGACCGATGCTGAGGTGGATAGCATCTTTGCAACTGTTCTGGAGAATTTTAGTTTCAGCCAGTATGATATCCTGCAGGAAGGTGATATCAAATTAGCTGATATTGGTGCCTATTCCACTGTGGTCTGGCATGGGGATGACTTTTCCGATCTGAGCCTTCCTGCTACCAGGCAGGAGATGTTTAAAAGCTATCTGGATTTTGGTGGTAATCTCCTTATTACCTCATTCCTGCCTTCCGAATCATTTACCGGGAATACCAGCTATCCGGCAAGTTTTTCTCCCGGTGAGTTCATATACGATTATCTGAAAATTTCCAATGTTAACTTTAGCCCGGCTGCCCGTTTTATTGGCGCCTATCCGGCTGTTGCCGGCTACGATTCAATTTACGTGGATACCAGTAAAACCAGCGCGACCCTAAACTATCATCTGCCTAAAATTGAAACTATTACCCCGAATGCCCAGGCCAGTGTTATTTATCGTTACGACAGTGAGTATGCTTCCAATACACCCATGGGAATTCTGAATGGAGAACCGGTAGGACTGGAATACCTAAGTTCCGACTATAATTTGGTGGTATTGAGTTTTCCGCTTTATTATATGCAGCTCGAGCCGAGCCGGGATTTTACCGATCTGGTTCTGGGACAGAAATTTAATGAAGTAACCACTGTTTATCAATCCGTTACCCAGACACCATCAAACTATCAACTCCGGCAGAATTATCCCAGTCCCTTTAATCCGAATACCACAATAAGCTATAGCCTTAAAGAAAATTCGCAGGTTGAGATTACCATTTACAGCTTACTGGGACAGAAAATTAGAACACTGGTAGATGGATGGGAATCGGCCGATTTTAGGACGGTCCGATGGGATGGCCGGGATGATTCGGGCAGTCTGGTCGCTTCGGGTGTTTATGTTTACCGGTTAAAAGCCGACCGTTTTACCGCTACCCGGAAAAGGATTCTATTGCGTTAGCATATTATTACAGTCAATTAACAATATGGGTGAGTTGTTGGTGTTCTAACAGGGCTGATATCACATTCCAAATTTTTATATTGAAAGTTATATTTCGGAATACTATATTATTTTTAGCTGTGTGAGAGAACCATAAAATCTATTCATTGATGTAATTCGGATCAAACCATATAACAAAGGAGGAGCTGTGCACAAATTTACTATCCTGTTTTTATGTTTGGGTCTGGTGGCAACGGTTTTTACCGCGTCGACTCAACAGAATTCCGAAGCAGTTCAGGCGCCAACCGCTATCGAGACCGTTTGGGGTCCCGATGCCTTTGGCTATATTGCCCGGGACAGCAATGAACCAGGTGGCCCGCCGGTGGACTGGATTGATATTTCCGGAATTGGCACCGCGGTATCCGGACTGGGTGACGATAATATCGTTGGACCATACAATGTAGGTTTCCCATTTCGTTTTTACTGGTATGATGTGACGAGCTTTTATGTCGGATCCAATGGCTACCTCAGGTTTTCCGGTACCGGCCAGTTGAGTTCTTCTTTTACGTTTATCCCCAATCCGGTACCGCCCAATGATCTGATCTGCTTCTATACTGCGGATTTTGACCCCTCCAGCGGTGGAACGGTATATTATTGGACCAATAATACCGATACGGTGATTGTTTCTTTTGTGGGAGTACCAGCATGGAATACACCAACTGTGACCGGTTCGTTTGATTTCCAGGTGGTTTTGTCTGCTGTTGATTCGTCAATTACTTTCAATTATGGTACACTCACCGGTCCCTTCTATGACACCAGTGGTATGGTAGGTATCGAAAACAATGCCGGCAATATCGGGATTTTTAATTATCCCACTAACGTTGTACCCCAGAATTACAGTATCAAATTTTACTATCCTTCCGTTATTCTGCTGGACGTTCATGATATAGCTGTTACTCGAGTCCAAAATAACAATAGCGGCGGATTCTTTGTTGAAACTGGTAATTCATTTCAGACTAATGCTACTGTTAAGAATGCCGGAAACCAGGACGAAAGCAATTTCTATGTAATTGGTGAAGTACGGCAATATCCCAGCAATACCCTGGTTTATGAGGATTCCTTTTTAGTAGCGAATCTGAATGCCGGAGAAACACAGGAAATTGATTTTCCGGAAATGTTTACCATGAACACCGCAGGATATTATTACGTGAGAGTCAGGTCCACTTTAAGTGGAGACATGGTTGCCAGCAACGATCAGATTGATGTTGAAATGCATGTGGTCGATCTGCCCGGGGAACTCGCCCTGGATGATGGTACTAGTGACCAAATTTGGAGCTGGGCAGGCGGAACCGGTGGGATGGGCATTTATTATTTACCACCTGTATACCCTGTAAAAATTACCGAAATAAAAGCATACTTAGGTGCTGGCACTTTACCGGTATTACTTCAACTTTATGATGACGATGGTCCGGGTGGCGAGCCAGGAACAATGCTGACCAGCATCCCGGTAAATGCCACAGTAGAAAATTGGTATACAATAAGTATTACTGATTCTAATTTGGTGATAAATGATGGAGGCGTCTATGTAGTTTACATGATGACCGGTAATGGTTCTTCAGGTATTGGACTTGACCAGACTACACTAGGCTCGCGTCAAACCTGGGAGTATACCGGTGTGTGGGCGGTTTTCCGTAATTTTGAAACTGATGATGCCATGCTGCGCCTTTCTGTAGAACAACAGGGTCAGATAGTCTTTTCAGATGATTTTGAAAACGGTTTAGGAAACTGGACGGGAGATTGGGCATTGACTACTGCTACATATAATTCACCCACCCATTCCTATACTGATTCACCGGGTGGTAATTATCCGGCAAATGCCAATCTGATTGGTGCCATGGCCAGTGGAGTAGACTTAAGTTCATTTTTAGGTGCCACATTGGAATTTTATACCAAATATGAACTGGAGACTGGTTTTGATTATTGCTATCTGGAAGTGAGCACCGATGGTGGAACAAACTGGATTCGGGTCAAGACTTATAATGGTGAAGGTGTAGTTACCCAGTTTACCCAGGAAACGGTTGATATAGGTGCTTTTGCGGGACAGTCTGATGTTCGCTTCCGATTCCGGCTGGTATCCGATGGTGGTTATGAAACCGATGGGATGTATGTGGACGATTTCAGTATTATGGGTTCTTATGTTGACAGTAGTCCGCCATTGTTACAATACACTCCACCGGCAAACTATGAAGGTGTAATTGATACCTTCCATTTTCCAATCGTGATCACTGATCTATCCGGGGTCAATACGGCCACACTATCCTACTGGTTAGATAATAATTTACCGGCAATGATAACGATAGATCCGGCAAACGTTTCAAATGACACCTTTTATTTTGATATTCCTACCGTAGAAAGTGGTTCTCTGGTCAAATACTTTGTTTATGCGGAAGATGGTGCATCTCCGGCCAATTCCATAACCAGTGATACCATGGCCTATATAGCTGGAAGCCCGGTAATTTATGATGATGGTGATCCGGAATATATTACCAATATTGCCGCTGGTGCAGGTTGTGCAGTCCGTTTTGATGCCCCGCCGGCCAATACGCCCAGACTGACCACTGGTTTGCTTCGTATATATACGGATTCGAACCGCCCGATTGACTCGGTAACCGTTCATATCTGGGAAGATAATAGTGGTGTTCCGGGTGCGGATTTAATCACCCCGTATAAGATTTATCCGTCCTGTACCCTGGCAGAGCCGCAGGCATGGACTATTGTGGATTTGCGTTCCTTTAATCTGGAACCGACGACCGGTTATTGGATTGGATTCATGAATACATCTGGGATAGACATTTGGTATTTATATGATTCTCCGGCGGTTAATAATCGGACCAGCACATATTCATCTGGGGTATGGACAGCATTTGCCGGTGATTTTCATACACGTGCGGTATTGGGTTCTCCGGTGGTTGGTATAAATCCGGGTGTAATAGACTTGATACCCGACGAATTTGCATTATACCAGAACTATCCCAATCCCTTTAATCCGACGACAACCATAAAATACGGATTGAAGAATAGTGTTGATGTGAAGCTGACCATTTATAACCTGGTTGGTCAGGAAGTACGGACGCTGGTGAATAACCGTCAGGATGCGGGTTATAAGACGGTGGTCTGGGATGGCTTAAACAACCGGGACAGCCGGGTAGCGAGTGGTATCTATATATACCGGTTGCAGGCGGGCGATTTTGTTCAGGCGCGGAAGATGATTCTGATGAAGTAAAAATATTTCCGGGATGATACTAAACTGAACGGAATCAGATATTAAAGTAAGGGGCGGCACATCTGCCGCCCTTTCTTTTTGGTTTATGCTAACTCTTTGCCAAAATCGTAAAGCGGAAAAGCTTGACACATTTCCTTAACCTGGTTTTTTACTTCTGCATATGTTTTCTCATTGCCAATATTTTTTAATGTCTTGTCAATCAGGCGGGCAACCTGCTGCATTTCTTTTTCCTTAAAACCGCGGGTGGTAAGCGCAGGTGTTCCCAGACGTATTCCACTGGTTACAAACGGACTTCGTTCATCAAATGGCACCATGTTTTTATTTACCGTAATTCCGGCGGCATGCAGGGCATCCTCCGCATCACGTCCGGTAATACCTGTTTTGGTCAGATCTACCAGCATCACATGATTATCCGTACCCCCGGAAACAATAAAGTAACCCAGTTCAATCAGTTCATTGGCCAACGCCTGGGCATTTTTGACAATCTGCTGAGCGTAATTTTTGAATGTTGGCTGAAGTGCTTCCTTGAATGCTACCGCTTTGGCTGCTATCACATGCATTAATGGTCCACCCTGAATTCCCGGCATTACATTACTGTCCATGATCTCGGAGATATTTTTTACCCGTCCGGATTTGGGGGCGACCAATCCCATATCATTCTCTTTATCCCTACCGATCAGTATCATCCCGCCTCTTGGTCCGCGCAAAGTTTTATGTGTGGTAGTGGTTACCACATTGCAGTAGGGAATCGGGCTGGGATGAATCCCTGCCGCCACCAGACCTGCCGGGTGAGCGATGTCAGCAAGAAGGATGGCCCCGATTTCATCGGCAATTTTCCGGAAATCCTCAAACGGGTAAAAACGGCTGTAGGCACTCGCGCCGATAATGATCATACGTGGTTTGTGCTCACGGGCTTTTTTGGCAACATCATCCAGATCGATATAGCCGGTTTCCCGTTTTACACCATAGGAGACTATATTGTACATTTTGCCGGAGAAGTTCACCGGGCTGCCGTGGGAAAGATGCCCGCCATGCGCCAGGTCCATTCCCATAACAGTGTCTCCCGGTTTACAAAAAGTAAAGTAGACTGCCATATTGGCCTGGGTTCCGGAGTGGGGCTGGACATTGGCATATTCTGCGCCGAATAATTCTTTGGCCCTATCTCGGGCCAGATTTTCTGCAACATCCACCCATTCACACCCGCCATAATATCGTTTGCCGGGATAACCTTCGGCGTATTTATTGGTCATTACGCAGCCAGCGGTTTGCAACACCGCCTTGCTGACAAAATTTTCTGAAGCGATGAGTTCAAAGGTGTTATTCTCTCGATTGATCTCACCTTTAATGGCATCGAAAACTTCCGGATCAGCTTGTTTTACGAATTCCAGCATGGGTATCTCCTTCAGGTTTGCATTTCTTATCTTGATTTTTTATCATTTTTACCGCAATAAAAATTGCCGCAGAATTGATTTCCACGGCAATTCGATTTTTTATTTAATAATAGAGAATCATCAGATCTCTTCCGGCACTATCCCTTCACAGGTTATTGGTTAATCCAGTTATAACACTTATCCGTGGTTGTCTTCCGATTCTTATGCATAAAATAGTCCTCTGTGGAAGGAATTAAATTGTCGTACTGGACCAGACGTTTCTGGGCATCAGAGCCATAAACCGGATCTTTGTTTGCCTTCCTGAGTTCGTCCTGCACATAACTGTAGACCAGTTTATCATCATAACTTAATTTTTTATCCGTCCTTTTTTCCGAACAATACTGGATGGCATTCTCATAAACCTCGGCCATGATCACGTGTGGTAAGCCACTTCCGGGATCGACCCGTTCGGCATTGTATACATATCGGCGTGCAGTCTCAAAATCGTTTAATCTGCCATACACCGATGCAGTCAGACAAAGCACGTTGACATTTTTGGGGTCAATCTGCAAAATATTTTTGTAATTGCTCAATGCCTTGGATAACTGGTTGAGACCCTCATAACACCTGCCGATATATTCCATAGCCGTGGTGTTTTTTGAATCCTGTTTCAGCACCTGTTCAAAAGGCTCAATGGCTTTTTGATAAAGTCCCCTTTCAAAAGCAGCCTTTCCATATCTCATGGCATTTTCGGCGTTTTTTGGATCTTTGTGATAAGTATCCTCAAGCGCCTTGATTGGGTCTTCACCACAGTGGACCATAATTTCTGCCAGCAATCGGGAAGCTTCGACATCATTCGGATCCAGATCCACAACTTTTTGCTGAGCCTGCACAGCTTTGCAATCGTCTTCTTTGTAGTAAAGGTAAGCTAACTTGGCCCAGTAGGATTTCTCCTCCGGATTTTCTTTTACCAAGGCTTCATATTGGGGAATGGCACATTTGGTCTGATTCAATAAATCGTGCAGGTAACCAGCCCAATAATGGAGACGGGTTTGATCCGGGTATTTTTCCAAACCCCGGTAACAGACGATAAAAACACTATCCGGTTGGTTGAGGTTGTAGTAACAGTCCGCCAGTTTCGAATATGTCACCTTAAATTTTCCGGTCGTGTCATTTACCAGTACTTTCCAGTAATAGGGGATGGCGCGCTTATAATTCTTATACTTAAATTCTTCTCTAGCCAGGCTATACCAGATGTTGATTTGTTGCTCGGATATCGAATCCGATTTAAATCTGTCGTAGTACGTGGTTAAACTGTCCGGGATGCATTTAACCTCAGCTTGTTCGCCAAGCGGTTCCAGTTCTTCCAGTTGGGCAAAAACAATTTGAAAAGCTGAAAGACTCATCAACACTGCTAAAACAATAACTGCACCGGGAGATAGCCACTTTTTCGTTTTCATCTTCATCCTCCTCTCTTTTCCTACATGAGGAATGAGTTATACAGCTCTAGATTTAACGTAATTTCTGAAACCAAAGTTCACCCGCTGATAAAGATATGAATATTTGAAAGAACTTTTCTTCTGCAAGATTTTTTTGTTTATCTCCCCGGACGCCTCCGATAAATGCAAAATCTAATCTGGCTCTATTCTGATAAAATGGAAAACCGAATCCCAAATGTCCGGTATACTCATGAACCGGTTCATTATTAAATAAATATCCGATTTGTCCGAGAGAAAATCCAGCTCTAAGATCAATTTTATTAATAAATACTTTTGGTCTGTTATTGTCGTGGGAGCGTTCTATGCCTAATCCCCATTTGTACCAGTCGGTTAGGTTTTGTGTGTTCAGACCTGATATATCTAGTCCTTCAGACCACTTTTGATTCGCATAATCTGAGGTTACGATAATCCTGGGACTCAACTGATAACTGGTACCGATGCCCCAGAAAATTGGTAATTTGCCATTTTCGGTAGTCTTTTGCTGGGTGAAAGTTAGCGGTGAATTAATGACCCGGTTGAAATTTAGTTTCGGCTTGAAATCTATAAAACCACCCAAGTTGATTTTATTGATGATGTTCCAGTCGAAACTGGTGCTAAAACCCGGACCCTTAAACCGGTATTCCACCACATAATTTGTGTTATAATTTTCCGAACTGGTAAAAGTTAATTTATACCTGTCCCGGATTCTGCCAAAATAATAATTAAAACTAAACCCAAAACCATAATTGGGATGTGGTGACCAGCTTAAATTCACCTGGGCCCGGGAAATGGAACCTTCGTAGAACACATTTTCCTGATATGAACCTAGCTCATTAGTCAAATTTTGGGTAAAACTGTAATCGACGTCGGTGTAAGGCGTAATTGAGAGACCAAATCCAACCACATTTTTTTTAATGGGAATACCAAATTGTACTCCGCTGAATTTTCCGGTACTGGTGTTAAAGGATTGTCCCGGGAAATCAGTCTGAACGTAATTGATCCGCATCAGCATATTCACCCGGGTAATGTTCATATAGCGCCAGCTTGCAATATTATAGGCGTTCAACGATACCGAGTCCGGTAATGCCAGTCCGGTAGAACCCATTCCCAAACCCCGTACGCTTGGGATATATTGATGGTATCCGATTCCATCATTCGCACTGGAAAAAAATGAAAGAGATTTACCTGAAACAGATAAACTGAAAATTAATAAAATGGATAATAAGAATTTTTTCATGGTAAATCTTCCCTCACAGTCGAGGTGGGGGTGGAACCCAGTATTTAATGGTTAATCTCGGTCGTAATGCCGGATTGGGATCTTTAGCGGTATAGAAGGCCAAATACGAGTAGTAATTCCTTTCATTTGTAATAACATCTGGTGGTGGATTCAAAACATCAATTATACTTATAACAAAACCCGAGGTAGAGTCAATATTGATCAATTGTGACTGGAGATATATTGTAGCCAGTCTCCTCCGGCTATCACCCGATTTAATTTCTATATATGTACTATCCGGACCCCAAGCACTGGTCTCAAGAAACCGGCCTTTGGCTGAATCTACTTCTACAGTAGTTGCTGTTATTTTGTCAAGCTCTAAGGTCACCGTGTGACTGATACCCAGATTTTTATCAATCAGGCTGTTTTGTTTATCAATAAATAATTGCAGGTTTGCCGAATTGAGTGAAACATCCTGTGGCAGCCTGTCCAAAAATGCCTTGAGATCAAACTGCAACAGGGTGCTGTGAGGAAACAGAGTGGCAATGTAATCACGATCAGCAATTTTGGGAATTTCACCGATATATATTGTCGCATCGAAATTAAATTCTAAGGTGTCCGTAATAATCGTTGTGTCATTTGGGAGAGAGAAACTGATAATTAAACCCGGGTTTAATAATTTTGCCGAAGTAGTATCTAGTGTCGTATTGATGGCATAAAAATATTGCAGAAAATTAGAGTTCTGAAAATCCAGAAGAATGCCGGTGTTATTTGGTGAAATGGAATCCGGGTCTGCCCAATATAGATTATACCAGTCTATCACTTTGTCCAGACCTTCGGGATTGAGTTCAACCAAGATATCACTGGTATCTTCCGGATTGATCTCAAAAGTGGCGTAAGAGGCTGATGGGTCGATATTTTGCTGATAAATATCCCAAACTTCATCGATGTTGGTGGTCCAGGCGTTAAGTACCGGGCGAATAGCTACCATCATCGGACTGGCCATGCCTTTGGATGAAACGCCACCACGTACCAGATGAAACTGTGCATTGAGGATTGTTGCAGAATCGGGAACCCGAAAAAAGTTTGAGATCCTTAATGCAGGCCTGGCCTCAAAACCTGTAACGCTCCCTAAAATTAACCGGGATGAAAACTGGGTACTTATTATGGATTCGGTCTGATAGGAGGAATCGTTGATAGCATATAAAACGGTATCTTTTAAGGTGCCAAGCACATTTGAACCAACCAGATCCGGATTAAGATCAATAGGATTTTCGCTGCATTGATAAAAAATGAATCCAGTGAGGAGAAGGAGAACCAAAAATATTTTCAGTTTAACCATTTAAAACCTTAACTATATTAAAAACAGAACCAAAATATAAAGCACCGGATATTCTAATTCAACAGCTTATTAAATTGTAAAACCAGATAATTCTCATTAGATCAATACTAACTAAAGGCTTATAAAGTACCGATATTCGGGGAGTTAAGTTCCACCGTTTTAATTTTAGTTCTAAAATGAATCTTCGCAAGAGAGGGAAGTTAATGCCGGTGGATGGCTTTATGCATAATTTTTCTGGTCTCATGCAGCCGGTCATCTGCCGGAAGATCGATCAGCGTCGCGTTCATCTCCAGATCGTTCTCTTTAAGTAACAATTGTGCGATATAATCGATGATGCTCGGGGGAAAGATATCTTCTCTTTCGTACAGATCTCTTTTTTTCAACAACCTCCGGGCGGACTCTACACAGCTGCCGGGAAGCGCTGGTAATTTTTTCATTAACTTTTTATCTTGGAATATATTTCCGGTGATGTATAGATTTTCCGCGATTTGCTGAGATTCCTTATGGGTTAAGCCCCATTCTGCGGCCATGGTCATTCCGGCCAGGAGCAAGTCTACCGCAGCGCTGCCATCCGGACTTCGTAATTCCACTGTCTGGCGTCCCTCCGGATCTTTATATCCTGGTGATTGCTGCGGATTTAATTTTTTTGCCAGGTTGGATTTTCCGGACCAGCCCAGCGGTACTCTGATCATGGCGCTCCGGTTCAAATCACTCCAGCAAATGCGGGTTGGTGCTTCCTGATTGGGCACCAATCGCAGGTAAGCAGAAGAGACCGTATTACCAAAGGCGGTTAAAGTATCAGCATAATGGCACAAACCGCCGATCAGTTTTTTTGCCTCGCCGGAAAGTTTACCATTTTCACCGGTCATCATATTTTTGCCATTTTTCATCAGCTCCACATGAATATGCAAACCATTGCCGGCGATACCTTCTTCCAGTTTTGGGGTAAAGGTGGCCACACAGCCGTGCTGATAAGCCACATTGCGGATAATCCATCTGCCCAAAATCAGATTATCACCGGTATCTTCAATCGGGGTAGGCAGGTATTCGATCTCCATTTGCTCAGCCCGCTTGCCTTTCAGTTCATCCATATCACTGCGCACGCTATTGACAAATCCTACCTCGCTGTGTGCGTATTTGACCGAACCGGTAATCTGGGTGATATAGCGTACCATTTCATTCAGAATCTCGCCACTTTTTATAAATGGCGCTGAATTTTGGTATCCCCGCTGCTTCTCGGCCGGGAAAATCTCTTCCGTTGGAGAAGACAACAAAAAAAATTCCAGCTCACCTAAGGCATAGAGTTCCAGGCCAGTGCTTTTCTTAAAAAGTTGGTGAGATTTATGCAGAATATTGTCCGGGGCAAACGGGGCTAATTCTCCGTCTTTGGTCAGGTAACGGCAGACGAAATCCAGGCTGCCTTCATCAAACGGATTTAAAAAAGCAGATTTGTACACCGGAACGACATAGAGGTCCGATAGCGTGGTATCGACCAATCCTTTGAACAAGGACGACCCATCTACCCGTTCGCCATCTGCCAGAATCCGTTCTGCCTGTTTGCGGGTACCCATGGGAAGTTTTAATTCTTTTAACTTTCCGTCGATGCCGAGATAATGAAATGTAATCCGCTCTATTTTTTTCTCTTCGATGATTTTCAGAAAATCACTTCTGTCAAAATCCTTTTTATCTTTCCCCAGTATATTACAAAGTGGGTTGGTAAGTGCTAAAGTTTCCATCAAAGTGTACTCCTATTTTGGCTCGTAATGCACTAAATTTTGTGAAAAGGTTTATTTGTTGCAAGAATTTTCGAAAATTTATCTGCTCTGGTTCAGATAAATTTGTATTTAATCTAAGCTGAGGTAGCTGCATTTAAACCAATTAAAATCTTAAAAACTCTATTTTAAGAAAATCGGAAATTTGCTGGTTTGTTTATTGATTTTTAAGCTTTCTTGTACTAAATTTTTTATTGTGAAGGTAGATCGAAAATTATTTTACCCTTTCAATGAAACACTCCCCATCCCGAAAGGGGGTGACAGGGATTGATAGAACCAGAAAAACTTAAATCTTCGGAATTCCAGGAAACATTTCAGGAACTTGAAGAACATTATATCGATGAACTTGAGAATAAGCTTTTAAACCTTCTAATTGAGAAACGCTGTCTGAAGGTTCAGGGAGATCATGAAGAAACCATTGAATTTGCCGGAAAAACGAATTATAAGATTAGGGTTCGCCGGCCGCATAAAAATGTCTGGTCTATTTCTTTGAAAGATTTTCGGGAGTCGATCCGTAAAGTTCTTCGACAGGGAATGTTGGATCCGATTAATCCCAAAAAACTTGAATCAACCAAGTTTGAAAGGCCGGGAGAACTGCCTACCAATATGGTTCTCCATATATTATCCGATGAAGAATACGCCAGCAGAAGCTTTGTTGGAAATGCCGTGGAACATCCCACACTTGGTTTGGGAAAAGTTATGGCGATTTCGGATTCAGGCAATGTCGAGGTGAAATTCCGGGACCGGGTTGCCACTTTAAAACCTGGATATGTACGGCTAAAGAAAAATTGAGCAGCTAAGTAGGCTTAATTTTTTCTGACTATTGCTCTAACAGAACTGCCCTGACCGGTGCACCATCACCCGATTTAATATTTAATGGCAGGCAGATCAGATGATGATTTCCGGGTGATACCTGCCGCAGGTCAAGTCCCTCCACCCCAACCACATTTTGCTGATATAACAAATGATGAACCGGCAGATCGATTGCTGAATATAAATCCAGCGATAGGTAATCAATTCCAAT
>Ga0315536_1001160_pt1 | contig 13396 bp, 9 predicted proteins | sample SalMarSW160230MG_FD_203093 | JGI IMG/M metagenome (GOLD analysis project Ga0315536, IMG submission 203093) | Salt marsh sediment microbial communities from the Plum Island Ecosystem LTER, Massachusetts, United States - Salt Marsh Sediment SW1602-30 ... | reverse complement strand
GCGGATCCTGGTCTTCCGCCGTGGTCCATCCCTGGAAATCCGCCTGGCCGAGCGTTGGGTCAAGTGGGAGCAGGAAGTGGGGGATTACCGCCGGCGGACGCCTATGGTGGATCAGTTTTCGATTTTTGACGGCGGGGGCATTCCGTTGAAGCTGCATGCGACAACCTACCCGCACGCCATAGGGATCGATACGCCCCGTGGGGAATTCTGGCTGGCGTTCCTGGATGATGAAACCCTCTACCTGAAGCTTCCGGAGGGAGAATTCACAATCGGTTTCCGGGTGCTGGCGGCGCAGGGCGGCACCGATCGGCGCGGCGGGCAATTCCGTGGAGATTCCGAGCACCGGCGGAACCACCGCAACGTTTCCTATACCACCAACGCGCACATTCTCTCGAATGTCATTGAGGCGGATACGGACGGTTACCTGAAGGTCCGGATGCGGATCCGCGCGGCGGCTGATTCCGGGTGGACCCTTAACCTCACCCCGCGGCTCGGATTGAACCGCAGCGTGCCCCCGTCCGGCGAAGTCCTGAAACGGGCGGAACGCCGGTGGCACGAATGGTTCGCTGCCGTTCCGCCTGTCGGGGAGCGCTATCGAACGCAATATTATTACGCCTGGTGGATTTTGCGGTCCGGCCTGATCAGTTCGCGGTTTTTCCTGACGCGTGAAGTGATGATCCCGTCGAAGACCCAATACATCGGCGCCTGGCAATGGGATTCCTACTTTCACGCGCTGGCGTACCGGCACATGGATCGGGACCTCGCGGAAAACCAATTACGGATCATGCTTGATCACCAGCGCGAAAACGGCATGATCCCAGACGCCGTCCACGACGAGGGCGTGGTGACGGAATGGCCTCTGCCGCATTCCGAACAGGTCGTGGCGGTCACCAAGCCGCCGCTGATTGCCTGGACGGCGTTGCGGTTATACGACACTCTGAAGAACCGCGACTTCCTGGATGAAATTTATGACCCGATCCGACGATGGAATGCGTGGTGGTTCAGAGAGAACGACGATGACGGCGATGGAATCGTCCAATACAACCACCCGTATTCGTCCGGACTGGACGACAGCCCGCTTTGGGACGGGGGGATGCCGGTCGAATCGCCTGAATTGAACACGTATCTGGTGATGGGCATGGAAGCGATGGCGAAGATCGCGGCGATCCTCGGCTTCCCGGCGGATGCGCGGGAATGGGAGCTTCATGCCCAGGCGCTGACGGAAAAGATCATCCGCCATTTCTGGGATCCTCAGGCCGGCGTATTCTGGGCCACGCGGAATCACGAGCCGATCCGTGTGCTGACACCGTTTAACCTGTACCCGCTGTTGACGGGCCGGATGCCGAAGACGATCGAAGAGAAGTTGATCCGGCATCTTTTCTTGAGGGAGGAATTCTGGACCCGGTATCCCATCCCCTCGGTCGCGGCCAACGACCCGCAATTCGAACCTGAGACCATGTGGCGCGGCCCGACCTGGGTCAACATCAATTATCTTTTCGTGGATGGGCTGGAACGGATCGGCCGCGCGCGGGAAGCCCGGCGGCTGCGGCAGAAAACGCTGGAGGTGATCATGCGCAATCGGGATATTTTCGAATACTACCATCCGGAAACCGGGAAACCCTGCCCGAAGGCGGCGTCGGTTTTCGGCTGGTCCAGCGCCGTCTTCGTCGATCTGGCGATACGGGCTTCGCGCGAAGCCGGGGAGATCTGACCGGGAGGGCGTATGGAAAAGAACCGGGTCGTTCTGCTTCATTATTCCGCATTCCCCGTCGTCGGCGGGGTTGAGAAGGTTATGGCACACCACCGCCGGCTGCTGGAAGCCGACGGGCATGCGGTTTCCATCGTCGCGGGCCGGGGCGACCCTTCCGCGCAGGTGATCCTTCCCGAATTGGACTCGGCCAATCCGGAAATCCGTTCGGTCCAGACGGAGCTGACTCGGGGACGGATACCGGATTCATTCGCAGTGCTCCAGCGGCGTATTCGCGATGCGCTCACCCCGCACCTCGACCGCGCCGAAGTCCTGATCCTGCACAATGTAATCCACATGCATCTGAACCTCCCGCTCACCGCCGCCCTCCACGAGTGGGCGGACCGGAACTCCGGCGTCCGGATCATCTCCTGGTGCCACGATATCTCCCGCTTCGTCCGCCCGTCCTCCGGCGAGAAGGTCCGCGAGGGGTTTCCGTGGGAGCTTCTCCGGAAACGCCATCCGCGGGCGGTCTATGTCGCCGTTTCCAACGCGCGGCGTGATACGCTGGCAGAAATCTTCCGCGATCCCGCAGATTCGATTCGGGTCGTACCGAACGGCGTCGATCCGGAAACCCTCCTGGGCTTGTCCATGGCAGGACGCCGGCTGGCGAACCTTCTCGACTGGTCTACGGCGGATGTGATCCTGTTCCTCCCGGTGCGGCTGACCCGGGCAAAGCACATCGAGTTTGCCCTGCGGCTGACCGCCGCATTGCGCGATTGCGGTGTGGCGCCGCGCATGGTGGTGAGCGGTCCTCCGGACCCCCACGCGGCGGGTATCCGCGCCTATGTCGATCAATTAAAGCGGCTCCGAAAAGATCTGGGATTGGAGACGGCGGCGCATTTCCTGTTCGAGGAGGTCCGCGCGGCGCCGGGTGGGGAGGCCGTGGACGACGGCCTGATGGGGGAACTGTACCGATTGTGCGACATCGTTCTGATGCCCAGCCTGCGCGAGGGCTTCGGTATGCCGGTTCTCGAGGCCGGTTTGGCCGGGCGGCCCGTGTTCGCGACGAGGATGCCCGCGTTCGAGACGATCGACCCCGGGTTGATCCACGTAATCGGCGGAAAGGAATCCCCCCTGGAGGTCGCCCGGAGGATTCTGATCTGGATGGAAACCGACGGAGGATACCGGCTTCGCCGGACCATCCGCCGAAATCTGATCTGGGAATCGGTCTACCGTAATTCCATCCGCAGCCTGGTTTCATCCCCGCAGACACAGGAAGGGCCGGCATGAAGAAGGGGAAGCTCATCGTTGTCTCCAACCGCGGGCCATACAAGTTGTCGCGCACCAAAAACGGCCTGAAGCGGACCAAGACCATCGGCGGGCTGGTCACCTCGGTCCTTCCGATGATGAAGAAATACGGCGGCGTATGGGTCGCCTGGGGCGAACCGGAGGGGCGGTACCCGGCCGCCGCCGGCCGTCCGGATTTCACCCTGCGCTACCTCCGGCTTTCCGGGGAACAGGAGCGCGGCTTCTACTGGGGGCTTTCCAATACTGCGCTGTGGCCGCTGTGCCACTCCTTTCTCGGGCGTGTGCGTTATGACGCGGCTGATTGGAACATGTACGAACATGTCAACCGGCTGTTCGCCGGGGAAACCATTGCGGAAATGGAAGAGGAGGACCTGGTCTGGATCCACGACTACCAGCTGTCGCTGGTACCGCAGTTCCTCCGGACGGCGCGCCCCTCGGCGCGTCTGGCGTTCTTCTGGCACATACCCTTTCCCGCCACGGAAATATACCGGACCTTCCCCTGGCGGGCGGCGCTCTTGAAAAGCCTTCTGGCGTGTGATTTGATCGGCTTCCACATTCCCGAATATCGGGATAACTTTTTCGAAGCGGCGGTGGAAATACTGGGCGCGGAAGTCGACGGGGAGTTCGTCTGCTATTCCGGCCGGCGGACACGCATTCTGGCCCGTCCGATTGGAATAGATTATCTCGGGATCGAACGCCTGGCGCAGCAACCACGGATCCGGGAGCGCGTCCGGGAATTAAAGAGCGGACTCCCCCGCCAAACCATCCTCCTGGGCGTGGAGCGTATGGATTACACCAAAGGCATCCTTGAGCGTCTCCGTGCCGTAGAGAATCTCCTGGAGCGGAAACCGAACTACCGGGGAGCCGTCACGCTGATCCAGATCGTAACCCCCTCCCGCGAGTTCATGTCCGCCTACCAGCAGAAGAAACGGGAGATCGATGAAATCGTCGGGCGGATCAACGGCAAGTACAGCAGCGACCTGTGGATCCCGATCCGCTACCTCTTCCGGTCCTTCAGCCTGAATAACCTGATTGCATATTATTGCCTGTCGGACATCGCGCTCATCACCCCTTTACGGGATGGATTGAACCTGGTGGCCAAGGAATTTATCGCCTCGCGGTTGAACCACGACGGCGTGGTGATCCTGAGCGAATTCGCCGGCGTGGCCTGGCAGCTTCCGGAAGCTATCCTGGTAAACCCCTACAGCGAGGAGGAGATGTCCGACGCCATCGACCGCGCCATTCAATTGCCGAAGGACGAACAGCAGCAGCGCATGCGACGGATGCAGGACCGGATCCGGGCGCAGGATTTTTCCTGGTGGACGGAGGAATTCCTGCGGGCGATGGAGAAGATACGGTCGGCGGATGTTCCTGCCTGGCCGGACGCGCTCCGCAGCGCGGTGCAGAGGGGGCAGCGGCCGTGGATTTTCCTCGATTACGACGGAACGCTCGTGCCGATTGCCCGCACACCTGCAGAGGCACTCCCCGACGCCGAACTGACCAAGCTGCTTTCGCGATTGGCGGGAAGGAAATCTTTCCAGACCATTGTATTAAGCGGCCGTCCGCTTTCCTCTCTGCAGGCATTGCTGCCCATAGACGGGATGATCCTCGCCGGGACGTACGGTGCGGAGGTGCAAATGCCCGACGGCAGGATCATCCGTCACGCGGATCCGGCCGCCCTCCGCCCCGCCGTGGAACAGATACGGCGGGCGTGGGGCGCACTGACGGAGAACCGGCAGGGATTCTTCATCGAGGACAAGGGTATGGCGGTGGCGTTGCACGCCCGGTTTGCCGACGCGGACGAAGCCCAATCGGTTATGGAAGACGCCCGCCGCGAAGCCGAGGACCTCATGCGGGGCGAGGATCTCCGCCTATTGGGCGGCGACCGCTTTCTGGAAGCGGCGCCGGCGAATGCGGACAAGCGCCTGGCGGTGGATTGGCTTCTGGATCGGTTCGCCGGACGGGGCGCGTACCCGGTATATTTCGGCGACGACGATAAGGATGAAGAGGCATTCGACGCGATCCGCTGCCGGAGCGGGCTGCCCATCGTGGTGGGAGAGCGCCAGCCGGAGACCCGGGCGCTCGTCCGCCTGCATTCGCCGGAGAATGTGCGGGTGTGGCTGGAGGACATGCTAACCCTGGATGCCGACGCGCCGAAAAATCCCGAAAATTGATTTACTAAAAACCGATCACGGCGCCGCGGAAGGGCGTTTCAACCGCACGCCGTGTGATATTATCTGTTGCGGCCGGACCGCAAATCCTCCGAAAGCTTGTTTCGGCGGATCCGCGCGGTTCTGGAAGGAGGATTCCCATGTCGACGACCGTTGCCGTCATACTCATCGCTTTGATGGTATTTTTCGGTTTCCTCCTCGCGGCGGCGCTGGTTTGGGGGATACGCACAAGGCGCACGGAGGAGAATTTCATCCCCGCGCCGAAATCCATAAAAAACCGAGCCTCCGTCAGCAACGACCCTGTTCCGGATTGGCTGTCTGGAATCGACAGCCGGCAACCCGCCCGCGCAAACCCGGAATCCGTTCCGGACTGGCTGCGGCAACCGAATCTTGACTCGCCCAGCTTCGACGGATCCGGGCGGAACCCGATCGGCACCGGACCGCACTCCCCGTTCGGCGATTTTCTGCACAACGCCGTTCCGCAGCTCTCAACCGTGATGGATCTGAGCAGAATGATTAAACAGATGCAAGCGACCGGTGAATGGACGGATGCGCCGGATGATCGCAACGCTGCGATCCGCAAAGCGTTGGCCAAAATGCTGGAACAACAGCCGAACAACGAATTTCTCATTCAAATGCGGGATTCATTCCAATCCGATGACGGATCCGATGCGGATCCAGACGATCAGAAACGCCCGTAAACCTTCTCTGTCCTATCCTCCCTCCCCCCAAGTACACGTCCCCCCATTTGCCCCGCCATTTTTTACCCTCGCAGAATCCATCAGGGGCAAATGGGGGGATCACAGGGGGGCTGGATGTGTACTCGAAAAATCCGTACAGCCGGGCAGATGGCCACCCGCCGATTCCCATACGATACCCCGATTATTTCCACTACAATTTGCCAGTATAAAAGGAGACTTTAAAATCAGTCGCTGAAATCACCCCCGGGTTTTTATAATCCGGTTTATTTGTAAACCCGCCGACCGGACGGACGGTATAATCCCGGACGGTAAATGGAGGCAGGCGGGGCATCCCCTTGAAAATAAAACGAGTCCTCACCCTGGCGCTGATCGCCATTATCCTGATCGAGACGGCACTGCTTGTGTACCAGATCCCGGCCGTCAACGAACGGCTGGCCTGGCGGGTGCTCGAATTGCAGGCGGGAGTGCGGAATTATTTTTTCCCGCACCCGGATAGCCTCGCCATGCCCGACCCGGCGCGGATCGCGATAATGCAGGCCACGCTCACCGCCGAGAAACGCAACGAACCCAGCCCGACTCCCTCCCCGGGAACGCTCGAGCCGGATCTGCCAAGCGTAACGCCGACCGAAACAGCCGCCCGGCCGCCCGTTCCGGACCAGTTGACGCTGGCGTTTGATTTGTGGGTGAAGCAAAACTGGAACAATTGCGCCGCGGCCAACCTGACGATGATGCTGAATTTCTGGGGATGGGGCGGCAACCAGGTGGATGCCGGGTCGGTATTGAAACCCTACTGGGATGATAAGAATGTCATGCCGTACGAACTGGAGCGCTATGTGCTCGACTACACCGGATATGGCATCGCCGTCCGCACCGGTGGCGCGCTGAACGACATGCGGCAGCTGATCGCGGCAGGTTTCCCGGTGATGATCGAGCAGGGATTCGACGTCGCCGACCGCAATCTGGGCTGGATGGGCCATTACCTTTTCATAACCGGATATGATAACGCGCAAGGCATCGTGATAACGCAGGATTCCTATCTGGGGCCGAATACCATTATCGATTTCGACTCGCTGATCCACCAATGGCGTGCCTTTAATTTTGTGTACCTTGTGGCGTTTCCGTGGGAGCGCCAGGCGGAGGTGCTTTCTTTGCTCGGGCCGGACGCCGATTTGGAAGCCAACCGACTCGCAACCCTGAATCTGGCGAAGGAGGAAACGCAAACCCTCGCCGATCAAGACCTGGCGTTCGCCTATTTCAACCTCGGGTCCGCGCATGTCGCCCGCTACGAATACATCGATGCGGCCGATGCCTACGATATGGCCCGTTACCTGGGGCTCCCCTGGCGTTTCCTGTGGTATCAAACCGGCCCATACTTCGCTTACTTCTATTCCGGAAGGTACCAGAATGTGATCGATCTTGCGAATGATACGCTGAATGATCAGGAACACTTGGAAGAATCCTGGTACTGGCGGGGGATGGCGCGCTATCAATTAGGAGACCGTCAGGGTGCAGTCGACGACTGGCGCAGCGCATTGCGGTGGCATCCGGGATTTCCGCCCGCGCTGGAACAATTGACCGCACTCGGGGAGGTGGTTTGAACAAACGGATCGTCAAATCGTTTCTGCTGGTCGGCTTCCTATTCGCCGCGGATAAGGTGGTTGCACTGCTGCGGCAGATACTGGTCGGGCGGCAGTTCGGAGTCGGCCTGGAGCTGGATGCCTTCAACGCCGCCAACAACCTGCCGGACATGCTGTTTGCGCTGATCTCCGGCGGGGCCATGGCGGTGGCGATCATCCCGGTCCTGACCGAAGCGATCGACCGCGACGGCCGGGAGACGGCGTGGGCGCTCTTCTCGCGCCTGGCGAACTGGGCGTTCCTGATCACTGCCTCGATGGCCGTGATCCTGGCGGTGTTTGCGGAGCCGTTCATCTCGCGCGTCGTGGTGCCGAACCTTGATCCCGAGTACCAGGCGCTTACCACCCGCCTGATGCGGCTGGACCTGCTGGCGCTATTAATTTTCTCGGTCAGCGGACTGGTGATGGGGAGCCTGCAGGCGTACAAACACTTCCTGCTGCCCGGCCTGGCGCCGATCCTCTATAACTGCGGGTTGATCTTCGGGGTGCTGGTTTTCGTGCCGCGGTTCGGGATTGCCGGGCTGGCGTATGGGACGATCTTGGGGGCGGCACTGCATCTGGCGATTCAGATTCCGGCGCTGGCGCGGTTCGGGTTCCGCTGGACTCCCTCGCTGGACTGGCGTTCCCCGGGTGTGATCAAAGCCGCCATGCTGATGGGGCCGCGGATCCTGACCGTGGCCGCGATCCAGACGATCTTCGTCGCCACCGACAATTTCGCCTCCGGGTTGGGCGAGGGCGCGATCACCGCGCTGGCCTACGGCTGGCTGATCCTGCAGGTGCCGGAGACGATCCTCGGATCCGCGCTCGGGACGGTCCTGCTGCCGACTCTTTCGGAGCTGGCCGACCGCGGGGCCATGGATGAACTGCGCCGGATGATACGCCGCGCCGCCGCATTGATACTGGCCATGACGCTGCCGGTGCTCGCCGCGGGGATCCCGCTGATGGGGATTGCGGTGCGGATGGTGTTCGAAGGGCGCGCGTTCACAGCGGAGGATTCGGCGATGGTGGCGGCCGCCGCGCGGATCTTCCTGCTCGGGCTGCCCGCCCACGCCTTGATCGAGACCGCCGTGCGTTCGTTCTACGCCCGGCAGGATGCGCGCACGCCCCTGTGGACGGCCTTTCTCACCGCGGCATTGTTCATCGCGCTGTGTTTTATTCTCACTCCCACGGCCGGATACCTCGGTGTGGCGATCGCCAACACATCCGCATATTCCTTCGAGGCGGTGCTGCTGATCATCCTGCTGAGGGGAAGGAAGATGGTTTAAACCCCTCACCCCGCCGGAAACACACCGGCTGCCCCTCTCCCGGCTTATGCTGGGAGAGAGGATGGGGGTGAGGGTGGTATGCGACAGCGAGGTATAGGTGCCATGAATTTTCCCCAAACCGTTTCCTTCACCATCACCAATGCCTGCAACCTGCGCTGCCGGATGTGCGGCCAATGGAGCGAAGAGGGCTATATGCGCCCGTCCCGGGAGTCGGACCGGGGCGCACCGTCCGCCGACAAATCCCGCGAACTTGGTCTGGCGGATTGGAAACGGCTGATCGACGAACTGGCCGACCACAATATTAAAAGTATGCTGCTCCGCGGCGGGGAGGTTTTTCTTTATCCGGACATCCTCCCCTTGCTGGAATACTTCCGCGCAAAGGAAATCTTCACCTCGATCGACACCAACGGCACGCGGCTTGCACAATACGCGGCGGACCTTGTCCGGATCGGGAATATGCACCTCACCGTCTCGGTGGACGGCCCGGAGGAGATCCATGATTCAGTGCGCGGGGTGAAAGGGGCCTTCCGTCAACTGCAAGACGGGCTGGCGCGGCTTGCGAAAGAGGAGAAGAAACAAGGAACCACGCTTTCCAAATCAATCACTTTTACCATCAGTCCTTATTCCTACAGGGGTTTGGGGCGGCTGCCGGACGTGGCCCGAAGCCTGGGAATCGGTTCGATCTGCATTGTGGCATATTATTTCGTTCCCCAGGCGGCCGGCGAAAAATACGGAGCCGAGCTGGAGGAAAACTTCGGGTGCAGGGCGTACTCCTGGCGTGGTTTCCATCACGAAGAGAGCGGGGTGGATGTGGATCTGTTCCTGGCCGAACTTCGCACCTACCGCGCCGCGCTGGACGGGATCACGGATTATCCGTACTTCCCCATGTCGGAGGGTGAATACCGAACATGGTTCAGCGATGCGGTTACGCCGATCGGATCCACAGCCTGCGCGAACGTGGAAAAACTGATCGATATCCAGCCGACCGGTGAGGCGAACTTCTGCGTGGATTTTCCGGATTTCGTGATAGGGAACGTACGCGAGTCGACCATAGCGGAATTATGGAACAGCCCGCGCGCCGAGGCCTTCCGCGCCTACCGCCGCAAGCAGCCGCTGGCTGTCTGCGCACGCTGCGGGGCGAAGTACATGGCGGAGATCCGGGGGGAAATCAAATAATCGGGGAAATCCGGGAACATAATTTCCCGTTGTTACCCTATAATAATCCGTGGAATGGAAGGTGGCGCGATGATCACCGGACACCGCGGGGCTTATCGCTGGATCGTTTGGAATTCCCAGTTTCTCGGGGAACTGGTTTCGGCCGTTCCGCAAATCGCCGTCGGTAAGTTCGTGATCATCACTTCGTTCGACAGCGGCCCCTTCGTGCCATCGGAAGAGATGACAAAGCGGGGCTGGGTGTTGAAATCCGGATTGGCGTACAGTCCGCAAATCGCCCGAGTGGAAGATCTTCCGCACGATCGCTATGACGAGTGGTATATATATCCTTCCCGTAAAGAAATCGATACGCCCGAGATATTCATCAATTACGGCGCTTTCCGGCTACGGTATTACGCCGCGGATATTGAACTGCACGGTCTGCTGGAGCGGTTTTGGCTTCAGATGGAACGGCTCCAGCCGGAAAGTTACCTGGCCGAGGGCGATTCGCTAATCTTCGCCACACGCGATGCGGGTTTGTACGAGCAAGCCCTGGGATGGAAGTTCCGGCTTTCGGAAAACCCGTGATGGCGTGAAGCCGATGGAACGGAAAGATTTTTGAAAACCAATCCCTTGCGATTTCGGTCGGCGGTTTTTGCGTTTGGGGTCCTTGTGGCGCTGGCGGTCTCCGGCTGCCAGCCGGAAACCGAAACAGCCGAAAGCATCAGCCTGGATTTCCCCAATGGTGAAACCCGCTTGCTCGTTCGCCGGGGAGGAGAAGCACGGCTTTTTTATGCCGCGCTTCCGGAATCCCTGATGCAAAAAAGTGCCGTGTTCGATTTCGACGTGTTGATGGGGCAGCTCAAACCCCGGCTTCACGATGTGGTGACCGGAGACTTGGTCGCCGGCCGGCCTTTTGGGATTGTAACCGTGGATTACCGCAACCGCAGTTCCGGGGATTACTTCCTGTACGACGGTGAATTCGCCGAAGAATTATTCCTGACGGCCTGCCTCAGCCTCTCTTCAGACGCTCAGAAACATTCCTTGCTGTATGAGGTGATATGCAAAGACAGATTAACCCGGGCCGGGTATTCGGGATGACGATCCCGAACGCCGGATTGAAAGCCGTTCTCTTTGATCTCATGGGCGTGCTGCTGTTCCTGCGCGGCGACTATGCGGGGGAAAAAACCGTCGATGCGGTGGACGGCATGATCGGCGGGGTGGTGGACGATGACATGTTCCGGAAGGCCGCGATCGCCGCCCTGAAGATCGATGGCGGGGCATTCGATAGCATTCTATCGCGCATTCCCGGCAAATATGAAGCCTTTCCGCCGTTGTGGAAGCGGCTCCCCGATCTGCGGAAAAAATATAAATTGGGGATCATCAACAATGGGACCCGGCTCACTTTCCCGTATTTCGATGCAACATTTAAGATGTCGGAAACATTCGATGTCATCCTCTCCTCGGGTTCGGAAGGCGTGCGCAAGCCGGATCCGGAAATCTACCTGCGCGCCTGCGGGCGTTTGAATGTGGCGCCGGATCAGTGCCTGTTCATGGATGATTCGACCGCCAATATCGAAGGCGCCCGGCAGACGGGGATGCAGACCGTTTATTGGCCGGATCGTGATGAGGGTTTTCGGCGGTTTCAAGAGAGAATTAATTTGGATTGAATTGACGGCAACTCTATTACCACAAAGACTTGAAGACACTACGCAGGCGGGGAAAAAGGAAGGGTAATGTCATGACGGGTGACTGGAATGACGTCACTCTTCATCGATGGCCGTTGTTTCCGGCGGCGGTTCCGCGGTTGGCGGCTCCGGTGTGGGAGGTTCGGCCGTCGGCGTTTCCGGCGTGGCACTGGGCTGCACTCCGGGCGGCGGGGCTTCGGTCGTCTTCGCCGGAATAAACTTCATCGTCGCCGTGGGCGTATCGGTCGGTGTTGCGGTTGGCAGAGCCGTGGGAGTGATCCAGCCCGCGTCCGTTCCACCCAAACCGGCCCACAGCGCATAACGCGCTTCGCCCGCCCGGCCGATCGTGTTCCTGCCAGCCCAGGCATATTGCCCGCCGCCGAGTTGCAGGACGTCCCCGGCGTTCGCCACCAGGCAGGCCCCCTCCAGGCAGTCGACCTCCAGCCGTGATTCTCCCGGATCGTACGCCACGCCCATAACCGACCCGAGCACCTGTGCCCGCAGGTTTTCCGGCGCCTTAACGGAGCTGGAGAATCCGGATTGCAGCACGAGGACGATCAACAGCCGACCCTGCTCCAGTGTGAGGATGTTGTTTTGCGCACCGGAGCGCGGATCGGCGATTTGCGTCAGCACAACTTCGGAAAACCTGTCCAGATACACGCGGGAGGAATCCGGGAGGATGAACTGCACCGTCCCCTCCAACGTCTGAAGCGTGCCGCCGGGGTTAACCGGCAGCGGCGAATCCGCCCTAAGGGTCACCGGTACCCGGCCGGATTCTTTATACAACGCTTCCCCGCTGATCGGCCCGATCAGGATCGAAGCCTCGGCGGGGACGGGTGTTGGCGGCCGGGATGGGAGGAGTTGCGGGAGGAAAGTCACACCCGCTGCGGCCAGCGCCGCCAGCAGCGCCAAAATCACTCCCCAGCGCAAGATGGTTCTCAGCGCGCCGGTCCGCCCCGCCGGCTTTTGCAGGACGATCACCGACACGTTGTCGTTGGCGTTGCGCCCCATCGCCTTGCTCACCAGCGTCCGCGCCGCCTGCAATGGCGGATTACGGGAAAGGATGAGGTCGAATTCCCCGGTTTCGACGAAATGCCCGCGGCCATCCGGCCGTTCCTTGATCAAACCGTCACTGCACAAAATGAGGTGGTCGCCCGGCTTCAGCAGAGTTCCCTGCCGGGCCTTGGCGCCGGTTTCGGGTTCACGCGCATTCCAATAAACCCCCAGATCGACCTGGACATCCGGTTCGTTACCGATCGAACGCACCAGCGCGCCGGCATGCGGGTTGCGCGCTGCTTCCTCCGGGCGCAGTTTACCCAGGCGGATCATTTCTTCGCCGAAGGTATGATCCACGGTCAGTTGGATCACTTTGCCGCCGCGGACAAGGTAGGCGCGGCTGTCGCCCACTGACGCCAGATACAGCCGGTCACGGTGGACGATCGTCGCGACGGCGGTTGAGCCCATATCCCTTTTATGTTCTTCCCGCTGGGCTTCATCGTAGACCGCGCGGTTGGCTTTCTGCAGCGCGGCTTCCAGGATCTGCGGAAAATCCGCCCCGGTGGATTCGCGCACGAAATCCGTGACGCACTCGACCGTCAGGTATGAGGCCCGTTCGCCCGAAGAGGCGCCGCCGATCCCGTCGGCGACAATGGCCAGCGTAATCGGCTGGCCGCCGGCGGTGACAAGCGCTTCGGCGAAATATGCGTCCTCCAGTGAACGCCGCTTGATCGACGCGCCGATATTCTGATCCATCCCGATCCGGATGGGACCTCGCTTGGCGTTGGATT
>Ga0315536_1001159_pt1 | contig 13397 bp, 10 predicted proteins | sample SalMarSW160230MG_FD_203093 | JGI IMG/M metagenome (GOLD analysis project Ga0315536, IMG submission 203093) | Salt marsh sediment microbial communities from the Plum Island Ecosystem LTER, Massachusetts, United States - Salt Marsh Sediment SW1602-30 ... | reverse complement strand
GCCGGGATTTCGGCCCGGTCGCGTTCCCAGCCCACGAAATCGAATTCCTGAATCTGCGCGTTTGCGTTGACGCTGCCAGTCTGGGCATCGCGCACCATGTTGGCCATGACCAAGGTGGTAGCCCCAGTCGGGTATATGATGCGGATCTCCCATTTGCCATCCAGCCGTTGGCTGCGGCCGGCTTCGGTTCCCGGAGGGAACGGTGCTCCGAACTGGTCGTAGATGTGCCAGGTTTTGCCGTCAGCCTGGACCTCGAAGTAAATGCGGCCGTCCTCGGTGTGCTGTTTTTCCATCTTGGGCATGGTGTAAAACACCCGGCCCTCATTGGACACTTGCGCCATGGCCGGCAAAAATGCCAGGGCCATGAGCACCATTACGATCATCGCTTTTTTCATGAAAAAACCTCCTTGATTGGCTTTGTTCCTTGATTTTAAAGACCAAATAGATTTTTAATTTCCTTAATATTTCCAAGTAGCCTAAGCTACTAAAAAATCGTTACAAATCCACGAATATTCTACAAATACACAAATTTTTTTAAAATAGATTTATATTCAACTTTTCAGGAGCCTAAGAGAATTAATTCAATAAGTCATTTTAGCATATTTTTAAATTTTTGTCAACCCATGAATCATTTTAGCTTACAAAAAAGCAGACAATTTTGCAATTGCCTGCTTGTAAGATGTTTTTGAAACTAAGGCGCTTTTGGCCCTAGTATGATTTGATTGGCTTGTCCGCCTGGCGCTTTTGGTCCAGGAATAATTTGTCCTATTTGCTCACTTGGTGGAGCTTTGGGTCCGGGAATGATTTGATCGGTTTGTGAGCCTGAAGTTGGTGCACCAATTATGGCAGTGCTGTTTGATGGCGGATTAACCTTAAAAATTCGCCGTGGCTCATTTCGTTTTGCTTTTAATCTCTGTAAATCATTTTCCAGATTTTCCACTTTTGTTTTGAGTTGCGTAACTTCCTCTGTTGAAGCCGGTGCAGCGGTTGTTTTGACTGGTGAGCCAGTTGGCACTGGAGGGTTTTTCAGCTCTGCAATATCAGCTTTCAAATCCCGGACTTTTTTTTCCAGTGATTTGACCTGATTGGCGAGTTCATCAACTTCTTGAGCATGTCTGGCATTTTCCTGATTGAATGTCTCCGTACTCTCAGCCCAGCTTATCTTGGCTTTTGATTGCAGGTAATTGCTGTGCCTGAAAATGAAGACAGAAGTCAATATTAAAATAATAATTGCAGAAAACACCAGGATTTTTTTCCAGGAAAATAAATTATAGAGCAATTGAAAACCGCCTGCCCACATGATCACAATGACCGCGCTTAAGAAGAGAATGCCAGCAATGATAACTGAAATCTTTTCGGAAAAAATGGCTTTCCAGTTTATGGAAGACAGTATCGGCAGCAGGAAAAAGTAGAATAAGCCTGTGGCTGCCAACAAGCCTAAAACTAGAAGGCCTTTCTTGCTGAAGATTTTTTTAAGCAGTTTGTCTGTCAGGAATTCGTACATTGTTTCCAGGCCATAATGCCAGATAAGCGCGCCTAGCGCCAACAATACAATGATGCTGGCAAGGATAGTCCGGAACAATTTAGAAGATACGAAGTCCCAATTAATGTCGGCCAGAAATGGGATGAGGAAATAATAACAGAGAGTCAAGACAATCGGAGCTACTATAATAATGAGTACTTTTTTGTTAAAAATAAGCTTGAACAGATTACTGAGTATTGTGCCGAAAAGGCTCGGCGGATGGGAACTGGCCATGATATAACCTCCTTTTTGTTGTCGAAGGACAAGTTTTTGAACATTAAATTATTTTAGCACAATTTGTAAATTTGTCAATATAATAGCTATTAGTAATCGGTTATTGGTCATTAGTCATTAGTGATCGGACTTAATAGTTTTTTTACTTTTAAATAAAAAAATCTCGCTAAGCGAGACTTTTTTATTGTATTTAATTTTAAACCTTAATAACTACGGGCAAAATCATGGGCCGTCTTTTGGTCTGCTGATATAAAAACTGGCCGATTTGATCGCGAATTTTGTTTTTTAGAAAATCATCAAAAGCCGGAGATTTAGTATCTGTATCTTCACAGAGTTTTTTGACTTTCATGCGCGTGGCTTCAATTAGCTTTTTATTTTCTTTCATATAAACAAAACCGCGGGAAATAATATCAGGATTGCCAATCAGCCGGCCTGTTTTATTTTCAATAGTGGCAATGACAACCAGCATACCGTCAGCAGACATGACGCGGCGATCGCGTAAAACAATATTAGAGACATCACCGACGCCTAAACCATCAACCATAACATAATCAGAAGGCACATATTCTCTGGTTAAATGGCCGCCTTTGGCAGTAAATTCTATGACTTGACCGTTGTCAGCAATAAAAATATTACTTTTAGGAATGCCAATGCTTTCAGCTATTTCACCATTTATTTTCAACATATAATGATTAGCTTCAATAGGAATATAATATTTTGGCTGTAGCAACCTAATTAAAAGTTTCAAATCTTCTTTTTTGGCATGGCCGCCAGCATGGACATCCATAAGCTTATAATGAATAACTTTAGCGCCTTTGCGATAAAACGTATCTTTAAGGTTTTGAATCGTTCTTTCATTACCAGGAATAACTGAAGAAGAGAAAATAACCGTATCGCCTTCTTTGACATGCAGAAATTTATGTTCGCCTTCAGCAAATCTGACCAAAAATGCATTTTGTTCGCCTTGAGCGCCAGAACCTATAATGACTATTTTATTATTCGGGAATTTTTTTTCATTATAATGCTCTGATTCAACTAAGGTGCCAGGTTTTATTTTTAAATAACCAAGCCGATGAGCTATTTCTACATTAGTTTTCATGCTACGGCCTTCAATCATAACTTTGCGGTCAAATTTTTCCGCCATAGTAATGACTTGCTGGACACGATTTAAAAGTGAAGCAAAAGTGCCAATAATTATTCTGCCTTTAGCATCTTCAAAAATTTTTTCCAATTCATCACTGACTCTAGTTTCAGAAATTTGATAACCCTCTTCCTCAGCATTAGTGCTGTCAGCCATTAAAGCTAAAACGCCTTGAGCACCAAATTTGGCAATCCGATTTAAGTCAGCCGGCTTGTCATTGATCGGGCTGTAATCTATTTTAAAATCACCCGTATGTACAACTGTGCCGACCTGGGTATGAACCACAACGCCAAAACTATCCGGCACATTGTGATTAACGCGAAAGAATTCAATATTAAAAATTCCTAATTTTAATTTGCTGTTTTCATCAATAATATAAAATTTAAGCTTGGGAGAATTTCTGTATTCTTCCTGTCTTTTTTCAATAATGCCAGCTGAAAGTTTGGCAGTATAAATGATAGGATTGCCTATTTTGGGCATGATATGAGGAATACCTCCGATATGATCATAATGACTGTGAGTTATTATTACGCCCCTAATATTTTTTTCTTTACCTTTTAAATAAGAAATATTGGGAATAATATAATCAATGCCAGGCATGTCCTCTTCAGGAAATTGCAAACCCATGTCAATAATAATAATATCACGGCCATATTCAAGCAAAGTCATATTGCGTCCGACTTCTTCAAGTCCGCCCAAAACAATAATTCTTAATTTTTGTTCACGTGAAAATTTGCCTTGTTTTTTAAGGCTTCTAGTTCTTTGATAAACCATAATTTTAAATTAATGAATAATGGATAATGGATAATGGATAATTAATTATTTATTGTAAATTATACATTGTCCATTAAGAAAAAAGAGCCCAATTTTATTGTAAAAATTTTTTCTTAGTTTTGATGTACCAATTTTCAATATCAATAAAACGGTCAAAAGGCTGAGCTATTCTTTTGAGCTCAATGCCTTTTATTTTTGTTGTCACAGGATAAGTATAAGTAGGATTAAAGAGGAAAATAGCCGGGAGATCATCAATCATTAAATCTTGAAATTCACGGTATTTTCCGTCTCTGATCTTGGGATCATTCGTCAAACGGGCTTCTTCTAAAAGCTGATCAGCTTTACGATTGACATAATTGGCTAAATTAACGCCTGGGTAATCTCGCTGAGAAGAATGCCAGAAGGGAAAGAGATCAGGGTCATAGCCAATTATTTCACCATAAAGTAATGCTTGGTAATTGCGGGGATTAATGACCTGATTCTCAATATCATCTTTGGAAACTATTTGCAATTCGACATTAACGCCAATATTATTCCAAAATTCTTTGATTAAATTAGCTGTTTTTACATTGACTGCCTGATCAACAGTAGTCAGCGTTATTTTTAGTTCCTGATCTTTCTTATGAAAAATTTCATCTGTTAACGCCCAGCCGTTATTAGCTAGCAATTCAACGGCTTTTTCAGGATTATACTCATATTTTTTTATGTCCGTATTGTAACCTAAAAAACCCGGCAAAATGGGGCCGTCAATAATTTGGCCTTGATTTTGCAGCACATCTTCAATGATTTTGTTTTTATCAATTGCATAACTTAAAGCTTCTCGAATATCCTTATCTTTTAGAAATTCATTGTTTTTTTGATTGAAGAAAATCGCGGTATACTGAGATAAATTTATATTATATAAATTTATTTCCCTTTTATTTTTATTTTTTTCCAAATATTCTTTAGGCAAATAACTTAAATTTTGGACTTCCTTATTATTAAGAGCATTAATGGCTGTATCATAATCTGGATAAAATTTAAAAACAATTTTATCAATATAAGGTTCTTGGGCATAATAATTTTTATTTTTTTCCAGGGTATAAGCCTTGATAACACCGCTTTTTTCTTTAATTAAGGATTTGAATTTATAAGGTCCGCTGCCAATGGGTTTTTGGTTATAGACCGCTAATTTGGCGCTGAGCGGTGGAATGTCATACCAGAGATGCTGGGGAAGAATGCCAACGGTTAAAACATTTAAAAAGGCGGCATAAGGTTCAGATAAAGTAAATTTAACAGTATAATCATCGACTTTTTCAACTTTTACGCCTTCAAAGCTTCTAAAAAGCGGACTTTTAAAATCTGGATTTTGAATGCTTAAAATAGTAAAAACAACATCACTAGCTGTTAATTTTTGCCCATCATGCCATTTAGCATTGTCTTTTAAATAAAAAGTATAAGTTTTTTGGTCTTCGGAAATTTCATATTTTTCAGCTAAGTCTGGAACAAGTTCTAAATTTTTATCATATTTCAAAAGGCCCGAAAAAATCAAAGTTGAAAGATCTTGATCAGCATCAATATGGCTTTGAGCTAAAATAGGATTAATATATAAGGGCGAGCCGATTAAGGCTTCAGAAAATTCGCCGCCTGCTTTGGGCAGTGTGGTTAATTTTTGATAATAATCAATATAAAACAAGGAAATGGCAATAATTAAGATTATAGCTGCTGAAATTTTGATTATTAAAAACTCATTTTTAGTTAAAATTTTGGGCAGCTGTTTAAATTGCCGCCATTGGGGCAATTTTTTTTTGCTGAGTGAACTAATAATTTTTTTATCAAATTTTTTCTGTTCTTCAACTTTTAATACCTTTTTTATTTTGACAAATTGAAAAACAATAAAAGCTTTTAAGTTTTGACTCAAAGTGGAGAGAAATTTAATTTTAGAAGCCACGATTTAAAAAATTATCTGAATGAGTAAATGTTTAATAGAGAATGTTTAAAAAGGCTGTAATGAAAAAAATAACTGATAAAATAATGGTTGCAATATGGAGCGCTTTTTCCAGTCCTCTTTTTGTCCTGTAAATATTGCCTTCACCCCCAAAAGCAGCACCTAGACCAGTGCCTCTATTTTGTAATAAAATAACAGTAATTAAGATAATAGAGATTATAATTTGGATAATATTCAATATCATAAATTGAAACAAATCAAGATTTATTTATATAGGTTATCAGATCTATGGCAAATTGTCAACTATATTAAGCTTTTAAAAGAGATTTTATATCTGATAATTTCTATTAATATGCTATAATAAAATTATAAACTTTAATCTTGAAAATTACAATGGCAAAGCCAAAAAATATAACAAAGGAGAAAAAAAGATGGTCCCAGCACTGGTGGGGCATTATTTTTTTGCTGATTATCGTTATTCTATTGATTTATTTGGCTATCTTTATTTATCAAATAGTTGTTATGATCGAGCTCCAGAAGGAATCTAGCTTGCAGCAGCTTAATTTCGCTCAAAGTTTAGATCCCAAAGTTAATACTAGAGATTTAATTGAAAGCCAGGACGATCCCGATTGGGGCATTGAAGATGCTAAATTGGTCATCGTGGAATTTGGAGATTTTCAGTGTCCTTACTGCTTGCAGTCTTATCCTATTATAAAAAGATTGCAGGAAGAATATCAGAATCAGATAAAATTTATTTATCGTGATTTTCCCAATATAGCTGCCCATCCGGATTCTATAAATGCAGCTCTAGCAGCAGATTGTGCTTATGAGCAAAATCAGTATTGGCCTTATCAGGATAAAATTTTTGATAACCAAAATAATCTTTCCTTGGAAAATTTGAAATTATTAGCGGCTCAAATCGGCTTGAACTTAAGTCAGTTTAATGACTGTTTAGATAATAAAAAATATATTACAGAAATACAGGATGATATGCAGGCTGGCTTAAAATTAGGAGTGAATGGGACACCTACTTTTTATATTAATGGCATAAAAGTGCCTGGCGTTATTCCTTATGATACTTTTAAATTAATTATTGATAAGAGCTTAAGCCTTCAATAAATTATTATTTTATGATAGAACTCAGAGTCCATGGCCGGGGAGGACAAGGCAATGTTACTTTGGCAGAATTGATTGCCATGTCAGCTTTTTATGATGGCAAGTCTTCTCAAACTTTTCCTATGTTTGGCGTGGAAAGAAAAGGAGCGCCAGTTGTGGCTTTTGTTAAAATTGATAATAAATTTATTCGCAGCCGGGAACAAATTTATGGGCCTGATTTTATAATTATCCAAGATCCTGGTTTGCTTAAAGCGGCTGAACCTTTAGCAGGCGCTAAAAGAAATACAGTTGTTTTAATAAATTCTAGCAAACTGCCAGCTAAGGCTTGTCCTAATTATACTGGCAAAGCTTATTGCGTGCCGGCTTTGGATATTGCTTTGAAAACAATTGGCAAACCAATTATTAATACAGCCATGCTGGGAGCTTTTGTAAAAATTAGCGGTTTGATTAAACTGAAATCAGCGATTAAAGCTATTCAGAAAAAATTAGAAGAAAAATATGGCAAAGAAATAATTGATAAGAATTATTTAGCTTTTGAAGCCGCTTATAAGGCAACTAAAAAATAATTATGAAAAAGTTAAAAAATATTTTAACAGCCAAACCAGGTACGACTGCAGAAAATTTAACTGGCGGCTGGCGCACATATAAGCCAGTAGTTGATCATGAAATCTGTATTGGCTGTGATATGTGCAATAAGGTTTGTCCTGAAGGCGTTTGTTTTTCCACGGGTTTAAAAAATAGCAAAGGCCGAGTTTATTATGATCGCGATTTAGATTATTGCAAAGGCTGCGGGCTTTGCGTTAAGCATTGTCCGGTAAAAGCAATTAGATTAGTGGAAGATTATAAATAATAAATTTTAAGCAATTGGTTATTAGTCATTGGTTACTAGTGATATGAAAAAAAATAATAAGCAAATTTTAGAGGGTTCGCATGCAGTGGCTGAAGTGATCAAGCAAATTAAGCCAGCTGTCATTTCAGCTTATCCGATTACGCCACAGACTCATATTGTGGAAGATCTGGAAAGAATAAAAGCTGAAGGCGAGGCTGATTTTGAGTATATTAGAGCTGAATCAGAATTTGCCGCTGCTTCAATTGTTTTGGGTGCCAGTGCTACTGGCGTGCGTACTTATTGCGCGACTTGTTCTCAAGGCCTTTTATTAATGACTGAAGTTTTATTTAATATTGCCGGTCTGCGCTTGCCAGTAGTGATTACTTGCGCAAACAGGGCAGTCTCTTCGCCAATCAATATTTGGAATGACCAGCAGGATTCAGTTACTGTCAGGGATTCTGGCCTGCTCCAGCTTTACGGCGAAACAAATCAGGAAGTAGTTGATTTGCATATTTTAGCTTATAAATTAGCAGAAAGTATTCTGCTGCCGGTTATGATTAATATGGATGGTTTTGTTATGACCCATACTTATGAACCAGTAGAAATTCCGGCAGAAACTTTAATTAAAAAATATTTACCTAATTATGTTCCGCCTAAAGATATTATTTTAGATGTTAATAATCCTCGATCTTTAGGCACTTTTGCCGCTCCCGATCGTTACATGGAAATAAGGCAGGAATTATTTGATGATGCGGCAGCTGCTTTAAGCCAAATTAAGAAATTAAATTTAGAATTTAAAAAAGTTTTTGGCCGCAGTTTGGGTGATAATGGATTGATTGAAGAATATAAAATTAAAGATGCTGATATTATTTTAGTGGCCATGGGTTCTGTTTGCGGCACAATTAAAGATGTAATTGACGAATTGAGAGCCAAAAAAATAAAAGCCGGGCTTTTGAAAGTGATTTCTTTTCGGCCGTTTCCTGATGAAGAAATAATTAAATCTTTAGCTAAGGCGAAATATATTGGAGTAATTGATAAGTCAATTTCTATGGGAACTGAAGGAATTTTAGCTTCAGACATTAAGCGCGCTTGTTATGGCAAGATTAAAGTGCCGATTAAAAGTTTTATAGTTGGGTTAGGCGGACGCGACGTAACTAAAAAGATGATTGAAAAAATTATTAAAGAGGTTAAAGATAAAAAAAACGGCTTACATTTTGTTGGCCAATAAAATTAAGAATTTTAGTGTTTCAGCATTTTAGAGTTTTAGTACTAAAATTCTAAAATCTATAATCTAGTTTATGAAATATAAAAATCCATTTGAACATCTGATTAATCCCGGCCATACGGCTTGTCCTGGCTGCGGGCAGCTTATTGCAGCTCGCCATGTGATTGATGCCTGCGGCAAAAATACCATTATTGCCAATGCTACTGGTTGTTTGGAAGTAACAACATCCAAGCATCCGACTACTTCTTGGAAAGTGCCCTGGATTCACTCTGTTTTTGAAAATCCTTCAGCTGTGGCCACTGGTATTTTATCGGCCCTAAAAACTAAAGGGTTAGATAAAAAAGTTCATGTTTTGGCGCAGGGAGGCGATGGCTCAACTTTTGATATTGGCTTTGGTTTGATTTCCGGCATGTGGGAACGGCAGGATAATATTTTATATGTTTGCTATGATACGGAAGTTTATTCCAATACTGGCTATCAGGCGTCAGGCGCTACGCCGCATGATGCTTTTACCCGTACTTCCTGGCCAGGCAAAAAATCTATGGGCAATATTTATTTTAAAAAAAATATGGCAGCCATTGCTTTGGCTCATCGTTTACCTTATGTGGCCACAACAACTAGCGGGCATATCGAAGATATTAAACGTAAGGTTAAAAAAGCATTGGAATTTGAAGGTCCTAAATTTATTCATATTTTAACACCTTGCATTCCAGGCTGGGGCGTTAATGATAATATGGCAATTGATTTAGGCAAGCTGGCGCAAAAGACAGGATTTTTTCCAGTTTTAGAATATGTTAATGGTGAATTAGTAAATGCCATGAAAGTGCCGCAAGAAACGCCGCCGGTTCAGGAATATTTAGAGCATCATGTAAGGTTTAAACATTTGTTTCAAGATCCAAAAGGTAAAGAAGAAATAAAAGTTTTGCAGGATATTTGCAATCATAATATTGCTAAATATAATTTAAAATAATCATTGATTAATACAAATGAGGCGGAGTTAAATTCGCTTCATTTTTTTATTTAATGCGCTATTTAGGCTTTCCCCCTTGACCTGATTATCTGGCAGTGCTACAATGTTACTAATTCATGCTTTTTAATTTAAGCATTTTAGAGTTTCGGCATTATAGCGTTTTAGTACCAAAATTCTATAATCTAAAATTCTAAAACTCTAACTATTCCATTATGATTAAAAGAGACAAAATCATTATCAAAGGCGCTAGAGTTCATAATTTAAAAAACATTAATGTTGAAATTCCAAAAAATAAATTTGTAGTTATTACGGGTCTTTCTGGTTGCGGTAAATCTTCTTTGGCTTTTGATACTATTTTTGCTGAAGGGCAGAGGCAGTATGTTGAAAGTTTATCATCTTATGCCCGGCAGTTTATTGGCGTAATGGATAAACCTGATGTCGATCAAATTGAAGGACTTTCGCCCGTGATTGCCATTGATCAAAAATCAACTTCAAATAATCCCCGCTCAACAGTAGGTACAATTACGGAGATTTATGATTATCTTCGTCTTTTATTTGCCAGAATTGGTCATGTCCATTGTCCGGTTTGCGGCCAGGAAATAAAAAAATTAGGCATAGAGCAGATTATTGAAAAAATTTTAGAAATGCCGAAGCAAACGAGAGTGACTATTTTGTCTCCGATTGTGATTGGTAAAAAAGGCAAGCTAGATCATTTGATTAAAAAAATGAAAAAAGCTAATTTTTATCAACTGAGGTTAGACAAAAAAATTTACAGCATTAAAGAATTAGAAGATTTGCTTATTAATGAAGAGAAAGAGCATGATTTGGATGTAGTGATTGATCATGTTTTTGTGGAGCGAGTCAGGCCGGAAAAATTAGCGCAAAGTCCGTTATATTTAGCAATAAAACAATCCTTGGATTTGGCCAATGGCATGGTTAAAATTTTACGCAAAGATAATCAGCAAGAATATACTTATTCTCAACATTTGCATTGCCCTAAATGTGATGTAAATTTACCCGAGATTGAGTTGCGCAGTTTTTCTTTTAATTCACCAGTCGGGGCTTGCCCTAAATGTATGGGCTTGGGAGTGCGTTTGGAAATTGATCCCGAATTAGTAGTTTTTAATCCGCGTTTAACTATTGAACAGGGAGCGATTAAGGTTTGGACTCGTTTAACTTCTAATCAGCCCTTGCAGCATAAAATTATTACAATTGTAGCCAAAGTGCATAAAGTGCCATTGAATAAAGCAGTTAATAAGATGAAAAAGGAGGATTTGAATTTGATTTTATATGGCACAGGCGAAGAAGAATATGAAATTGGCGGCAAAAAATATCAGTTTGAAGGCATTATTCCTTTTTTGGAAAAGAAATACAGAGAAACGGATTCTGATTATGTGCAAAAAGAAATTGAAGATTATATGCAAGAAATTGTTTGCCCGACTTGCCAGGGCAAAAGATTAAAGCCGGAAAGTTTGGCTGTGACTATTTTAGATAAAAATATTGCGGATTTGGTTAACTTGAATCTGCAAGCAATTTTTGATTTTTTTGCTGCTATAGAAAAAGATGCTAAAAATGGCAAAAAATTAGGCTTGACAGAAAAGGAATATAAAATAGCTGAACAATTAATCCGCGAAGTTAAACGTCGCTTGGAATATTTGATTGCTGTTTCTCTTGATTATTTAACTTTAGATCGCAGTGCTACGACCTTGGCTGGCGGTGAAGCGCAACGCATCCGTTTGGCAAAACAGATATCCTCTTCCTTAACAGAAATTATTTATGTTTTAGATGAACCTTCAATTGGCTTGCATCAGCGAGACAATCATCGCTTAATTGAAACCTTGAAGAAATTAAGAGATATGGGCAATACAGTGATTGTGGTTGAGCATGATCAGGCAATTATGGAAGCAGCTGATGTGGTGATTGATATGGGTCCGGGTGCTGGTGAATATGGCGGCAAAATTGTTGATATTGGCCCAATTGAAAAAATTAAAAAAAATAAAGAATCTTTAACTGGTTTGTATCTTTCTGGCAAATATAAAATTGAGACGCGGGAAAATTATCGTAGAGGTAATAATAAATTTTTAGTAGTAAAAGGGGCGACTGCTAATAACTTGAAAGATATTGATGTTAAATTTCCCTTAGGCAAATTTATTGCAGTTTCTGGCGTGTCTGGCTCTGGCAAATCAACTTTGGTGACTGATATCCTTTCTCGCGCTTTAGCCAAGCATTTTTATCGGGCAAAAGAACAGCCAGCGGCTCACAAAGAAATTGTCGGCATTAGCAATCTTGATAAAGTAATTACAGTTGACCAGTCGCCAATTGGTCGCACGCCGCGTTCTAATCCCGCAACCTATACAGGCGTTTTCACCTATATACGCGATTTGTTTACGCAAATTCCCGAGGCTAAAATGCGCGGATTTGATGCTGGTAAATTTAGTTTTAATGTAGTCGGCGGCCGTTGCGAGACTTGCGCTGGCGAAGGTTTAGTTAAAATTGAAATGCAGTTTTTGCCCGATGTTTATGTGGAGTGCGAAGAGTGCCACGGCACGCGTTATGTTAAAGAAGCTTTAGAAATCCATTATAAAGACAAAAATATTGCTAATATTTTGGACATGCCAGTAGAAGAGGCAAAAAGATTTTTTGTTGATGTGCCGATTATTCATGAGAAATTAGCAACTTTATATGACGTAGGTTTAGGCTATATTAAATTAGGCCAGCCAGCTACTACTTTATCTGGAGGTGAAGCGCAAAGAGTAAAATTGGCTACTGAACTTTCACGCCGGGCGACTGGCAAGACTTTATATATTCTTGATGAGCCAACAACTGGTTTGCATTTTGATGATATTAACCGCTTATTAGGCGTTTTGCATAAATTAGTTGATAAAGGCAATACGGTTTTGATTATTGAACATAACCTTGATGTCATCAAGCAAGCTGACTGGGTCATTGATATGGGTCCAGAAGGCGGAGAAAAAGGTGGTAAAGTCGTGGCTCAAGGCACGCCTAAAGATATTGTGAAGGTTAAATCAAGTTATACTGGTCAATTTTTGAAAAAATTATTGAAATAAAAAATCAGCACAAAATTTATTTTGTAGGGACAGAACATTGCTCTGTCCCTACATGTTAAAAACATGCGCTGATTTTTTATTTCAATTTATTTTAAATCTTCTAATTTAATGCCTTGCTGCCAGAGCAAATCAAAAATAGTTTTCATGGAATTATAAAGAGCTTTGGACTCAATGACAACAATAAAAAGATGTTCTTTTAATGATGTTAAAGCAACTTGATTGTCAAATAAGGAGATGTCTACATTCATGTCATAATTTTTTGGCAAAAATTCAAATTGGACATTTTTACTCTGGGCTTTTTTAGCAAAATCCCTAGCCTTAGGGGTATCTGAAAGAATTTGTTTACATTTGGTAGCGGGAGATATTTTATTTTGGAAATAATCTATCCAACGTTCAATTTCTTCAGGCATATATTGGGCGAGGGCCTCAATATTAGTAATATAATAGGCTTCTTTGGCTAATTCTGTTCGTCTATAAACGCTGATTATTGCATCTTTGCCTTCAAAATAATTTATTTTTGGTTTCCAGGTAGGTTTATTGTAAACAGCTAATAAAGAGGGCAGTAAGTTTTTAAACTCAGTAGTTTTATTT
>Ga0315536_1001158_pt1 | contig 13405 bp, 10 predicted proteins | sample SalMarSW160230MG_FD_203093 | JGI IMG/M metagenome (GOLD analysis project Ga0315536, IMG submission 203093) | Salt marsh sediment microbial communities from the Plum Island Ecosystem LTER, Massachusetts, United States - Salt Marsh Sediment SW1602-30 ... | reverse complement strand
CAGCCGATTCATCTCCGCCCATGACACATCCACATAGCCTGCACCTTTTTTATACGCGACCACGGCTTTTTTCCCGTATTTTTCAGCCTGGTTCTGAAAAATCGCAGACATGCTCGTTTCTTTAAACTTTGCCATAAAACCTCCTCTTTAATGCTCGCATGTGATTATCGCCAGACGCATGGCTCTTTTTTAATCAGAAGTTGATGCATAAAGCGCCTGAAGTATACGGATTATCCAATTTACAGAATATATGCACGATCGGGAAAAAATAGATGCATGAATTTCATTTCATGACGATATACCGATTACACAATCAATTACAAGCAGTTAAATTGTCAAATTAATAATTTCAAATTTTGACCGAGTCGAATTTTGTATTGACATATTCGGCTGGTTCGTGTGTATGTTTTTCATCGTTCTTTAACATACATGGAGGAAACCGGGTGAAAGTCCCGTGCTGTCCCGCAACTGTGATTCTGTTTTTGCAACAGATGAGCCAGAACTTCCATTAACTGTGATATCCCCGAGGACAGGGAGCCGGTTTGACGTGAATCTTATTATTAAGATCATGTGGCAAAAAAGAGCATACCTTGGGCATGCTCTTTTTTTATACCTATTGTTCATGCCCACTCTCGTTTGCGGATATCTCTTCGTTAAAGAATCGACAAATAATAATCCGCCGGAGGACGTGAACATGGCTCGACTTCTTTCCTTACTCATATGCATACCCCTTTTAATTTTTATGCTACAAAAATCGAATGGCGCTCAGCCGCAGCAAAAAACAGGGGAAAATACAAACGCCCGGACGGAATCCGGCGCACCAGAAGGCGCGGCCGGACCGAATAATGAAAGCGTTGCCAAACAGGATCAAAAAAAGCATAGTACGAAAAAAAACCATGAAATCATCATAACCGCCACCAAAACGGGAATTAACAAGAGGGAGACCGGCGCCTCCATCACGGTCATCACCTCAGAAGAGATGGAGCACAGGGAGATAATGAACGTGGTCGAAATGCTCAAGGACACGCCGGGGGTGTCCGTATCCCAGAGCTCTCCCCTGGGGGGGGTGGCGGACCTGTACATGCGAGGGACCAATTCAAACCATATTGTGGTGCTCATCGACGGTGTCCGGGTCAACAATCCTGCTTCAATAGGCAACGGTTTCGATTTTGCGGATCTGACCACGGACAACATCGACCGGATCGAGATCGTCAGGGGATCCCAGAGCACCCTGTACGGATCGGACGCCATAGGCGGGGTCATCAACATTATTACGAAAAAGGGAAAAGGAAGACCCACGGTCGCCATCAAGGCGGAAGGCGGCTCTTATGCGACATTCAAGGAATCGGTCGCCTCAAACGGGGGGAACGAATGGGCCTATTACTCGTTCGGCGTGTCGAGGACCGATTCCGCCGGCTTTCCCCGTACCTCCACATGGCGGGGGGTGAGGAGATCTTTTATAAGGGACGGGCACGACTGGTTCAACAACAACTCGGTGTCATTGCTGACGGGGATAAGGACGATCCACGACGGCTGGCTCTCTCTCGGGCTCCGCTATACCGACGCGAGCATGAAGATCGCAAACGGCGCCTTTGAGGAGGACAAAAATCACACCTACGACAACGAGAACCTGGCGTTCAACCTCACGTATAATATCCCCCTGTTCGACTGGTGGGAGGCGGACCTTGTCTTTTCATATATGAATCAGTATCTGAGGGACAAGGACCTGCCCGACCTGTACGAATTTCTCACCTCCGATATACTTTCCTCAGGGTTCGGATATTTCAATTATACAAACATGTCTTTCAGGGGTAAGATCTTTTCAGGGGAATTTAAAAATAAATTCAGGATTAATGATATCGACGAGATCATCTGCGGCGTTTCGTATGAAAAACAATACGCAGCCACTCTTCCCTACTGGTTTATCTGGAACCAATTTTTTGCAATGGGGATGCAGCCCACAGAGCCTATCGACAAAAGCTCCGGGACATGGGCGGCATACGCTCAGAACCATTTAAAGCTCTTTAAGCGGATCTTTATAATAACCGGGGCGCGCTACACTGAGCCAGACCATTTTTCCCATAAGCTCGATTACAGCGCCTCCGGGTCGATTATCCTGCCGGTGACGGAGACGCGTTTAAAGGCCAATGTAGGCACAGGATATAAAATTCCGTCACTATACCAACTGTACAATCAATTTGGACGATATGTACAGTATACGTACTTGTATTTGAGACCTGAGCGCACCCTGAGCTATGACGCGGGATTTGAACAGCCGCTCTGGAAGAAAAAAATTGTAATCGAGGCCAATTACTTCAGCATCGATTACAAAAAAATGATAGTATACGATAATACAACCGTTGACCCGAACGGAAGATATTGGAACGCCAGGGCTCTCGCCCGCGGGGTGGAATGCATCCTTTCGTTCAGTCCGGTCGAAGGCCTCGCGGTCGGCGCCTACTACACCTTCACCAGGACCCACGATAAAACTTTCCATAACGGGGACCTGGTCCGCAGGCCGAGGCACCAGGCGGGAGTCGCGATCAACTACGCTTTTTTAAAGAAGGGAAACCTCAACCTGAGCTTCACCTACGTGGGCAGGCGCAAGGACTACTGGCGCTTTCCATTTGTCAGCTACATGAACCCCTATTACCGGCTTGACGCGGCCGCTTCCTGGTGGGTGATCGACCATGTGCAGGTGTTCGTTCGCGCGGAGAACCTCCTGAATAAAAAATACGACGAGGTGCGCGGATACAGGACTCAGATGCTCTCACTCTACGGCGGATTCAAGGCAGTGCTGTAATCGGGTGCACCGGCTCAAAACTAGTCGCACGTGCCAGTGCCGTTCTGCCTGCTGTTAAGCATCCTTTTGAGGAAGCGGCCGGTGTATGAGGACTTCACCGACGTGATCTTCTCCGGATCACCCTCGGCAACGACCGTGCCCCCCTCGTCCCCTCCCTCGGGCCCGAGGTCGATGATCCAGTCCGCGGTTTTGATCACGTCCAGATTATGCTCGATCACGATCACCGTGTTCCCCTTGTCGACGAGCGACTGGAGCACGTCGATGAGCTTCTGGATGTCCGCGAAATGGAGCCCGGTGGTGGGCTCGTCGAGCAGGTACACGGTCTTGCCGGTGGCGCGCTTGGACAGCTCAGAGGAGAGCTTGACCCTTTGGGCCTCACCTCCGGAAAGTGTCGTGGCGGGTTGGCCGAGCTTGATATACCCGAGGCCGACCCGGTAGAGGGTCTCCAGCCTGTTCCGGATAGCCGGTATGTTGCTGAAAAAGTCCAGCGCCTCCTCCACGGTCATCTCGAGTATCTCGTATATGTTCTTTCTCTTGTACCTGATCTCCAGGGTCTCGTGATTGTAGCGAAGCCCCTTGCACACGTCGCAGGTGATGTACACATCCGGAAGAAAATGCATCTCGATCTTGATGACCCCGTCGCCGAAGCACGATTCGCACCTTCCCCCGGCCACGTTGAACGAAAACCTGCCGGGCTTGTATCCGCGCATCTTCGACTCCGGCAGCCTGGCGAACAGATCGCGGACCGGCGTGAACACGCCGGTATAGGTGGCAGGGTTAGAGCGCGGGGTCCTCCCGATCGGGGACTGGTCGATATCGATCACCTTGTCGATTTTCTCGATCCCCACAATTGCATCAAATTTGCCCGGATATTTTTTCGACTTCATGACCAGGGACGACAGGGCCTTGAAAAGAATGTCGATCACGAGCGTTGATTTCCCGGAGCCCGACACCCCGGTCACGGCGCAGAGGACGCCGAGCGGAAATTTTACGTTTATGTTCTTTAAATTATTCTCCCTCGCGCCCCTTATCTCGAGAAACCCGGCGGATTTCCTGCGCTTGAGCGGCACCTGTATGAAGCACTCACCAGCGAGATATCTGCCGGTAAGGGACGAGGCGTCCGCCTCAATGACCGGCGGCTCGCCCACCGCAACCACGTATCCGCCGTGGAGGCCGGCGCCCGGTCCGAGATCCACGACGAAATCCGCGCTCCTGATGGTGTCTTCATCGTGCTCGACCACGATGACCGTGTTCCCCAGGTCGCGGAGCCGTCTCAGCGTCGCCAGTAGCTTTTTGTTGTCCCTCTGGTGCAGGCCGATGCTCGGCTCGTCCAGGACGTAGAGCACTCCGGTCAGGCTCGACCCGATCTGCGTGGCCAGCTTGATGCGCTGCGACTCCCCGCCGGAGAGCGTGCCCGCGGCACGGTCCAGGGTTATGTATTCGATGCCTACATCCATCAGGAACCTGAGGCGGGAACGGATCTCCTTCATGATCCGCTCCGCGATCTTGTGCTCGGTCGGGGAAAGCTCGAGCTCCTGAAAAAGCTTGTGCGCTCCGTCGATCGAGAGGGCGGTAATCCGGTCAATGGTGTATCCCGCGACCTTCACCGCCAGGCTCTCGGGCCTGAGCCGCCTCCCTCCGCACGTGCCGCATACGCGGTTGGACATGAACCCCTCCATCCATACCCGCATGTCCTCCGATTTGGTCTCCAGGTAGCGCCGGTTGAGGCCGGGAATCACCCCCTCGAACTCCCTGGAAAACCGGTATTCCGCGTCCTCCCTTTTGACCGTGTAGTTGATTTTCTTCCCCTCCGAGCCGTACAGGATTATGTCCCTGATCCGCTTCGGTAGCTTCTTCCAGGGGGTATGCGCGTCAAAGCCGAGGTTCCTCTCTAGATTCCGTATCTGGTCAAGGTACCAGTAGCTCGTGGTCTTTCCCCAGACCTCGAGCACCCCGTTGTAAAGCGATTTGTCCGGGTCGGATACGATGAGCTCTGGGTCGAACTGCAGAATGAAACCGAGCCCTCCGCACTCCTCGCACGCGCCGTAAGGGCTGTTGAAGGAAAACATGCGGGGGGAGAGCTCAGGGATCGATACGCCGCATTCGGTGCAGGAGAGCTTGGAGGAGAACAGGCGCTCCGCCTGCGCGGCGTCGCGATCGTTCTTCTCTTCTATGAGGACATTGACCAGCCCTTCGGCGATTTCCAGCGAGGTCTCCACCGATTCGGCAAGGCGGGACCGGATTCCCTCCTTGAGGGCGATCCGGTCCACGACTATCTCTATCGTATGTTTTCTGTTTTTATCAAGCCTGATCTCATCCGCGAGCTCGCGCATCTCCCCGTCTATGCGTACCCGGACGAAGCCCTTCTTCCGCGCCAGGTCGAATTTGTCCGCGTGCTCACCCTTCCTTCCCCGGACGAGGGGCGCGAGTATCCGGAGCCTGGCCCCCGAGGGATAGGCGAGTAGGTTTTCGACGATCTGATCTAGGGACTGCGACGCGATCCTCCTGCCGCAGTTGGGGCAATGGGGAACGCCGATCCGCGCGAACAGGAGCCTGAAGTAATCGTATATCTCGGTGACGGTCCCGACGGTGGAGCGCGGGTTGCGGTGCGTGGTTTTCTGCTCTATTGATATGGCGGGCGAAAGACCGTCGATATAGTCGACGTCGGGCTTTTCCATGAGCCCTAAAAACTGCCTCGCATACGATGAAAGGGATTCAACATACCTGCGCTGTCCCTCCGCGTATATGGTATCGAAGGCGAGGGAGGACTTGCCCGAGCCTGACAGGCCGGTTATGACAATGAGCTTGTCTCGCGGGATTTCAAGGGAAATATTCTTTAAATTGTGCTCGCGGGCGCCTTTAATAACAATGGATCGGTTGCTCATATGAGGGTAACGTTCATGGAGCCGCACATGGGGCAGATGATATCCGATTCTTCCTCCGCCTCCCCCTTCTTTCTGACCACGATATCATCCCAGCGATAATCGCATTCATCACAGGCATAGCTTACGGTTATTTTTTTCTCCTCATCTTCCCAGTCCAGCTCGTCAAATTCCTCTATCTCCCGGTCGTCCTCCTCCTCGGCCTTCTCGTCCTCTCCCAGGTCTTCATCGCGCAGCTCTTCATCATCAAGGTGGCCGGAGGCGGCCTCCAAATCATCTCCCTTGTAATGCTTTTCGTAAAAATCATCCTCATAGACTTCGTCGTTGAAATCTTTTTCGTGATAATCGTTGGCCATGACCGTACCCTGCGTAGCGAATTATTCGGATGTCCTTTGATCCGATGGGTTAATTACTATATTAAAATACTGTTTTTCCACGTGAGAGTAAACACCTGAATCAGAAAATATCACCCTCTTTTTTTGTCAAAAAAATTTTTTATTTTTTAAAATAAATGCCATTGCAATTATGCAATGGCATTCACCCCCCCCATACAGTCGTTACGTATTAATTATTATTTTATCAATTTCATAACCGCGTCGGCCCTGATATTTGAAATGCTCTCTATGTGGGTCGTCCCAAGGCTCGAGAACATCGAATCGATGTTGGATACAATGCCGCTCAGCCGTGAAGGGCCGACCAGGTCTGACGCCATTATATTATCAAGCTCGACCTGGAGCTTCTTCAACCCGGACACCTCGTCATGTATGAACCCGTTGTTTTTTTCCTGGTGCGCGATCAGGTTATTCTCAGTAATGGGTCCGTCTCCCGCGATCGAGCGAAGAACCTCTTCCCCCTGGTAGGTGACGCTTTTCAAAATGCCCTGTTGATTGCTTCCCTTCTTCTGCAGATTATCCCGGAGCTGCTCGATGCCGTCTCTGATTATCTGGTGCCTGGTAAGCGATGACTGTATTTCCCTGAATTCGGATTCTATGGAATCCAGGCGCGCGGTAAGTCTGCTTCCGATCGAAACCGAATCGCCTTTCGCGTCGCTTTTTTTTGCTCCGAGATTCTTCTCCTCCAGCTCCTTCTGATTATTGATCTTCCGTGCAGTCCCCAATATGCTGTCAATTGATATCTTCATTTTACACCCTCCTTTGTGTCAAAATTGTCGCACCATTTCCCCCATGATACTCGGGAAATGACGAAATCCGTGGCGGTCATAAAAAAAAAATAAATTAATATATTCAACATGTCAAGTTTTTTTCATTACGACTCGCCTCCGGGTTTGTTCATCTTGAGCGAAACCAGCTTTGAAATGCCGGGCTCCTCCATGGTTACCCCGTACAGCGTCTCTCCTATGGTCATGGTTTTCTTGTTATGAGTGACGATGACAAACTGCGACCCCCTCGTGAACTCCTTGAGAAGCCGCACGAATCGCCCGATATTCTGTTCATCAAGGGCCGCATCGATTTCATCAAGGAAGCAAAAGGGTGAGGGCTTGACCATATAGGTGGCGAACAGAAGCGCAATGGCGGTGAGCGCCCTCTCCCCGCCAGAAAGAAGATTGATGAACTTGAGCTTCTTCCCCGGAGGCCTGATCATGATCTCGATGCCGCTTTCCAGTACGTTCTCCGGATCCACCAGCTCGATTGCGGCGTTTCCTCCCTCGAAAAGCTGCTTGAAGATCTCGGAAAAATTTTTCTGTATGCTCCTGAAGGTGTCCATGAACATCTCGACCGATGTCCGGTTGATGTCCTCGATGACCGTGTATATGTCCTCCCTCGCCTTCCGAATATCGTTCCTCTGCCCGGTATAATAATCGAGGCGCTTTTCCAAATTCCGGTATTCCTCAATCGCAAGATTGTTGATGGGACCCAGTTCCTGGATCCTTTTTTTTATCTCGCCGCTCTGCTCAAGAAGCCCTTCAAGATCAGATGACCCTGCAGCTGCCTGCAGGGCGTCGTTTATTTTTTTCTCGTGCTCGACCCAGATATATTCCTCTATGCTGTTTTTCTTAAAATCAACCTCGATCACGGTCTTATCAAGTGCGGTGATCTTCTCGACGATCCGCTTAAGCTCATCCTCGCGGCTGCGTGCCGCATCCTTTCTTTCACGGATCGACACCTCCAACTCCCGCCTCTTCTCGGTCATGTCTGCGATGCCCTCCATCAGAGAACGGCTCCGTTCGTTGAATTCGATGAGCCGCCGCTCCCATTCCTCTATCTCGGCGGTGAGGGCCTCTATCTTCTTGTCTGCCCTGAGGATCTCCTCCCGGTAGTGCCCTATCTGATTCTCAAGATCAAGAATCTGATTTTCAAGGGACAGGACGTGTTTTTCAATCCAGTCATGCTCGTTCTCGTTCCTCGAAAGGTCCTTTTCGATCCGGGTTATCATCTGATTAACGTCTTCGAGCTCGATCTGCTCGTTACGGATATGCGTCTCAAGGGAGGCGATCTCCATACGGTATTGCTCTATGCTCCCGGCCGTGGATTTGATCTGCCCGTCCAGTGTCTCCTTTTCGGCGTGCACGCCCGTCTTGTCAAACAGGATCGACCGGAACCCGTCCTCGTATCCCTCGAACCTGAGTATATCCGCATTCAGTCGCGTCAGGTCAATGGATTCGATTACGGCAAGCGCGTCCGCCGCTCTCCCCTCCCTGATATCAGAAGCGGCCCTTCTGAGCGATTCCCCGATCGAATCTATGGTTGCGTTGATGCTCGTCCGTACTTTGATCCTCTCCTTTTCCGAACCCTCAAGCTCCGCCTTTCTCTTCTCAATCGCGTCTATGAGCCTCTTGATCACGAGCTCGAGAGAGGTCTGGAGCTCCCTGAGCCGCACTTCGGCCTTCACGATTGCCGACTTCCTATCCTCGATGGCTTCCCGAGATTGTTCAATCGATCCCGTTTTTCTCTTGCGCGTGACGAAGAAGGATTCGAGCTTGCGCCGGTCATCCTCTATCTTCGATGTGATCTGGACCCCGGACTGCCGCGACCTATCCCTCTCCTCGCTAAGCCGAGTGAGGTTGCCGCCGCGCTCGCCGATCTTGTCCTCGATCCCCTTCTTCAACGCCAGCTCTTCATTGATCAGGCTCCTGTTCCTCTCCGCCCTGTCGTCGATGTCCTCGACGCGTATGCGATAGGCATGCAGCCTTTTTTCCAGCTCGAAGAGCTGCTGCTGGATGTCGTTTTTTCTTTTTTCGTCTTTTTCATTGGCGGCCGATGTAGCGGCGATACGCGCGGACACCTCAGCCCTCGCCTTGTGGTGCTTTTCTATTTCCTCCTGTATCTGCACGCGCCTTGCAGAAAGCTCCCTGAAGCGCAACGCATTGATCGTCACCTCAAGGGCGCCGATCTCGCTTTTGAGGGCGAGGTACGCCTTGGTGGTTTCGACCTGCATGGATTTGGATTCCTTTTCACGCTCAATCTCCTTGATGATGTCATTGATCCTGTCAAGATTGTCGCTCGTATCCGCGAGCTTTTTCAGCGATTCCCTCTTTTGCAGCTTGTATTTTGATATCCCCGCCGCCTCCTCGAATATATACCTGCGGTCTTCCGCCCTGGTCGAGAGAATGAGGTCGATCTTCCCCTGCTCCATCACGGAATACGCGGACTTGCCGATGCCGGTATCGAGAAACAGGTTCTCGATGTCCTTGAGCCTGACGGGGGCCTTGTTTATGGAATATTCCGACTCGCCGTCCCGGAAAATCCGTCTGCCCACGGTGACCTGGTCGGTATCGATATCCAGCACCTTGCCGGTGTTGTCGATGGTGACGTGCACTTCGGAAAGCGAGAGCTGTTTACGCTGTTCGGTCCCGGCGAAAATAATATCCTCCATCCTCTCGCCCCGAATGTTCCTCGCCTGCTTTTCCCCAAGCACCCACTTTATGGCGTCCACGACATTGGACTTACCGCACCCGTTGGGGCCCACGATGACGGTGACACCCGACTCGAAGTTGATGCGCGTCTTGTCCGCAAACGACTTGAATCCGAACATCTCCATTGATTTGAGGAACATAGATACTCCCCGCCAGGTACGTATTTTTTTTAAATCGACATCCCGAATGGCGACATAATGCAAGAAAATTTTACGCAGCGTCCCAAAAAAAAACAGCCCGGGGCCACGGAATTTATCCTTGACTTGCGGCCGGGCCGGACGCGCTGTGATAAAAACCACTGGTCTCCAGATGAACACAACCACTTCACTCGCCATGAACCTGCGCATTCTGGCGGCGGCCGCCTTACTGCACTATTTTTTTGTTGGATGCGCCTCCTCCGCGGTACAGGCCTACAAAAAAAGCAGCACCATATCTATTCCGCGCGACAAGGCCCGCATGACCAGGGACGAGATCGACAGGTATGAGACCCACGAGGTGTATTTCAAGCTGGACAAGGCGGTCGATTCCATCAAGATCGGGATCACCGCCGTATTCGTCGCTGATATTGCAGGGACAAAGGAGTCACGGGTTACCTACTTCATCGTTGACAAAATAATCGATGTTAAAAAATTAAGAAATGCCGATGTCCGTCGTATTTATTCGGAGATAGGAAGGAACTTCGACCTTGATTGGAATGCAAAAAAAGAGATCGTCATCACTTCTGAAAGAGGAAGCCCCTTTAAGGCCCTTGACGAAGATTCCGTCTACCGGATACGCTACACGACATTTTCACGGGAGAACTTTGAATATACCATAACCATCGATGCGGATTGCGGCGTCACCTTCATGGACGGGACGCGGTGATTTTTTATTTCTTATTTATTCTGCGAGAATCAAAATCGGACCTTTTAAACAGCGAAATCACCGGAACCCCTTCGTTCTCGATGCGCTCCCTCCCCCCCTCATCGCGGTCTATGATCACCACCGCCCGCATCACAACAAGGCCCGACTCCCTCATACGTTCTATGGCGGTGATGGTTGATCCCCCGGTCGTGATAACGTCGTCGATCACGACCGCGTTGCGCACGCTTTTCAAATCGCCCTCTATCCACTTCTGCGTGCCGTGAAGCTTTGGCTCCTTACGGACGATGAGCGGCGAAATCCGGTATCCCCTCCTGTTGGCCGCGATTGAGGTGGAAATGGATATGGGGTCCGCGCCCAGGGTGAGGCCGCCGAGGGCCCGGATGTCGAACTCCCCGATGAGCGGCTGGATCGCATCCAGCACCACCTCGCCGATGAGAAAGACGCCTTCGGGATCGAGGGTCGTTGCCTTGCAGTCGAAATAGTAGGGGCTCCGCCGTCCCGAAACCAGGGTGAAGGGCGGATCGTCCCGATACATGAATGACTTCTCGTATAAAATCTCGAACAAGCGATCGCGCAACGAAGCCATGGTCAAACCCCTCCGTTTTTCATCGCGGACAGGCACGCGCCGATGCCCTTCCAGAATTCGTCTTTGCTTATTTTTTCCGTGAGATAGGATTTGACGAGCCTCTGGATGTCCGGCGAGAACGCATCCCAGTACTTCCCCGCCCATCCCTCGGGGAACTTCTTCTTGTCCTCCTCGCTCATTTCACCGGTGCTGTATGAAATGAACTGGGTGATCATGGCAAGGAGCATCTCCCTGGGAATTTCCGAGGAACGCGCGGCCTTCTTCCCCGGTATCCATTGATCGAGAAGCGCGGCGAGCTCTTCCTCGCTGATGTTCGGAATTTTGTCCCTCACCATGTCCGCCACGAGGCGGCGCGACATACGGTGGATATTTCCCGAATCGATGCCCATCTGTTTGCTCAGGTCCTCGGCCATCGTCCGCGCCATATACTGGAAATCAAGCTGGCCCAGGCTCGATTCTCGCTCCATTCTTCTCCGCAGCGCCTCCGCTATCAGATCAAGCTCGTACCTCGTTGCGCGGTTGAGGATAAACTCGATCATCTCGGTGACCATCTGGTGTATGTTCACGATGGCGACACCTCCCATGTCAAAGACTTGCGCGCATCAGGGGCTGGACCGCAATTCATCCTCATCTCCCTCTTTTGCGGTCGGGCCAGAGCGCCTTGAGCCGCTCTCCGATCGCCTTCTCGCTCCCTTCAGCCGAAGGCTTATAGAACACCCGATCCCTGATTTCATCGGGAAGGTACTGCTCGTCTACGAAATGTCCCTCAAACTCATGCGGATATTGATAGTCTTTGGCGTACCCGAGCCTTTTCATCAACCCGGTCGGCGCGTTTCTCAGATGAAGGGGTATCTCGTAGTTCGATTCCCGCGCCGCCTCCTTGGCGTTCCGGATCGCGCGATAGGAGGCGTTGCTCTTGGGCGCGGACGCGAGATACACGGCGCACTGCGAGAGCACGATCTCCGCCTCCGGAAGCCCTATGTTCCGGGCAGCGGTCATTGCGGACACCGCAAGGGTGAGCGCGGTGGGGGCTGCATTTCCGATGTCCTCGGATGCGAAGATCACCATCCGGCGGGCGATGAACACCGGGTCCTCTCCCGATAAGATCATGCGGGCAAGATAGTAGACCGCCGCGTCCGGGTCAGAGCCCCTGAGCGATTTGATGAAGGCCGATATGGTATCGTAGTGCCTGTCCCCGGCGCGGTCATAATACAGCATGGAGTTGCGGACCGCCTCTTCCAGGTGCTCGCCGGTAATGAGGCCGTCGGCGGAAAGGGAAAACGCACTTTCGAGTGTGTTGAGCATCCTGCGCGCGTCCCCGTTGGATATCGCCGCGAGCTTCTCCCTCACGGCATCGTCGGAAAAACGGGCGTTCCCTTTTTTCAGCAGCTCGTCACTGCCCAGGGCGTTGTCCAGGATATTGAGGAGATTGGCCTCAGAAAGACGGGAAAGCCTGAGCACGCGGGTCCGCGACAGCAAAGGTGAGATGACGCTGAACGAGGGGTTTTCGGTCGTCGCCCCGATAAGTATGATGTCGCCCGACTCGACCGAACCGAGCACGGAGTCTTGCTGGGCCTTGTTGAACCGGTGTATCTCGTCGAGAAACAGGAGGGTCTGCTGCCCCTTTTTTCTGTTCTCCCTCCCCTTTTCGATGACCTTGCGGACATCCGCCACGCCCGCGGACACGGCGCTTAAAAAATATGAGTCCATGTTGCAGTATGATCCGACAAGCCGCGCGAGAGTGGTCTTGCCCGATCCAGGATCCCCCCACAGGATAATCGAAAATGCCGTTCCCTTGTCGATAATGGTCCTGAGCACCCTGTGCTCGGACAGGAGGTGCTCCTGACCGACAAACTCCTCGATGCTCCGTGGACGGCACCGGTCCGCGAGCGGGCTGAATGTGTCGTTTTTGCTCATCATGCAAACCATGGCTGCAGACAAAAAAATCCGGATTTACCGGATTCTTTCATCTGTGAAGTTGCCGCCTTTGTCAGGCGTTTGCGCTCTCCTCCTCGCGACGGAAGTCCTTTCCTCCCCTCCCGGCAGTTTTCTTCGTCCTGCCCTGTTGGACCGCCATCCTGCGCATCTTCTTCAGTCTACGTCGCTCGGCCTCTTCCCTTTTCCTTTTTTTCTCTTCACTCGGCTTTTCATAGTATCTTCTTCTTTTAAGCTCCTTGAAAATCCCTTCAAACGCCATCTTCTTCTTCAGATTCTTGAAGGCCTTTTCAATATCGCCGTTGACGTCGACTTCCAGTGGATTCGTCATCTACCTCACATCCTTTCCCAATAGTTAAAAAATCGATGCATGGCACCATAGTGAAACGGTAATGTTTTGTCAATTAAAATAAAATGCGCCTAACGCATCGGCTTAATTTACATAATAGCCAAAAATAAAA
>Ga0315536_1001156_pt1 | contig 13415 bp, 11 predicted proteins | sample SalMarSW160230MG_FD_203093 | JGI IMG/M metagenome (GOLD analysis project Ga0315536, IMG submission 203093) | Salt marsh sediment microbial communities from the Plum Island Ecosystem LTER, Massachusetts, United States - Salt Marsh Sediment SW1602-30 ... | reverse complement strand
CGTCATTATTCTTTCACCTCTCATCCGTCAGAAAAAAGGAACCTATGAACAATTATTTAAAGATCTAAATAAGGAGGGGTACACCAAGATACGTGTGAATAAGACAATCTATCGAACTGATGAGAAAATCGACCTAGAGCGCTACAAGAAACATGACATTGAGGTCGTAATTGATCGTGTCGAATCATTAGATACCTCCCGCCTCGCAGAAGCCTGTGAACAAGCCTTAAAAAAATCCGAAGGACTTTTAATTGTGCTCGATAAATCAGGTAAAGAACATATCTATTCATCGACCATGGCCTGTCCAGTGTGTGGTATGGTATTTGAGGAACTTCAACCACGAATGTTTTCTTTTAACAGTCCGTTTGGTGCATGTGAAGCCTGTCATGGGCTTGGAATTAAAATGGAGTTTGACCCTGATCTCATTATTCCAAATAAAGAACTAAGCATCGCTGATGGCGCAATCGCTCTCTATAAGACCATCAGGGATAGCTGGAGGAATAATTATCTTGGGGCTGTGGCAAAACATTATGGGTTTAACATTTTCACCCCCATAAAAAACCTCAACGAAAGACAGTATCATGCGATCATGTATGGGTCATCTGAATCGATACAGTTTAACTTGGTCATGAAAAATGGTGATGCGTACTATTCCCATATTGGAACCTGGGAAGGACTTATCCCACAATCAGAACGTCTCTATAAACAAACAGAATCCGAGTATCGTAGACAAGACATGGAACGGTTCATGCGTATCTCCCCATGCCCGGTATGTAGTGGAAAACGATTAAAACAAAAAATCCTCTCCGTGAAAATCGCTAGCAAATCGATTGTCGATATCACCGATATGTCAATTAAGCAGTCTCTTCAATTCTTTGAAAGCATCAAACTGACGAAAAAACAAGAGGAGATTGCTCATTTAATTTTAAAAGAAATCAAAGCACGATTAAAATTTTTAGATAACGTCGGGTTGAATTATCTGACGCTTTCTCGAAATGCAGGAACACTTTCTGGTGGAGAAGCACAAAGGATACGGCTTGCGACACAAATAGGCTCAAACCTCGTGGGTGTCCTTTACATTCTTGATGAACCTTCGGTTGGGTTGCATCAGAGGGATAACAAGAAGCTTATTCGGACGCTGCAGCGATTACGTGATCTGGGGAATACACTTATTGTCGTAGAACATGATGAGGAAACCATACGACATGCTGACTATGTCATCGACATGGGTCCTGGTGCTGGGATCCATGGGGGTAAAATCATTGCGCAAGGAACACCAAAGCAGATAGAAAGCAATCCTCGTTCGCTTACAGGACAATATCTCTCAAAAAAACTCGCCATTGAGATTCCAGAGGTCAGACGGCACACAGGTCATTACATCCACGTCAAAGGGTGCAAGGAGAATAACCTGAAAAACATCAATGTGGACATTCCTATCGGCATCTTTACTGTTATCACCGGGGTTTCTGGGAGTGGAAAATCAACCCTCATCTATGAGATTCTCTATAAAGGTTTAATGAGGCAGCTTCATGAATCACGAGACCTCCCGGGGAAACACGATGGAATAGTATTTGATTCTGAGATTGACAAGGTGATTGTGATTGACCAAAGTCCCATTGGGAAAACACCACGGAGCAACCCAGCGACCTACACAAAAGTATTTGATGAGATTCGGAATATTTTTGCCAAAACACCGGAGGCAAAACTCTGGGGATATCAGCCTGGCCGTTTTTCTTTTAACGTCAGAGGAGGACGATGCGAAACCTGTCAAGGAGATGGTCTTATAAAGATTGAGATGAACTTCCTCCCCGATATTTATGTAGAATGTGAAGAATGCAAAGGAAAACGGTACAATAAAGAAACACTGGAGGTGCTGTATAAAGGAAAGTCGATTGCTGATGTTCTTTCGATGAGTGTCGAGGAGGCATCAAACCTCTTTGAGAATATCCCCTTTATTCGTAAGAAACTAGAGACACTCTCACGGGTGGGTTTGAATTACATTAAACTGGGTCAAAGTTCAACGACACTTTCAGGCGGAGAGGCGCAGCGCATTAAACTAACGCGGGAGTTATCGAAGAAGAGTACAGGACGGACGTTATATCTTCTCGATGAGCCAACGACCGGGTTGCATTTTCACGATGTGAAGAAACTCATCGACGTCCTGAATAGTTTGGTGAAGATGGGTAACACGATTGTCGTCATCGAGCATAACATGGAAGTAATCAAATGTGCGGATTACATCATCGACCTTGGTCCTGAGGGTGGTGATCTTGGAGGGGAAATTGTTGCGACAGGAACACCGGAGGAGGTTGCGTGTCATAAAAATAGTTACACTGGTCAAATCCTTCGGCCATTGTTTGGTGTGAAAAATATATGTATGATGTAACCACATTTCCAACGAACCCTGGATGCTATCTCTTCCGAGATGCTGATAAAAAGATAATCTATGTCGGCAAGGCAAAAAACCTTCGAAAACGCTTGAAAACTTATTTTCAAAAAAAGGAATTGGATCCTAAGACACGATGTCTAATGAATAGTTTTGACTCTGTCGAATTTTTTATAACCGATACTGAGGTCGAGGCGCTCATCTTAGAAAATACGCTTATTAAGAAACATCAACCGAAATATAATATTAATTTGAAGGATGCAAAAACCTATGCGTTTATCGAACTCACTGCTGAGGAATTTCCAAGACTTCTTATCGCAAGACAAAAACAGGGGAACGGAAAATATTTCGGTCCGTTTGTATCAGCTCTTGAGCGAGATCATATATTACAGTTTCTTACTAGGACATTTGCACTGCGTACCTGTAAGAAATTACCGAAAAAATCCTGTCTTCGCTTTCATCTCCAACTCTGTGATGCCCCCTGCATCGGGTTGATTTCACAAGATGAGTATGCAAAGAAAATACGAAACGTATGTTTAATCATGTCTGGGAAATCCAGGGATCTTCTAAAAAAATTAAAACAGGAAATGCACACACAATCCCAGCGTTGCGATTTCGAAAACGCCTTAATTCTTCGAAATCAAATAACAGCTATTCAACATCTGCAGGACCATCAGAAGATGCAACGACAGCATACTTTTAATGAAGATATCATTCACTATCTTGTCAGGGACGGAACGGTTTATCTCATGTTGTTTAACATCTACAAGGGAACCCTGTCGACAAAGAACGAATTTGTCTTTGATTTTACCCCTGATTTCTTTGAGGAATTCATTGTGCAATATTACTCAGAAAATCCTATCCCTTCTGAAGTGATAGTTCCCCAGAAACTCTCCGAGTCCCTTGCAGCATTTCTTATGCACAAACGGAAGAAAAAAGTTCGAATTGTTGTTCCAAGGAAGGCAGTAAAAAAACAACTCCTTGATCTGGTGCTAAAAAATATTGAGATCACGTTCTTCGGAGATGTGTCAAAGGTTGAAGAACTGCAAAGGCAATTGAACCTCCAAGAACCACCCCAGGTCATCGAATGTTTTGATATCTCACATCTTTCAGGGACGTCCATGGTTGGTTCAATGGTGCAATTCCGAAATGGAAAACCAGATAAAACCAATTATCGAAGATTCCGGATACGAACCGTGGAAGGTATTGATGACGTCGCTGCGATCGCTGAGGTGGTACGACGACGTTATATAAGACTACAGCAGGAACAGACGGCATTGCCTCAGCTTATTATCATCGATGGGGGGATTGGACAACTCAACAGCGCGGTATACGAACTTGACCGTATTGGTCTTAGAATCCCTCTTATCTCCATAGCAAAACAATTTGAAGAAATCTATCTCCCTGGTGCTCCACAGCCACTCCATCTCGGAAAAAAAGAAAAGGCACTGTTATTTATTAGAGAGATACGTGATGAGGCACATCGTTTCGCGATCGCGTACAACCGCTTATTACGGAAAAAAGAATTGAGATCATGACCAAGTTTAACTTAAAGACAGACTTCACCCCAAAAGGGTCACAACCTGATGCAATCGAACAATTAGTCTATGGTATGACTAAAAATTTTTCTGCCCAGACCTTGCTTGGGGTGACTGGTTCCGGAAAAACCTTTACCATGGCACAAATCATTCAACAAATACAACGCCCTGCGATTGTCATTGCCCATAATAAGACACTTGCTGCCCAGTTGTATAGTGAGTTCAAGGAATTTTTCCCTGATAATCGTGTAGAATACTTTGTTTCCTATTATGATTATTATCAACCGGAGTCGTACCTTCCTCAGAGAGATTTGTATATCGAGAAGGATGCGGATGTTAACCCGAAACTCGAACAGATGCGGCTTGCTGCGACTGCTTCTCTCTCATCGCGACGAGATGTGATTATTGTCGCCTCGGTCTCTTGTATCTACAATGTCGGAAATCCTCTTGATTATCAGAGACTTGGTTTTGAAATCAGGAAAGGGCAGCGTCTTCCAAGAAACACGCTTCTCCGCCGGTTGCTAGAGATTCAATATGAACGTAATGATACTGAGCTATTGCCTGGCCGTTTTCGTGTGAAAGGCGATACCATTGATCTTATCCTGGGGTATTATCACAATATATATCGGATTGAGATGTTCGGGGATACGATAGAATCCATCAAAGAACTAAATAAAACTACCAGTGAAACTGTCGAGGTGTTGAAATATCTCTTCATTTATCCTGCGAAGCATTTCGTGATACCGGAAAGTAGTCAGAAACGCGCAATTGAATCCATAAAAAAAGAGTTGGAATCACGACTTCCTGAGCTTTCACCCTTGGAGGCTCATCGGTTAAAGCAACGAACATTGTATGATCTTGAGATGATTCAGGAGACTGGGTTCTGTAAGGGCATTGAGAATTATTCACGGCATCTTGACGGACGAAAACCTGGGGAGAAACCATACTGTCTGCTTGATTATTTTCCCTCTGATTTTGTGATGTTTATCGATGAAAGCCATCGTACGATACCGCAGATCCATGGAATGCATCATGGGGAGTTTTCACGCAAGCAAACTTTGATTGAATACGGGTTTCGTTTACCTAGTGCGTACGATAACCGACCGTTAACGTTTAAGGAATTCGAACACTATATGCGCACTGTGGTTTTTGTTTCAGCGACCCCAGGTGTCTATGAGTTAGAAAAATCACAGCAGGTCGTTGAGCAGATTATTCGACCCACTGGCCTGGTTGATCCTCCTGTTGAGGTCCGAAAGATAGAAGGCCAAATCCATGATTTAATTGGTGAGATTCAAACAACCGTGAAACGTGGTGATCGAGTGATGGTGACTACGTTGACAAAAAAGCTTGCAGAAGAGCTCTCTGAATACCTGGCTGAGAAAGGAATTAAAACACGGTATTTACACTCAGAGATTGATACCCTTGAGCGTTCTGAGATCATCCGTGAACTTCGTCTTGGGAAGTTTGATGTGTTAGTTGGTATCAACCTTCTCAGAGAAGGGATTGATATCCCGGAGGTTGGGTTCATCGGGATACTTGATGCAGATAAAGAAGGGTTCTTACGCGACGAACGAAGCTTGATTCAGATTATCGGTCGTGCTGCTCGAAATGTAAACTCAAAGGTCGTACTCTATGCTGATGTACTGACTAACTCGATTCAGAAAGCTTTGATGGAAACTAATCGAAGAAGGACAGTACAACTTGATTATAACGCAAAACATGGTATTATTCCAACGACGATTGTCAAACCAATTAAAGAAAAAATCGTAGAAATCACCGATACGAAGCATATTCCAAAAAAAGATATCCCCGTGATTATTGTCAATTTGGAGCTAGAGATGCGAAAAGCAGCTGATGATCTTGATTTTGAAAAAGCAATCGCGTTGCGTGATCGAATCAACAAACTGAAGCATTCAATATTACGGTAACATTACTGACATACCAACCATTTTCACCATCAGGTTCAGGAGGATTAAAAGAGATGGTGGTTACAGGTGGTGTGGTATCATCACGATTGCTAGAAATCCCTGTTATTGGATTTATTGCTACTCCAACAAACAAGAGAATGATTCCAATCGCTAAACATTTTCTTTTCATTTGATTTACCTTTTTTGTAATAAAGTAATAGTTGATATAGCAGTATCAAGCACGACATACATTGATTGAATCCCAAGGAGAACATATTTTCATAGACAAATAATCATTGATTTTACCTAACAATTCGAGAATTTTTATATAAATAGCATAAATTATCATAAAAGGACAAATGAATATTGTTACAAGAATCATACCTATTAGGCAAATATTTTGGAATCTCCTTTCTAATCTACCTTTTTCTTTTATCATCATATAAAAATCTCTTAGGGCATTTGGATTGCTTTTCATTTGATAGAGTATATTTTTTATTTCTTTGTTGATTTATATTTTATAAGATATGAATACGATCAAATACATATTTATTTATATTAGAAACTACTATGATATTTACAGTAAAAACCATATTGTTATTTATAAGATGGGGAAAATAGAAATGAGTAATAAAAAGACTCAGAAAATATATCTGATGTATTTTAACATATTTGACCCATTTTTAATATAAATTCAAGGCGTGTTTTTAAATAACGAGTGGTTTTAAAAATAAATCGTGGGGAAAAAATCATGAAAAATAAAATAGGAACAATATTTGTTTGTATGCTGTTGGTCGTGACTGCTTTTTTAGTAACTGAAATTACTGCGGAACAACAAAATCAAAATGCAGATTTCAATGTCCTTGGAAATATGCCTTTGGAGAATGTTGATATTGTTATTGCTCCCTATAATCCTCCGATTATCATCCCAAATAACGGAGGGAGTTTCCAGTACAGCATCACCGTAACGAATAATGAGGGTTCTTCGGTTTCTTTTGATATATGGGCGATCTACATGTTCCCGAATGGCACATTCTCTGATCCTGTGTATGGTCCCGTGGGGTTCGAACTACCTGCAGGATGGTCCGCGGATCGAGATAATCTTACTGCAACAATAACCGCTCAGATGCCCGCAGGGACGTACACCTATATTGCAAATACAGGCCTGTATCCAGATGAGATTTGGAGCAGCGATAGTTTCACCTTCGAGAAATTACCTGAAACCTCAGGATGGTACCAGCAAACCCCAAATCTCGATGCAATACTCAATGCTGTCTCATTCCCAGATACAGAACATGGGTGGGCAGTAAGCAGATCAGATACAATTCTCTATACATCAAACGGTGGTGATACCTGGTATCAAGAAGACGATGGATTATACTACAATGAAGTGTACAATGCCGTCTATTTTGTCAATGATCAGATAGGGTGGATTGCTGGGAGTAAACTATTAAAAACCACTGATGGTGGAATGAGTTGGACAGAACAATACGATCCCAGTTATTCAATATATGGATTGTTTGCTTTAGATGCAAATAATGTATGGGCCGTTGGAGGTGTGTTTGATTCCTATAACGAACTTTTCGTGAGATATATCATTCATACCTCAAATGGCGGCGATACATGGACTACACAATATTATGAATCTGGATACTATTATGATCCAGTAGGACCATTAAATGATATTTATTTCACTGATAATAACCATGGCTGGGCTGTTGGTTACGATGGTGCAATCATTGCTACCACCGATGGTGGAGCTAACTGGATTGAACAGGATTCTGGGTTATCTGGGTATTATGACGAATTGTTTGGTGTTGCGTTTACTGATTCAAATAATGGTTGGGCAGTTGGTGAAGATGGAAATGTAGTTTCTACAACGAATGGTGGGAGTACATGGACTCAAGTCGACATTGGAACCACTGATTACCTAAACTCGATCTGTTTCACTGATGCAAACAATGGATGGATTGCTGGTGGCGATTATTATCCATTGCATGGAACAATTTTCCATACAAATGACGGTGGAACCACGTGGAATCTCCAGGATACTGGAACCGGTGATTTAGAATATATTCTCAATGATATCTGGTTTGTCGATGATACGATGGGGTGGGCAGCTGGTGGAACCTTTTACCCATGGGAAGCTGTGATGTTACATACAGAAAATGGTGGTGGATCGTCTACACAGCCAGTTCTTTCATACACACCCAGCTCATATGATTTCGGAAACATGTACGCTAGCGGAACAGCTAGTACAAACATCACAATCTGGAACAGTGGCACAGGGGTATTAACCTATTACTTACAGCCAGATCCGTTATGCTCCTGGATAACGGTAGATCCCGAAGGTGGTTTTTCCGCTGGTGAATACGATACAGTGACGGTTTTTATTGACGCCCTAGGGTTGCAACCTGGTTCGTATCAATGCAATATCACTATTTATACGAATGATGTCAACGTTGTGTTCCCGGTGTATGTCACCATTATTGAATCGAATCAAATACTCTCATACGACCCCCATTCCTATGATTTCGGGGATGTGCCGCAATACTCGTTAGTCACCACAAATCTCAGTATTTGGAATAGTGGAACTGGTACAATGTATTATTGGATTGATGATAGTGGTACGTTTTGTGTGGTGGAACCGTGGTCAGGTTCATCTCAGGGTGAAGTGAATGTTCATACAATTATGTGTTTTACCTCTCCGTTAGAACCTGGTCCTCATCAATGTAATCTTACAATCTATGGTCCAATTGGTGATCCACCTGGAATTGTTACAATTTATGTGAATGTCATCCCCTGGGGTGCCAATGCTGCTCCTCTTATTTCAAATGAAAATCCTGAGGATGCCTCTAGTGATGTTCCAATTACCACTGAATCGATTTCCGTCGATATCACTGATCTGGAAGGAGATGCGTTCTCCTGGTCGATTGAAACACAACCAGATATCGGGAGCAATAGTGGAACGGGGGTAAGTAATGGTACTAAAACCTGCAGTATCAATGGACTGGACTATGATACCACCTATACCTGGTTTGTCAATGCAACTGACAGTGGTAGTGGGAGCTGGACACGAGAGACCTATTCCTTCACGACGGTATCATCGCAAAATGACCCACCAGATCCACCAGTTATTTCTGGTCCTCACAATGGAACAGCAGGGTCCCCGTGTTTGTATAATTTTATGTCGACAGATCAAAATAATGATGATGTCTCGTATTATATCGATTGGGGCGATGGGTCGCATACAGCATGGACAAGTTATCAAACGCAGGGTCTACCTGGGTACGATGAGAACCATACATGGCTAAAAGGTACATATACCATACAAGCTAAATCAAAAGATTCTGTTGGGCAAGAGAGCGATTGGGCAACATTACAGATTGTATTCCCATTTGACCAACCTTTCTTTGCATACTCGTATCTGTATTTACTAAAACACCAAATACGTAGTTAACCAAGATATAGGTAGATCAGACATCCTATCACAATCCAGAATGTTGTCAATACAATAAAACCCATTTTCCTATTGATACGAAAAGAAACACCTATCATACTAAAGGCAGCAGCGTAAAAGACAATAATGTATGGTATATGTACTACGAGGATTTCTCTGAATGGTGTTTTTAGGATATAATCTAATACTATTTCCAGACAGAGATATACAAGGATGATAAGAAGCGAAAGTATTGTCTTCTTTTCCGCTTTATCCTTAATATATCCAATCAACGAAATAGTAAATGGAATTGACAAAAAAACCACCATTGCGCCAAAGACTTGTAAGAGAACCAGATTATCAAATTTTGAAGCAATATAGACACCACTTACGGCGATGTTAAAAACAATTGAGCTTCCGATGAAAAGAATGTCATAAAGATTATGGAATTGTATTTGTCTTGGATGTCCCTCCTTTTTGTTGTTCATTTTTTCTTTCCACTCCACGATAGTCTTAAAAAATACAAATATAGATTACGTTCTTAAATTTTTTAGAAATTTATTGTAAGAGAAGGAAGTAAACGTCCTATTTCCTATGTGAAACGTGGAAAAAATTATAGAAAGCAATTATTCTGTTAAATCTTCATGTTTTTTCTCTTAGAGAAATAAAGGATATCAGTATGCTTCGTGTACCCTAATCGTTCAAAAACGTCCATTGATGTAGCATTCCAATCTTCAATGAGACATGCCACAATATTGATCCCGGCAGCTGTAAGGTGATGCTCAAATTCTTCAATTAATCGTTTCGCAATCCCCTTCCGACGATATGCTGGGGTAATGACAAGTCTGTTGATCCATCCTTTCCGCCCATCATGAGTACCTAAGATAACACCGATAATCGTCCCATGGTTTTCTGCAATAAGATAAAAACAGTTCGGTTGTTGTAATTGCCATCGGATGTTTTTTTTACTATCCCGACCCTGGGGTCTGTATGGTATGTTTCCTTTTTTCCATAGTTCAATCAGCGAATCGTAATCCTTCATAGTCATTTTTCGAATAATAACAGCGATTTTATTTCCCTCTCTTTGTTTCATAGATATTACTTCAATAGTATTATTGAGAAATAAAGAAGAGAATTTGAACATTCCTATACTTTCTGAGTCAACCCTTTTTTAGTAATGGAAAATCCACCTCAGCTCAAATTATTTTTTTCCACAATCATAGCAATATCCTCGATGGACACAAATTGTTCCGCCACATTGAGAACAAGTCCACCGAATTTTTTCATTTTTTATAAATTCACTTATTCCAAGTTTTTTGATATTCTTAAGATTTTCAATGGTACTCATATTGTATTTGGTTCGGTATCTTTTATCCATTTGTTTCATGCGTGCACAAGGGAATTTTTTACAATCAAAGCAAAATTTTAAGGTATCTCTCTGTAATTCATTGCAGTTTTTGATTTTACATTGAGCTCGAGTAATAGGTTTAGGGCTAGTATTTGTTCTGCAACCTGGACATTTATTCTTTTCCCTTAGATATGCGATGCAAACACGACAGTTTATTCCGCACGGGGAAAGAAGTGACCTCTTCATTGATGACATAGTGTTCATCATCCAAACCTTATATTGTGGGAGTAAATAATTGTTGTTTCTGTTTTCTTTATTTTCATTATCCTGCAGAAAATAATGTAAAAAAGTACTGTGAATAGATTTGTATTTAGGATTACCGTCATACTAATGATTGACCATTTATACTAATTAGGTCTTGGAGTGATTACAACTATTTTTTATGAAAGGAATTATTTTTTCAAGATCAGATGACTCATTAACAGGTATTTGTGGCCAACCCTTCATTGTCCTTGTTGCTGCTTGGAAGGGTTTAATCTGAAATTCTTTTGATAATTTTATTTTATCCTGTTCACTAGCTTTGGTGAGAACAACACCGTCTGTGACGAGAAATGCAAATAATTTTTCCTTAAATTTATAACAAGGACAGCCATACATTTTTTTCGTAGTAACATGAGGCCAGCTCAGAATTTCTTTTTCTATTCTCAATCGTATACTTTGCATTTTTTCTGCATTGTAATATTGCATTTTAACACGCTATAAAAAGTACGTATAAAAATAATATGTTGGAACGTTATAAAAAGTGCAGGAGAAAGGATTGGTAGTCTGAGAAGTACGTAATCGATAGTAAAATAAGAAAAATAATATCAGACTCTTCCGAAACTATTATATAAAAACGTTCTCTATCCTGTCCGCTACTAATAAAATATCTTTCATCGTCATCTTTTCCAATGTTATAAGAGGCGATACTGTATGATAACCATATATAAAACAACCCCTGATGGACTTCAACAAGCACATTCCTTTGAAAAAGACTGTTGGATAAATATTGTTGACCCATCAAAAGAAGAACTGGATAGAATCATCCAAGAGTTACATGTTCCTCTCGATTTTTTAACTGATCCATTAGATATTGACGAACGAGCACGAATTGAAGTAGAGGATAATGTTATTTTATCGGTGTTACGAATACCCCGATTTGAGGGAGTGGATGCAGATATCCCATTTACGACAATACCACTTGGTATTATTTTTTGTAAAGAGATGTCGATTACAATATGTAGTCAGGAAACAGTGATTGTCTCAGATATGATTAATGGAAATGAAAAAAACTTTTCAACAATAAACGGGAATCGATTTCTTTTTAGAATATTTTTGAAAACAGCGTTATTATATCTTAAATATTTAAAGGAGATAAATAAAAAAACCTCTGTGATTGAAAAGGAACTCCAGGTAGCAATGAAAAATGAAGAACTTATTAAATTGTTCGACATGGAGAAAAGCCTGGTGTATTTCACGACTGCGTTAAAATCAGATGAGCTCATGATAGAACGACTCCAAAAGACGGAATATATTAAGATGAATCCTGAGGATAACGAGTTATTGGAAGATGTAACCATCGAATATAAACAAGCGATTGAAATGACCAATGTCTACAGTAATATCCTTACGGGGATGATGGATGCATTTGCATCGGTGATCTCTAATAACCTAAATGTCGTCCTTAAATTTCTGACGTCTGTTACTATAATTCTTATGATTCCTACATTAGTGGCCAGTATTTATGGCATGAACGTGGAGCTGCCCTTTCAGCATTCATCTTTTGCATTTCTGATAACCATGGTTATTTCGTTTGGGTTCTCCATCATTGGTATATTAATTTTTAGAAAGAGAAACTGGTTTTAGTTATCTGTTTTTCTTAGGTTAACCTTTTTACTTTTTTCAAAGTATATCTTTAATTTTTATTAAAGTCCAGGGGAAGGGATTTGAACTTTCCTTAGAACTCTCTTTCTTTCCATTACATTAATATTCACCTCGTTTATCTTTTTATCGGCAAGGGGCGTAATCCACAAACATTCCTGGATACTCCCAAATATGGGGTATAATTTGGCAAGTGGTTGAAGGACCCCCAATCACATAGAGGAGGCTCAATGGGCCTAGTTCAAATCAGGGGGTGCCCTTGCCCTCAATATTTTTTGTCCAATAGAGGACTCTGAAGTTTATGATGCTCGGTAGGGTTCTTCATGGGTGAGCATGTACCAGATGATGGTCAGCATTTTTCGTGCGGTGGCTCTTCGTGCGGTTTTGAATCCTTTCCGTTGTTGGATTTTGTAGTAATAGTCTTGGAATCTGGAGTCAAGCATAGTTGCTCTGCCTGAGCATTCGTAGATAATCCATTTCAGCCATTTGTTTACTGCAGTGTTAGGTTACGGTTCTTTCGGTTGATCCGGTTTGGTAGATGCCGCGGCAGAGGCCGGAATAGCTGACGAGTTCTTTCGGGGAGGAGAAGCGTCGTATATCGCCGATTTCTGCGAGGATCATGAGTGATGAGAATTCTGCGATGCCTGGCATGCTCATGAGCATGGTTGTTTGTTTCATGTTTTGTGCGATTTTTTTGATTCGTCGCATCACTTCGTTTTCCTCTTGTTTCAAGCTATGGTACACCTGAACAAGATTTTTGATGTCAGGGTCTTCTTCTGCGAGTGTTGATAATGTTTCTTCTTTGGAGAGTTTACCATACGTTGCGCCTTTTCGCAGGAGGTATCCTCGTACCTTCCCTTGGACTTGTGTTTTCAGG
>Ga0315536_1001155_pt1 | contig 13417 bp, 14 predicted proteins | sample SalMarSW160230MG_FD_203093 | JGI IMG/M metagenome (GOLD analysis project Ga0315536, IMG submission 203093) | Salt marsh sediment microbial communities from the Plum Island Ecosystem LTER, Massachusetts, United States - Salt Marsh Sediment SW1602-30 ... | reverse complement strand
CGAGTTCTGTCCTCCCGATGGGAGGGGTGATCATGTATCTAGGATAGACGTTGCCGCCTATCTCAAGCGACCAACCCGAGGGTACGGAGCGGGCCACTCCCTTCCCCTCCTATTTGGTCTTGCTCCGGATGGGGTTTGCCGAGCCCCCGGTGTCGCCACCGGGGCGGTGAGCTCTTACCTCACCCTTTCACCCTTATCCTCTTCAATACGCTACGCGTATTAAAGAAAACGGTCTGCTTTCTGTGGCACTTTCCTTACCCCTCATGAGGGGCAGTCGCCGTTAGCGACCATCCTGCCCTGTGGAGCTCGGACTTTCCTCCGATCCTATCCTGTAGGACCGGCGACCACCCGATCTACCTTGTCCCGCACCGCTTCCCTGGCCAAACGGTCCGCTTCTCGATTTTCCTCTCTCGGTATCTGCCTGATCACCCAGCGAGCGAAGCGTCCCAACAGTCTTCTCACCTCCTCTTCTAAGGCCTTGAGTCTCCTGTCTCGCACCCGATACACCCCCGTGATTTGGTTGACCACCAATTCGGCGTCGAGATAGATCTCTACATCCTTGGACCCCAACCGTTGAGCTTCTTGCAGACCCAAGATCAAGGCCTGATACTCTGCGATATTGTTGGTTACGGGGCCCAAATATCGCTTGATGCGTGATATGGTCTCCCCCTGCTCATTCTTAACAATCACCCCCGCACCCCCTTCTCCGGGATTCCCCTTACAGGAACCATCCGTATAGAGTATGAGCTTGTACGATCCTTCTCCCGGGGGGTCTTGTAGCGGCGAAGCGGACATGAGGTGTTAATCGCCGTCCTTGTTCTCCCAATAGAGGATTCGGTGACAATTGGGGCATACAATAATCTCTCGGTTCTTCTGGACCTCGTTATACAGCTGAGGGGGGATATTGACGTAACACCCCTGACACCCCTCATTCTTTACCTTGACGACGGCGATCCCATTCCTCCTTTCCTTCAAGGTAGTATACCGCTTCATAAGCTCGGGGTCCAGTTCCCCTACGATCTCCTCTCTGGTCTGCTGCCAGTGGGCTATATCCCGCTCCGCCTTGGCCATGTGCTCCTGTATGGTGGCCGTTTCACCCTCGATCTCGACTCGTTCCTTCTGCGCCCTTTCCAGGAAGCCGGCATAGTCGGCCTTGAGTCGATCGATCTCCTCCAACATCCCGATGACCTCTTCCTCCCGCTGACTGTTGCGCTCCTTGCCCCCCTCGATCTCTTGCAGAAGGGCCTGGTATTCCTTATTGGTCTTGATCTCCAGAAGTTTGAGTTGGGAACGCTTGATCCGCTCGTTCTCCAACTCCAACTCCCCCTCCATCGTCACCCGTTCCTTTTCAAGTTCTTCTATCCTTCGCTTTTCTGCCTCCTGCTGTTCCTCCTGGGTCCGAAGGAGCCCTTGCAGCCGCTCCACCTCCAGCGGGTACGTCGCCCTATTCTTTTGAGCCTCCTCTATTTGGAGTTCGAGCGTCTGAAGCTTCCAGAGCAGTTGGAGCTGTTCCTTCACCCCCTACCTCCCTGAGGAGGACAAAAAAAGTGCACCATGAAAGGTGCACTCCTATACCCTCGATCCCTTCTTTCCGGTACCAGCCATTTATATACCATAAGAATCCACACCGTATACCCTAGTGGGCCCACCTGGAATCGAACCAGGGACCTTCCGGTTATGAGCCGGTGGCTCTGCCAAACTGAGCTATGGGCCCCTAATTATTGTGTTAATTTTTTATTATCCAGTAAATAATCCACGGTGTCAAGAAGAAAAGGAAGGCCACCGATGCCTCACCCCTCGCTCTGATAAGCATTTGCTCTTTATAATAACACATGAAATGATTTATACTAGTGATCACAATGATCTTCTGAAAGCCGTCAAATAATTTGACACGCATTTTCGAATTGCTTATGGTGTCTTTTTAGTGTGGTAACTGCGGGTGTCCTGACTGCCACCACTCGCTAACAAGGGAATAGATCCATGACCGTCCGAAGAATTCTCATAGGTGCTCCCATTGTGCTTATCATCTTCCTGCTCCAATCCTATTTCTGGGTGCCCACCTATGAACAGCAGAGCAAGGGAAATCCCCAACGCCTCAATGAGTATATTACCGCGTCCAGTGGAGACGCAGCAATACTGAACTCCATCCTCTCCGCAGATTCCGCCAGCAGTGACATCGAATCCATGGTATTTGAAGGTCTCATCGACCGTGATGAGGAGCTCCGCTTCAGGGGCCGATTGGCCACATCGTGGGAGATCTATGAGGAGGCCTTCTTTTATGTCAATGAGAAGGCTGCCATCCCCCAGGTGGAAACGGCAGGGGCTCAAGAGGTAGTCGAACTCCTCAAGAGGGCAAAGACAGGAGCCGTGCCGGTGAGCGCCACGGTCAAGGCCTCGTTGGATAACATCCGAGAGATCGCCGTTATCCCATCCCGAAAATTCACGGTTACGAAGCGTGAGAAAAAAGCAGCGAAAGATAAGGAGGTGGTAGCGCTCAAGATCAGCGTGACGGCCCCGGCCAGGATCAAGTTCGTCTTAAACGAGGTAGACCAGGATCTCTTCCAAAACCTCTCCGGTATTCTCGGCAGGGGCTATTTTAGCTCTTTCGATGGCAGTAGTTATCTTCGTTTTGATCACGATATCGGGGAGATGAAGAGAGCTGAGTATGCACAAGAGATCCTCCCAGCTATCGAACACAACCCCATTGTGGTCTTTAGGCTGCGTCCCAACGTGAAATTTCATGACGGTCATCTATTCGACGCCCGTGATGTGAAGTTCACCTATGAGGCGATCATGGATCCGAAGAATCTCTCCCCTCGAATCGCCGACTATGAACCCGTCAAGTCGGTGGAGGTGGTTGATCCTCTCACCGTGCGTATCTGTTACAAACGGCTCTATTCCCCGGCCCTCGGAACATGGGGCATAGGGATACTTCCGGAACACCTCCTCGATGATCAGACCCTGAGAGAGGAGGCGATTGCACGAGGAAAAAATCCGGAAAAATTCACTATGCGGCAGAGCAGCTTCAATCGCCACCCTATTGGCTGTGGCCCTTTTGTCTTTCAGGAGTGGAAATCAGATCAATACATTATATTGGATCGCTTTGCTGACTATTGGGAAGGGACCCCGAATTATCAACAATATGTCTATCGGATTATTCCTGACCCCCTAACCCAGGAAATGGAGTTCTACGCAGGCACGGTAGACAGTTATAACGTTCAGCCCCATCAAGTTGAACGTCTGAAGCATGATCCGACATATCAAAATTTTTCCGGCCTCTCTTTTGGTTATGCTTACATTGGCTATAATATGCGCCGAGCACCCTTCAACGACCGCAAGGTCCGAAAGGCCCTGGGTATGGCCATCGATGTGGATAAAATCATTAAATATGTCCTCTACGGTCAAGGGGAACACATTACCGGCCCCTTTGTAAAACAGACCGATTATTACGATCACCGCATCAAGCCAATCCCCTATGATCCCGCAGGGGCCTTGAAACTTCTTGCGGAGGCGGGGTGGAGGCGTAACAAGGAAGGCTGGCTTGAAAAAGATGGGAAACGATTTCAGTTCACCCTCATCACCAACAGCGGTAACGACCAGCGCAGGGACATCTTAGCCATTGCCCAGGACGCTTGGAAGCAGATCGGGATTGACTGCCGCACTGATGTCTTAGAATGGGCTGTGTTCATTCAAGAACGAGTGGACAAAGCAGATTTTGATGCCGTTATTCTAGGCTGGCAGATGGGTATTGACCCTGACCTATATCAGATATGGCATTCGAGCCAGACCAATCCCTATCAGCTCAATTTTGTGGGCTTTACAGATCCCCAAGCAGATTATTTGATCATCAAGATCAGGCAGGAATACGATCATGAGCAACAAGTGGCCTACTGCCACCGGCTCCACGAGATCATTGCCAGGGAGCAGCCCTATACCTTTCTCTATGTACGCACGTGGACGGCCGTCCTGGACAAGCGGATTGTGATAAAGGAGACCGATGCCGAGGGGAATGTGGTCTACAAAAAGATCACGCCCACAAAAACGGGGAACTATATCTTCCACTTCAACAAGTGGATAAAGCTTCCTGTAGCGCCTGTGTTCAGTGCAGAGGGCTAACAATGCTGTCATTCATCGGCCGGAGCGTCATCCAAAAGATCATCACCCTGTTTTTCGTCATGGTGATCTCGTTTTTGATCATTCACCTGGCTCCGGGCGAGCCGAGCCAGGTGGATCCCTTGAATCCCAAGTTCACGCCGGAGATGGTAGAACGGTTTCGCGAGGCCTTTCATCTGGACAAACCGCTCCACGTCCAATTCGTGTACTTCTATCGTGATCTATTCACCGGCAAGACCGTATCCTGGAAGGACAATGAGCCGGTACTGAAAAAGATAGGGGAGCGATTCCTCAACAGTCTCCCCCTCTTTATTGTGGGTACCATACTGACGTGGACCCTTGCCTTCCCCATCGGGATCCGTTCAGCCATTGCCCGAGGTGGCGTGTATGACCGCTCAGCCACCTTTGTCTCGTACCTCTTATATTCTATTCCAGGTTTCTTTTTTGCGTATATCCTTATCCTCCTGGTCGTCAACACGTTCCATGTGCCGGTAATCGGCATGAAGACCTTTGGATTTGGGGATGTTTCTGTGCTTCGCACCATCATGGACCGGGTGTGGCATCTGCTGCTTCCGTCCGTGTTGGGGGCTACCGTGGGTATTGCGGTGCTCTCCAGATATGTTCGCAGTCAGATGCTGGAGGTGGAAAGCCAGGACTACGTACGAACCGCGAGGGCCAAGGGCCTCCCTTCTGAACAAGTTCACTACAAGCACGCCCTGCGCAATGCGTTGCTGCCTTTTGTCACGATGTTCGGCCTCATTTTGCCGGGCCTCATAGGAGGCTCCGTAATCATAGAATCCATCTTTTCCTGGCCCGGCATGGGAAGGATGGCATACGAGGCCATTTTGGCCCGCGACTATCCCATTATCCTGTCGGTCAATTTTATCTCTGCGGTGCTGGTGCTGATTGGCACCTTTATCTCTGATCTCCTCTATATGGTGGTGGACCCGAGGATACACCTGTGATGAAGACAGATTCGAAAAATCTTTTTCAAAACAAAGATATAGAAGGCCCCTCTGCCCCACAGGAATCTCGTTGGCAGGAGTTCTGGCGGCTCCTCAGACGAAACAGGCTTGCCGTGGCGGGTCTTATCATCTTCGTGTGCTTTCTCTTCATCGCCTTGGGGGGGCTTGTGCTTACCTCCGGTACCAGGCCGGTCTTTGATCCCGCCATGGTGAGGCTTCAGGAAAAACTGCGTCCTCCGCTCTCTGCGCCACGGGTGGAAGATTTGCGCCCTGAAGAAATCCCCACGCTGGGGATCTACCTCTTGGGCACCGATGATCTGGGCAGAGATGTCTTTTCGCGGATGCTCCAGGGTGCCTGGGTCTCTTCGACTGTTGGATTTGTGGCGGTAGGGATTGCGGTCCTCATCGGCATCGTGATGGGGGGGATAGCTGGTTATTTTGGGCAGAACCACGTGAGGTTTAATCAAATTTTTGTCACCATAGCTCTGCTTGCGGGCGCGGGGTTACTGATGGCAGGAATCATAGTTCTAGGGATAGCTTTTCTCGTTGTAGGGATTACAGGCGCAGCTCTTTCCCGCCAATGGAAGAGAGGATTATTGAAAGGGCGCCTGAAACCATGGGATAAAGTGTTTTTTGCGAGGACCATCTCGATAGACACATTAATCATGCGGCTTGTCGATATCATGCTCTGTTTTCCGGTCTTCTTCCTCATACTGACCGTTGTGGCACTGCTCCCCGCCAGTATGTACAACATCATGATTGTCATCGGGCTAACGAGCTGGATGGGCACGACGCGCTTTGTGCGGGCCGAATTGCTCTCGTTACGGGAGCAGGACTTTGTGACGGCTGCCAAGGCCCTCGGCGTGAAGGACTGGCGGATCATATTTCGCCACATGATCCCCAATGCCATGGCGCCGGTGCTCGTTTCAGCCACTATCGGTATTGCCAGCGCCATTCTCATAGAAGCGGGCCTCAGCTTTCTTGGATTCGGCGTCCCCCCCCCCCATGCCACGTGGGGGAACATCCTGTCTGATGGGAAGCGGTTTATATTCGATGCCCCCTGGCTGACCTTTATCCCCGGTTTTGCCATCCTGATCGTAGTCCTCGCCTTCAATCTCTTCGGTGAGGGTCTGCGGGATATACTAAACCCCAAGCTCAGGGAGCGATACTGATGCTCTCGGTACAGGACTTAAAAGTATATTTTGTCAGCGACTCTACGGTCGCCCGCGCCCTGGACGGAGTGAGCTACGAAGTCCGCACGGGCGAGACCGTGTGTTTGGTCGGTGAGTCGGGGTGCGGCAAGACGGTATCCGCCCTGACCATCCTGGGCATTCTCCCCCAGCCGCCCGCACAGGTCAGGGGGGGCAAGGTCCTGTTCGAGGGGCAAAATCTCCTGGATCTCGACGAAGAGGAACTGCAAAAGATCCGTGGGAACCGTATCGCCATGGTCTTCCAGGAGCCCATGACCTCTCTCAATCCGGTCTTTACCATTGGGGATCAGATCAGTGAAGCCATAATGATCCATGAAAAGGGCGGTGAAAAAGAGATACGCAAACGGTGTATCAAGCTCCTCCAGGACGTAGGCATACCGTCGCCGGAAGAACGCCTGAAGGATTATCCCCATCAGCTCAGCGGTGGGCAGCGGCAGCGGGCGATGATCGCCATGGCACTCGCATGTAATCCCGATTTGGTGATCGCCGATGAACCCACCACGGCCCTGGACGTCACCATCCAAGCGCAGATACTCAACCTGTTTCGCGATCTCCAACAAAAAAGGCGGATGTCCCTTTTGTACATCACCCACGACCTCGGCGTAGTTGCCACGATTGCCGACCGCATCTACGTGATGTATGCGGGGGTCATCGTGGAACAAGGTGATACCGCGCATATCTTCCATGACCCTCGTCACCCCTATACCCAGGGGCTCCTCGCGTCACTGCCGACGCGCACCAAGCGGGGGGGCGCGCTGCACACGATTCCGGGTACCGTGCCGGACCCCGCCTATAAACCGGCCGGCTGTCCATTTCATCCCCGCTGTCAGTTTGCCATCGACAATTGCAGGAGCCAATTCCCAGGGATGTGCGATTACGGCGAGGGGCACCTCAGCCGCTGTCCGGTACTCTATGAACGAGCGAGGCCTCCCCATGGCGCGGCGTAAATCCTCTCATACCCCCGTACTGACGGTCAAAGGGCTCAGGAAATACTTCCCGGTCCAGAGGGGTTTCCTACAGAGGGTCATTGGGTGGATCAAGGCTGTTGACGGCGTCGATTTCACGATCGAGCGAGGCAAAACCTTGGGGTTGGTGGGAGAGAGCGGATGCGGCAAGTCGACGATCGGCCGGCTCATCCTGAAGCTCCTGCAAGCGGATGAGGGGAGGATCATGTATCAGGGACGTGATATCAGTGGCCTTTCCGAGGAGGAAATGAGGCCCTTGCGCAAAGAGATGCAGATCATTTTTCAGGACCCATACGGTTCTCTCAACCCCCGCCTGACCGTCGGACAATCCGTTGAAGAAGGGCTGCGTGCGACGGGTATAAAAGGACATGGTGAACGAAAGACGCGGGTGGCCCGTCTCTTGGAAACGGTAGGGATACGGCCGGACGCGGCTGATTTCTATCCCCATCAGTTCAGCGGCGGGCAGAGACAGCGGATAGGGATTGCCCGCGCCCTGGGCGTTGATCCGTCTCTTATCATATGCGATGAGCCCGTATCGGCCTTGGATGTATCCATACAGTCCCAGATCATCAATCTCCTTAAAGACCTTCAACACACCTTGGGATTAAGCTACCTCTTTATCTCTCATGACCTGAACGTGGTCGGCTACCTCAGTGATACAGTCGCGGTGATGTACCTCGGTCATATTATGGAGTACGCACCGGCAGAGGTCCTCTATGACAACCCCCTCCACCCCTATACCCTGGCATTGCTCTCGGCCATACCTGACCCCGAGTCGGGTGAGGGGCATCATGTGCCGGCGCTCACCGGTGATGTCCCCACCCCCTTCAACCCCCCGCCGGGTTGCAAGTTTCAGGGGAGATGCCCCCTGGTTGAAGACCGGTGCCGAAGGGGAGAGATTGCCCTGTACACGGTGAACGAAGGGCACACCGTGCGATGTTGGAAGGTCGTGGGGAAGAGATAAAGACACCGCTGCGCGGGGCGCCCTGGACCCTATGATCGAACCCTAAGCAGTTATGGATGAGAGAAATCCCGCGAAACGCGGGACAGATGGATGTTTTTCAGCAGCCTGCTAGGCGTTCTTGAGATAGCGAACAAAGTAGTCGACCCCGGACCAGAGAGTCATCACCAGGGCGATCCAGATCAGGATGGTCCCGAGCCAATGGGTGTCGATGGAGAAATAGCGATAGTGGAGGATGAGGAGATTGGTGGCGATGAGTTGAGCGAGGGTCTTCTTCTTGCCGAGCCAGCTGGCCGCGATAACCACCCCTGTGGATCCGGCCACCCCCCTGAGGGTGGTCACCGCCATCTCCCTGCCGATGATCACGGCCACGATCCACGCCTCCACCCGCCCCAGCGGGATCAGCATGATGAGGGCGGTGCAGACCAGGAGCTTATCGGCCAGGGGATCGAGGAGCTTGCCCACATTGCTGACCGTGTTCCTCCGGCGCGCCAGATAGCCGTCAAACCCGTCGCTGAGGGCGGCCAGAAAAAAAATGAAGGCGGCGATAAAGCTCGGCCACCTGCCGGGAAAGAACTGGAGCAAGAGGACAATAAGGGGTATGGACCCTATGCGAAAGAGGGTAAGGCTATTGGATACGTTCCAGAAGCTCACCTGGCGAGCCCTCATCGCGTAGCCACTTTGCTCGTTGGCGATTTTCTTTTATATTCCTGGTAATACCGCAAGACCTCGGCGACATAGTTCTTTGTTTCCCGGTAGTTGGGGATCCCGTTGACTTGAGCGACGGTGGTCTCCCCGGCGTTATAGGCGGCCAGGGAAAGCTTCAGGTCGGAATTGAAGCGATTCAGGAGGTGTTTCAGGTACCGCACCCCGCCTTTGATGTTTTCATGGGGATCGAAGGGGTTGGCGACGTTGAGCCTCTGCGAGGTCTCCGGCATGAGCTGCATGAGGCCCTCCGCCCCCTTGGATGAGATGGCGTAGGGATCAAAGCACGATTCGGCCCTGATGACCGCCTTTACCAGGGCAAAATCGACCCCATGCAGGCGGCAGGATTCAGCGATGAGGTGATCGTATTTATCGGTGTCGGGTTTAACCTTTCCCACTACCTGTGCGGGGGCGTTTGATTTCTCTTTCATATAGACGCGGTAACGACTATGGCTGGGGGCATTGGAGAAGTGCATCACCCCCTCTTTGTCGATATAGACGAAAATATCGGCCAGCGCAGGGGTATTGGCCATCACTACGAACAGTAAAATCCCCATCACGGCGGCAACGCGCACTCTCTGCCCTCCGATGCACCTGATTTTGCTCAAAACTTACAGTTTCTTTTTACACTTTTCGGGGAATGAAGTCAAGGAAAAAAGTCGTACCAGATGAGAAGAAAGCCCGTGACGGATTATTCTAGGATATTCCTCCCTCAAGCATACCTCTACATGAACCGTTCGAACCGTTCTTTTTTCGCCTTGCATATGGGGCATTGCTCCGGCGGCTCTTCCCTGGCGCACAGATAGCCGCACACCCGGCATCGCCACACCGGATACGGCAGGGAAGTCGCTCCCCCCTCAAAATGCCCCTGTGAACCCTTCGCCTTCATCTTTTTCCTCTCGGATGCGGGGGGACGCCGTTCCGGTATCGCTTGAGCCTCCCGCTCTCCCCTGGAAATCGGCCCTGATACATACAGGGCACAGTAACACGATCCATGCTCGGTCAGGTCCGGGTCTCGGTAGTCGCAGGGGCAGATGATGTCAAGGTCATCATCCTTGGTCCCCGAAGCCAGTCTACAGGGGCACGCCCAATAGCCGTATCTCGCCTCGTTCGCCAACAAGCCTCGGATCAGATCCTTGGTGAATGCGACGTCCGGATTCAGATGATATCCGCCTGATTCCGCCTCGCCCGTGAGACGCTGATACGCAGACTCCACCGCCTCTTTGGATATCTCGCTAATCGGCATGTTTTATCAACCCTTTAATCTTTTCTACATCGAAACCGACGATACAACTCTTGTTATCGACCACCAGGGTGGGGAATGAGCACTCCGGGTTCCATTTGCGTATTTCTGTGACGGCCTCTTCCTTGTCGGCATCGCCGAGCAGATCCACATCCACATAGTCGTAGTCGGCCTTCAATTTATTGAGCAGGCCCTTAGTCTTTTTGCACCACCCGCAGGTGCTGAGGGCATAGAGAATGATATTCCGCTTCTTCGCGCCATCTACGTGCTTCATGTGTTCCTTGACCGACATCGCTCCGATCTCCCTTTATAACAAACTAAACCCGCCACTGATCAATCGATGCTAATTAACCCCTCGTAATTGTCTCGTATGATGTAGGACTCGTACAGTAATAACTATACCACAAGAACCATTCATGGGCAATAAAAAGGCCGCATAGAGGGACGGGAAAGTAAGAGAGGGTTTACTGGACATGAAGTTGAGATTTCTAAAATCTCGAAACGTGTCACACAATACTCTGCATCTCTATGCTGGAAAGGGGTTTGTTGACCCGCTCCAGCATAGTATTCGGATCTAGCTTTTTTATTATTGTATCTGGCAAACGGCTATGTGGAGAACAATTATAAATCGTGAGGTACTTTTCAACCGCATATTGTTTAACAAGTTCAAAGCCAGGCTCGATACCCGATTCATACGACTCACACAAGACGCTCGGTTCCGGGACATCTTCTGGATAAAATCTCCCGGTCGCACTTAAATCCATGCCAAAAATACGTAATTCTTTAAATCCGATACCATACGCAAATTGTACGGCATTATACACGACAGTTCCCGATGGGAATATGCCTAAGGACAAATCTTTTGAGAAGGCTACATTATAGCTGCTGTGATTGATCAAGGACCCCTCAAATTTTTTTTGCTCTCTATCCCGCGCCTTTTTCAATCTGAGCTTCTTAAATGGATGTTTAAGATCTTCACAATAAATAATATGTAACGCCGATAAAAGGGAGGGAGCCATTTCGCACAAAGCGTTAATTGTCGTTGCATCTAATACTACGTTCTTGGAATTCAACGCAGCCGATGCAAATAAATCAAATTGGTGGCGAATAAATCCACTGTCGCATACTATATAATAATCCGGGTTGGCGCCAACCTCCCTGGCAACAATAAAAGATCCATTGACGCAGATGGTCCTGTCGTTAAAAAGTAATCGTTTATTTTTTATTTCATTGATAGAGGGACCGGAGGCGATAATATTACAAACCCTTTCGTTTATTGTAATAGCGGATACGGCTGCAGCCTGAGCAAGACGTTTGCGCTTCCAGAAAATTGAATACACCTCTGGCGCTTCATGAATGATATCCAACGAAGGATGGAATTTTCGATTGTGCCAATAGGCCCGTGGTTTACAGAGTCGAATATAGATATCCCGAAAATATTTTTTTGCTGCCGTCACTGACAGTAAGGAGCTGATCTCTGCCGCGCCTTGCATTGTGCCCTTAATATATGTACGCCGTTACGCAACTTTTGTTATTGATTATATTGATTGCAGACATAGGTCAGTATCTTCCTCAACTGTGCTTCGGTTTTATCCTGCTCTGATGGAAAGTCAGAGCCAGGCTTCTCTGGAGGAGGGTTCCAATAAGAGCGGCCTAAGCTGGAACCATCAAAGCCATACCATGCTGTCCCAAGCGTCGAATATTTCCCCTGTGCACAATCGATAATATACGACGTTATTCGCTCTTTGACTGGAATGCCTTTCTTCTTGCTGCCCGCATAATCGCCGGTACAGGTCTGAGCCATGCAATACTCTCTGAGCGTGGTCAGCCATTGGCAGCCCTCGGAGTCCTTATCCAGGGCAACATCTTTCACGAGCAACGGTATTATCCCACCCTTCTGATGCTTTCCAACCTTGAGATAAACCTTGACGTCCGTTTGCTTGGGCATCCCGAACAGCTCATAGTAATGATAGAATTCCCAATCACCTGCATGACTCAAGGCGGCCACCGCACCCAAGCACACAATCACAAGGGAAACCAACCATCTCTTATTTTCATAGGGTCTCATGATCAGTGTTCCTTCTCGACTATTCTACCGCAGTTACCTGTTTCAGGCAATAAAAAGCCCCCTTTGAGGGGCGGGGAAGGAAAGGGGGATTTAAGAGGGGTGAGGGAGGCTGGCTTCTTTAAAAAATGCGGAGCGCCTGTCACGGGATGGCCTCCAATCCATTCCGTCACCCTGTCAGGAATAACGATTCCACCCCCGCAAGGTGGTTTCCGGGGACACCCTATGCCCTTTGTCTGACCCGCCGAATAATTTCCGTGGCGGTAGCCTTCGCTACAACAGTGCCGTCCTGACTCGTTATCACAACCTCCGCATGAGCAGCTCGCTTTTCACGCTGAACGATTTTTCCCTCGAAACACAAGACGCCCTCTTTGATGGATCGGTGAAAGCTTACATGAAGATTGGTGGTAATGAACACCTCGCCTTCATCGAGTATGGTCATGGTCGTGAATCCGAGTACCTCATCCGCCAATGCAGCGACGAACCCGCCGAACAACGAGTTCAGGTCTTGAAACAGAGCAGGATTAACCTCCCACTCGCACCAGACCCGCCCCGGCTCCCACCGTTTCATGCGCGTAGTGCCAAGGGTACGAACGTACGGCGGAGGCTGTGCGGTTCCATTAACGATGCTATTTAGAAGGTCGCTCCAGTAACCCATGACCGCTCCCTTGCTGCATCTTGTGAACAAAAACCCCGTTCCTGGTCCCTAACCTACCACACCCCCCCTCTCAGGGCAATAAAAAGACCCCTTGAGGGGCTGGGAAAGAAAAAGGGGATTTTTTAATAGGGGTATGACTGGCGCTTTAAAAATTAAGGATTCGCCCCCCTTGTTTCATGTTCGGTCAGGCGCGAGCCGGTGATGCACCAAGAGATAAAACACTGCGATCCCCCTGAAGGGCGCGAAGGGCGTCAGTGCCCCCTCCACCTGCTCCGCCGTCATGCGGCTGCCGTCCCCAAGGTATTTTCCGACAATCGTACGGACCGCCAGGTCGTCGACAGGCACGGCGTCCGGGCGCCCCAGGCCGCGGATAAGGATGTAGTCCGCCGACCAGCGGCCGAACCCCCGAATCCCGCTAATAGTCGAGTGCACTGCGTCATCAGACATGCCTTTCAGACCGTCCAGATCGAGCGAGCCGTCCACGACCTTTCCGGCAAGGCCGTTGATATATTCCGCTTTCCTCCCCGAGAG
>Ga0315536_1001154_pt1 | contig 13420 bp, 7 predicted proteins | sample SalMarSW160230MG_FD_203093 | JGI IMG/M metagenome (GOLD analysis project Ga0315536, IMG submission 203093) | Salt marsh sediment microbial communities from the Plum Island Ecosystem LTER, Massachusetts, United States - Salt Marsh Sediment SW1602-30 ... | reverse complement strand
AACCAGCAAAAGCAGTGAAATTTGGACATACAGCATCAACGGGACCACCGAATTTGTCTTTGTGGATCGTACAGGAGATGGTAACTATGTCCTGGTACATTCCACTCACCCGGATGAGATAGAAAATCCCGAATGGGAAGATGAGGTGAACCGGGCCATTCCAAAGAGCAATAAACCATATCAGGATCAATATTAATTGAAATTTTGATTTATGAATAACTAACTATTTTTGGTTTAAAGAGGGAAATGAAATTAATTGTAGGTAAATCAAATTAATTAAAGGAGGTAATAACATGCAAAAAACAGACACAAGATGTATTTTGTTTGTTGTGGTACTTCTTCTTTTTGCTGTTTTTGCAACAGGGGCATGGTCTGCAAACACTGGGAAAATTGCAGGCCGCGTGGTAGATAAAACTAACGGTGACCCCCTGCCTGGTGTAAATGTGTTGGTCCGGGATACGCGAATGGGTGCGGCAACCGACGCAGATGGCTTCTATTTTATTATCAACATTCCACCGGGAACTTACACACTTGAGGCTGTGATGGTTGGTTATGCAAATCTTGTTCAACAGAATGTTAAGGTCAATCTAAATCAGACCACCACACTCAATTTTAATATGGTTGAACAGGCTTTGCAAGGTGAGACAATTGTTGTTGAAGCAGAGCGCCCGGTTATTCAGATGGATGTTTCATCCAGCCAGAATATTGTGACCAGTGAGGCAATTATGAACCGTCCGGTGGATAACCTGGAAGAGGTATTGTCTACTGAAGCGGGCATCCGGCTCCAGGCTTCTCCTGATGGCACGGGTTTGTTGGTTCGTGGTGGCGGTTTAAACGAAACGGATATTGTCGTCGATGGCCTCTCCACCCGGAGTGAGAGGACACAACAGCCGATGACCACCCTGAACCTATCGGCAGTTCAGGAAATCGAAATCCTAACCGGCGGTTTCAATGCTGAGTATGGTGATATTCGTTCGGGTATGGTGAACGTGGTCACCAAAGAAGGAAGTCTGGACCGGTATTCTTTAAACCTGGATGCACGAACAAGCCCTCCTGGTTTTAAGCATTTCGGCCCGAGCCCCTATGGAATAGATGGGCCATTCTGGCAGACCTATGCCGGACCGGATGCCTTTACCGGTGTTACCCAGGAGATGGTCGATGCCGGGAAATATCCATTTATTTTTGTGGGATGGAATGAGGTTGCCCGGCAATTCCTGGCAGATTCGGACCCGTCTAATGATATGACACCCCAGGCTTTACTTGATGTATGGAAATGGCAGCATCGTAACCGGGAATATGCAAACAAACCGGACTATATCTTTGATGGTGCGATCAGTGGTCCTGTTCCGGGAACTCCGGTTTCCTTTATGTTTTCCCAGCGGTACGAAAACCTGCAATTAGTTTATCCTTTCAGTCGCAATAATTCAGTTGCCAGTACAACTTTATTAAAACTGACAACTCATCTCACCCCCAAAATGAAACTTTCTTTTGCCAACAATTTTATGCTGGTTCGGGGGGTGAGCGGTTCAATTTATGATGATACCAATGGGCTTATTACCGGCACCCGGCAGGGCACTGAGTATGCCAGAGATGCCTTTTATTATCGCTATATCTGGTACGATGCCAACTTTAATCCGGCTGATGTTTATCAATACCGCGGTGGCTTGTCACTCAACCATGTGCTGAGCCCAAGCACATATTACGATTTAAATTTGGAATATACTAATTATAAGATTGTCCAGGAACCGATTGGATTACGGGATACGACTGGTATCGTAAATATTGGCGGTAAATGGTATGACGAACAGCCATTCGGATATGTGGGAAGTCAGCTGGGTTCCATAACCGAACAATATGATGTTCTGGGTGATTTTCTCATGTCCGGTGGCGGAAGAGGGCAGGATCATTCCCGGTACTGGGGACTTAGCTTCTCGGGAGACCTGGTTTCCCAGGTAAATAATCATAACCAGTTTAAAGTAGGTATTTCCGTTGATTTTACCAAATTCAAGGAGAGAAGGGAGATTAATCATGGTTATACCACCCAATCCTTCGAGGCGAATCCTTCCAACTGGTGGTTTTATGATGCTACGCCGGTCAAATTGGGAGCCTACATTCAGGATAAACTGGAATATGAAGGTATGATTGCTAATTTTGGCATCAGGGCAGATTACCTGCAGCCGGGAGAGAACCCATTTATTCTAAGCCCAACTTACATATATGCAAACCTTCCCTATGATTTGTCAACTTTCCGGGCAGATGGAAACAGCTTTTCGCCATTAAGACTTAAGGATAAAACATATAAGCTCTATTTGAGTCCGAGACTTGGAATATCACATCCGATAACCACTACCAGTAAAATCTTTTTTAATTATGGTCATTTCTATCAGCCCCCGGTAGTGGATCAACTTTTTGTGGTAAAACCCTCTTCGAATGGAGCTGAAATACCTAATTTAAAAGCAGACTGGCCTCGAACAGTGTCTTATGAAATCGGTATTGAGAAGAGTGTAGCCAATGATTTTCTGATTCATTTTATGGGATATTACAAGGATGTGTCGGATCAACTTACTCCGCTGACCATCGTTCCGCTTGATAATGAAAGTATAGTAACAACCTGGGCCAGTAATGGTTATGGGGATATCCGCGGGCTGGAATTAAAACTGGAACGCCGGGTAGGTCGTTTTTGGTATGGCTGGATTTCTATGGAATACATGATACAAAGTGGCGGAAACACAGGATATGCATTTATTTATGAAGATCCGCAACTGGCCGATCTACAGAGCGAGAGCCCGTTGCAGACCAGAAACTGGCCGGTGCCATCATTAACTGCCAATGTCACCTTCAGAACACCGGAAAATTTCGGCCCGGAACTGTTTGGGAAAAAACTGTTGGGTAGCTGGCAATTGAATGTTTTACAGGAATGGGCTGACGGTGGCAAAGAAAATCTGGATCCCACCGCATCAATCAGTGAGCAACGTTGGGCGGATGTTATCGATTACTGGAATACCGACATCATGCTGGAAAAGCGGTTCCGGTTATTTAATAGTCGTCTGAGTGCCTATATGCAGGTAAAAAATCTGTTTAACTACAAAGGTTTCCCCAATCCACTCTACTGGAACAAGTATGTCGACTCTCTGCATTTTCCATGGGAAACCGGCAACCAGAAAGGCAACGACAAACTGGGTGATTATAAGCAGGATTACATCGACCTGGGGTGGAACACCTGGTCTCAATTTGTGAATCCCAGAGATATTTTCTTTGGTATCAGGATACAGATGTAAGAGTGATTTATTAGAGGCAAAGAAAAAAATTACTATGACAAGGAGAAAAACACTTATGAAGCAATATAGACTTAAAAAATGGCTTCCGTTAGCATCTGGTTTTGTCTTTCTCTTGCTTATCATGATGGGATCAGGGAAACTTATCGCCCAGACCCGGACCCATGATATGGGAGATTTTAAGCTGCGTATGGAAGCCAACGATGCAATCAATACCAACGATGTTGATCCAACCGGGGAATGGCCGCAGGACTATTTCAGGTATGCCAATATCGTTTTCTACTATGACGGTCTGGCGGTCGGTACCTGGGTTGATTCGTTAGGAACTGTTCATTCCAAAGAACAATGGATAGAAGGTCCGGTCTCTTACAATCAAACAGAACCATACGGTATTAAAGAGTACCGTCGCCATTTGCCTCCCGAAGTCTGGGTATTCTCCGAAGGAAAATTGCAGCTCTCTTCTAGGCGTTTTAATGGCACTGTGGATCCAAACATCCCTTCCGATGAGATGATTGAAGTGCACTACAAAATGATGCCGGGTTTCGATGTATTGAAACGATCCTATTCATTTACTAACCCCAATCATAATGATTATGTTATTGTGGATATGAAATACAAATGTACTTTTGATTGGGACCAGGATCCACAGCCAGATACCGACACCAATCAAACCATCATGGGTGTGTATATTATTGTTGGTTACAGCTTTCAAACGGCCGAAGGAACCTGGATCACCTACGACCGCTGGTATGAAGAAGGTAAAGATGACTGGGCAACCTATGAGTCATTCCCTTCTGAGCTGGTACCCGGTGGACGAGAGCTGGCAATTTCCTATGGTTGGGACGGTGATTATCCAGATCTGACTGAGTTTGAAGCTGGCGGACAGGAATTTGATGACACCGGTGATCCGCGATTTGCCATCGGCTCCGGAGGCGCAACATCTATGCCCTCTGGAGAATTTGTTTCTTCTGCGTATGCCGGATTTGCTGCCTTGCATGTTGATACCTCCCCGGCCAATAATGCGGATTGGGCTGCCCAACCAAATTCAATTATTGGGAATATCAGCGTCTATAATGTCTGGGATACGGATTTTCCTGGATTTGCTACAATATGGGACTGGGCATATTCCGGAACCCGACAAACAGTTGAAGAGCAATCCGGATGGCCGGATGATGCTTCTGCCCAGGAAGATGAATTCCCGTTCCAGGCATTTGGTCCTTATGATTTCAATCTGGGTGACTCGGTTGAAATTGTTTATGCGGTTGGCGCGAATGGAATTTCACGGCAATTGGCAGTAGAAAAAGGGTTGGAATGGCGCTCCTGGTACCGTGGGGAAGCTGGCGCCACATTTGATAATGATGCGAAAAATACCCTTCTGGCAACCGGAAAAGATTCGCTCTTTCAAACCATAGATCGTGCTTATTGGGCCTACCAGCGCGGGTATGATATCCCGGATCCACTACCTTCTCCTGACCTAACGGTCACATCGGGACCATTGGAAATTTATCTGGAATGGCAGGATCTTTCCGGAGAGGGGGACCCGGATACTGGTGTACCGGACCTGGATCATTACAATATTTATCGCAAACTTGGTGCTTTTACAGTCGATACCTACAATGAGCTCAATCCAGATGGAACTCACCTGGTATGGGAGAAGATTGCCGAAGTGCCTAAAAATGTAACTACTTATACTGATTCTAATGTGGTTCGAGGTCAGCCATATCATTATGCGGTAACGTCTGTGGACGATGGCACTCAAAATACCGATGGTGTGTTCCCGGGTCAGCAACTGGAAAGCTCGATCTATACCAACCGTTCCCAAATTGCCGCCTATGCATTTGCTCCCGGTGAACCAACCGCCAGTAAGGTACGAATTGTACCAAATCCCTATATATTCAAAGCTGATGATTACAATTTTACTTATTCTGAAGGAAACGATTATATACTCTTTGTAAATCTTCCTCCTTATTGCACAATACGGTTATATACTGTGGCCGGCGATTTGATTAAAACCATTGACCACCAAACCGGCAGCGCCGATGAGAGATGGTTTCTGATAACCGATTCCAATCAATTAATTGCCAGTGGCGTGTATATTCTGCAGGTGGATAATGCTAAAAATATTGAGAAAAAGCCGATTCCTGGCAGCATTGAAAAATTTGTGGTTGTGAGGTAATTCAAATGATCTCAAAAATGCAAAGTTATATGAAAAAAAAACTGTCAGGAGGAATAAAATGAAAAAAATAAAAAACTATATCTTTTTACTGGTGCTCATCGCACTGATATTCGTAATACCTCTCCAGGCCGCCGGTTTAAAAAAGATAGCTCAATCCGGTATGCAATGGTTATCCATTCCGGTTGGCGCCAGGGCTGCGGCACTGGGAGGGGCCTATACTGCGGTGGCCAACGACGCCAGTTCTATCTTCTGGAACCCGGCGGGCGTTGCCTTAACCAAAGGAGGGAATTTCTTCCTCACCCAAACTAAATGGATTGCAGACATTAATGTTAATGCCGGAGCAATTTCATATGACGCCGGTCAGTACGGATTTTTTACGGTCAGTTTTGCGGCGGTTGACTGGGGCGTTTTTCACGGTACTCGTCGAAGTGATTTGTCAGCGGGATTTGAAGAAACCGGCGAATTTTCTCCCACGGACTGGGGGGCCGGTGTCGGATATGCCCGGCGTGTCTCAGACCGCTTTGCCCTGGGTGGACATTTAAAATATCTGCATGAAAATTTAGGTTCCAACCTTGAAGGCACCATGGGAGCCGGAACTGAATACACAGCCAAAATGAGTCTTCTTGCCTTTGATTTTGGAACGATATACTATACCGGTTTCAAGGATTTACGCCTGGCTATGAGCCTTCAGAATTTTTCCCAGGAAAAGAAATATCGTGTTGACCATTTTCCGCTTCCGCTAACCTTTAAATTTGGTATGGCAATGGACATGACCAGTTTATGGGCAACTGAATCCCCACATAGTTTAACGTTATCTGTCGATGCAATTCATCCCAGGGATTATACCGAACGGTTGAATTTCGGTCTGGAGTACGGTTTTAAAAATATGGTCTTTCTCAGGGGTGGTTACAAAACGAATTATGATGAAGAGGATTTTACCCTGGGCGCAGGCGTGAAATATGAAACCGGAGATTTAGCTCTGGGGCTTGATTACAGTTACGTACAATTCAAAAATTTCGATGCGGTGCAAATGTTTGCTGTGAATTTTCAATTTTAATGAGGAAGAATCGCGGTGAACAATTATAAAACGGTTTCGAAATGTTTAGACAAACGATTATTTGGAGGATTTAAATATGAAATATAAAACATGGTGGATAATCCTCAGCTGTACTCTAATTGTGGGGATAATTATTTTTTCCTGCTCGGGACCGGATGAGCCGACCTATGGATCAAAACATCCGGATCCTAATCCATCGGGTTTGGCTACTCCTATCCTGGATTCTTTAAGTCCCGGTGAGGGTTACCTAAAGGATATCATAAAAGTATACGGAAGTGGATTTAACGCCAACCCTAAATACAATTTCATCTCCTTTGGTAAAAATATAGGTAATATTCTTGACGCAACTCCCAATGAATTAACCGTTCAAACACCAAACATTTCAAATGATACGGTAAATGTTAAGGTAAGCATCAAAGGATCAGAGTATTGGAGCAAGGAATTGCCCTTTATATTCAAAAATACGCTGGAGATTATTGATGAGGAAATTGTTTGGCCCAATGGTGTGGCGATCGATGATAGTGAAAATGTTTATATAGGATCTGCCGATGAAGGAATAATTTATAAAATTTCACCTAATGGAAATAAAACCGAATTCGCCTATGAGCCTATTAGTGGGGCGATGGAGTTTGGTCCAGACAATTATTTATACGTTTGTGAACAGGGCGAGGGAAAGATTGTCCGGATTTCTCCTGATGGAGGAACAGTTGAGGATGTTGTAGAGGTAGAATCCCCTATTGATTTTGATTGGGATTCTAATCAGGATATGTATATTGTCTCCAACTGGATTGAGGCTGAAGAAATGGGAGGGATTTTCAGTTATAATTCTTCAGGTACACTTACTCAGTTAGTAACGTTAGGAAGTCCCAAATGCATTAGAATATTTGATCAAAATTTGTTTGTCTCGAACATATGGGATAGTCAAATACTCAAATATGAAATCACAGCCAGCGGATTAGAAAATGAAGAGATCATCTATGAAGGTGATTCGCCTTTAGGTATTGAAATAGATACCGAGGGCACGCTTTATTTTACCGAGGCCTGGGAAACAAGCCTGTACACCCTGGCACCCGATGGGAGCGAAGAAATTCTGTATGAGGGTGAACTAATGACTCCCATGCATTATCTCACATTTTATGGAAAGAAAATGTATATTGTCTATCCGGGCTGGGGTGATGTGGGTTCAACCATGAGTGCTTATATCGGTGTGGAACAAGCACCAAATTATGGCAGACCATAAACACGGTACCTAAAAAGATAAGCCATGTGCTCAGGGATTGAACGCATGGCATATCTTTGGTACAGAAATACGAGAGTATTATATGAAAAAAAGGTTGATAATTCCTGTAATTAGTCTATTTCTGTTAGTCTTTCTAACATCCGCTTTCGCTCAAAGCAAGGGAGGCCGTTGGCAGTTTGAAAATAATGGTTTTGATACCGCAGACTGGGATTCCATGGATGATGTTGGTGTTTTGCAAGGACAAGCAGTTTATAGTAGTGTTCCTCCGTTGCAGGGAGGTGTGGCTTATCTTTTCCTAGATACTGCCAATGTCTACGACTACTTCAAAGTTGAAGATAGTAATGATCTGGACTTTACTGACGAAAATATCGCTCTCTCGGCCTGGATATATCCATTGGTCATAAATGATGTCCATTTCTTGATCGACAAAGGTCGACAGGACTCGAATCCCAAAACCACCAATTATGCCATGCGAATATCCCTGACCCACAATCTGGAATTTTTGATCCGGGATGCCAATAATCAAGCCCAGACTGTGGCTTCCAGTTTTACCATACCGGAAAATCAATGGACATTCCTGGCAATCTATTATGATTATGCGCTTGGTAAAGTATACATGTGGAATGATCCCAGTGGTGACCCGGTGGATACGCTCGATTTCACTCAAAGTTTTTTTGCCAATGATGATCCATTATCTATCGGATCGTGGTATAGGAATGATCCATTGTCTCCTTCCATAAAAGATTTTGAGGGCAGGATGGATGATGTCCGGATAAGCGGACGGCTGGAAGATGTTTTTCCCGGCCCCACGGCAATTTCTGCTCATCTGCAAAAATTAAATTCCCGGGAAACCGCTGGTTTGGAGATCTATCCCAATCCGGCAGTTCGGTCTGGCTCAAGTGTCAATTTTGAAGTTTTTTTGCCACAGAATCAAATAGGACAAATTTCTATTTCGATTTATAATATTTTGGGTCAAAAGGTATATAGCTGGAATAGAGTACCTTCGGCAAACAGGGAATCCATTAAATGGAATATGCAGGATAAGATGGGTCAGATGGTAAATGCTGGAATTTATTTTGTTAAAATTGAAGGATTGAAAAGAAATCCGGTCAAAAAATTAATGATTCTTAAGTAGTACTTAATTTAATGAGTATTAATTCATTTTTATTTAAGATTTCGGTTAACATAAATTAGCCGGATCAATATAGCCGATTTAAGATGTCCAACGTCCAACCCTTGCTTCTAATAAATGTGTCACAGCTTTATTCACTTTCACCGGTGAGCGTCTAAATGAATTCCAGGGTCTGAGGTATTTCTAAATGTTAAAACGTGCGATTATTTTCCTTTTTTTCATTTCCGGATTTACCGGTCTGGTCTATGAAATCGTTTGGACCAGGATCTTTGGACTTATATTTGGCAACACTACCCTCGCAATAAGTACGGTTCTATCAGCTTTTATGCTGGGTTTGGCACTGGGAAGTTTTTTTATCGGCAGATTTGCCGATCATTCAAAAGTACATTTGAGGCTTTATGCATTTCTGGAAATCGGCGTTGGGCTAGCTGCGCTACTTATTCCGGCAACCAGAGGTCTTATAGAGGTTTTTTCCGGCTGGATTTATCCCAGCTTAATAAATCATCATTTTCTTTTCTATCTCATTAAGTTTATCATCGCCTTCGTCATAATGCTTCCAGCTACTTTTTTTATGGGTGGCACTTTACCGGTCATTAGCCGGTTTTTTATTAAACAGCGGGAAAAAATTGGATTTGGAATTGGTTTACTTTATGCCGTGAATACTTTTGGGGCGGTGATTGGTGTATTACTTTCAGCCTTTTATCTTATCAGAATTATCGGGGTAAATCAGACTATTTATCTGGCAGTTTTTCTGAATTTGGCTATCGGCCTCACAGCCCATTTGTTATCCAGTTATTATCAGGAGCAACCGGTAGAAACTCCGCAAACTGATTGGCAGCTCCTAAAAGATCCTCAGATCAGGATGGTGCTAATCATTATGGCAATATCCGGATTTGTTGCTTTATCCTATGAAGTTGCATGGAGTAGGGTCCTGGTATTTGTGCTGACCAATTCGGTTTATGCTTTTGCGGTGATGCTCACAACCTTTCTGCTGGGAATTACCATTGGATCGGCTGTCGGAGCTAAATTTATCGATCGTCTTCAGAATAAATTGTACCTACTGGGTTGGATTGAAATATTCATCGGACTGACTGCTTTGGTTTCTGCTTACCTTTTAGCAAACTTCGCTCAAATCCATATTTACCTTTTTCAGGCAGAATCCCAAACCAGCTGGTTTCAATGGAATTTTATCCGGTTTCTGGAATCATTTGTAATAATGTTTCCACCAACCTTTTTGATGGGAGTTGCTTTTCCTTTAGCTAGTAGACTTTGTATTCCAGCAGTATCCAAAACAGGAACAGGTGTAGGATTTGTTTATTTCTTCAATACGCTCGGGGGAGTGCTGGGATCATTTCTAACCGGATTTTTATTTGTAAAATTTTTTGGTGCTTCTGTTACTCACGCAATTATGATTTTAATCAGCATTTCGATCGGGATTTACATTTTACTTTCGATAAAATACCAGACAAAAAAAATGCTGACCTACAGTTTTATATCCCTTTTCATTATCACAGCTATGCTTATTTTTATCTATACACCCAAAACTTTATTTGTGAATACATATTCTACTATAGAAAAAGACTACCCGCTTATTGATTTTCGGGAGGGGATTGAGGGAACGGTAACTGTCCATGAAAGCAAAATGCCACTTCAGCAGAACAAACGCATAGATGTAGATGGTCTCAATGTGGCGGGAACCAGTTTTATGCTTCGAACCCTTCAGCTTCTTCAGGGGCATTTACCTAATATGATTCACCCGGGTGCGACCAATGTCGCTCAAATTGGCTTTGGTACAGGACAAACCTCTGCGGCTGCACTATTATATCCCATAAAAAATTTTACTCTGGTGGAGATTTCAAGAGATGTAATGGAAATGTCTGCTAAATACTTTCAGGATATCAACCAGGGCGTATTAAAAAATCCACGTTTTCAATATCGTATTTTGGATGGTAAGAACTTCATCAAATATACGCCGAATAAATACGATGTCATCATGAATGACGCTAATTATGCTGTAGCGACACCCAGTGCCAGTCTTTTTACCCGGGATCATTTTGAATTTTGCCGGGAAAAAATTAAGCCTGGGGGGATTCTCTCCACCTGGATGACCACAGATCTAGATCCCCAAGATTTTGATATTGTATTGAAGACTTTTCAATCGGTTTTTCCTTATTCCCTTTTATGGATGGCGCCGAATTGTGTTAATAAACAGGTAGTTTTAATGGGCTCAACCGAACCCATAACGATTGATTTCAGAGAGGTCGAGAAGAATTTTACCAAACCGCAGATTAAAGATAATCTCAGTGATGTGAATATTAATTCAGTTTATGATCTGTTGGATTGCCTGGTATTGGATTCGGAGGGAATTCAAGATATTAGTAAAGATGCGCAGATTAATAGTGATAATCATCCCATCCTGGAATATTCCACCAGGGCAATTCGTTCCCGAGATATGTGTGCTGTGCAGAATCTGGCAAAAATTCTTCTCAGACGACCAAAACTCACCAAAATTTTGGTAAATCTTCCGGAAGATTCTGAGGCCAAAAAATATGTTGAAGAAAATTTGCGGAAACATGAATTAGCCTCACGTGAACTCCTTCAAGGAATGCTAGCATTTTATCAGGGGCAACCCCAAAAGGGTATGGAGATATTACTTAATGGTTCACGCCTGATTCCTGAAAGTACACTCGCTTCACAATTTTTTAAGGATATGGATGTAGTAACCACCCAACTTATTGTTGCTACCCAGCAGAATCCCGAAAATGCCGAAGACTGGCTGCGACTTATTCGTCAGCGTATCTCTCAATCAAATTATAATGAGGCACTAAAATATTTGCGAAAGCTGAAGATTCGTTTTCCCCATAATCCTTTGATTTATTACGAAAGTGCTCGTTGCTATCTTTCGCAGTCTGAATTGGATTCGGCAAAAATTGATTTGGAGAAATCCCTTGAAATAAATCCCGGGATATCGGGAGCGTGGTATTTTTTGGGAGAAATTTTTCGCAGAGAAAAATTTCCCGAAGAAGCTTTGCATGCCTTTCAAAAAGCTCTGCAATTCGATCCACAGCTTTACGAGGCACTTAACGGAAGTGCCGCAGTTTATAAATCGCAGGGAGATTATATCCGTGCGACGATTCCTTTAAAACAGTCCCTGAATATAATGGAATATCAGCCGGAAACAGCAGCAGAATTGGGAGATTGTTATTTAAAAATGAAACAATATCCCGAAGCAATAAAGCAATATAAAAGCGCTATGATTATGGGTAATTCTTCCCCCAGAGTACTTTTTAATTTGGGAAATGCATTTTTTCTTTCAGGTCAATTAAAAGAGGCAGAAAAATGGTTTAGAAATGTTCTGGTCATAGATGAAAACAACTCCGAGATCTACTACAATTTAGGGAATCTAAATGCAGTTCAGAACCAGTTTGAACTGGCAATACCGCTCTACAAAAAGGCAATATCTCTCAACAAAAATGAACCGGATTACTTTAATAACCTGGCGATGTGCTACCGTCAGACAGGACAAACTCATGAAGCTCTGTCGGTGTTTGATGAAGGATTAAAATTATTTCCTGATTCACCATTATTGGTAAAAAATGCAGAGGAAACCAAAAGATCGTTAACCAAAAGTAGTTCAAAAAAGTAGGGGAAAATGATGCTGAAAAATATTACTGCGCTTACCTGTTTATTATTTATTCTATTTTTTTTGAATTGCGCTGGTTCTAAAAGAACCGTTTTGGAATCGCCTCAGCCAGGTAAATCACTTTTGGTGGGAGCTATTCTGGTAGAAAACGTTGGGTTAGAAGATGTTTATGAGTCAAAAACCGCAAATATTACTGTGGTAATAGTGGGGAGATCTGAAAAAAATGGAAAGGAAGTAACGCAAGGTTACCGGATAAAAACAAATGCTGACGGGTACTATATGATTCAAAATGTGCCGCCGGGTGCATATGTGATAAAGGGTATTGAAGTGGATTTAGGATACGAAACGCATATGATAATTTCGTCTCGGTGGGAGGGAAATATTCAGCATTACTACCCTGAAAATCTAATGATCGACAATACGGTACGTGTGTGGCCGCCGGCTTCAGACCAGCGAGTGATTGACTTGCAAATCCGCTATTTTAGAATAGATGCTGCTAAACGCATTGTTTATGATAATATTAAATCAATCAATAATGCCCAATTGGCTCTCCCGGATATTCGGTACACTATGTCGGATCCGGAAATTTATTTTCGTGAGAAATATCCGGAATGGGGCTGGTTTAACTAGAATGAAATGATTTTGAAAACTAAACACAAAGAGGATGTTATGAAACGGTTGAAGAATTTACTGACTTATATATTAGTTATTTTTACCTCATTATTTGGCACGAATAAACTATACTCACAAAGCACACCTGACAATCTTTTGCTTAAAAATTACCGGCCAAAGTCAATTTATAAAGTACCGGTTACCCAAATTGAGAAAGCAAAATTTCCTGTAATTGATATGCATTCTCACCCATATGCGGAAAGTCTCGAGGAAGTTGATCAGTGG
>Ga0315536_1001151_pt1 | contig 13431 bp, 18 predicted proteins | sample SalMarSW160230MG_FD_203093 | JGI IMG/M metagenome (GOLD analysis project Ga0315536, IMG submission 203093) | Salt marsh sediment microbial communities from the Plum Island Ecosystem LTER, Massachusetts, United States - Salt Marsh Sediment SW1602-30 ... | reverse complement strand
TTCTATGCTTAGCCGGTACCTGGTCTCACTGCTTTTAACGCTTGCCATTGAATGCGGCGTCGCCTTACTGCTTGGATATCGAAAATACCAATACCTGCTTACCGTGCTCATGATTAATATGATCACGAATCCGATCCTGAACTACGCTCTCCTTGGCTTAAGTTTCCTGGGCATCGAAGCGACCCTGGTCCGAGTTTCCTTGCTTGAGATAGTGGTGGCCATCGCGGAGTGGCGGTTATTGGTGTATGGTTTTGGAGGTTCCCCCGGGCGCCTCCTCATTTTTTCGATCCTGGCGAATGCTGCGTCATTTCTCGCCGGCGTGCTGATTTTCTGGACCAGATAATAGAGGAGGAGGCAAGAGAATGGGCAAATGGGTGACGGAGTATGTGCGGCTTCCGGATGTCCGGATCGCCTATCGCCAGGCCGGCCATGGCCCCGTGGTGTTGCTGCTGCATGGCAACTCGGAGAGCAAATCCCTATTCGCCAAATACCAACAGGTCTACTTTCCGATGTTCCATACGTATGCGGTCGACAGCCGCGGCCACGGGGAAACGGTTTCCGGGGATGAAGCCTACTCCATCGGGCAATTCGCGGACGACATCATTGCCTTTTGCGGGGTGCTTGGCATTTCCAAAGCCCATGTGATCGGCACCAGCGACGGCGGCAATATAGCCTTGCACCTGGCGAAGAAGGCGCCGAAGACATTTACGAAGCTGGTTGCCATCTCTCCGAATTACCTTGCCGCCGAAACGGTGGATTGGACGTTGACATTGTTTCAGACGATGAAAACGGTGCTTGTGGCGATCGGCAAACTGGGTCTGCCGACCCGGAAGGCAATCCTGCGCTTCAATTTAATGCTGACCGACATCGGCCTTTCCGCGCAAGACCTGGCGGGAATCCGGACGAAGGTGCGGATCCTGTATGCGGAACATGATCTTGTCAAGGAATCGCATATTTTGGAAATCGGCCGTCTGATCCCGGATGCCGGTGTTCGAAAGATGGATGGATGCAACCATATGACGATTTGCGAGAAGAAAGAATCCATCGCGGATATTACTGATTATTTACGAGGATAGGAAACGGGAATATTGCCGGATACGCATCCCGAAATCCCCATCCCCGCCTCCGGCATCCTCGAGTCGTCCCTCGAATTTCACCATCGCCTCCCGCACGCAATATTTACCGCTCCATGGGAAGAGGGCCGTGATCTACAGGCGCGCCCTGCGTACGAACTCCGTCCCGCGTCTCCGCGAGGCATTGCTTGCCTTGTCGCCCGGGAGGAATTATAATGAAATATGCAGGTGAGCATAAAGCAGGCGGACCAGTGCCGAAGCAGAAAAGAGAAGAGGAAAAAGCAAACAGGAGCGGGGTTGTTGGGCGCGCGGGGTTTCTCGCTTTCCGGTTTTCCGATGGGCTTGGACCGGACGGCCGAAGTTGTTTTTCCAGTCCCGCGGTCCGGTTGCGCCTTCCGCCCGGTGCGCGCGGCCCATGAGAAGAAATCTGCGAAAACCGGCAAATGGAAAAACTTCTCATGCGGCAGTGGATGTATACTACTCCTATGCCTGATTCAGATGAAGTATTTCGCCATATCTTCGAAGCCGCCGGCGATGGACTGATCATCAACGATGCAGCAACCGGGCACGTGGTCGAGGCCAACCCCGCGGCGGCGGCGATGCACGGTTATGCGCGTGAAGAATTCATCGGGCTTCTCCCGGCGGCCTACCTCCACTCCGGCCGCCAACGCCCTTTCATCGCGGAAGTCGAGGCGGCGCAACCGGGGAAGCTGATAGAGGCGCTGGTGGTCCACATCCGCCGGGATACGTCTCAGTTCTACGCCGAGGTGCGCAGGACGGCACTCACATATCGGAACCGGCCTTGCATCCTGAGCGTCATCCGGGATGTCAACCGGCGGGTTCAGGCGGAACAACTGCTTCGACAGCGGGTGGAAGCCCACGCCGGTGAGCAATCCGTGCTGTTGGAGATTTCCCGGACGTTGGCTTCCACCCTGAAACTCCATCCGGGGATAATCCTCGAGCAATTCCGCAAGATTATCGAATATACCCGGGCCGGGCTCTTTGTGCCGGAGGACTCGAACCTGGTCGTCCAGGCCATGCGCGGGCGGCAGCCGTCGAAGCCGGAGGAATCCAACCAGATCCGGATGGAAAATCCGGATGCACTGGCGCTGTTGTTCGACGATTTGCAGCCGATCCAAATTGCCGATGTATCAGGCGGTGATCCGGCGTCGCAATCCCTGCGATCGCTGCTCGGGGATTATGCCGGGCCGTTCCTGACGGGGATGAAATCGTGGATGTGGGTTCCGATCGCCGTGAAGAGCCGCATCATCGGCGCCGTGGGTATGGCGCACGAAAAGCCGGATTTCTTCACGGCTCACCACGCCAATCTGGCGCTGACGGTCGCCAACCAGGCGGCTACTACCATGGCTAATGCGGACCTGTACGAACATGCCCGGGAACTGGCCACGCTGCAAGAACGCCAGCGACTGGCGCAAAACCTGCACGACGCCGTCAACCAATCCTTGTTTTCCGCCGGGCTGATCGCGGAAGTTCTGCCGCGCCTGTGGGAGCGGGATCAGGATGAGGCGCGCCGTTCGCTGGAGGACCTGCGCCGGCTCACCCGCGGCGCGCTGGCCGAGATGCGCGCGCTGCTGGCCGAACTGCGCCCCAGCACCCTGACCGATGCGGAGCTCGGCGATTTGCTTCGCCTGCTGGGCAATGCCTTTACCGGGCGGACAAATATCCCCGTGGTCTTAAGGTTAAACGGTGAAGGCGCCCTGCCGGCCGAGCCGCAGGTGGCTTTTTACCGCATCTGCCAGGAAGCGTTGAATAATATCGCCAAACATGCCAAAGCCAGCCAGGTGGAAATAATCCTGCGGCGGGTTGGGGGAGAGATGGAAATGCACATTCGCGACAACGGCTGCGGGTTTATCGCTTCCGAACCGGCGCCCTCCGGCCATTACGGGCTGGGCATGATGCGCGAGCGCGCGGAAGCGGTGAACGCCGAGTTGACAGTTTCCGGGCGGCCGGGCCTCGGAACCGAAATCACCCTGCTCTGGCGGGAAGCTCCGAAACAGGAGGCCTTATGACAACGTCTCCCCCCCCGCGCATCCGGGTTCTGATCGCCGACGATCATACGATGGTCCGGCGTGGGTTGGCGACCTTCCTGAAAGTCTTCGATGATCTGGAGCTGGTGGGTGAGGCCTCCGGCGGTCAGGAGGCCATTCGATTGTGCGACCGCCTCCGGCCGGATGTCGTGCTGATGGACATGGTAATGCCGGACATGGACGGGGTGGTCGCGACGCACAGCATCCGCCGGCAGTTTTCTTCGGTCCAGGTGGTCGCGCTGACGAGTTTCAAGGATGAGACCATCGTGCAAAACGCGCTGCAGGCCGGTGCCATCGGTTATCTGCTTAAGGATGTTTCCGCCGATGAGCTTGCCAAGGCGATCCGGGCCGCAGCCGCCGGGCGATCGATCCTTTCGCCCGATGTCGCCGAGGTCCTCGTTCAGGCCGCAGGCCAGCCGCCAAAACCCGGACTTAACCTGACGGAGCGCGAGCGCGCGGTGCTGATCCTGATGGTCGAGGGCCTGAACAATACGCAAATCGCCGAAAAACTGGGCGTCAGCCCGTCCACCATCAAATCCCACGTGAGCAACATTCTGGACAAATTGGATGTGTCCAGCCGCACCGAAGCGGTGACCCTGGCTTTGCGGAACGGCCTCGTTTCCTGACACCCTTATTATCTCCCCCATTTGGCGGAGAGAAATATCCGGCGGTCGATGGATGCCGCCGGAGAACGGCCGCCCTATACTAAGAACACCTTTATCCCGGATCCTGATGACACCCCGAAGTCCGTTTAGAATAAGGCATAAGGAGAATCCCATGTCTATCGCGAAAGTATCTGAAATCATTGCGTCTTCGCCGAAGAGCTTTGATGATGCCATCCGGTTGGGCGTCGCGCGCGCCCATAAAACGCTCACAAACCTTAAATCCGCTTGGGTGGAGAATCAGCAGGTCCAAATAAACGATGAGGGTCAAATCACGGAATACCGGGTCCAGTTGAAGATCACATTCGTCCTTAACGATTGACCGATCCCCATCCGGATCATCGGCGCCGCCGGAATTTCGACCGGCGCCGGGCTGCCGGCCATACCCGGGTATAACCGCCCTGCGGCCCTGTTTGCGGGTGAGGTTTTCAGAAAAGTAAGGTGAGAATGACGGTTCTCCCCCAAGTGGCGGAGGCAAATACTCCCCGGTGGTTGGATGTGGCCGGGGAGTAATATTTTATAAAATTATTGACAATACGCTTGGCACTGGGCTGCGTCCGGTGGATGGATTGCGCCCAGAAGGGATTCCCGCATGCGATGACGGGTTCAACCGATACCAACGACGTGCCGATCGATCAAGCATTCCGTGATTCGGAACTTCGTTACCGCCGCCTTTTTGAATCGGCCAAGGACGGGATACTCATTCTCGATGCCAAGACCGGGGCGATTACGGATGTCAATCCTTTTCTGACTGATATGCTGGGATATTCGCCTAAAGAATGTTGTGAAAAGAAGCTATGGGAAATGGGCGCCTTTAAGGACATCCCGGCCAGCAAGGAAGCCTTCAAACTCCTGCAGCATCATGAATATATCCGCTACAAGGACTTGCCGCTGAAAGCAAGAGACGGCAAGCTTATTCAGGTGGAATTCGTCAGCAACGTTTATTGGGAAGGTGACCGGAAGGTCATCCAATGCAATATTCGCGACATCACACAGCGTAAACACGCGCAGGACGCCCTGATCCGGAGGGAAGCGTTCCTGCGCGAGCAATCCGTCCGAGATCATCTGACCGGTTTATTCAACCGGCGCTATCTGGAAGAGACGCTGGAACGGGAGCTGCTGCGAGCCTCCCGCCGGCGTCTCACCCTTGGCGTCATTATGCTGGATGTGGACAATTTCAAGCAGTATAACGATACCCATGGCCATGCCGCGGGCGATGCCGTATTGCAGGCATTGGGAGGCATGCTGATGGCACAGGTACGGGGGGAGGATATTCCATCCCGCTACGGCGGCGACGAATTCGTGGTTGTCCTGCCGGAGGCCTCGCGAAAGATTACGCGCGGTCGGGCCGAACGCATACATGAGGAAGCCGGCCATATCAGCATCCTTTATAAGGCGCGAACGCTTGAGAAAATAACGCTTTCCCTGGGGATTGCGGTCTTCCCCCAGGACGGCACCAACAGTGCGGCCGTTCTGCAGGCTGCCGATCAGGCTTTGTATCGCGCCAAGCATGCAGGCCGTGACCAGGTAAGCGTGTGAGCATGAGCGTCTCTTCGAATTGAAGGGAATGGAATTAAAAGGAAAAAGGAGTGTCCGATGACACCGGTTCCAGACCGGCCGGCCCCATAGTGTTCGGATGCCCGGCGGCGGAAGGGCTGGCGCGGATGAAGGCCGCTGAACCTGAGTGAGGATCCGGATTCTCTGAAACCGGTTTTTTTTCAAAAAGGGAGAACTCTCCTCTTTGGATCTCCCCCAAGTGGCGGAGATCGATACTCCCCGGCCGTTGGATGCGGCCGGGGAGTATTTGTATTACGCTTAATCTCCGGAAACATCTCTCCACGCTTTCGAGCCCCCATTAAGGACAATCCACTTTTTAATAGGAGCTCGGAACCGCCGGATACGCGTTAACAAAGCAGTCGGGGGTTTTTCGTTGCCGGGCGGATGGTATTTCCACCAATGCTGCGGAGATACTTTACTGGTATACGCCGGGCATCCGCCTCCCATTCTCATCCAAAAGCATATATCAAAACGGAGGAATGAACCGTGGCCAAAAACAGAACGCAACTGCACAAATCGCCGACCGGCATCCAGGGGCTGGACGAAATCACCGGCGGTGGATTGCCTAAAGGCCGCCCGACGCTGGTCTGCGGCAGTGCGGGTTGCGGCAAGACTCTCCTTTGAGGCATCTTCCATCCCCGGCTGATGGATGCCGGTGGAAGGCCTTTCCTTTACGCGGAAATGCCGTTGAGTTTATGGCGCGATGGACGCATCGGGTGAACGAATACATGAAAGGCGTTTGAGATACCATGAGGGCTTCAACCAAGGAAAAAAAGAAGCCGGTCCGGCTGTCCGTGAAAGAATCAGAGATCCGCTACCGCCGCCTGTTCGAAGCGGCCCAGGACGGCATATTAATCCTCAATGCCAAAACGGGAATGATTAACGATGTGAACCCTTTCCTGATCTATTTGTTGGGGTACTCACGGGAGGAATTCATCAAAAAGAAGCTGTGGGAAGTGGGCGCCTTCAAAGATATTAAAGCCAGCAAGGATGCTTTCCTGGACCTGCAAAAGAAGGCCTATATCCGCTATAAGGATCTACCCCTGAGAACGAAAGATGGAAAGCTTGTTCAGGTGGAATTCGTCAGTAACGTATATAAGGCGGGCGGCGAGGATGTCATCCAATGCAATATCCGCGACATCACCGAGCGGAAGCAGACGGAAGAGGAACTGCGGCAGAGCGAAGCAAGGTTCCGGATCCTCTTCGAGCAAGCCCGGGATGTCATCCTTAAGCTGGAGATCACGCCGGAAGGCACACCCATGATCCGGGAAATGAACAGCGAGACGTTGAAGGTCCTTGGATATGACCGGGACGAACTGATAGGCCGGCCGGTGTCTTTCATCGCGGGGGCGCCTGATCCCGCTAAAGTCATCGGTGAGCGGCGGCAAAACGGCCTTTCCGAAAAAGACGCGGTTTTCGAGGTCAAGCACCGGTGCAAGGACGGCACGATCCGGGTTTTCGAGAGCTCGGTGGCGGAGATGAAGATCGACTCGAAGAATTATGCCATTTCGGTTGAACGCGATGTCACCGAACGCACGCGCTCGGTGGACAGGATCCGGCGGCAGTTCGAGCATCTCACCGCCATGAGCGCCATCGATCGTGACATCGCGGCCAGTTATGACCTCGTGCTCACCCTTTCGGAAATTCTCGTCCATGTGACGACGGAGCTTGGCCTGGACGCGGCGGATATTTGGGTATTGGATTCGACTTCGAAAATGCTGCGATTCTACGCCGAGCACGGCTTCCGCACCAAGGCCGCCCGAAAAGAACAAATCCCTTTGGACGAAAGCTACGCCGGCCGCGCCGCGCTGGAGCGTCATCTCGTTCATTTTTCAAATCTGCGCGATGAACCGGAGGGAGATCCGCTGGCGGCGCGCTGGAAGGGCGAGGAGTTTGTCTGCTACTACGGCGTGCCGTTGATCTTCAAAGGGCAAGTAAAGGGCGTATTGGAAGCCTTCCATCGCACCACGCTGGAACCGGATGCCGAATGGCTCGACTTCCTCGACGCGCTGGCCGGACAAACGGCGATTGCGATCGAGAATTCCACGCTGTTTGAGAGCCTGCGGCGCTCCAACATTGAACTGGCTCTGGCGTACGATGCCACGATCGAAGGCTGGTCGCGCGCGCTCGATTTGCGCGACAAGGAGACCGAAGGGCATACCCAGCGGGTAGCCGGGATAACGGTGAGACTTGCGCGCGCCTTCGGCTTGAGCGAGGAGGAACTGGTGCAAGCCCGCTGGGGAGCGCTGTTGCATGATATCGGCAAGCTGGGAGTCCCGGACGGGATCCTGCTCAAACCCGGACCGTTGACAATTGAAGAGTGGGTGGCGATGAAAAAGCACCCGACCTTTGCCTACGAGATGATTTCTCCCATCGGCTACCTGCGGTTGGCACTGGATATTCCCTACTGTCACCACGAGGAATGGGATGGGACCGGGTATCCGCGCGGATTGAAGGGGGCTCAGATCCCGTTGATTGCGCGCATTTTCGCGGTGGTGGATATGTGGGATGCGCTCCGGTCGGATCGCCCCTACCGCGCCGCCTGGAAAGAAGAAAAAGTGTGCGAACATATCCGGAGCCTGTCCGGAACGCACTTTGAACCGCAGGTGGTGGATGTCTTCATGCAAAATTTGGATTCCTTTGAGGCATCTTCCATCCCCAGCTAAGGGGAAACGTTGGAAAGTAATTCCTTTGCGCCGAAAAGCCGGTGAGATATTGGCGCGATGGGCGCATCGGGCGGACTACTACATGAAAGGCGTTTGAGACACTATGAGGACTTCCACCAAGTGTGAAAAGATGCCGGTCCGGCTATCCGTGAAAGAATCAGAGATCCGCTACCGCCGCTTGTTCGAAGCGGCCCAGGACGGCATATTAATCCTCAATGCCAAAACGGGAATGATAAACGATGTGAACCCTTTCTTGATCTATCTGTTGGGGTACTCGCGGGAGGAATTCATCAAAAAGAAGCTGTGGGAAGTGGGCGCCTTCAAAGATATTAAAGCCAGCAAGGATGCTTTCCTGGACCTGCAAAAGAAGGCCTATATCCGCTATAAGGATCTACCCCTAAGAACGAAAGATGGAAAGCTTGTTCAGGTGGAATTCGTCAGCAACGTATATAAGGCGGGCGGCGAGGATGTCATCCAATGCAATATCCGCGACATCACCGAGCGCAAGCAGGCTCAGGATGCCCTGCTGAAGAAGGATGCCATCCTGCGCGAACAATCCATGCGGGATCACCTGACCGGTCTGTTCAATCGGCGGTATTTGGAAGAGACTTTGGAACGGGAATTATTCCGCGCCTCGCGTAAAAACCTTTCCGTTGGCATCATTATTATGGATGTGGATCATTTCAAGCGGTTTAACGACACGTACGGTCACGCCGCGGGCGATGCCATTTTGCAAAAATTAGGCACCTTGCTGCTCGGGTGCGTCCGCCGGGAGGATATTCCCACCCGCTACGGGGGCGATGAATTTGTCGTTGTCTTGCCGGACGCCTCACGGAAGGTTACGTGCGGGCGGGCCGAACGCATATGTGAGGATGCCCGCCATATCACCATCCTTTATAAAGCGCGAGCGCTTGAAAAAATAACACTTTCCCTGGGGATTGCGGTCTTCCCCCAGGACGGCTCCAGCAGCGCGGCCGTTCTGCAGGTCGCCGATCAGGCACTGTATCGCGCCAAGCATGAAGGACGCGACCAGGTAAGCGTGTGAGCGTGAACGTCTCTTCGTTTGGAAGGGATGCGGAAGAAAGGAAAAAAAGGATCTGATGACGCCGGCGCCAAACCGGCCGGATCCATTGTATTCGGATGCCTGGCGGGTGAAGGGTTGGCGCAGACGAAGGCCACCTAACCTGAGTGAGGATCCGGATTCCCTGATACCGGTTCTCTTTTCTCAAAAAGGGGGACTCTCCTCCTTGGATCTCCCCCAAGTGGCGGAGATCAATACTCCCCGGCCGTTGGATGTGGCCGGGGAGCATTGACTATAAGATGAAGCTATGACCCGCGTATATCTTTCCGATGCCAACCACGAGGAACGCCTAGCCCTGCGGCTTATGCTCCAGGACCTGAAGATGGAGGTCATTGGCGAAGCGGCCGATTGGGCGACCACAATCGTCCAGGCGCCAAGCCGCCGTGCCGACATGCTGCTGGTGGATTGGAATTTGCTTCCCCGCTCGCCGACTGCGGCGCTGGATGAACTCCGCAAGTCCTGCCCGGCCGCGCTGGTCATCATTCTCATCAGCCATATGGATGCCCGCCAGCAGGCCGCGCTTTCCGCCGGCGCCGACGCCTTCATCAGCAAAGGCGAATCACCCGAGCGTGTGGCTGAACGCCTGAGAATGGTGGCCGCCGGCGTTCCCATTAAATAACGCCACCGGGCCGGCCGGAAGAACCGATAAAAACGGCTTTGCAGAAGGGTTTGGACATTCTGGATTGTCTGGAGGACCCCACATCAAAAGATAGAAGGCGCAGGGAGTAAAAAGCACCAAAATCCGAGTACTCCCAACATACCCAAAAAGGAGAGAAAAATGAACATCACCAATATCATCGTCTACCTGATCGTTGCGGCCGTGATCGGATGGCTGGCGAGTGAAATCATGCGCGACCGGGCGAGCCTCTTGATCAACATCGTCGTCGCCGTTCTGGGCGCCTTCCTGGCCGGTTACTTCCTCAGCCCCATCTTCGGGGTCGGGACGATCAACGACGCGATCAACCTTCCGACCATGCTGGTGACCCTGCTGGGCGCCATCATCGTGATCGCGATCGTCCACCTGCTCCGCCGCCGAGTCTAACTCCGCGGCCATGTATTCCGTCAAGGGAACCACCGGGCAGGGGTGTGCCACAACACCCCTGCCTATGTCGGAGATGAACCCCCGGTAAAAAACCGGGGGAGCATATTCCAGGAGGAGGTAATGACCAGCAACAAGATATCGGAAGTTCGGATGATGCAAAAAGAACCGGAACGGGAACACAGGATATTTACCTTCAAAGCCACCCAGGTCATCTGGCTGGTGTTCGGCATTCTCGAGGCCATGATCCTGCTGCGGATCGCGCTGAAGGCGCTGGGAGCCAACGCGGCCAACCCGATCGCCGCGTTCATTTACGGGTTCACCAGCCTGTTCCTGTGGCCTTTCGCGGGATTGACGGGAACTCCGGCCTCGGGAGGCATGGTGCTGGAAATTTCCTCCCTGATCGCGGTGGTGGTGTATGCCCTGATCGCCTATGCGCTTGCGAAAATCATATGGGTGATCTTCTACCGCCCGCGCGGGCCGGTGGAGGGCATTACCCAAACGACGACCACCGATCAGCGCACACATTAATCCATAGGAAACGACATGGATATTTCGGCCGGGAAACGCGGGACAAGCGGCAACGGTCGGGTGGATTTCTTTTTGGCCGTCCTGCAGACCGTGCTGGGCTTGGCCCGGCGGTTGATCGGATTTTTTACGGTTACAGAAGCTGACCGGACGAAGGCGGGCATTTATATTCGCCGGGATGGTGCATGACCGTTGGATCGATCGGTGAAGCCTGAAGTGGAATAAACCTCCCGTTTACCGGGGTCGGGCCGATCAGGAGATGAAAAAATGGACAATGCTTTCACGGAAAACTCAGACAGCAGGAATGGAAAGGGGATATTTTTCGGTGCGTTGATCGGCGGTCTGGCCGGCGCGGCGGCTTTGTTGCTGTTTGCGGTCCAATCAGAGAACCAGGCGCGCGCCAGCATCCGGCGGCAAGGCATCGACTGGCTTGATCGCGCGGCCGGCATTGCCCAACCTTCCCCCGTGCGCGGCCGGAATGCCGCCGGCGGGAGAACAGCCGGGAATATGACGGTTCATGTTTCCTGAGATTTTTCCCCGCATCCGCCCCGGCGGCGGGTGAAGGTATTCGGCAGCGAGCCTGCCGCCCATTTCAAATGGAAAGGAGACCATATGCATATCACCCGTAATATAGGCATGCTTTTGCTGGCCATCTTCCTCATTGCCTGGGGCCTGGTAACGCTTCTGGGCATCGGCGGCCTCGGCGCGATCCTGGCGGTCCTCGCCATTGCGGCCGGGATCTTCATCCTGCTGAACCGGTAACTTCCGTGCCATCCGGCCGGAAGGCCCGGTGGCGACCGTCCGATTACTCAAAAGGAGGAATCCCATGTTGTGGACAATCATCATAGTGCTCGTAATCCTTTGGCTGCTCGGCTTCTTCGGCGGCAGCATCAGCCCGAGGTTACCGAAAGTCGGTAGTTGGATTCATATTCTGATCGTGATCGCCGTCATCCTCATCATCCTGAATTTACTTGGGATTGTTAATTTATAGCGCCTCGAATAAAAGCAGGGAGGCAGCCGGTCCGGCTGCCTCTCCGTAATTTTGCAGGTAAGGCTGTGTTCCCATTCCGTAAGAGGAGAATCTCATGAAGAAATGTTATGAGGTGATGACGAAAAACCCCGTTTGCTGCCTGCCAAAAGACGCGGCGGCAAAGGCGGCGCAATTGATGAAACGCAATAACATCGGTTCGATTCCCGTGATCGAAAACAAAAAGTCTCATGCGTTGGTCGGTATCGTAACCGATCGGGATCTGGCGTTGAAGGTCGTGGCCAAAGGGCGGAGTGCCAAATCCACGAAGGTGGAGGCGGTGATGACCCGCAGGGTGGTGACCTGCCGCGCGCAAGAGGATTTGCAGAAAGCGATGAATGCGATGTCAAGGCATCAATTACGCCGCATTCCCGTCGTGGACAACGAATACAGAATCCTGGGAATTATCGCCCAGGCGGATGTGGCGACGCGCGGTAATCGGCTGGAAAAAACCGGCGCGATGCTTAAGAAAATTTCGAAATCCGGCGGGAAGTAACAGAGGAATTTGCAGCCAAACGTATGAAGTCTGGCGGAAGGAGGAGGGAAGAGTTGAAGAAGATCCTGTTCAATTTGGTTTTTCTCGCTGTGGCACTGGCAACGGCCGCGGGCTGTGCCAACGCCACGATCGTTAATGTGGATACGCCCGCCCCGGCGAAAACCGGTACGCCCGCATCCGGTGGTGAGATCGTCGTCCCCGGCGTGAGCATCCAAGTCTACGCACCGGGACCGAACCCGCAGGCCAACACCCCCGATGCGCACGGTCACCCCGCGGGTATCGGGCTGGGAATCTGGCACGGGGTCATCTCGCCGGTGACTCTCGTGGTGTCATTCTTTACCCCCGGCGTGCAGATATACGAAGTACACAACGACGGGAGCCCGTATAACTTTGGGTTCCTACTGGGGGTGGCGATCGTGTTTGTCCTTCTGGGCATATTCGCCGGTTCGAGACGCCGATAGGGCGAGCCCCCGGGTTTCGAACGTCGAGCCCGCGCGTTATCCAATTCAGCAACATCCGGACCGACCGTCGGATTCCGGACAACGTTACACCCATAACATAAGGAGATACGACAATGAAACCCAGTGCTCCGAAACTCATTACGTGGTGGATCGCTTTCATCCTTGGCGCGCTCGGCCTCCTCGGCTTTCTGGGTACCATAGCCGCTTTGAGCCCGTATGCGTTCTGGTTGGCCTTCTTCGGCCTCGTCTTGATGCTGATAGCGACACTCGTTAAGGATCTCTAGCGGTTCGAACGCGCGGACCCCGGGGATTGAGAATTGCCCCTCTGGCGGCCTCTCGGGGTCCGCGCGCGGTTTTTGGGCTGCGGCTTTCACGCGGAGGGCTGTTTTGAGACTCTCGGAAAGCGGTTCGGCGGAAGGGCGAGTCGGAAAGCGCACGGGATGGAACTGGGAAACGGAATTCAGGAACGGCCGAGCTGTATCGCTGCGCAAGCAGGCCCTGACGGCTAATCGTCCGGACTCCTGGTCATTAAGTGAAATTGCATTCTTCGAGCAGGGAGGAAGAGCCGTGAAACTGACCAAATATCGCCACGTGGCAATCCGCTCGGAAAAAATTGTTCCACATTATTCGACCAAATCCGAAGCCGGATTGGCCATAAAGGAATTAAAATTAATAAAAAGGGAAGTGCGATTGGAAAAGCGAAAGCTGCAAAATAGGAAAAAACAACTAAAGACCAGATACGCTAAAGAGGTACGGCAATATACCTTACTGTTGGACAATAAAAAGAAATATC
>Ga0315536_1001148_pt1 | contig 13447 bp, 10 predicted proteins | sample SalMarSW160230MG_FD_203093 | JGI IMG/M metagenome (GOLD analysis project Ga0315536, IMG submission 203093) | Salt marsh sediment microbial communities from the Plum Island Ecosystem LTER, Massachusetts, United States - Salt Marsh Sediment SW1602-30 ... | reverse complement strand
AAATTGTAACTTTTGTCATTTCATCCGATACACTGACACCGTAAAGCTCTTCACGCATCAGATTCAGGTTGGGTTCCCTGGAAACGTTACCATCTTCATCCATTTTCCCACCATAAAGGTCGATAATCCTGGCAAGGTTACTTGGGTGACCCACATTCATTGCACTGGAAATACAATTTACGGACGGTTTTATTGGTTTGTAGGAGCCTGTTTGCAGGAACTCAGGGACCTCCCTGTTCTCATTTGTTGCCACAATAAAACGGTCTGCCGGAAGTCCCATTCTTTGTGCAATAAGTCCGCCCATAAGATTTCCGAAATTCCCCGAGGGAACACTGAAAACTGCCTTATCATTCAGCCTTGCTGCGAGTCTTGACCATGCATAGAAGTAGTAAACAGACTGGGGAAGCAGTCTTCCGATATTGATGGAGTTTGCTGAAGAGAGCGGAATGTGCGATAACGATGGATCCTGAAAAGCTGTTTTTACAAGTCTCTGGCAGTCATCAAACTTTCCGTTAATGGAAATGACTTTAATATTACCCTGTAACGTGGTCATCTGTTTCCTTTGCATCGGCGTAACCTCACCGGCAGGATATAATATAATAACCCTGATATTTTTCATTCCGAAAAATGCATTGGCGACAGCGCTGCCGGTATCTCCTGATGTTGCAGTTAATACGGTTAATTGTTGATTATCGGCTGACAGATAATATTGCATCAGTCTGCTCATCATTCTTGCAGCAAAATCTTTAAATGAAGCTGTAGGCCCCTGATCGAGGCGCATTATATATTTACGCTGGTATACCTTTTCAAGAGGGATGTCGAAGTTATAAGCCTCGCGGCAAAGATCTGCAAGATCATGACTGTTTATCTCTTTATCAATGAATTTATTCAGAATAATAAAAGCAATTTCATGATAGTCTTTACCCGAAAAACTCTCAAGTTCATTCTGAGTCAGAACAGGAAATAAATACGGAAGATACAGCCCTCCGTCAGGTGCAAGTCCCTGTAAGAGAGCTTCCCTGAATGTAACTTCCGGTGATGACAGATTTGTTGAATAATATTTCAAATTCTATATCGTTATTTCGTATTTCGTAAAATCTAAAGCCTAAAGCCTATGGTCTATTGCCTTCTGCCTTCTGCCTTCTGCCTTCTGCCTTCTGCCTTTCCTCAAACCGACCCCTAACCCCTCCAGGAGGGGAATCTTAAAGTGCTTTACCCAGCGTCCATCGCCTAGCGTCTAGCGTCTAGTGTCTAGTGTCTAGTGTCTAGTGTCTAGCGCCTAGCGTCTAGCGTCTAGTGTCTAGCGTCCAGCGCCCAGCGTCTTCTGCCTATACATTCACCACCCTCATCAGATCCGCAAAAACACCTGCTGCAGTTACTTCAGCTCCTGCGCCGTATCCTTTAATAACCATAGGGAGTTCATTATACCTGTTAGTTGTTAACAGAATGATGTTATTGCTTCCTTCGAGGTTGAAAGATGGATGCTCAGAATCTATTGTCAGTAATTCAACCTTAGCTTTTCCATGATCGAGTGTAGCGAAAAATCTCCATTTTTTGTTTTCTTTAACAAGCTCTTTTCTTTTCTCTTCGAATTCATTATCGTGTTGCTTTACTTTCTCAAAGAAAGTATTAAGATCACCTGCAAAACAATCATCAGGAAGAAACTTGTTTACAATAACGTCTTCTTTTTCAAGTATATATCCTGCTTCCCGGGCAAGAATGAGTATTTTTCTGACTACGTCTGTTCCGCTGAGATCAATACGGGGGTCAGGTTCGGAATATCCTTTTTCCCTTGCTTTTTTTATCGCCGAACTAAGTGGCACGTCAGGACTGAGTTCATTAAAAATAAAATTCATGGTTCCTGATAAAACAGCCTCTATTTTTAAAATTTTGTCACCGCTCAGAATAAGATCGTTTATTGTTTTAATTATAGGAAGTCCTGCTCCAACAGTTGTCTCATACATGAACCTTACACCCCGCTCATTTGCTTCAGTTTTAAGCTTTTGATAATAAGTATACTCTGATGAGCAGGCAATTTTGTTAGCGGTAACTATTGATACATATTTCGAAAGTACTTCATGATACCTGGAAGCAACAACTTCATCGGCGGTGCAATCAATGAAGACTGAATTACGGAGGTTAAGTCTGGTCATATGATTAATGAAGCTGGAGATATCGCCTTTATCTTCTGAAGTTTTAAGGGATTCTTTATAATTATCAAGAGAAATGCATTTTTTATCGATCAGCATTTTCCTGGTATTTGTAAGTCCCATAAGATTTATGTTAAGGCCATGTTCTTTTAGCAGTATTGAATGTTGTTTCTGTATCTGCTTCAAAAGACTTGAGCCCACCAGTCCTGTTCCTGCAATAAATAAATACATTTCCTTAAAACGCGACAGGAAGAAGCCGTCATGAATAACATTAAGGGCTTTTTTAAGACTTTCATTCTTAATGACCACCGATATGTTTAACTCTGAAGAACCCTGTGCAGTTGCTATAACATTGATCCCGTTCCTGCCCAGCGACCTGAAAAGTGTTGCTGAGATTCCGGGTGTGTTTTTCATTTTTTCTCCCACAATTGCTATTATGGAAAGATTCTTTTCTATGAGTAGTTTTATTTCTTTATTAAGATCGATTTCAACCTTAAACTCTTCATGGATTGCTTCGGCTGCAAGCTGTGAATCGGAAGGGCTTACTGCAAAGGTTATTGAGTATTCCGACGAGGCCTGCGTTATCAATACAATGTTTATGCTCTTTTTAGCAAGAGCACCAAAGAGGCGCATTGATGTTCCGGTTACACCAACCATACCGGTTCCCTGTAATGTTACCAGATCAATATGGTCAATAGATGAAATGCCCTTTATAGGGCTCTTGTTACCATTTTTTGATTCGCGACTTATTATTGTCCCTTTCGATTTTGGATTAAATGTGTTAAGGACCAGTATGGGAATATTCTTTTTGTAAACAGGCCTCAGGGTAGGAGTATAGATGACTTTTGCGCCAAAATGTGACAACTCAATTGCTTCTGAATAGGTAAGATTATCAATTGCATAAGCTTTTTCAACATTTTTCGGATCTGCTGTCATAAATCCGTCGACATCTGTCCATATCTCGAGGATTTCCGCATTTATTGCTGCTGCAATTATTGCAGCAGTGTAGTCAGAACCACCCCTTCCGAGAGTGGTGGTTTCTCCTGACGTGTTACTGGCAATGAAACCGGGAACTACAGTGAATTTGCATTTATTTGTAATATTTTTCACAATAAGTTCATCTGTCAGCTTGAAATCAACATTTGCAAATCCGAAATTGCTGTCGGTTTTGATGAAAGTCCGGGAGTCAATAAACTGACAATCATCGATCATGTTGCTGATTATGTGAGACGCCAGCATTTCACCCATCCCGATTGATTTGTCAAGAGAATGGTTACTGAGCTCACGAAGAAGGTAAACACCGTTAAGTGTCTCTTTTAATTCGCTGAAAATTTCATTGATGCGTTGAAGAACAGCATCCTGTCTGTCAATGTTTAATATTTGCTTTGAATATTCACAGTGCCTTGTGATGATCTTGTCAAGGTGTATTTTGTATTCATCATTTCTTGAAGCCGCAAGTTCGCTTATATGCTTTAATTCATCAGTGATACCCTGAAATGCAGAAATAACAATCACACAGGCTGATGATTGTGATTCGATTATCTTTTTAACACCCCTGATCCGTTCAGGTGATCCTACGGATGTTCCGCCAAATTTCAGGATTTTCATTATCTGTTAGTATATAAAAAATAAATGCATCTCTAAGGATGCATTAAATAAGTTGCAAAAATAGCAAAAATATGCCAGACAATAATTTTAATTTGTAAATATTAAATAAAATGGGGATATCAATATAAACAATTCAGTAAACAGGGTAAAAGGTTTAATGAATTTATTAATTGTTCCCGACTTTCTCAAGCCGTTTGAGAATTGAGAAAATAAATACCGCTGAAACAAGACAACATACAATAAAGATCAGCCAGAGTTGCCAGAGATCAAGTTTTCCCCAGAAAAAACTTCCAACGAAAAGAAGTTTATTGCCTACTGCCGTAGCAAGCAGCCAGCCTCCCTGCATTACACCCTGGAATCTGACCGGTGCAACTTTTGAAACAAATGAAAGTCCCATCGGGCTTAGAAACAGCTCAGCTATTGTAAGAATAAGATATGAAGATATTAGCCAGTATGGCATAACTCTTGATGAATCAGGTACCGGATTATATTTTATTACACCTGCCTCATCAACGATCCTGAGCTCATGAGGTGAAACCAAATGCAGGGATGCAACAAGCATGACCAGGAAACCCAATGCGGCGATTATCATACCCATACCAATCTTCTTTGGAGTGGATGGCTCTATGCCTCTTTTATTAAGCCAGCTGAACAGAGCCATAACCACAAAAGTAAGACTTACAATAAAAAGAGGGTTAAAAGACTGGAATACTTCCGGTGCAATAGGATTATGAGCTCCTCCTTTTTGAAAAAAGAAATAACCTGCTGTGCCTCCGGCGACAAGAAGCGCTGCACCAATAAGCCTGGTATTTAATGTTCGTTTCTTACCGATTACAATGACCAGTCCGGCAATAAACGCAATTACTGACAGAATATTCTCAAGAGTGAAGAACATATATGTATATGGGTCAACTGTCTTAACTGTATAGTCACGGGCAAAAAATGTAAAAGTGAGTCCATTCTGGTGGAATGACATCCAGAAGAAGATCACAACAAGGAAAACCAGAGTAAGAGCAATAACTCTCTGCTTCTCTTCCTTTTTCGAGATCATGATAATCCAGGTTACAAATCCGATAAAAAGTCCGATAGCCATTCCGGTAACGAAGTCTTTAACAAGGTTTATAAGGAATGCAGCAGCAAACCCTGCAGCGAGAGCAACCGGAAGCGCCCATGGCTTCTCTGATAACGTAATTGTAGATTCTGAAGATGATTTCTCTCTTGTCGGAAGATATTTGTTAAAAAACAGATATACAAGCAACGAAAGAATCATTGCAGCTGCTGCAACACCAAAAGCAAAATTATAACCTCGGGAAAATACTTCAAGATAGTGAGATGCAAAAGTACCCAGGTCGGAAACCGGTCCGGATAAACTTACATGGTTTGCAAGTGTCCGAAGCTCTTCTGTATTTTGAAGAGTGCCATCCTGAAACTGGTGGCACAGGGCCGGAAGGCTTCCATCGTGAAGGAAATTATTGGATCTGAGCCACCAGTTTCTTACATCATTGGCAGCAAACGGAGCAAAGAAAGCACCAATATTAATGCCCATATAGAAAATAAGATATGCCGTATCCCTGACATCTGAATATTTGGGGTCATCGTACATCTGTCCGACTACTGCCTGCAGGTTACCTTTAAAGAAACCGTTACCCAGCGCAATTGTAAACAGTCCTATTATTGTAACTGTAAGCGAATTATTTGGAACAGCCATCAACACATATCCGGCAAACATTACAATTTGCCCGAGCATGATAATACTTTTATATTTCCTTGTAGCATCTGCAATCACACCTCCAACCAGGGCAAGTGCATAAATAGCAAAGTAAAACTTGCTGTAAATACCACCTGCCGTGTCTTCATTGAGACCATATTTAGCCTGAAGGAATAGTACGAGAATGGCCATCATTGTATAGAAGCCAAACCTTTCTCCCATATTCGTAAAGAAAGCTACAAGCAGACCCTTTGGATGTTTCTTAAGCATAATAATTCTTTATTGGTTAGTAGTCGGTTATTTATCGGGTAAAGGGTTTTATTTTTATCGGAATTATAATATTCGGGTAATATATAAAACCATTTTTGAACATAAACAAATATATCATTTTGAAAGTAAAATCCTTCTTTCCTGATATTTTTTTCATTCATTATTTATTGCTTACTTTTAATTATTGGATGAAGAGTGTAAATTTGTCAGGCAATAAGGGAGTTAGATATGAAAATATTTCGCAGCGACCAGATAAAAAAAATTGATGAATACACCATAAAGAATGAACCCATATCTTCAACAGACCTTATGGAAAGAGCAGCAATGCAGCTTTTCAGCTGGATTGTGGGAAGATATGGAAGAGCAGAGCATTTTGTTGTTTTTACAGGTCCCGGAAATAACGGAGGCGACGGACTCGCTCTTGCACGTATGCTTTCACGAAATGAATATTCCGTTGAAGTATATTATGTGAATATTTCCGAAAAAAAATCAGCAGATTGGGAAGTCAATCTGCATCGTCTTGAAAATGAGACAAATATAAAAGTTGTTTTTTTGAACAGTACAGATCAGTTTCCTGCCATAACTTCAGATGAGATAATAATCGATGGAATATTCGGCTCAGGACTGACACGTAGCGTTTCAGGGCTGGCCGGCGAGATAATAAGGAAAATCAATAATTCTGATTATAAACTGATTATCTCCATTGACATACCATCTGGATTATTCGGAGAGGACAATAAAGGAAATTCATATGATAATATAATAAAAGCAAATTTCACACTGAGTTTCCAGTTTCCAAAACTCTCTTTCATGTTTGCTGATAATGCCCCTTTCATTGGAGAATGGCATATTTTGCCTATTGGTTTGCACAAAAATGCAATACTTAATACGATCACTCCTTACAATTATCTGGAGAACGAAAATATTCTGACGCTTCTTAAAAAAAGGAAAAAATTTGATCACAAAGGCAACTTTGGACACGGACTATTGATTTCCGGATCTTTAGGTAAGATGGGAGCGGCGGTTCTGGGAGCAGGAGCTGCAATGCATACTGGCATAGGTCTCATAACGTGTCATGTACCATCGTGTGGAAATATTATAATGCAATGTTCAGTTCCTGAGGCAATGATCAGTATTGACAAGTCTGAAAGATATATTTCCTCAGTGCCTGAATTAGCAGGTTATAATGCCGTAGGAATAGGTCCCGGAATAGGAACAGAACCTGGGACCATGAAAGCGGTTCATAACCTGTTGACTGTATGTAAGAAGCCGGTTGTAATCGATGCAGATGCACTGAATATACTCTCAATGAATAAGGATTGGCTTTCGATGATACCAGAAGGAGCAATACTTACTCCGCACGTTAAGGAGTTTGAGAGGCTGACAGGAAAGACCTGGGATTGTTTTAACAGACTTCAGAAGCAGCGGGAATTTTCAGAAAAATATAATTGTATAGTTGTCCTGAAAGGAGCTCATACTTCTGTTTCGTCACCTGAGGATATTGTACAATTTAATAGTTCAGGGAATCCGGGTATGGCAACAGGAGGGAGCGGTGATGTACTTACCGGAATAATATTATCTTTGCTTGCACAGGGATATGATTCATATAATGCTGCTGTTCTGGGAGTTTATCTTCATGGTGTTGCCGGGGATTTGGCTGCAGGAAAATCATCGTATGAATCAATTATTGCATCCGATATAATAAATAGCATAGGTGAAGGGTTTAATAAAATAAGAGAGACAGAACTTTAGCCTTTTAATTAATCTTGTATTTTGAATTTTAACCAAAGTAGTAACTACATGAAAACAATACTCAGACTATCTCTGTTGATGGTAATAATCTATACCTTAAGTGCCTGCTCTTCCAGCAGAAATATCGCAGATAAAAATATGATTATTCCACTATCCGGGACAAATGTAATACGGGATGGCAGTATTATCTATGGGCTTCCCCGGACCGTTATCACAGTTATAGTTGAAATGGAAAGAACAATTGAAATACCCGGTCCATACTACAAGTCCGCAAATGATCTGCTGGGCCTTGATAATGTCATACGTAATGAAAATGAATCATGGTCTATCGAGGATGTTTCAGTCAAAACGCATGAGGAACTTGACCCTTCGGAGTTTTATGTCATAAAAAGCAATACGCTCTTTCAGACAAATGTTCTTGCGCTTAAGAATGAAGGCCTTATTCTTGATCTTAATCCCGGTCTGTATTATTCAACTGACAGGCAGGCAGGGATCAAAGAACCAGGGGCAGGTCAGTTCATATCCTATGACCTCGGTTCTGATGAATATTTCAAGTTACAGCGCGACACTGCATACAAGAGAGTAAATCTCGATTCCACATTTATCAGAATCCCGTATATTGTAGAAAAGATGAAAAAGCTATCCATGGATCAGCTGGCAGAAAAGGCTGCAAAACGGCTTATGGAAATGAGAGACGGCAAGCATCTGATTCTTACAGGCGAGGCGAATGTATTTCCACAGAGTGATGCCGCAATAAATGAAATGAACAGGCTTGAAAAAGAATATACCGAATTATTTACTGGTAAAATAATCAGACAAACGCGTACATTCACATATCAGATAATACCCGGTAAAGAGATGCAGGGTAAGCCAATAAGTCTTTTTCTATTCTCTGACCTTACCGGACCGGTAACTGGTAATATGAAAGGAGGAAAACCGGTTACTATTGAATTTCTTCCCGAACAAAAGACAAGGGCACTTACTGTACTTAATAACACGCAGCCCGATCGTGATGCTCCGAAATATGATAAATTGTATTACAGGGTTCCTGATGTTGCTGATATAAAAATAAGCCTTGGTCAGGAGATACTGTTTAATACACGAAGACTGGTTTATCAATTCGGACAGGTAATTCAACTTCCGGCAAATTATATAATCGGGAAATAATTTAATTACTGTATCTTCCCTTTGAAACTTGCCTGGAATGCATCCCAGGTTTGAGATATATATGCTTTGTTGGCGAAAAAGCTGAGAAGTATTTCCATATCTTTTGGCTGACGATACCCTGGTACGGGTGTTAATAATTGCCCCTTGTCATTAAGGAAAACTACTGTGGGAAATGATAGCTGTCCTTTAAGAAGTGCAACTGCCAGCTGATGTGCATTACCTGATTTCCCGTCATTTATGTAAGTATGTCCCTGAAATGTGACAGGTTCTTTTCCTTCAGCGTTAAATTTAACAGGATAAAACTGATTATTCAGAATGTCAATGATGACCGGGTTTGTAAAAGTATCCTGATCCATTTTTTTGCACCAGCCGCACCAGTCAGTATAAGTATCGATAAATACAGGACGTGGATTCTCTTTTAAAAGCTTCTCAGCCTCTTCAATCGTGTACCATTTTATCTTCTGTTGTGAAAATGCAAGAGAGGAAACCAAAACAAATAATATTAATGTAAATTTTTTTTTCATGATATAAATTTCTCTAATTTCAGTATCAACAATTATCTGTAAAAATAACTCTTAAATAATCCGCGAATATAGTATTTTTTTATATTAACCATAGTTTAACAATTATAGTATGGAATGGTTCTGAAATAATATTTATTTTAATTTGTTTAAGGAATATATTAATTACATTCGGCCTCTCAAACTCAAATCAAAGATTCATTCATGGAAACGATTACCAATACACTTCGCGATTCAAAAGTGGCTCGCTGGACAGCATTGACTGTTGTTTCATTCACAATGCTTTTCGCATATTATATGACTGATGTGATGGCTCCGTTAAAGCCAATGATTATCTTCACATCTTTCGGGATACTTGCTCTTTTATTTGCTTTCCTGCTCAAAGCTGAAGACAGGAAGAAAAAGTATGGTCTTGAATTGCCAAATATTGAACAGAACATCTGACTTCTAAACCCCTGAAATAGTTAATTAATTGATTTATATAAAAAATATATTAATTACATTTACCGGCATAAAAATTTCATAATTAATAAAAATATTTATGGAGCAGATAATTAATACTTTGCGTGATTCTAAAAAAGCCAGGTGGACTGCGCTCGTAATAGTATCGTTCTCAATGTTTGGTGCATACTATTTCAATTATGCCCTGTCGCCTGTCAAACCGATGCTTGAAAGTATTCTGGGATGGAATAGCTCTGATTTTGGGATCTATACATCTTCTTATACATGGTTTAACGTGTTTTTATTTATGCTGATTTTCAGCGGAATTGTCCTCGATAAAATGGGGGTGAGGTTTACCGGTCTTGCAGCCACATTAATGATGACAATCGGAACCGGACTTAATTACTGGGCGCTAAGGCACGTATTCCCTGACGGAGCTATGATTTTTGGGATTAAAACACAGGTTGTTATTTCAGCGATCGGATTCGGAATATTTGGCGTCGGCACCGAGGCCGGAGGAATAACTGTATCAAAAGCAATAGTAAAATGGTTTAAGGGAAAAGAAATGGCCCTGGCAATGGGTATGCAGATGTCAATTGCACGTTTGGGTACAGCCGTTGCTCTTGGAATTGCGTTACCTGTGGCTAAGGCATACTCCTATTCATCTCCAGTACTATTGGCTTTTGTATTCATGTTGATCGCGCTGACTTCTTTTATCATTTATACCTTCATGGATAAAAAACTTGACGCTTCAATAGCCCAGAGTGCTAAAGGGAACGCCGCAGAGGAGGCTTTTGAATTGAAAGATATTTTGTTTATTATCAGGAATAGAGGTTTCTGGTATATAGCTATTCTCTGCGTTTTATTTTATTCAGCTGTTTTCCCCTTCTTATTCTATGCAACCGATTTGATGATCAATAAATATCATGTTAACCCGAACCTTGCAGGATCTATACCGGCCCTGCTTCCATTCGGTACTATTTTCCTTACTCCTCTTTTCGGGACTGTTTATGATAAAAAGGGTAAAGGTGCAACAATCATGATTATTGGTGCTTTTATCTTAATTCTGGTTCATGGTGTCCTCAGTATTCCATTTTTAAATGCCTGGTGGCTTGCTGCGGTAATGGTTATTATTCTTGGCATCGGTTTTTCATTAGTACCTGCGGCAATGTGGCCCTCTGTTCCTAAAATTATTCCTGAAAAGCAGCTGGGTACCGCATATGCTGTAATTTTCTGGATTCAAAATATTGGTTTATGGGCCATACCACTTTTACTTGGAGTGGTTCTTAACGGAACAAATCCGGAGGTAACACCTAATAAAATTGTTGTGAAAGATGCTGTTGCAAGTGCTTATGCAAAGGTATTATCTGATAAAACTTATGATCTTTCGTCAAAAGAAATTTCAAGGCTTGCAGAAAAAGCCAGCAGCCGGACAATTGACTCGTTGGTGCAAAACACCACTTATGAAGCTGTTGCTACTTCCTCAATTGATATGGAAAACCTGAAAAACAGTATTACTGAAAGTACAGCCAGCGCTCTGTCGGGCATTAATCCCTCAGACGATAAATCGAACTTCAACAAGGACATTGAAATTAAAACTTCAGAGGCAATCTACCCGATCATAGAAAAGACTAAGCTAAACCTTAGATATAATTATTTCTTCGATCTGGTGATATTTACATCTCTGGGTATTCTTTCACTGTTGTTTGCATTCCTGCTTAAAGCAGAAGACAAAAAGAAAGGTTATGGCCTTGAACTTCCAAATATTGTGAAATAGACTAATATTAAACAAACACAAAAAGGGTGACCGCTATGGCCGCCCTTTTTGTTCTATTAACCTGAATGTTTCTTACTTTTTGCTAACAATTCAGTAACTTGAATACAGCACCCGGTAACTTTTTAAAAACCCACCCCTAACCCCTCCAGGAGGGGAATTTTTACAATGCAACCAGGACCCAGGACCCAGCGTCCAGCGTCCTGTGCCCAGCGCCCTTTTTATGCCATCTTGATCAGGATTGCTTTAAGCGTATCGGTCACATCTTCTTCCTCATCTACGCATCTTTCAAGTATTTCAAGAATTTTGTTGTTTTTCAGGACTTCTTTTGGATCATCTTCTTTTTCAAACAATTCGGAAACACCTACAAAATAAAGTTCATCCTGCCTGTGCTCTAAGTCAGTAACATTTGCACATGCCAGAGCTATCTTTTTCTTATTGGCAACAGGATCCTTCAGGCAGTGGATTGCGCTTTCAATCTCTTTAGCCGCCAGATATACTATTTCAGACATGTCTTTATAAATAGGAATCATTTTTTTAGGTTTATACAGACAGACCCTGCGGCTGATACCATTGATCGAATCTACCACATCATCTATATGAGCAGTCAGTTCGTGTATATCTTCCCGATCGAAAGGTGTAATAAATGATTTATTAAGCTGTTCGTATGTCTTATCAGTTATCTCATCACCAATATGTTCAATATCTTTTATTTCTTTGTTTATTCTTTCATGACCATCAGGTTCTGTGTTTGCCATTAATTCTTTAAGATGTTCGCTCGCATTAACGAGGTTGTGTGCAGCGTTTTCAAAAAGAGGGAAGAAAGAATGATCTTTCGGTACAAAAAACTTAAGAAATTTATCTATGTTCATAATAGTTGTATATTATATTAACCTTTTCTTTTTAAATATCATATGAGTATCCAGTTCAGGAAATGAAACATTATTCCTCCAATAACTGCTGATACAGGAATGGTAAGTATCCATGCCCAGAAGATCTTTGTTGTAACACCCCATTTTACAGCTGATGCTCCCTTTCTTGCACCTGCACCGATAATGGCACCGGTAATTACATGTGTAGTACTTACCGGGATACCGAAATGTGTAGCTCCAAACAATGTAAGGGCACCCGCTGTTTCAGCACAAAATCCCTCAAAGGGCTTAAGCTTGGTGATCTTTTGCCCCATGGTTTTAACAATTCTCCAGCCACCTAACAGTGTCCCCAAAGCAATAGCAGACTGGCAGGAAAGAATGATCCACAGATGATTTCTAATATGGTCATCTTTTGTAACAATCCCTGTTACAAGTAATGATACCCAGATAATACCCATCGATTTTTGGGCATCGTTGCCGCCATGACCAAGACTGAATGCAGCAGCGGATAAAAGCTGGAGCCTTCTGAAATATTTATCAATACCGGAGGGAGAATGGTTTCTTGCCAGATATATCACTATAGCAGAGATCAAAAAAGACATAACCATACCTAGCACAGGCGCAACGACAATAAATATAACAATTTTGATAACGCCGGACATAATTACTGTACTCCATCCTGAACTTGCAACAGCTGCACCCACCAGTCCTCCTACGAGCGTATGGGATGAGCTTGAAGGAAGACCAAGCCACCATGTTGCAAGGTTCCATGAGATAGCTGCTATTAAAGCAGATGAAATTACAGTAAGATTTACGACATCTGGATTTATTACTCCCGTTCCCATTGTTTTCGCAACATTCAAAGGAAAAATAAGAAATGCGACAAAATTAAAAAATGATGCCATACCGACGGCAGCAATAGGAGAAAGTACTTTTGTTGAAACAACGGTTGCAATTGAGTTTGCAGAATCATGAAAACCGTTTATAAAATCAAAAATTATAACCAGTCCTACTACAATATATAAGAATGTCATTTTTTCTGTCTATTAGAAACCAGTAAGTCGTAAAACAAAAGGAAACTTATTTTGGGGAAGAGATAAGGTGCTCAATTCTTTATTGTTAGCTTATATATTTAAAACTTTTTTGCAAGATGCAAAATAGTTAAATTGAAACAAAATACAAAA
>Ga0315536_1001146_pt1 | contig 13458 bp, 13 predicted proteins | sample SalMarSW160230MG_FD_203093 | JGI IMG/M metagenome (GOLD analysis project Ga0315536, IMG submission 203093) | Salt marsh sediment microbial communities from the Plum Island Ecosystem LTER, Massachusetts, United States - Salt Marsh Sediment SW1602-30 ... | reverse complement strand
GATAATGAAGGCCAGGGCGACGGTCGGCATTTTCTGGGCGAAGCCTCCCAGCGACGGAATATCGCGCGTGTGGGCACGGTCGTAGACCATCCCGACGCAGGCGAAGAAGAGGGCCGTCATCACGCCGTGGCTGAACATCTGCAAGCCCGCGCCGGTCATGCCACGCAAGTTCATCGTCGCCCAGCCCATGCTCACCAGGCCCATGTGAGAGACGGACGAGAAGCCGATGACGTACTTGAAGTCACGCTGCACCATGGCGATCAGCGAGCCGTAGACCACGTTGATCAGCGTCAGGACGACGATCCAGGGCAGGTGCGTCATCGCCCCTTCAGGCAGCAACTGAACGCCCACCCGCAGGGCGGCATACGCGCCCAGCTTCATCAGCACACCCGCGTGGATCATCGAGACGGCGGTGGGTGCCGCCACGTGGCCGTCCGGGCTCCAGCTATGGAAGGGGAACACACCGGCCAGCACCCCAAAGCCTAAGAAAATAAAGGGGAACCACACCCTGGCGAAGCTCACCACCCCGACAAACGGCAGCCGGACGTAGTCCTGGTTGAAGACCCCGGCATCGCGCGCTTTCATCATGTCCACCATGTCGAAGCTGGCTTCCATGCCGCTGTTCTGCACCAGGAAATACATCGCGATCACGCCGACCAGGGCGATCACCGACCCGATCAGGATGTAGAGGGTCAGCTTCATAGACGCGTACTGCCGGGTGACCTTCCAGCCCCAGGCCGCGATCAGCAGGTACATGGGGAAGATCGCCAGCTCGTAGAAAAAGAAGAGCATGAACAGGTCGAGGGCGACGAACACCCCATAGACTCCGGCCACCAGGAGCAGGAACCAGGTGAAGAACTCGCGCGGGCGCTGGTCGATCCCCCAGGAGATAAGCACCCCGCAGAACGACGCCAGCCCGGTCAGCAAGACCATCGGCGCGTTGATCCCGTCGACCCCCAGGTGGTAGCCAATCCCGATCTCCGGCACCCAGGGAAACGGCCCTTCCTCAAAGAAGAACGGCCCCTGCCCACCAGCGCCATAAGCCCGGTTAACGCCAAAAAATACGTACAGCGCCAGCGCCAGGCTGATGAAGGTCGCGATTGCGGCGACGACACGAGTCGTCGTGCGGATCGCCTCGATCCGCTGCCCATCCTTCTCCGGGTTCAGCTTTCCCTCGTCCGGGAGCAGCAACTCCACCACCGCTCCCACAATGGGGCTGAAGATGATTATCGACAGAAAAGGAAAATTCATAACTTATTCCTTCATTTCAAGGCGTGATGTTTGGCTCTACCGCTGCATGACAGCGGCATCGGGATTTGAGATGGTCATGTGGTCACTCTCTACACGCATCAGGCGGGCGATTTTACCATCCCTCCCAGCGCGCCCAGCTTGTGAGGCGGCTGGCCGACCTGCCGGGCAAAATCGTCGAAAGCCCGGTTGGTGATGATGTCGTCCGATAATAACAAACCGCCGGGCCTGATGGCGGGCCAGGCCTGCTCGAACTCCCACGTCATGTGTTCGTAGCTGTGGTCGCTGTCATGAGGGGGGGTGGCACGAGCAGATCACTCATTTGCATGCTGCCAGATCGCCATCAGGTGAGCAGGAGCGTGACCGTCTGGTTGATCACACCCACCAGCCAGGCCGGGAAAACGCCGATCAACAACATCAACACGAGCAAGGGAGCAAGCGCAACCACCTCGCGCAAGTTGATCTCCAACGACCGCCCGTGGGCCAGCGCGACCGCGTCCCGGTTGAGCGGCCCGTGCAGCACGTGGGCGATTGCCTTGAGGATGTATGCCCCGGTGAACAGCAGGCCGAGCAAACTGATGAACACCATCAGCTCGAAGACTGGCGAGACCGGCCACACCCCCCGGACGACCATGAACTCGCTGACAAAGCCGTTCAGCCCCGGCAGCCCCAGGGAGGCCATCGAGGTGAAGATCATGATCCCCCCATAGACGGGAGCAACCAGCCACAGGCCGCCCATCTGGGTCAGGTCACGCGTGTGGAGACGGTCGTACATCATGCCCACCAGGGCGAACATCGCCGCCGCGCTGATGCCGTGGTTGAACATCTGAAGCACGGCCCCGTTGGTGGCGATGATGGCGTTGAGCTGGTTGATGCCCTCCGGGTCGTGCTGGCCGCCAACGCCTACCCACCCGGCAACGGCGATGGCAAGCACCACCCATCCCATGTGGTTGACCGAGCTGTAGGCGACCAGCCGCTTGAAATCGGTCTGGGCAAACGAGGAGAACGCCCCCAGCACAATCGCCAGCATAGCCAAGACGGCCAACACTGGCGCAAAGTTATGCGCCTGCACCGGAAACAGGGGCAGCACGAGGCGCAGGAAACCATACGCGCCCAGCTTGAGCAGCACCCCCGCCAGGATCATCGAGCCGGCAGTGGGAGCCTCGGTGTGGGCATCGGGCAGCCAGGTGTGGAAGGGCCAGACCGGCACTTTGATGGCAAAAGCCAGCACAAACAGCCAGAAGGCGACGTTCTTGACGACGCCCACCGCCACGCCGACCAGCCTGGATTCCGGGGCGAGGGCAGGCCAGCGCACCATGATCTCGGTCAGGTCGAAGGTGCCCATCGTCAGGCCGATCAACTGGATGCTCAGCAGCAGCCCCAGCGACCCGGCCATCGTGTAGATGATGAACTTGAAGCTGGCGTACTGGCGGTTGGCGCTGCCCCACATGTTGATCAGGAAGTACATCGGCACCAGTCCGAACTCCCAGAACACGAAGAAGAGCAGCAGGTCGAGCGACACGAAGACGCCCAGCATCCCCATCTCCAGGGTGAGGAACAGGGCCATGTACAGGTTGACCCGATCCTCGATGCTCCACGAGATCAGGATCGCCAGGGGGGTGAGCAGCGTCGTCAACAAGACCATCGTCATGCTGATGCCGTCCACGCCCAGGTGATAGTAGCTGTTCAGGATGGGGAACCACAGCGTTTGCTGCTCAAAGCAGGCCTGCTGCACCAGGTCGTTGCAGGGGGCAGCGTTGAACCACATCCACCCCAGCAGAGCCAGAGCCAGCGGGATCAGACTCACCACCAGCGCGAACCAGCGCGCGGCGTTTTTGCGCTCGCCGGGGAACAGCAGCAACAGCACCCCTCCGGCGAGAGGGATGAAGGTAATCAGGGTCAGGAGGTTTTGGTGGATGAAGACCATAAAACCATCGTCCTCTCAGGCTAGTGTAAAAACAGCGCCCAGATGAACACCGCGGCCAGCATCAACACCCCGGCGGCAACGACCGCCAGGTATTGTTGGATGCGGCCCGACTGCACGTATTTGAAGGAGTCGCTGGCTTCGCCGATCCCCTCGGCCATACTGTCCACCCCGCGGTTGACGACACCGGTGTCGAAGTCCTTGTTACGGAATGCCCACCATTCGGTGGAGCGGGCGATGAAGTGGAGCAGGCCGTCGATCATGCCGCGGTCGATCACCTCGTATATCTGCCGGGCAAGCCACTGGGACGGGCGGATGAACGCCACTTCATACAGCTCGTCGAAGTAGTATTTGTTCTCGAACAGGGTGTAGAGTGGGCCAAGCACTTTCTTCAGAGGGTCGGCCTCACCGACTTCGAGCGGTCGCCGAACGTACACCAGCCAGCCGACGAGCAGGCCGCCCACCGCAACGATGACCGAGAGCAGGACGGGCGTCCAGTCGAACAGCGCCACCTCTGGACTTTCGAGGAGGGTTTGGCTTACAAAATGGTGGAAGGGGTTGCCGCCGAACAGACGTCCGAGCAGCGGGAAATCCTCGTGAACGCCCACGTAACCTGCCACAACCCCGAAAACGGCCAGCACGATCAACGGCAAGTTCATCCGCCAATCCCTCTGCGTTGCTTCTTCGGCAGCGTGTGTGCGCGGCTTCCCGGCAAAGGTCAGGCCGATCTGGCGCATCGTATAAAAGCCGGTCAGGAAGGCCGCCGCCGCCAGCACAAAAAACACCACCGGGGCGTGCAGCCAGGCGTCGGCCAGAATCTCGTCCTTGCTCCAGAAACCAGCGGTGATGAGCGGGAAGCCGCTCAGAGCCATTCCGCCGACCAGGAACGTCCAGGCTGTGACGGGTATCCGGCTCCACAGCCCTCCCATGTTAAACATATCCTGCGCGTCGAAGTCGATCGGGAAGTGATGCCCTTCGTGATGGGCGTGCTGCTCACCGTGCTCGACTGCGTGGATGACCGATCCGCTGCCCATAAAGAGCAGCGCCTTGAAAATGGCGTGGGTCATCAGATGGAAGGCGGCGGCGATATACGCGCCGATGCCCACCGCCGCGACCATGTAACCAAGCTGGCTGATCGTCGAATAAGCCAGCACCTTCTTCACGTCGCGCTGGGCTATGGAGATGGTGGCGGCGAACAGCGCCGTAAAGGCCCCTACCCCGGCGATCACCTTCATCGCAGGCGGGTAGCCATGCCCGTGCCAGCCGACCGTGATCAGCGGGAACATGCGGATCAGCAGATACACACCGGCGGAAACCATAGTTGCCGCGTGGATCATCGCGCTAACCGGGGTTGGCCCTTCCATCGCATCGGGCAGCCAGGTGTGGAGCGGGAACTGGGCGCTCTTGCCTACCGTGCCGATGAACAGCAGGATGCTGATCGACCCGGCGATTGACAACCCGGCCAGCAACGGCACGCTCTGGCCGAGCGTGGGAAAAGCGGGGGCCTCAAGCGCGAGGAGCATCTCTCCGCTGTAGAGAGTCTCGCGGAAATTGAGTGTCCCGGTGACACTGTAGAGCCAGGCGATGCCCAACAGCATGAACACGTCGCCCACGCGGGTGGTCATGAACGCTTTGATCCCGGCTTTCAGGGGGGTGGTCCGGTTGGGCTGGTTGGGATAGACCCGGTTGTGCCAGAAACCGATCAAGAGGTAGCTGCACAACCCCATGATCTCCCAGCCAACGAACAACAGCAGCAGGCTATCGGCGATGCTCAGGATCAGCATCGCCCCGGCAAACAGGGAAATGAAGGCCATGAAGCGGGCCTTCCACTTGGTCGCGTCAAACTGGGTCAGCTTACGCCCGGCGTCATCAACCACGACCTCATGGTGCTCGTCCGACTCGTGATCCTCGCCGTGCGCCTCACCCTTGACCTCCGTCCAGTAGTGGCCGGAGGCCATGTAGCCGGTGCTGTAGATGAAGATCATCGTGGCGGTCAGCGGCACGAAGAACAGCATCACCGCGCCCAACGGGTCGACCAGCGCGCCCATCGTCAGGCTGGTCTCGACCGACTCGCCGAGCGGCAGCCAGACGATCTGGGTTATGATCGGATTCTCACCCAGGTGAAAGGTCCCCAGCGCACCAATCAAGACGATGATCGAGATCACCCAGGTCAGCAGAATCGAGGCCACCGACACCAGGTCGCTGATACGTTTGTTCCCCCGTGTAAAAAGCAGAATAACGAAAAAGGCCAGCAGAGGTGGCAGCGGGATCAACCATACGAGCGTTTCGAGTGTCATAGAATCCTCAACTCACCACTTGAGTATGTTGACGTCTTCCGCGATAACCGTCTCGCGGTTGCGGTAGATAGAGATGATCAGAGCCAGCCCGACGGCGGCTTCCGCAGCCGCCACGGCGAAGACGAAAATGGCGAAGACCTGGCCGTTTAACGACTCTGGCGAGATATAGCGCCAGAAGGCGACCAGGTTGATGTTCACCGCGTTGAGCATCAGCTCGATGCCCATCAGGATGGCGACGGCATTGCGCCGGGCAAGCACGCCGTAAATCCCCATACAGAACAGCCCGGCGGACACCAGCAGATACAGATGCAAAGGGATCATATCAGCCCTCTCAATCAATCACGCGCGACCACGATAGCACCGATCATCGCAGCCAGCAGCAGCACCGAGGCGACCTCGAAGGGGAGCAGAAAGCCCTGGTGGCTGGCGAATGATTGGCCCATTCGCTCAATCGTATCGGGGGGCACAGCCTGGGTGGGATACACCCCAGCAAACTGGCTGATCACCACAAACCCCAGTATTGCGGCAGCCAGCACGGCGATCAGGGCGGCGACCGGCCACTGGCGATTCACGTTCTCGGTGATGCCCATCAGGCGGCGGGTGACCATGATCGTGATCGTCACCAGGACGGCGATCGCCCCCAGATAGACCAGGACCTGCACCGCCGCCAGAAAAGGGGCTTCCAACAACACAAACAGCCCGGCAACGCCAAACAGGGTAAGCGCAAGGTAGAGCGCCGCGTGGATCAGGTTGCGACTGCTTACCACGCCCAGGCCCCCGCCTAATACCAACACCGACATGATGGCGAAAGCGACTGTCTCCGGAGTGATCGTCATCGATTGGCTCTCCTTACCTGGCCTGTTGGGCGGCCCGACCCTCGATAGACGCAACGGACAGCGCCGCTTCCTGGCGTCGGCGCTCGCGCCGTCCCAGCCCGGCCACCCAGAGAGCGGCCAGCCCGCCTACTATCAGGTTGACGACCAGCAGCAGGGCAGTACGAGGGAGCAGGTCGACGAACGAGCCAGCCACCGCATAACCGGGGATGTAAAGCTGGCCCAGCTTATCGGCCAGCACCGAGAGCACCAGCAGCACCAGCGAGAGCGGCACCAGGAATTTCCAAGAGAACGACAGGATGTGGTCGATGCGCATCCTGGGAAGGATCGCACGAGTCCACACCTGGAAGAAATACACCAGGAAGGTCTTGCCCAGGAAATAGACGATGCCCAGCGTCGGGATTTGCTCCGCGCCCGGCCCGCGCCAGCCGCCCAGGAACAACACCGTCATCAGGGCGCAGACGGTAAAGCCGTGCGCCCACTCGGCGGCGTAGAACATCGCGAAGGCAAAGCCACTGTATTCGATGTGATACCCGGAGACGATCTCGGATTCCCCTTCGATCACGTCGAACGGCTGGCGGCCCACCTCGGCCACGCTGGCAATCCAGAAAATCAGCGCCGCCACCGGCATCACCACCAGAAAGGGGATGCTCTGGGCACGCACGATATCGCCCATGCGCATGCTGCCGGACAGGATCACCGGGACGAGCAGGGCCAGCACGAAAGGCACCTCATAGCTGACCAGCATCGCCACGCCCCGGAAAGCGCCCAGCAGCGCGTACTTGTTGTTGCTGCTCCAGCCTGCCAGCAGGATCGAGACCACCCCCAGCGAGCTGACCGCGACGAAGTACAGCGCCCCGATGTTCAGGTCGGTGCCGATCAGAGTCGGGGCGAAGGGCACGACCGCCCAGATGAGCACCACACTCATCACCGAGATCACCGGCGCGATCATAAAGGGGACCAAGTCGGCCCCGTCGGGGATGATGATCTCTTTGGTGAACAGCTTCGCCAGGTCGGCCACCGTCTGGAATATCCCCCAGGGGCCCACACGGTTCGGGCCAATGCGATCCTGAATCCGCGCCATGACCTTGCGCTCAAACCAGATGTTGAAGACCAGGATCAGCAGCACCGAGGTGGCGAGCAAACCCGCCCCCAGGAACTTGATGATCCCGGAAGCCAGCTCCGGGCTGGCACCAAGCACGTCCACAAACAGGCGGGTCAGGAGATTGCCGATGGTCGTGTAGATGTCCGCTAATGAAGCAAGAACGTCTGCCATAATGGGGAACTCCCTAAATTCCTTACATCGGAAGGTACTGCCCGTTATGCAACATAAAAGAGCCGATAACCGGTGTGGTTATCAGCCCAGGTCGAGGTTTACAACCATTCAAGAGCGCCTTTTTGCCAGGCGTACAGGAGAGCTTCTGCTAGAGTCACGATAAAGACGATACCAGCAACCACGCCAAACAGCGGTAATTGATTGTAGGCAACTGCCCAGGGATAGAGGAAAACGACCTCAATATCAAAGACGAGGAACACCAGGGCAAAGATATAATATTGGACTTTGAACTGCACCCAGGTATCGCCCACCGTCTCAACACCACATTCATACGTGCTGTTCTTCTGCTCGTTGGGCTTGTGAGGCCCCAGCAACCGCCCGCCGACAATGGGCACCATAGGAAGCATGGCAGAAATGACAAAGAGAAGCGCTATAAAGGCCCATTCGCTCACGTATAAACGCTCCTTGTTCAACACACAGTACGGGCGATTTGGTGGAAATTTGTCGTACGTAAAGACGCTTTGTGAAGATCGACGCCAAGTATATCATCCGGATCATCAAATGGCAACACACTTCTACCCCCCATCAACTCGTGCCGAACCCGGTATCGACCCGTCTTGCCAGCCTCAACCGGTGTTGAAAATATGAGCCGATCCGCGCCTGCCAGTTTCGGATAGGGCTTGCCTGCGCAGGCATGGCTGGTATATAGTTGGTTCAGTGGTAATGGGACAGCGTGTCACAGATGTTGCCAAAACAGACCAGTCTTTTCCGTAGGGCGCATGCTCTGCTCCTGCTGTGGAGCGGGCGGGTATACCGGCATTATGGTATCGTGGGCAACAATGCGGGGTTGTTTATGACAGCCACTCACCTTTACAGCCGCGCGTTGGACACCAACCCATCCCTGGAGGATGCGTACCTGGAGCGGGGGGCGATCTTCTGGCGCGAGCTGGATCGGGCTGAGGAGGCGGTGACCGATTTTTCCGCCGCACTGGCGCTCAGACCAGGCTGGCCGGAAGCCCTGTTTTACCGGGGACTGGCTTACGTACAACAAGGCAAACATGCAAACGCCATGCAAGACCTGGCTGCCTATCTCGTCTCCGACGACGACAAGTGGCAGGAAGACGCGAAACGCCAGCTGGCCCTGATCAGGACAATGATGAGCGAGCTAGGATGAGAACAAACCTTATGAATCTTAAAACGGCTTACGACTTTACGCTGAAACGGCTGATATTCGGGGATATGATCCTGAACTGGTTCTTAGGGATCGTCCTGGCTCTGCTGCCCGGCCTGGCGGACAGGGTGCTCGGCCAGGCAAACCTGCTGCCCCTTATCGTTTACCGGGTCATCGGGATCATCTTCTTAGGGTTTGCCGCCTGGCAAACGTCGCTGGTCGTACGAGGCCGGTGCGGGCCGTTCGACCTGTATTTTGCGGCGGCCATGGCCGAAGGCCCGGTCGTGCTCCTGACAGCCGCACTGCTCTTTATGAGCCTGGCGCTCCGGCCTGTCGCCCGTGTCGTCCTCTGGATAGGCGATATTTATATGTTGTTTCTTGGCGGATGGTATATCTTCGTCGCAAACTCATTGCGCAGAACCCCCCCTGTCGATTCACCCTGATGCTTGTCCGGAGGAAACCATGGCGAAAGCTCGCGTCCTTGTCATCGATGACGATCAAACCATTCTGAAGATGTTGGAGCTTGCCCTCGGCAAAGCTAACTTTGAGGTTCTACCCGCTCCGGATGGGGACGTAGGTCTGCGCCTGTTCCGCGAGCAAAAACCGGACCTGGCAATCATCGACATCGCCATGCCGGGCATCGACGGCTACCAGGTGGTCGAGCAGATCCGCACCGCGGAGGATGAAGCCAATCGAACGCCCCTGATCATCCTGACCGCCCACGAACAGGCCGTGATGCGCGAATACGCAGAGGAACTAGGTGCCGACCTTTACCTCACCAAGCCGGTCGTGCCGTCGGTGCTCGTCGAACATATCCGGCGGCTCGTTCCCACCTCTGGGGAATAAGCACTGCTTCAGCACCCCATACCCGATATCGCCGCGAAGCGGGTTGGAGCCAGAGACCCTGCACTGGCGGCTTGCCTGTTTCTACCGTACCCATCCTAGCCATGCGCCACCGGAGGTTTAGTTGAGCATAGCCGGGCGGGCCGTCCGGAGTGCGTTGTATTTCTCGCTGAGCAGTTACGCCATGCAGGTGATCGGCTTCCTCACCGGCATCATACTGGCGCGAAAGCTGGCTCCTGAGGAATTCGGCGTTTTTGGCCTGGCGATGGCGCTCATGCTGCTCTTCGCGCGGGTTAAGCTGTGGGGCTTCAACGCGCTGATCCTGGCGGAGACCGACCCGGACGACCTGCAAATCTCGACGCAGTTCTGGCTGAGCACGCTGCTCAGCACGCTGGTTTTGATCGCGATGCTCATCGCCCGCCCTTTGCTGGGGCTGGTGTATCGACACTCGGCGCGCGCGCCCGACATCATCCTCGGCGCGATACTGATCGCGGCACTGTCGATATTCGAGAACGAGGGTGTCGCGTCGACCCCGGAGACGATGCTCGCGCGGGAGCTTCGCTACGACCTGATTTCGGTGACGAAAATCGTGTCAACCCTGCTCGGCCAACTGACCAGCATCGCATTCGTCTATGCCGGGGTGCTGACTTATTGGGCGCTGATCTGGGGGTTCGCCGCCCGGACGGTCAGCTACTGCATTGGCGTGTGGGTGTTCGCGCCGCGCAGGCCGGGGTTTATGTTCTCGATAGAGCGGGCGCGGGCGCTGCTCCGGCAGGGCGGCTTCATGTTCTGGGGCGGGGTCGGATCGTTCCTGGCCTTCCAATACGACGACATCGCGGTGGGCACTTTTGTCAATACCGCCACCCTGGGGCAGTACCGCCGGGCATATGACCTGTCGCTGACACCGATGTCGCTCCTGGGCGGCGCTTTAGGGGTGACCGCCGCCACCTACGCACAGGTCAAGGACAACCGGGCGGCACTGTCCGAAGCTGTCCGGTTCATATTGGACGGGGTCGCCCTGGTCGTGCTGCCAGCAGCAGTTGGCCTGGCGCTGATCGCGCCTGAGTTCGTCGCCCTCGTCTACTCAGAGACCTGGCTGCCGAGCGTGCCGATGCTGCGCGTGCTGCTCCTGTACTCGATTGTGCGCCCGCTGAACGACAGCATTGGCTCGCTGGCACCGATCCTGGGGCGGCTGAAAGTCCAGATGCGTTTCGGGATCGTCCAATCAGTGGCGATGCTCGTCCTTGGCACCCTGTTTACGCTGTTATGGGGGGCGAACGGGGCAGCGCTCAGCGCCGGGATTACGGTCGCCATCGGCTTTTACGTGCTCTATGACGGCCTGCTGCGCGACACAGTCGACATCAACTATGCACAAATCTTCCTCGCCCCGGTGCTTGCCGCCGCGCTGGCCGCCGGGTCGGTGTACCTGGCTCTACGGCTCTTCACACCCCCCGAACGCCTGACCTTGATGATCTATAAGGGGATCGTTTTCTCATTGACATATGGGCTGGTTATGATTATTGTAGCAAGAGACAAGCTCTTTGGTCTGGTCGCGCGCCTTCACCAGGCCACGTTCAGCACCGGGCAGCAGCCCCAGGCTGGAGAGTCGAGCGTTGAGACTCAAAGCTCCTAGCACTTGAGGTGAGGGATTATGCAGTTGAGAAAAACGAACCCGGTTGTCCTCGGAATTGCCTTGATGGTACTGGGCATACTGCCATTTGGCATCAGCCTCCTGGTGAACATGGCGCTTTCCTCTGCAGACCCCCAGGCAGACTCATCGATCGGCCTGTTCTTGCGCCACGCTATGGTCGACATCACGCCAATATGCAGCGCGCTGCTGCTCACGGCGGGGATCGTCGTGCTGGGCCTGGCCGCCATGGGAAAACTCAAAATGGCGCAGCCGGAAGAATGATCGGGCGCACCGGTTTAGCAGTCGGGGCGACTCACCGGCTCCCGTCAACGAGGGCGCTTCCGGGGGGAAGGCTCTTCCGAGAGAAGGCTCTCATTTGACTCCTGTTTGAACCTATCGTACTGTAGATCACATCCAGCCTGGTTTTATTGGCGGGCAATCGCTTGAAGCTGAGAGGTGGCATCATGTTCGGTTCGTTTGGCACGCCCATCCTGGAAGTCGGCATCAGCCTCATCCTGCTCTATGTCCTGTTAAGCCTGGTCACTTCCCAGGTGAATGAATTGATCGCGCTGATCGTGTCGATGCGGGCCAGACATCTCTGGGACGGCATCCGCCACATGCTGGGCGAAGAGACCAGCACGGAGCTGACCACCGAGATTTTCGACCACCCGCTGATCAAATCGCTGAGCTATCGCGGTGGGAAAAGGCGCAAGCCCACCTTCATCCCCACCGAAACGTTCTCGACGGTCTTGCTGGAGACGATCGAAGACCGCGCTCCACTGTCGCTGCTCCGACCGGTCGAGCAGCTGCTCCCGATATTAAGAGATCGCCTCGAAGCGCAGGTCGCCAGCCTGCCATCCACATTCCCGGAGGACATCCGGCTGGCGCTCATCCGCGTGACCCAGGCGGACTACCCGCTGGCCTACGTCAAGAACGTGATCGACCGGCTGCCGCCAGACATCGAAAGCGGGATCAAGGATACCCTGCTGGAGATCGCCTATCATCAGGACCCGCTGGCCGATATTCGAGCCGCGATAGAACGCCTGCCAACCCAGCTGCGGGTGAGAGGCGCGCTGCTTACCCTGCTCGACGAGGCTAAAGGGAGCTACGATAAGTTTTACGCCAGCGTGGGGGAGTGGTTTGACAACACGATGAATCGTGTCAGCGGCTGGTATCGGAGCTGGGCCAGAATCCTGATCACCATCCTGGCGACCGTGCTGGTCGTGGCGCTAAACGCCGACACGATCATGTCGGCCCAGCTGTTGTGGAACGACCCGGCAGCCCGCGCCGCCCTGGTGGCAATTGCCGACAACGTCGCCAGCGACACGGAATCACTGGATACCGCGGAGGCCAGAGAGACGATCCTGGCTGCCCTTGACACCAGCCTGGAGAACATCGAGCTTCCTCTTGGATGGCAGGCCAAGCCTGAGAATCCAGACGATTTACGGGCGCTGCCCAGAACACCAGGCGCGATTTTGTTGAAGCTCGTAGGGTTCACTCTAACCATCGCCGCGGTGTCACTCGGCGCGCCGTTCTGGTTTGACCTGATCAAGATCGTCCTCAACCTGCGCCGCTCAACCTCCAACGCGGAGCCCCTCGAGTCAGGCGCAGCCTGACACGGCCCCCCCGATCAATCGAATCGACAGCACGAAGCCTCGCCGGTTGCGAGGCTTCGTCTTCATGGGCGGCGTGCGCAACATGCGCCGGTATGTCGTTGAGAAATCCGCTTTTCGTTATACTGGTACTGTGTCTGAGTTGGTCAGGCGGTCGCGGGTCGGACGGCCCAGCATGGGGCGTCGAGACCTGAGGAAAGTCCGCGCTACGCAGAGCATGGTGCTGGCTAACGGCCAGGCAGGGCGACCTGACGGAAAAGTGCCACAGAGAAGCATATTGCCAAAGCCAGCCCATACGGGCTGGCAGGGCGAGGGTGAAACGGCGTGGTAAGAGCACACCGGCGTGCCTGGCGACAGGCACGGCCAGGCAAACCCCACCAGTAGCAAGACCAAGTAGAAACGAGGCGCTGCTCGCGCCATTCGAGTTTCGGGTAGGTTGCTTGAGGCGGGTGGTAACGCCCGTCCCAGATAGATGGCCGCCCAGGGGCGCTGCCAGTGGCACTGCCCCGGACAGAACGCGGCTTACAGACTGACTCAGGCACTGTTGCGTTCCAGCGAACGCAGGGTACAATTTACGCCGGTCAGCGTCAAGCTGATCGAAACTATTGTCGATCAAGAGGATA
>Ga0315536_1001139_pt1 | contig 13494 bp, 14 predicted proteins | sample SalMarSW160230MG_FD_203093 | JGI IMG/M metagenome (GOLD analysis project Ga0315536, IMG submission 203093) | Salt marsh sediment microbial communities from the Plum Island Ecosystem LTER, Massachusetts, United States - Salt Marsh Sediment SW1602-30 ... | reverse complement strand
TATTCCAAATAATAAAATGTAAGATTTAAATTTCTTTTTCATTTCTTCTCTCTCCCTTCTCAATTAAAACTATAATAAATACTTGCTGCAAACAATCCGGCTTGCGAATTGTATGTACCGTTAAAAGGAGAGTTACCGGTTGTATAAATCTGAGTTGAATTATCAACCGTAAGTTCCTGCGAACGAATAAACAGAAAAGAACCTGATACACCAAAGTTTTCATATATTTTTGCATCTACGCCAATACTTAGTCCTAATCTGTCCGATTCAGGTAAAGAAGGACTAAGATATTGTGGATCGACCGGATTCTTATCAAAGTATATTCCACCAAGAAGTGAGACCTTTTCATCAATACTGTATTCGCCTCCGAACCTTATGATATAAGAATCGTCGTATAATCTTGGTCGGGAGATGTCCTCATAAGCATCATTCTTGAAATCAACTGCAAGTTTATCATAGCTGGACCAGCCAACCCATTGAAAATCTGCAGATAAAAGTAGAGGTTCAATTATACGAACAGCGATTCCACCCTGTATATTCAATGGTGTTGTTAAATCAGCACTGATATCACCGGCTGGTAAAACTGCACTTAACTGTTCTGCTCCGGTTGAAGTTGCAGTTCCCTCCAAACTATATTTTACTTCACTTCTGAAAGATCCACCAATAGAAACTTCCTTAACAGGTTTCCACATAACTCCAAAGTTATAACCAAATGATGCATTATCATCACCTTCAAGTTCAACATAGGCATCACCAGCAAATGGGTATTGAGAACTTTTTTGTGTAATTGTAACATTAGCAAAACTATACGAACCTCCGGCACTTATAGAAAGATTATCAAGTATTGCCCAGGAAACTACAAGCGGTGCAGAAAAAACCATCAAATCTGTTTTAACGGCCAGATATCTTCCGATCCAATCCGGTTGCCATTCTGTTCCTAATCCAAAAGGAACTGAAATACCCGTTCCTATTGAAAAATTATCTGATAATTTATAAGATGCGAAAAAATGTGGAGGATAAAATATCTGATCTTTCATATAGGAAATTTTTGTAGACGGGGTAACACCCCTGAATGTCGTGCTTGGTGCAATCAACGATACCCCTAACAGCACATTGGTTCCGTTTAGAAAACTTAAACCGGCACCATTCCAAAAAACTGCTGAAGCATCGTTAGCAATAGCGGTAAATGCCCCTCCAAGCCCCATGGGTTTTGCTCCATGTTCGTTTAGTTGAAATCCACCGCCATAAACTGCCGGCACACACAACACAAACGTAACGATGAATAGTGTAATTCTCCGTTTCAAATCATCTCCCTTGTTTAATGAATAATGTGATTAATTAATTCAGAAACAAAAATTATTCGATTGAAAATAGTTTATCGCCTTTTTCAACGGCATTGCCCTCGGTTACATATATTTCTATTATTGAACCGGATACAGGAGCCCGTAAATCGTTTTCCATTTTCATCGCTTCCAAAATTAAAATTGATTCACCCTGATTAATAACCTCACCAGCTTTCTTTTTAATTTTTAATATCAACCCCGGCATTGGAGCTTTAATATCAACTTTATTATTTGAAGAAATTTTAGCTTCATTTATTAACCTGGCTGCCCTCTCCTGTAATTCTGTTCTCGTAATTGTATCAATTTTATTTCCATTAACAAATAGCGAATATTTCTCATGGTCAATTTTATCAGTACAAATTTCGTAAAAATAATTATTAATTCGAAGCAAATAATTGTCTTCCTTTAATTTTAGTAATTCGAATTCAACCTTCTTTTTGTCTGTTATCGCTTCGTTGCTGTTTATAATATTAACTAACTTTTTACTTCTATTAATTGTTACTACGAACTTCTTACTCATAATTCTGTTCCTGCCAACGATTCTTTATGGAGTCTGAAGCTCGTTTCAAATTATTATGAGTTTCGGATTTTAATATTGCAGATAATAAAGCAACAGCGTTTTCATTTTCAGTTTCTTTTTTCGAAGATGCTTTCTTACTCTTTTCAATGAATTCATTTTCTACAAAATTTATATCGAATGAACCTGTGAGAAACTTTTTATGATTAAGAATTTTTTGAAGAAAGGAAATGTTCGTTACAACTCCTGCAATATAATATTCTTTTAGAGCCCGTAGCATCCTCTTTATTGAAATTTCTCTGTCGGGTCCCCATGCAACCAGTTTAGAAACAAGTGGATCATAATAAATGCTGATCTCTGATCCTTCTTCGAAACCGGAATCAAGACGAATTCCAGGACCGGCGGGCGGTCTGTAATTTATAATCTTTCCGATCGAAGGCAGAAAATTATTTTCAGCATCCTCGGCATAAATACGGCATTCCAAGGCATGTCCATTAATTTTAAGATCATCCTGCCCGAATGAAAGCTTATAGCCCGCAGCGATCAGTATTTGTTCTTTTACCAGATCGATACCTGAAATTAATTCGGTAACCGGGTGCTCGACCTGCAATCGTGTATTCATTTCAAGGAAATAAAAATTTTTGTCTTTGTCCATTAGGAATTCTACAGTTCCTGCATTATAATATTTGCAAGCTTTCGCTGCATTAATTGCCGCTTCTGTAATTTGCTTTCTTATTTTTTCATCGACACAGGATGAAGGTGCTTCTTCAATTATTTTTTGATGCCTTCTTTGTATTGAACATTCACGTTCAAAAAGATGGATGTAGTTTCCTTTCTTGTCACTCAATACCTGTACTTCAATGTGCTTCGGTTGTTCGATAAATTTTTCTATATAAACATCATCATTGGCAAATGATTTCAAGGCTTCTCTTTTTGTTGCCTCAAACGCATCTTTGAATTCTTTTTCGCTATTGATCTTTCTCATACCCTTCCCCCCACCACCAGCAGAAGCTTTTAACAAAACCGGGTAACCAATTTTCAAAGCAGTTTTTTGCCCGTCTTTCACAGAAGATACAGGTTCAACAGTTCCCGGAACAATCGGTACGTTGTGCTCCGCCATAAGTTTTCTTGCAGCCGTTTTGTTTCCCATCATTTTTACAGAAACTGATGAAGGACCAATGAACCTAATATTCTCTTTTTCACAAGCTTTTATAAAAACAGGATTTTCAGAAAAAAATCCGTAGCCAGGATGAATGGCATCTGCTCCGATTTTTTTAGCAAGATTAATTATTATTTTTTGATTGAGATATGATTCGGACGAGACTGAGGTACCTATATGATAAGCTTCGTCTGCAAGTCGCGTGTGTAAAGTTAATTTATCGGCATCGGAATATATTGCAGCCGATCTTATTCCTAAATCGCGGCAACACCTGATTATTCGTACTGCAATCTCTCCCCTATTCGCGATAAGAATTTTCTTAAACATTTAACTTGTCATTTTAATTCAACTATTGTAATACCTTCTCCACCGGATTCAATAGGTGCAAAATAATAATCTTTAACATTTATATGTTCTTTTAAAATTATATTCACAACTTTTTTAAGTGCACCTGTACCTTTTCCATGAAGTATTTCTATCCTGTTTTGTCCTGACATGTAAGAATCATCAATGAATTTTATAATTTTAAACTCTGCTTCATCTGGTCGTTCACCACGAATATCCAACCGATAATCTGTTGAAGGGACTGTGTAACCACTATAAACAGGTTTATCCTTTTCTCCCTTTTTTTCTTTATCGTGTACAAGTTCATCAACGTTAACTTTCATCTTAACTGAACCAACCTGTACAACAACTCTTTTCCCGTTTTTTTCTATTGAATAAATTTTACCTGAGGTTGAAGTGTCTTTTAACTTTACAAAATCACCAACTATAAATTCGGACTTTGCTGTTTCCTCTTCAACTTCAGATTTAACTAGTTCATCGGTTTCTTCTTTTATGTTCTGTACAATCTTTCGTACTTCTTTTATCACTTCCTTTTTTGCACCTGATTCACGTATCTCTTTGATTACATTTTCTATTTTCTTATTAACGTTAACCAGATAAGATTCTGCATCGTTCTTTGTTTTTTTCAGAATTTCCTTCTTTTCCTTTTCAAGTTTGTCAAGATTATTTTTATAAAGATTTGTCAATCCCTTTAGTCGGGAATTCTCTATTTCAATTTCTTTCAGTTGCTTTTCCAATTTTGTTGATTTTCTTTCGATGTCGACAAGAAATTCTTCAATTTTATGTTTATCAGCATCGATATTTTGCGAAGCAAGTTTTAAAAGTTTTTCATCGATGCCAATTCTTCTTGCGATTTCAAATGCATAGCTCGAGCCGGGTATACCAAGCTTAAAATTATAGGTTGGCGTAAGTCTTTCGTTATCAAATTCCATTGCTGCATTCGAAAAATTCTTTTCTTCATTCGCTATAAGCTTCAAACTGCCATGATGAGTTGAGGCAAATACAATACTGCCTGAATCACGTAATTTTATTAGAACTGATGCTGCCAAAGATGAACCTTCTACCGGATCTGTACCGGTACCTATTTCATCGAGAAGAACAAGAGAATTTTCATCTGCTTCTTCCAGAACGAGTTTAATATTTTTTAAATGTGAACTGAATGTTGACAAATCATCTTCAATCGATTGCTCATCACCTATATCGATTAATATTTTATTTAAAAATGTAAAGTTAGAATCGGGATTGACAGGAATATGAATTCCCGAATGCACAAGTGCAGTTAACAATCCTATTGTTTTAAGAACAACGGTTTTTCCGCCTGCATTAGGTCCGGTTATTATGATAACCTTTTCATCTCCAAGCTTAAAGTTTAACGGGACAGTTTTTTCTCTACCAAGTTTTTTTAATAAAACCGGATGCTTGGCATCTTGAATTTCAAATTTTCTTTTTTTGTCTAATCCTGGAAAAGATCCCATAACCTCAACAGAATATTTTGCCCTGGCAAAAATCGAATCTACTTCGGAGATTACATTCAGAGAATTCCTGAGTTCTTTTTCTACAGTGCCAATCAGTTTTGTTAGCTCTTTGAGTAGTCTATCAATTTCTCTTTTTTCTGCAAATGAAAGTGAAACAATATCATTGTTCAGTTCAAGTGTTTCTTCCGGTTCAATGTAGACTGTTTGCCCGGTTGCGGATTCGGAATGAATAAATCCTTTTAAATGTCTTTTATGTTCTGCTTTAACCGGGATCACCATTCGTCCATCTCGTAATGTTAGATAATCCTCTTGAACAATATCCTGTTCACTTAAATTTTTCATTATCCTATTAATTAAACGAACAAGATCATTTTTCTTTTCGAGTATATCTTTTCTTATCTCTTTTAATACTTTGCTTGCATTTTCCTTTACTTCACCATTTTCATCTATTACTTTTTCAATGTGATGTTCAAAAATTTTATCAATAAACAAAGTTTTACTTTTGTCGTACAATGTTGGTGAAGTTTCCCTATTCTCTTTTAGAAAATTAATCAGTTTTCTTGAGGTTACAGCTAATTTATAAACTTCATTTATTTTTTTGCCCGATAACACTGCTCCTTCAATCTTGCTTTTTGCAAGATCATCCTCAAGGTTTGGAATAAAATCTATCGGAGGTGGGAGAGTTTTGATTAATATTTCCTTAGCCTCAGAAACAAAATTACCTTCATTTACTATGCTCCCGTAATCTTCTAATGGTCTCAGGGCAATTATTCTTTGTTTTCCCGGTTCAGTTATAGAATAGTTTGCTATATAGGTAAGAACTTTGTGGAATTCGAGTTTTTCAAGTGCTGAATTATCAATCATCCTGTGGTGTCTTTATCTTTTATATAATCCTTTATAATTTGCTTTGTAGCAGGTGTATAATTGTTTATATATTCAATAGTTACAGGTATTATTTTATAAGTATAATTGTATAAAGCCGAGGTAGATTTTACATTTTTACTTGGTATATCAAATATATTTAAAATGATAAGCACAGCACTAAGAAAATACAACAGCTGAATACCGCCAACAATACCTCCAATAAGCTGGTTAATCAGATTGTTTACTTTATCGAATGGATGAATAATTCTTTTAAGCAAGGTAAATATCAGAATAATTGTAAAGAAGATAAAAACTCCTCCCATTAATTCTGCAAGATAATATTCAATACCAAATAAATTTTCAATAATTTTTCCTGCATCATCCTTCAAAACAATTGCAGAAACCACGGCTAAAGCAAAACCTATCAATCCAATAAGCTTCCTTACAAAACCGTCTTTGTAACCAAGCACAAAACCAACTAAAACAATTGCAATGATAATAAGATCCAAAGGATTCAACTTTAGCTTAGTACTTTCTCGACTATTGATTTAACTACTTTCCCGTCCGCTTTACCTTTTAGTTCTTTCATTGCAGCAGACATTAATTTCCCAAAATCGGCTTTTGTTTCAGCGCCAAGTTCTTTGGCAATATCTTTAATCTCTGTTTCGATTTCTTTTTCATCAAGCTGCTTAGGTAAGTAATCCATAATTATTTTTAACTCTGCTTCTTCATTCTGAGCAAGATCATTTCTTCTTGCATTATTGTATTGTTCTATCGATTCTTTTCTCTTCTTGGCAGCAGAACTTAACAATTTGATTTCTTCCTCTTCATTAAATTCTTTGCCCGATCCGCTCTTTTCAAATTCAAGAATAAGTGCTCTTATTGAACGAATTGTTTGCAGCCTGACTTTATCGCCTGACTTAAGAGCTTCTTTCAGATCTTCATTAACTTTTTCTTTTAGATTCATATTAACAACCTTTGTTAACTAAAAAAAGGCAGGAGGTTTAAAATTAAAAACCGTCCTGCCTTGACATTAAAAAACCTGATTAAATATTTCTAAATTTTTATGTTCGCCGAATAATTTATTCTTAAACAATAAGCCTTTCTTAGTTCCTGCTGAATATCCGTTACAAGTCCCATATCGGTACCTACATCGATACGCAGTGAAACTATAACATTTGGCAGCGCCTGTCTTTTCTTATACATAATATCCTGAACCTGATTTAATTTTACTATACTATCATTTATCTGCATTCTATCACCTTTACCTACCCAGATATATGAAATAAGTCTTTTATTTTCTATTTTCTCAAGAGCCTGGGCAGAAGGTAATTTATAATCAACTAAAATTTCAACTTCCCTCATAGTTGTTGTGACCATGAAAAAGAGCAACAGCATAAAAATAATATCAGGAAGAGATGCTGTTGGAATATCCTGTTTTGTACTTGCTCGTTTTTTTTCAAATTTCATGAAAAATCCTCGGTCATTTTTTTACATATTCAGGTTCAGCCAAAGAAATAATAATCGGTACTGCATCTTTAACCTCATTTTGCGCGTCTTCATTCAGGTCGTCGAATTTAGCACCGAATTTTGATCTGGAGTATTCATTACGAACTTCAAAATATGCTAACTTAATCTGATCAAGTGCCTGGATATAAGCATTGTAACGGGTTTTTCTATCGGTCTTAACAGATACAATCAATTTTTTATTCTTCGGCAAACCGATTTTCGATTGAATCCTTGGTTTAAGCGTATTCTTTATCTGGAAGAGAGAAATAGGTTTACCATCTAATAATACATCACCTGTTTCATTGATAAGAATTGCCGCCATTCTATCCGGATCAACTTTAACTTCTTCTATCTCATCAGGTGGAATATATTCAGGAAGTGTTAATCCGATTCCCGTATCTACATCAATTACGGTAGCAACTAAGAAGAATATAAGCAGAAGGAATGCTATATCCGCCATAGAACTTGTAGGTATTGCAGCTTCGTGTGATCTTTTTTTTCTTAACATAGCCTAAACTTTGTTTTTATTGATGATTAGGAAATAAAAAGTAGTCTTAAGCTTTCTTTGCATGAATTTCATATAAAGCATCTATCAGCTCGACTGATGCTTCTTCCATATCACCAACTAATCTATCAATTATCGAAACCAGATAATTATAAAATACCTGTAAAATCATTGCCACGACGAGACCAAACAGTGTAGTTAACAATGCTATTGAAATACCATCAGCAACAATTGCAGGTGAAATCTGGGCAGCTTCTTTAATAGAATCAAAAGCAGTTATCATACCCTGAACTGTACCGGTAAAACCAAGCATAGGTGCCAAAGCTATAAAGGTTGAAATCCAGATCATATTTCTTTCCAGAAATCCCATCTCAATACCACCATAAGCAACAATTGCTTTTTCTGCTGCTTCAAGACCCTCATCTGCTCTTAACAAACCGGCGTGGAATACAGATGCAACGGGACCTCTTGTATTTGCACACATTTCCTTTGCACCTTCAATTCCGCCCTCATCTAAAGCTCTCTTAACATTAATAATAAATTTCTTAGTGTTTGTCTTTGAACGGGTAAGTGTCCAGAGTCTTTCGAGCGCGAATGCTAATCCCAGTACCAGGCAGCCTAAAATGGGCCACATAAAACCACCACCTGCTACAAACTTTTCGCTTAACCAATTTAAAGCACCACCACTATCGGTTGTGGTTGTCTGGGCTATTAAGTTATACAAAGAAGCGATAATACTGCTTAAATCCATAGAATGCTACCTCCTAAAAATTAAGAATAGTTTTCAAGGTAAGTAAATTACTCCGAATAATTTTATTAAAAAAGTAAAGCTACTATAAACATTTCACTGTAGAAAGTCAAATGAAATGATAACACCAAAACTAAGAAATTATTTTGAAATTAGCCGAATATTATTTAGAACTTATGCTTTAATCGAATAATATTTCCTGTTACAAATCTATAGTTGTTAAACACCGAATGAATAAGCTCCCCGGCTTCTACAGGCTTTAGCCAGGATGAAAAATCAGCATCCTTCATCCACTCTCTGTTTGCAGGTGTATCGATGATAAACGGAGCCATCGCATTTACAGACATATTAATTTCATTTCCCTCTTCAGCTAATGTTTTAACCAGGTGAATTAAAGCTCCTTTGGATGCTCCGTAAGCAGCTTTACCAGATTCAGGTGAAAGACCAATAAAAGCAGCAGTAAAAAAAAGTGAACCTGAATGTGATACCTTTACCAGCAATGAGAAATACTTTGCTATAAGAAAGGATGTTTTAAAATTCATAGTCATCATTTTATCCAGATCCTCTACCGGAGTTTCCCAAACCTTTTTTCCACCGGCAAATCCACCGATAGTACTAAATAAAAAGAACGTGGAATCCTTTGATGGAGAAACATTTTTAAAAGCTTTTTCTACATCATTTTCAATAGACAAATCCCCTGTGACAATGCTTACTGTTGTTGGATCGGGATCTTTTTGCGCATGTCTATCGAAAAGATAAATTTTATCATAATCTTTGCTTCTTAAACATTCGGTCACACCTTTTCCAAGTGCGCCGTTTGATCCAAATATTAATAATTCTTTTTTCATTTAATTATTCTTTTCAACTAAAAACTTTGCTGTTGCCGGATAATGATCACTATATCCACCCAGATATCTTCTTCCACCGTAAGTGGGGAACGGAGCACCTTTATATTTTCCTGTATGTGTTACCATTGTATTCGGTTTGTATACTTCATAGCTATTACAAATATATTTGATTTCATTACCCGTAAGAAGATCACCTGAAACAATTATCTGGTCGAGTAAATTCCAATCATCCCGGTATTTATAAGTTCCAAGTCCATCGTTGAAGGCTTTGTATGATAAATTAAATAACTGAGAAGAACTGTTAAACTCTTTACCTAACGGCAATGAATCACAAAAAACCGGATTTGCATTTAATGTATGAAGAATCGAATTATTTCCGGGTTCGTCATTAAAATCACCAATGATTATAATTTTTGCTTCTGGGTTATTTTCAAAATTCTTATCAACAAAACCACGCAAAGTTGCAGCGGCTGTTATACGATTTGGCTCACTTTTTTCCATTCCTCCCCTTCTTGATGGCCAATGATTTACATAAACAATAAGTGTATCATCATTATTTGTCAGAAGATTTACATTCAGAATTAATCTCGTAGGCCAGCCATCAGATAGATGAACTGTATCACCGGTAACGGATATTACTTTAAATTTATCCGAATCGTAAATCAATCCATTATCAATTCCACGATTATCGGGTGATTCAAGATATGCCACTTTATAATTTTTATCATTCAAATATTTTGAGATCATACTATCAAGAACAGATTGATGTTCAACCTCACATACACCAAGTAAATCAGGACCTTTACCGTTATTCATAGAACGAATTATCCGTGCGTGATGATTTTCTTTTATATCCAATCTTTCATTTGTCCATTCTTTATCTCCGGTTGGCAGAAATTCTTCATCATTTTTATTAGGATCATCAATTGTATCGAAGAAGTTTTCCTGGTTCCAGAATGCCACAAAAAGCGTATCACTTTTTTGAGCATAAATTGAAGCTGATAAAAGAATAAAGATTATTGGTGTAAATCTGATAAAATAATTTTTCATTTATGATTTATATATATATTATAAATTATACTATGAGAAAAACAATTAATTCTACTTTGAATTTAATCGATTAGTTCCAATCGACCAAAGATTTGAATACGACTTTTTGAGTGCTCAGATTTATTGCTTCGATATAATGAACATCTTCTTTGATATTTACTATTCCTTTGCTTAACTCCAACTTTTCACCATACTTCGTTTCAGACATAAATGAAATTGTTAAACTTTTCATATAATGATTATTATGATATTCAGAATCGTAGCAATCAAGTATTAGCTCAACATATTTTGCATTGTTTACATGCTGGTTCAGATCAATATCACTGTAATTTATTTTTTTTGCATGTACTTTACTCTTTTCAACTACAACAGGAAATTTATCCGGCAAGTCAGTTAATGCAGATTTTTCATTCCAGAATTCTACGCCCGGGAAAACCTGTGGAAGGATTTTTGGTCTTAAACTTTTTAGATCAAGTAAAAGCCAGCCTGTAGTTGCTTTACATATAATTTCATTCTGTTTATTAAATAGGAGAAAATCTCTCATCGAATGAAGTTTATGCTGCATCTTTCCCCAGGTTTGTACCTTAACCTCATCCATAAATTTGGGGAAACCATCGAACTGGAACTTAGCCCAGGAAAGAACCCAGAATAATTTTTTGGGTAGAAGATCTCCGTAACCAAACCCTAAATGTTCTGCATGATTTGAGGCAGCTTCCTGAAAATAATCAAATATGGTGCTGATCTTCAACCTGTTGTTAGAATCGACATCAAATGCCTTTACTCTAAAAATTATTTCCCACAAGCGTTCCATTCTTCAAGAAAAGATTTGTAAAAAGATGAACTAAAACTACAACTTTTAATTATTTCTTGGAAAAATCCCCGTTTGTCTCTAACTGTAATCGTTTGAATTGATGAAAACTAATAAGCTTTTTTTGCTTCTCATCCCACAATCTTAGAAACATACTTTTAAAGCTGGAACGCAAACTAAGAATCGGACATTCTTGCAAAACGGGATTTTCTTTGTGGCATTTTTCAAGATGATAATTAGGAATCTTTGGACTAAGATGATGAATATGGTGAAAACCAATATTCCCGGTAAACCATTGAAGAACTTTCGGCAGCTTGTAATAAGAACTGCCCTGTAGTGCAGCGGATGTATAATCCCACGAATTATTTTTTGTCCAGTAAGCATCCTCAAACTGATGCTGTACATAAAACAACCATGTACCTGTTGAAGATGCAACAAATGTTATCGGCAATTGCACAAGTAAAAAAGCCTGCCAGCCAATCAGCCAGATCAATCCGGTAGAAATGAATAAAATAACGAGCGTGGTTAAATAGACACTGGGATGAAGACTTTTTAAATGTTTCGATGATGGCATTGGAAACCTTTGCAGGATAACGAACAGGATAACCGGAATAACTACAAATAAGATTACCGGGTTGCGGTAAAGGCGGTATTTTAATCTTCCCCATCTTGATTGCTGAAGAAACTCATCAACCGTCATTGTATAGATATCCCCAATTCCTCTTTTCTCTAATTTTCCTGCGGATGCATGATGGATTGCATGCTTCTTCCGCCAGTGATGATACGGCGTTAAAGAAAATATACTGCAAACTATTCCCCAATAATCATTCGCTTTTCTTGATTTAAAAAAAGAACCATGACCGCAATCATGCTGAATAATAAAAATGCGTACAACAAAACCTGCGGCAGGTAATGCAAGAAACAGCGTTAACCAATAGCTCACATCAAGACTCAGGTACATTAAGTACCAGATAACAATGAAAGGAATAAATGAATTACAAAGCTGCCAGACACTTTTTCTACTGCTGGAGTTTTGATATTTGGCAATAATGTTATCCCAGAAGGATTGCTTAAATGAAGAACCGGTAGAAGTCATGTACTCTGGTAATTAACTTAATAAATTGGTATAGTAAGATAGTCATAATATAACCGGGACGAAAAATAATCATTGTAAAATAATTGTAAGAATTAACTGAACAATTTTCAATTAAGAAATACCTATCAAAATTCCCGAAAGAAAAACAAGAATTCCACCAACAACAACCTGGAAAACTGCTGTACCGAGCGGAGTATCCATATATTTATTTCGTATCCAGGCAATAGCAAACAATTCTATAAACACAACAATAATGGCGACGGTAGTTGCAGTATATACTTCAGGAATAAGATATGGGAGTGTATGTCCAAGTCCACCTAATGTTGTCATCAAGCCAGTAATGGCGCCTCTCATCCAGGGATGACCACGACCGGTTAGAGTTCCATCATCCGAGAGCGCTTCTGCAAAACCCATACTGATGCCTGCTCCGATAGCGGCTGCCAGACCAATCAGGAAAGTATAAAAGCTGTTATGTGTTGCAAATGCAGCAGCAAATAAAGGAGCAAGTGTTGAAACCGAACCGTCCATTAAACCCACAAGTCCCGGCTGCACAATCTGAAGAAGGAATAACCGATTTTGTGCTTCCTGTTCTGAATGAGTATCCGCATTTGCTTCCATAGATTGGGCAGTATTGATGTGCTCGCGTTCTTCTGCAGCCAAATCGCCTAGCAATTGTCTTATACCTGCATCGGAAGTTCTCTTTGCTGAGGTTTCATAAAAACGTCTCGTTTCCAATTCCATTTGTTCCGCCATTTTCCTCGCAGTAGATAATTTCATAGGACGAATTCTCCACAACGGTTTTCTATCAACAAAACCTCTTACATCCTGTCTTCTTATGTGAGGAATATGTTCACCGAATCTGCTCCTGTAAAGATCGAGCAAGCGATGCCTGTGATCATCTTCTTGTTTACGCATCTCAATAAATTCATTTGCCTGTTCGGGAAAGTTTGTTCTCAATCCGTCGGCAATATCATCATAAATTCGAGCATCTTCTTCTTCCTGAGAAATTGCTAATGCTAAAATTTCCTGTTCAGTTAAGCTGTCGAATGATCTCATATTTTCTTACATAAAATTGAATGATAAATATTATGGTAAATATAAAAAGAAATGTTTTATTGAGAGAAGAACGGATTGTGTTTAATTACCCTCGACAATCTTTATCTCCTTCTTCCGTTAAGCCATAAAGCTGGTAAACCAATTGGTCTATTTCTTTATCGGGTCTTTCGT
>Ga0315536_1001138_pt1 | contig 13500 bp, 13 predicted proteins | sample SalMarSW160230MG_FD_203093 | JGI IMG/M metagenome (GOLD analysis project Ga0315536, IMG submission 203093) | Salt marsh sediment microbial communities from the Plum Island Ecosystem LTER, Massachusetts, United States - Salt Marsh Sediment SW1602-30 ... | reverse complement strand
GAACCCGTAGAGCTGGAGCAGGTCCTCGCGAACGTGGAGGTGGGTGTGGAGCACCGCTTCCTCCCCGATGGCGGGCAACTCGGTGAGACCGGTCGGCGTCACCGCCACCTCGTAGCCGATGCCGCCCACATCGAGGACGACCCGGTCGGCGCCCTTCGCCGCCAGCAAACCGCGGAGACGACCGATCATGACGCCGCCCCCTTCACGGCGCGGCGCATCGGCATCGCTTGGGCGTGACAGAGGGCGATGGCGAGAGCGTCTGCGGCGTCGGCCGGCGTCGGCACCTTCCCCAGGCGAAGCCGCATCGCGATCACCTCTCCCACCTGTGCCTTGGGGGCCCCGCCGAACCCTGTGAGCGCCATCTTGACCGCAGAGGGGGTGTACTCGTGGATCGGGATCCCGGCCTCGGCGGCGGCCAGCAGCAACACCCCCGAGGCGCGCCCCACCGAGGTGGCGGTCTGCAGGTTGCGGTTGACGAACACCTGCTCGATGGCGGCTTCGTCGGGCCGGTGCTCGGCGATCAGGTCGCTCATGTCGCGGTACAGCTCCGCGAGGCGCTGCGGTACCGGCGAGTCGGGCGAGGTCCGGATCACGCCAACTGCTTTCGCCCGGATGGTGGCGCCATCGATCTGGAGCACGCCGTAGCCGGTGATCGAGAGACCTGGGTCGATGCCGAGTACGAACATATGTTCCCTGAGGTTAGAGGGCGACCGTCGCAACACCAAGCATGCCGCCCCGGAGCGGCCCCGGGAAGACGTCAGCTCACCTCGGACAGGATCTCATCGGGGATGTCGAAGTTGGCGTAGACGGACTGGACGTCGTCGAGGTCCTCGAGGGCGTCGACGAGGCGCAGCACCTTGGGGGCGTTGGTGACGTCGACCGGCACCGTCGTGCTCGGCAGCTGGGTCACCTCGGCGGATTCGATGGTCACCTGGGCGGCCTCGAGGGCGGCTCGCACCGCGGGGAGATCGCCCGGCGCCGAGATGACCTCCCACTGGTTCTCGGAGGGGCGGACGTCCTCGGCGCCGCTCTCCAACGCCGCCATCATGACGGTGTCTTCGTCGCCCTCCACGAGGACGTACCCCTTCTGCTCGAACAGGTAGGCGACCGAGCCGGGCTCGCCCAGGCTGCCACCCTGGCGGGTGAAGACGGCCCGTACGTCGGACGTGGCGCGGTTGCGGTTGTCGGTGAGGACCAGCACGTACAGTGCCACCCCGCCCGGGGCGTATCCCTCGTACCAGATCTCCTCGTAGCGGACACCGTCCACGTCACCGGATCCGCGGGCGATGGCCCGCTCGATGTTGTCTTTCGGAACCGAGGCGTCCTTGGCCTTCTGCACCGCGGTGGCCAGCATCGAGTTGCCCGTGAGGTCGGAACCCCCTTCGCGCGCCGCCGCCTCGATCGCCCGGATCAGCTTGGCGAAGAGCTTCCCCCGCCGCGCGTCCTGGCGGCCCTTGCGGTGCTTGATGTTGGCCCACTTCGAATGTCCCGACATCACTGCTCCTTTCGGGCCAGGTCCAGCAGCATCCGGTGGATGCGTGTCTCTCCCGTGAGCTCGGGATGGAAGGCGGTCGCGAGAATACGATCCTGGCGCACGAACACCGGGCGCACCTCCCCCGACTCCGGGTCCTCCACCGACGTGAGCACTTCGACGTCGGTCCCGAGCTTCTCGATCCATGGGGCGCGGATGAACACGGCGTGGACCGGTTCGCGCTCGCCTACGATCGGGAGGTCCGCCTCGAACGAGTCGACCTGCCGTCCGAACGCGTTGCGCTCGACGATCACGTCGAGGACGCCGAGTTGCGGCTGGGCCTGCCCGGTGGTGGCCGCGGCGAGGAAGATCATCCCGGCACACGTCCCCAGGGCGGGCAGGCCCCCTCGGATGGCGTCCCGGAGGGGATCGAGAAGGCCGTAGCTACGGGCAAGGCGGCCGATCGTCGTCGACTCGCCGCCGGGGATGACGATGGCGTCGAGACCCGCCAGATCCTCGGGTACCCGGACTTCCGCCGTCTCCACCTCCATGCCGTCGAGCAGTGTCACGTGCTCCCGGAAATCACCCTGGAGCGCGAGCACCCCGACCCGCACGGCTCACAACCCCCGGTCTTGCATGCGCTCGGCCGGCGGGATGGTGTCGATGTTGAGCCCCACCATCGCTTCACCCAGGTTGCGCGAGACCTTGGCGACCTTCTCCGGGTCGCGGAAGAACGTCGTCGCCTCGACGATCGCCGCGGCTCGCTCCGCCGGATCTCCCGACTTGAAGATGCCCGAACCGACGAAGATCCCGTCGCATCCGAGCTGCATCATCAGCGCCGCGTCGGATGGCGTGGCGATGCCGCCCGCGGCGAAGTTGACAACGGGCAGGGCTCCGGTGGCTGCCACCTCCTTCACCAGGCCGTACGGGGCTTGGAGGTCCTTGGCGGCGCTCATCAGTTCGTCGGGGCCGAGCGTCGAGAGCCGGCGTATCTGTGCACTCATCAGGCGCATGTGCTTGACGGCCTCGACGACGTTGCCGGTGCCGGGCTCGCCCTTGGTCCGGATCATGGCCGCACCTTCACCGATGCGCCGCAGCGCCTCTCCCAGGTTGCGGGCGCCGCACACGAACGGGACGGTGAACGCCCACTTGTCGATGTGGAAGTCGTCGACGGGAGTGAGGACCTCGCTCTCGTCGATGTAGTCGACACCGAGCGACTGGAGCACCTGCGCCTCGACGAAGTGCCCGATGCGGGCCTTCGCCATCACCGGGATCGACACCGTGTGGATGATCTCGTCGACCTTGGCCGGATCGGCCATGCGGGCGACACCCCCGTGGGCCCGGATGTCGGCCGGAACCCGCTCGAGTGCCATCACCGCGACCGCGCCCGCCTCCTCGGCGATCTTGGCCTGTTCGGCGTTGACGACGTCCATGATGACGCCGCCCTTCAACATCTCGGCCAGACCGCGTTTCACACGGTTGGTGCCGTGTTCGATCGATGGCGTGGACATGTGATGCTCCTCACGGGAAGGGTTCTTCCATTGTACCGGTCGGTCTCTCGACCCGGGCGCGCCGGGTTCAGGCCTCCAGGGCGTCCTGGTAGGCGGCGAGGTACCCGGCCAGGACGGCGCTGCGATCGAAGCGTTGCACCCGGATCGCGGAGCGCGCTCGCAGCTGGTCGCGGCGGGTGTCGTCACCGAGCAGCGAGATCAACACGTCGGCGAGACCGTCCGGGTCGCCGGGACGGCACAGCACCCCGGCGTCACCGATCACCTCAGTGAAGGCAGGGAGGGCGGAGGCGACCACGGCACAACCCGAGGCCATCGCCTCTGCGAGCACGATCCCGAAGCTCTCCCCTCCCCGACCGGGCGCGCAGAACACGTCGGCCTCCCCCAGCAGCCGTAGCTTGTCGGCCTCCGAGATGCGGCCGACCGGGAAGACGCCGTCCGCCGTGGCCCGACCCTCGACCGTGGCGACCAACTCGGCATCCGGCACCGCGGCCCGGACCCGAGGCCAGGCGGCCGCCAGGACGTCGTAGCCCTTGCGCGGTTCGTCGCGGCCCAGGAACATGACGCGGTGGGGTACCACCGGTCCGGTGGCGAAGGCGGCGGTGTCGATCCCGTTGGGGACGATCCGGTAGGGCCCGAGCCGGGCGATGGCCCCGCCGGCGATCGGGCTCACGGCGGTGAGGACGTCGAGACCCCGGATCACCCGTCGCAGCAGACCGCTGGTGCGCCGGTACAGCATGCGCCACAGGCGGGACGGGTCGGCATGGAACGTCCCGACGGTGGGAACCTCGACGAGGCGAGCCGCCGCGATCGACACGAACGGCATCGCCGGCTCATGGACGTGGACGACGTCCGCCCCTGCGACGGCGCGCCGCACCGCCCGCGCCACCCGCGGATCGAGAGCGACCGGGGCGCGGGACCCGTTGGCGGGCACCGCGTAGGCCCTTCCCACGGAGACCGCTCCCGGGGGCGCCTCCCCGGGGCCGACCACCCACGCGTCGTGGCCGTCCGCGGAGAGCCATTCGGCCAACCGGAACACCTGGTCTTGGACGCCGCCGTGCGCCGCCAGGTCGTACGGACTGACGATCGCCACCCTCACTCCCCCGCCTCCTCCCGGTCGGACGGCCAGTTGGGCACGAAGAGGTGCCATTGGTGGGGCGCCACCCGGATGATGTCTTCGAAGACCTCGGCACAGCGCTGGGCGCCCAGGGCCACCCGTTCTTCCCGGGTGGGAGCGTCGGGGATCACCAGCGGAGGATGGACGACGAAGCGGTGGCCGCGGCCTTCCTTGAAGTAGGCGCCAACCGGGATCAGGGCCGCGCCGGTGCGTTCCGCCAGAGCGACCGGGCCCGCCGGGATCGTGGTCCGCTCCCCGAAGTACTCGACTTCGACACCGCGGCCGGTGAGGTCCCGATCGGCCACCAAAGCGACGGTGCCGCCGACCTCGAGCCGGGCGACCAGTTCCCGAGTGACCCGGCTCCCCTTCCCGGTCAACACCACCTCGATCCCCATCTGGTTCCTCACCTTCACGAACCAGTCCACGATGCGCCGGTTGGGGAGCCGTTCGGCGACCGCCAGCACCGGGATCCCGATCTGCTCCGCCTTGGCCCCGGCCGCCTCCCAGTTGCCGAGGTGGGGCAGGGCGAGCACGATCCCCCGTCCGGCCGCCACCGCGGCATCGATGTGCTCCTGGCCGACGAGGTCGCCGTGGTCGAGAAACTGCTGCTTGCGGCGGGCACGCACCCAGAACACCTCGGCCCAGTACCGGCCGTAGCTGGCGAACATGCGGCGCACCGTCGACCGCAGGGCCGGGTCGTCCTCTCCCAACACCCGCTGCACGTGGCGCAGCACCAGCCGCCGGCGGCCCCTGGCCAGGTAGTACGCGATCGTTCCCAGCGCCTCGCCTCCGCGCCGCATCGCCGGCTCGGGAAGCAGGCCGAAGAGGGCGTCGAAGATCCGGTAGGCCAGGTAGCCGGCCGCCTCTCTCACGGTGTCAGCTGTTGCCACGTCCGCCGGATGCGCTGCCCGACGGTGAGCCCCGACAGCACCACGAAGATCCACAGCACCGGGAGGATGATGCTGAGCCCGAGCCCGTCCACCCCGACCCCGGTGAGGATCAGGATCATGCGCTCGGCGCGGCCCATCCAGCCGCCGCGGCCCTCGGCGCCCCAGCTCTCTGCCTTGGAGCGTACGTACGGGGTGAGGAGGGAGAACGCCAGACCGAACAGGCACAGCATGAGGGCGGTCTCGTCACTGCGGAGACTGAAGGCGAGTCCGGCCAGGATCGCGATCTCTCCCAACCGGTCGGACATGGTGTCGACGAAGGCGCCCCGGATCGAGGCAGTGCCCTGGAGGCGGGCCAACGGGCCGTCGAGGGCGTCGAAGAGGGCGCCCACTCCGGCGACGACGGCGCCGGCCACGTAGTCGTGGTTGGCGAGCAGGATTGCGCCGCAGATCGTCACTCCCAACCCGATCAGGGTGACCGCGGTGGGAGTGAGGCGCGCCTTCGCCAGACCGCCTGCGATGGGGTCCAGTATCGGGGCGATTCGGCTGCGGCCCCTGAGGTCGAGCACGTGCGTCTCCTTCCGAACCGCAAAGGTACCACGGGGACCGAACTCGTTCCCGTTGGCTACACTCAGGTGCATTCTTGTTCCCGGATGGTATGCGCCGGGAACGTGACCCGGGAGGAGGATGAAGGCTTGGACGGCGACGTCGGAGCGAAGCTTCAGATCACCAATCCGGTCGGCATCGAATCGCCGCTGGAACTCCCCCTCGTGGAGAGCCATCTCGGCAACCCGGGCCTCGACATCAGCCGGCTCCGCGCCGAGACGGGCACCGTGACCTTCGATCCCGGCTTCGCCAACACCGCCTCGACCCGCAGCGCCATCACGCACATCGACGGCGCCGCCGGGGCATTGATCCACCACGGCTACCGGATCGAGGACCTCGCCGCCCATTGCTCCTTCCTCGAGGTCGCCTACCTGTTGCTCTTCGGGGCGCTCCCGAGCCGGTCACAACTCGACGCCTGGACCGAATCGATCCGGCGCCACACCCTCCTCAACGAGGAGATGAAGAGGTTCTTCGACGCCTTCCCCCGCAGCGCCCACCCGATGGCGATCCTGTCCTCGGCCACCAACGCCATCTCCACCTACTACGAGGACTACCTCAATCCGGCGGACCCCGAGAACTTCGGGGAGAGCGCCAACCGCCTCATCGCCAAGATGCCCACCATCGCCGCCTGGGCCTTCAAGAAGTCCACCGGCCAGGCGTACATCTACCCGCGCAACGACCTCACGTACGTGGAGAACTTCCTGCACATGATGTTCGCCACACCCGCAGAGGACCTCGTGGTCGATCCCATCATCACGCGGGCTCTCAACGTGCTGCTCATCCTCCACGCCGACCACGGGCAGAACTGCTCGACGGCGACGGTGCGGTTCGTGGGATCGAGCCGCGCCAACCTGTTCGCCTCCGTGGCGGCCGGCATGAACGCCTTGTGGGGGCCGTTGCACGGCGGCGCCAACCAAGCCGTGATCGAGATGCTGCGTGAGATTCACGACGAGCCTGACGCCACCCCCGAAAGCGTCCTCGCCAGGGCCAAGGACAAGGACGATCCGTTCCGCCTCATGGGGTTCGGGCACCGGGTCTACAAGAACTACGACCCGCGGGCGAGGATCCTCAAGAGCTTCGCCACCGAGGTCCTCGATCGAGTCGGCGTGGACGACCCTCTCCTCGACATCGCCAGGGAGTTGGAGGAGACGGCGCTGCGCGACGAGTACTTCCAGAGCCGCAACCTCTACCCGAACGTCGACTTCTACTCGGGCCTCATCTTCCGGGCGCTCGGATTCCCGACCCGGATGTTCACGGTGCTGTTCGCCATGGGGCGCCTCCCCGGTTGGATCGCCAACTGGAAGGAGATGATCGAGGATCCGCTGACTCGCATCGCCCGGCCCCGCCAGATCTACACGGGTCCGCAGCCTCGCGAACTCCCCCCCATCGAGGATCGCTAGGCCTTCTCCCCCACGGCCGCGATCTCCTCGACGTAGGTCTCGATGACGTCCCCGGTGGTGGCGTCCACCCGCACCAGGCCCCGCGAACTCGGCGGCTCGTCGGCGGAGAACACCAGCACGTTCCACACCGGGCGTGCCCGCCACCCGTCGAAACCCACCGTCGCCGAGGCGTGCCCGATCGGGAACGCGGCGGCCCGGTTGGCGGCTTCGAGTGCCGTCTCCTCGCGGATGGCGAGATGCCAGCCGGCCAGGTGGTGGTAGACGGCGATGGCCACGAACCCCGTCACCGCGCTCCACATCGCGATCGGGAGGCCGGCCAGGATCCCCCCGGAGGTGACGGCGGCCGCGATCCAGTAGACGACGGCGGCACGATGCCTGCGGGCCGGATCGGGGACCGCGTACTCGGTCAGGTTGCCGGCGTCGAGGTCGGACGGCATCTCGGCCGCTGCCGCCACGTCCGCCGGGACGGGAATCTGCGGCATGGCGGGACGCTCGGTCATGCCTCGGCGCCCTCCTCGGCGACGTCGAGGTGCAGCAGCGCCTCGTCGACGGCGGCTTCCCCGCGCTTGAGGTGCCAGCGGTCCCACACCAGCAGCAGCGACGGCAGCACGAGCACCGACCCGACGAGGGCGAAGATGATCGCCCAGAACGTCACCTCGCCGAACTGCTGGAACGGCTTGAGCGACGAGGTGACGAGGATCCCGAAGCCGGCCGCGGTCGTGAACGCCGAACCGGCGAGGGCGCCACCGGTGTGAGTCGTGGTGGAACGGATCGCTTCTTCGGGAGTGTCGAAGCGGAGCCGATCCTCCTGGTAGCGGTGGGTGATGTGGATCGTGTAGGGCACCCCGATGCCGATGGCGAGGTTGGCGATCATGGCGGTGATCGGATTGAAGGGAATGCCGCGGGCGGCCATGATCCCGAACACGAGCAGCACGATCAGCGCCACCGGCAGGATGGTGATGACGCCGAGGAACGGGCGGCGCGACTCGAACCAGAAGTTGAGGACGAGGACGAGGCCGGCGACCAGGATCGTGAGGCCCAGAGACCACAGCTGGGAGTCCTGGAGTGCCCGCGCCACCCCCTGACTGATGATGTTCTGATTGGTGGCGACGGTGGTCGCCCCCGCGTCCCGTACCGGGGTGAACGCTCTCTGGAGGTCGTCGCGAAGTTGGAGGGCGTCCGTCTCCCCCGCCTGGGTGGATACGCCCGCGTCGATGTATCGGAATTGCCCGTTCACCTCGGCAACGACGCGGCGCATGGCGTCGGGAGCGACCTCCATCGCGGCTCGGTAGAGCGCGTCGACGTCGGTGCCGGCGGCGACGGTCAGGTCGGGCTGGAGCCCGGCGGCGAACGCGGCCTCGGAGAAGGCCGGGTCGTACGTTTCGGGGTCACCGCCCAGGTCGGGCGGCACCGCCAGTTGGGCGATCACCGACACCGGAGAGTCGGCGGCCGCCACATTCCCGAACTTCACGACGTCGGGGGTGTCGGCGAGGTTGGCCCATGCCGCGACGAGGCCGTTGTACACGGCCGGCGTGGCGACGTCGCCCTCCACGATGACGTCGGTCTCCTCGCCGAAGCCGCCTCCGAACTCGTTGACGATCGTGTGGTAGGTGGCCAGGGCCGGGGCGTCGTCGGGAAGGAAGTCGGTGAAGCTGAACTCGGTGTTGAGTTCGGTGAAGCCGTACACGCCGGCGCCGCTCGCCAGCAGTGCCAGGATCAGCATCACGCCCGAGAAGCGTTCCGCCAGGACCGAGGTGCTTCCCATGATCTTGGGGAGCATCCGTTCGCTCTGGTGGCCGAACGCCTCACGGACCAGCTTGCCTTTGGCTTCGGCGCGCCGGTCGAGCAACACCCGGGCCGACGGCACGACGGTGAGCATGAGCAAGAACGCCGAGCTGATCCCCACCGCTGCCAGGACGCCGAAGTCGGCAATGGCCGAGATGGGGTTGACCACGTTGGTGAGGAAACCGATCGAGGTGGTGACGGTGGCGAGCACCAGCGCGATGCCGACGGTGCGGGTGGCGCGGGAGGCGGCCCGGGTCACCATGGAACCGGCGCCGATTTCCTCCCGGTAACGGGCCGTCATGTGGATGGCGTAGTCGACGCCGAGACCGATGAGCAGGATCGGCAGGATCTGCAGGATCTCGTTGAAGGCGCCGATCAAATTGAGGTATTTCGGCCCGAGGATGACGCCGATGCCGTTCATCCAGAAGATCGACATGGTGATCACGAGCATGGTGAGCCCCATGTCGGCCAGGGCTCTCCGCAACGACGCCCACCACGTCATCCGTCCCTTGGGGTGGATCCAGTACACGAAGAGCAGGATGAGCACGATGATGAGGAAGGCGGTGGCGAAGAGCCGGCCGATCTCGGACTGGAACTGGTCGACATTCGAGAAGAGCAGGGCGAAGCTGAAGGCGGAGGCGTCGGTGGCGGTGGTGGGGACGGCCGCCACCGCTTCGGACATGTCGACTTCCTTGGCCTGCAGGATCGTCTGGTCCGGATCGTCCAGCCCCGAGACGTTGAGGAAGGCCACCATCAGCCCGGTGTCGGCGCGGGCCTCCGCCAGGTCGGATCCTTCACCGAGGAGGCCGCCGAAGAGTTCGGCGGTGTCGGGCGGGAGTTGGGCCACGGCCTGCCGGAAGCCGTTCTTCACGTCTGTGTCGGTGATGGCGGCCACCATCGCCTCGAACGGGACACCGGTCGATTCGGCTCGCATCTGCATTCCCTGCAGCAGCGGGTCGAAGTAGCCGACGATGTCGCCTCCCGGGCGCCCCTTGAGCAGGTCCGCGACGTCGCTGTGCTCGATGGCGTTGCGCACCGCCACGTAGTCGCGCAGTCCGTCGGCGGTGAGGAGGTCGCCGTTGCGAGCGGTCATGACGATCTGGACCGGCTCCTCGGAATTCTCGGCGAAGTATTCCGAGATGGTGTCGAGGGCGAGGAACTCCGGGGAGTCGGGCGAGAAGCCCTCGTTCCCGGACGCCGTCTCCTGCTGGAGCATGAACACGAAGAACACGGCCGTGAGCAGCAGCGACCCGATGAGGACGGCCCACGGGTGGCGCCGGACGGCAGCAGCGAGGAACTTGACCAGTTGCTTCACGGGTTGGTCCCTTCAGGCGAGCGGTGACAGCGATGGTGAGGTGGGTAGCCGCAGCATACGCGCCGTCGGGCTCAGGGCAAGTTCACCCAGCCTCGCCACGGTCGACCGCAGCTCAGCGCGGCGCGGCGCACAGCGCGAGCAACTCGGCCAGAACGTCGTCCCGCGCCACCCCGCGTCGCTCCTGATCCTCACCGCGCATGCGGAGGCCGACCGTGCCGCCCTCGACGTCCTGATCGCCGACGACGAGGACTGCCGGGTGCTTCTGCGTGATGGCACGACGGATCTTCTCGCCGACGGTGTCGTCGTGGTCGTCGACCTCGACCCGCAACCCGGCCTCCTTCAGCTGGGCCTGGACGGCACGGGCGTAGTCGTGGTGACGGTCGGCCACGGGCACGATCGTCGCCTGCACAGGGGACAACCATCCCGGGAACGCCCCGGCGTAGTGCTCGACGAGGATCCCGACGAAGCGCTCGATCGACCCCATGAGGGCACGGTGGATCATGACCGGCCGCTCGCGGGTGTTGTGATCGGTGGCGTAGAGCAACTCGAAGTTCTCCGGCTCGCCGAAGTCGACCTGGAGGGTGGAGAGCTGCCAGCGGCGGCCGATGGCGTCCCTCACGTGGACATCGATCTTGGGCCCGTAGAAGGCCCCCTCCCCCTCCGCCACCCGGTAGTCGAGGCCGGCCGCTTCGAGGGCGAGATGGAGCGCCTCCTCGGCCTTCTCCCACGCCGCGTCCGAACCGATGTACTTCTCCGGGTCTTTGGTGGAGAGATCGGCCTCGAACTCGGTGAACCCGAAGTCCCGCAGCACCATCAGGGTGAAGTCGAGCAGGTTCTGCAGCTCGGCGACGATGTCCTTCTCCTCGATGAAGATGTGGCTGTCGTCCTGCGTGAAGCCTCGGGCTCGCATCAGGCCGTGGATGACCCCGGATCGCTCGTAGCGGTACACGGTGCCCAACTCGAAGAGACGCAGCGGCAACTCCCGGTAGCTGCGGCCCCGGCTCTGGAAGATGAGGATGTGGAACGGGCAGTTCATCGGCTTCATCCGGTACTCGGTCTGCTCGTCGAGCACCATCCCGGGAAACATCCCCTCCGCATACCAGTCGAGGTGGCCGGAGGTCTGCCACAGCTCGGCCTTCGCCACGTGTGGTGACGCCACGATCTGGTAGTCGTGGGCGAGGTGGGTCCGGCGGCTGTAGTCCTCGATGATGGTGCGGAGCAGACCGCCCTTCGGATGCCACACCGCCAACCCGCTGCCGAGCTCCGGAGGGAACGAGAAGAGTTCCAGCTCCATGCCGAGCTTGCGATGGTCGCGGCGCTCCGCCTCCTCGAGGCGCTCCAGGTACGCCTCGAGTTCCTGGCGCGATTCCCACGCGGTGCCGTAGATGCGTTGCAGCTGCGGCTTGGTCTCGTCACCGCGCCAGTAGGCGCCGGCGCTGCGCATCAGCTTCACCGCAGGGATCCGGCCGGTGGAAGGCACGTGGGGCCCGCGGCACAGATCGACGAAATCCCTGTTGCGGTACACCGACACTTCCGAGTCGCCTGCGCCCTCGGTCTCCTCGACCCCCTTGATGATTTCGGCCTTGAACGGCTGATCGGCGAAGACGGCCAGGGCCTCATCGGTCGACAGGACCTCGCGCTCGAACGGCTGGTCCTCCGAGATGATCTCGGCCATGCGGGCCTCGATGCGTTCCAGATCTTCGGGGGTGAACGGCTCATCCACCTCGAAGTCGTAGTAGAAGCCATCGGTGATGGGAGGCCCGATGGCGAACGAGGCCCCCGGGAAGAGGTCGAGCACCGCCTGGGCCATCACGTGGGCAGCCGAATGGCGGATGATGTGGCGCCCTTCCTCGGTGTTGGCCGTCACGACGGTGACCGTCCCGTCGGCGGTGATGGGACGGGTCAGGTCGATCGGTTGGCCCTCCAGCTCGACCGCCACCGCCGCCTTGGCGAGGCGGGGCCCGATGCTGGAAGCGACCTCGCGACCCGTGACGCCCTCGGGATACTCCCGAGTCGAGCCATCCGGGAAAGTCAGGTGCACGGCCGCCATTGCGTTTCCTCTCAGGTGAATGGTCGGTAAGGGTACCGCGAATCCCGCCACGCCAGCCCGAAGCGTGGGAGAATGCACCCAGGTGCCGCGAGCGGAAGGTATCGGTTTGGAGACACTGCGGATCGCGGAGCGCCTCGCCAAGGGGGGGCGTGTCCAGGAGCTGTCGAGCATCGAGCGCGCCCTCGGAGCCAATCGCGTGTACCGGTTGTGGTCGGATGACGGCACCCGGGTTGCGAAGGTCTACGGAACGCCGGCCCGAGACCGGCGGGAGCGCCACGCCCTCGAAGCCCTCCACGACCTGCCGGGCATGCCGGCCCTCCTCGAACGCGGCACCGACGACGAAACCCACTGGGCCATTTTCGAAGACGCAGGGCGTTGGAGCCTCGGGACCCTTCCCGAGAATCCGGGCCTGGCGAAGAAGGCGGGTGAGATCCTCCGCAGCATCCACGACGCTCCCCCGGAGCGGGTCTCCAACCTGGCTCGGGGCATCGATCAGGAGTGGGTCACGGTCGATTTCCTCTCGACCTTCCGGCGCCTCGAGCGGTACCGGGGACGCCTCGGTCTCTCCGCCGAGACGGTGGCGGAGGCGCGCACCGTCCGTCCGCCCTACGCCTCTTCTCCGCGGATCGCCCACACCAACACCGTGCCGGAGAACTTCCTCGTCGACGACAAGGGCAAGGTGACGTTGATCAACTGGGAGTGGGCCACCCTCGCCCCCCCGGAGTGGGACCTGTCCAAGGCCACCTGGCTCATCGGACTCCAGGCCGGCCCCAATGCCGCCGCCGCATTCCAGGACGGGTACGGCAAGCATCTGGAGCGGGGGCAGCTCGACCGGTGGACCGTCTACCACGCCGGGATGATGCTGGTGTACACGGCCGAGAACTCGATGCGGAGCGGCCTCACCGACTACGGGTATCTCGTCGCCGAGCTTCGCCGTGCCGTCACCGGTTCGATCGCCGAGCCCGAGCCCCCTTCCTGATCGGTCCTGGGTCCTCGCGATCCGCTCTGCTCCGCCGTACCATGGCGTGAGGTCGACGAAGGGTCAGCGATGTTGATGGTCGGTCACATGGTCAGCCTCCTCACGGGACGTGGCGTCATGGTCGACGGCACCCCGGCCACGATCGAGGACGGAACCGCCGTCTCGAGCGGCATCGTCGCCATCGAGGACGATGAGGTCCCTCCCGATCTGCCGTGCCCCTGGTGCCTGGCCCCCACCGAGGAGAGCGATGTGAGCTGCCCCTCCTGCGGGGAGCATTTCGGGCCGTTCAGCCCGCCTCGTACTCTCGGTTGATCAGCCGCGTCCGGAACCCCAATCCCCGGTAGAGGCCGAGTCCCTCCGCGTTCGCGGCGTCCACGTAAAG
>Ga0315536_1001135_pt1 | contig 13532 bp, 7 predicted proteins | sample SalMarSW160230MG_FD_203093 | JGI IMG/M metagenome (GOLD analysis project Ga0315536, IMG submission 203093) | Salt marsh sediment microbial communities from the Plum Island Ecosystem LTER, Massachusetts, United States - Salt Marsh Sediment SW1602-30 ... | reverse complement strand
GTAAGGGTCGAGCTGACAGCGGCCGGGGTCGAGCGTGCGATAAAGCTCGCTGAGCTCGAAGAAGTTGAGGTGATACACGTCGCAGCGGATTCGAACGGCAATGAGATTGGAGCAAAGAAGCCGCGATTCGTTAAGGATATGGTTCGTCAGATTCATACAGCCCTGATAGAAAAAGGCATCAGGGACGAGATTACACTTATGGCCGGCGGCGGGATTGCGCTGCCGGAGCACCTGGCAAAGGCGATTATATGCGGTGCGGACCTGGTAACAATCAACCTGCCGCTTCTTATATCGCTTGAATGTCACCTTTGTGAGAGCTGCAAGCCGGGTATGACGTGTCCGGCCAGATTAGAGAAAATTGATTTAAATTACGGTGTTGGCAGAATGACCAACCTCATCGCCGCCTGGCACGACCAGCTTGTTGAGGTTATGGGCGCGATGGGAATGCGCGAGGTCCGTCGTCTTCGGGGCGACGTCGGCCGTGCGATGTTTTTCGAAAATCTTGAGGAGGAGACCTTTGGCAAGCTCTTCGGTTCCAGAAAAAGCGATTAACGAAATCCTGCCGAAAAAGACGCAAAAGACGCGCGTTCCGCAGGAAGAGGTGGCCCGGGTCATTAAACCGGCGCCCTCCCGCTATCGAAATGAAATCGCCAAATATATCGTTCACCGCAACCTGAGCTGTAAGCTATGCGGCAAATGCGCCGAGGTCTGTCCGTATAAAGTTCACGTGCTCAAAGCCGGGTATAAGTATTTCGGCGAGCCGAGGAACCATTTGTGTATCGGCTCATCCTGCGAAAAAACCGGGCATTACTGCGCAGCAAAATGCCCACAGGGGGCGTTAGAGGTCAAAGAAAACCCGATGTATAAGGCGCTGGGGGATTTCCGCTGGCCGGCCGATTTGATATTGGCGACGTGGAAAATGGCCGAAACCGGCGACGTCCCGCCCACGGAGTACGGTTACGAATACGAATGCGGCAATTCCGGCGGCGGTTTCGATAAGCTAAGATTCAAATTTCCGGATAAGCCGCCCGTAAAGCTCAGCGAAAAACAGATAGATACGAGCATATCGCTGAATAAGCGTGACGACGGCAGGCCCAAAATCACAATTGACGTTCCCTGGTACGGCGGCGGGATGTCGTTCGGCTCGGTCAGCAACGTGACCCAGTTATCAAAGGCCAGGGCTGCAATGGCGTGGAACACGTTTACCTGCACCGGCGAGGGCGGATATATGGAAAGGATGCGTCCTTACGACGACCACGTGATTACACAGGTCGCAACGGGCCTTTTCGGCGTGCGCGAGGAGACGATTCAGCGGGTGCCGATTGTGGAATTCAAGTATGCTCAGGGCGCAAAACCCGGCCTCGGCGGCCACCTGTTAGGCGATAAAAACACACCGGCTGTGGCGAAGATGAGAGAAGCGGTGTTAGGTATATCGCTGTTTTCGCCGTTCCCGTTCCACAGCGTCTATTCCATCGAAGACCATGCCAAGCACATCGACTGGATAAAGCACGTCAACAGGCGTGCGATTATTTCGTCGAAGGTATCGACGCCGACGGACGTCGATATGGTCGCGGTGGGAAGCTTTTCGGCAGGCACTCACATAGTCCACATAGACGGCGGCTACGGCGGAACGGGCGCCGCACCTGACATTGCAAAGAAAAATATCGCTATGCCGATTGAATACGCCATAGGCAAGGTCCACAAATTCCTCGCTGACGAGGGTGTCCGCGACAAGGTCACGCTCATAGCCAGCGGCGGGATACGCTCGGCCCACGACGCGGCCAAGGCAATCGCTTTAGGGGCCGACGGTGTTGTAATAGGGACCGTTGAATTAGTGGCCCTGGGGTGTGTGCGGTGCGGCAGGTGCGAGAGCGGACGCGGCTGCCCGAGAGGTATTGCCACAACCGACGTCGAGCTATCGAGAAAAATGACTATCGAATGGGGCACGCAACGGCTGGTTAATCTCTACAACGCATGGCGAAAGGTGCTCGTTGGTATCCTGCAGCGATTCGGTATGAAAAGTATCACCGAACTGCGCGGACGCACCGACCTTTTGGTGCATCTCGATTACACCAATCCCGATGAAATCGGGACGAGGGCGAAAAAATGAGCGGCGAACTGATAAAACGACTCGCAGATTCGAGAAAGCGATTAGCTGAAAACCTCAGCTACTCTTCGCAGATAAAGAAGGAAGCCGAAGAAGGCGGCTGCGGCGTCGTCGGTTTTTGTTGCAGTGAGCCGGTAGCGGGCAGGCATATTTATGAGCCGAGCCGGCAGATGCACAACCGCGGAAACGGTAAAGGAGGAGGCATTGCCGCAGTGGGGTTTGTGCCGGAGCAATTAGGCGTCAGCCGGGAGGTGCTCGATGAATATTATATGCTCCACGTTGCCTTTCTCGATGACAAGGCCAGGCCGGAAATTGAAAAGCAGTTCATTACGCCGAACTTCGATATCGCGGCAAAGAAACAGCTCGATAAAGTTGACGACTGGAAGTCCGTTGCGGGGCTGGAAGTGAAACCGCCTGACGTGTGCCGGTATTTTGTTCGTGTCAAACCGAAGGTGCTCGATGCCTTCATTGCCAAAAACAATCTGCAAAAGCTCGACCGGCGCGACGCCGAGGACGAGTTTGTCAGCCAGAACAGCTTCGGCCTGAATCAGAAATACTATGCGTCTCTCGGCGAAAAAAGGGCCTTTGTGCTTTCGCACGGCAGAAATATCATGATACTCAAGGTCGTCGGCTACGCCGAGGCGATTGTAAAGTACTATAAAATCGAAGACCTCTGCGCCCACGTATGGATTGCCCATCAGCGGTTCCCCACCAAGGGGCGCGTGTGGCATCCCGGCGGCGCACATCCTTTCGCGGCAATCGATATGGCGCTGGTGCACAACGGCGATTTCGCCAATTACCATTCCGTGACCGAATACCTTAAGCAACGAAATATTTATCCGCAGTTTTTAACCGATACGGAGGTCTCCGCTCTTTTATTCGATTTACTCAGCAGGACTTATCACTATCCGCTCGAATATATCATCGAGGCGCTGGCGCCGACCACGGAGCTGGATTTCGACCGGCTGGATAAAGAGAAGCAAATAGCTTACCGGGCGATTCAAGCGACCCATATACACGGCTCGCCCGACGGCCCGTGGTTTTTCATTATTGCTCGCAACATCGCCCGCGAGAACAAATTTCAGCTTATGGGCATAACCGACACGGCGATGCTTCGGCCGCAGGTGTTCGCGTTCTGCGACGGCGAGGTGCAGGTGGGACTGATTTGCTCGGAAAAGCAGGCAATCGACGCCACGCTGCACAGCTTGTCCAAAGACGATAAAAGAATATGCCCCATAGCAGACAAATACTGGAACGCACGTGGCGGCTCGCATACCGATGGCGGGGCGTTCATATTCAACTTCGAAAAAGATTCGGCCGGGAAAATACGGATTGCCTGCACGGACAAATTCGGCGAGCCGGTCGATATGCCCAAAGGAACCGAGCAGTATGATTTCTCTCGTGAAATATCTCTGTCCTCCGGGTCCGAGGAGGAAATACAGACGCTAATCAGCGAGAGATTTGTCCCTGGCAACTCCTTTGCAATTTTCGAAATGATTCGGGACTTGATACCCCAATGGACGTTCGAAGAATTTCGCTTCGCCTGCCGGCAAATCGTAAACCAGGCAAAAGACGTTTCCAAGACGGCCACCGCGATAGAGGTCTTTTCCCTGCTCAACGACCGCAGATACTCGACAGGCACTAAGAAACGCAGCCATATTCTTTATATTGTGCGAAGTGAATTAAACCTGTTATTCTGGAACATCCCCAACATAGGCACCAGGGGCTCTTATGAAGGGGCGCATCGTCTCATTGATTTTGAGACGCGGGGTAATTTGCGGGGGCCGCAGGGCAATGAAACGACGCTTGTAATCGACACCGCTCATTTTCCGCCTGAAGGGGCCGATTGTGACGCGGCCATTCTGGTCGATGCATATATGAATGGCTGGAAACATTTCATCAGCTTCAACTGTATCGGTCAGCGATTTATCGGCTGCGGCTTAGGCCCGGACAGCGACGGCGTGAAGATAGATGTCTATGGCAGCAGCGGCGATTATCTCGGATCGGGGCTTGACGGGCTGACCATCGCGGTCCACGGCAACGCCCAGGACCAGCTTGGCCAGATAATAAAGAGAGGAAAATTAATAATCCACGGCGACGCGGGCCAGACGTTTTTATACGGCGCAAAAGGCGGCTCCATTTTCGTGCTCGGCAACGCGGCGGGAAGGCCCCTCATTAACTCGGTCGGCAGGCCCCGTGTGGTGATAAACGGGACCTGTCTGGACTTTCTTGCCGAATCCTTTATGGCGGGCGACCCGCACGCCGGAGGCGGTTTCGTTGTCTTAAACGGCGTTACGTTCGATGACGACGGTCGATTAGTCCCGCTGCCGCTGCCTTATCCGGGCAGCAACCTGTTCTCTTTGGCTTCGGGGGGTGCGATTTTCGTCCGCGACCCCAATAAAACGCTCGTTGACCAGCAGCTAAATGGCGGACGGTTCGTTGAATTGAGCAGCGAGGACTGGGGCCTGATACTGCCTTATCTCAAAGAAAACGAACGTCTTTTCGGAATAGGTATAAAGCAGCTTTTGACCGTTGACGGCGAACGGCGACAGCCGGCGAAGGTTTATCGCAAGGTGGTTCCCGGCAATATCGTGGCCATCGCTTCGGAAGATACCGATGACATTGAGCAGGCAATCGAAGAGCCGATTGTGAAATAGGAATACTAATGATAACAATCAAAAAAACAAGGACCAGCGTTCCCCTGAAGGGCATAGTCGAGAAAATCTCAGGGGTTGACCTTAGCGTGTGCCTGCAGTGTAGGAAATGCACGAGCGGCTGCCCGGTGGGAAAGCTTACGAAGTCCGGGCCTTCGGAGATTATGAGGCGTCTGCATTTAGATGCAGGCAACGAGCTGCTTGAAAGCGATATTCTCTGGACGTGCGTTTCCTGCGAGACCTGCTCAGCGCGCTGCCCGATGGGCATAGACGTTGCGGCCGTTATGGACGCGCTGCGAAAACTGGCGCTGGCACGCGGGGCATCGAAGCAGCAGGGAAACGTGCCTTTGTTTAATAAGGCGTTTTTGAAAACGGTCGAGGTTTTCGGCAGGACATACGAAATCGCGATGATAGCCGCCTACAAATTGGGCACCGGAAAGCTGATGAATGATACCGAAAAATTTCCGACGATGATTAAAAAGGGCAAAATATCATTACTACCTCCGCTTGCAGGCGACAGGAAGACGGTCAGACGCATCTTCAAAAAAACAAAGAAGAGTAAGGGGGCCGAGATATGAGATACGCTTACTATCCCGGCTGCTCTGCCGAATCGACTGCCCGCGATATGCACCAGTCAACCCTTGCTGTGGCCGGCGCGCTTGGAATTGAAATGATTGAGCCGAAGGGCTGGACCTGCTGCGGCGCGACCGCCGGGCACCAGACCGACCGCATATTGGCGGCGTCATTGCCGGCCGCCAATTTAGTCAAGATTCAGGATATGGGGCTGGATTGCGTCGTGAATTGTGCGGCCTGCTACAACCGGATGAAAGTGGCAAACCACGAAATTTTGTCTGACCCGCAAATTCGCAAAAGCGTCTGCGACGCGATTGGCAGGGACTACGACGGCTCGGTCAAAGTCAGGCATTTTATCGAGGTGCTTCTCGAAGATATCGGATTGGATTCAATCACTAATTCGGTCAAAAACCCGCTCAGGGACCTTAAAGTCGCCAGTTATTACGGCTGTCTGCTTGTCCGCCCGCCGAAAGTAGTGAATTTTGACGACCCTGAGAACCCGACATCGCTGGATAAGCTCGTAAAGGCCGTCGGCGGGGAAAGTATCGACTGGCCCTACAAGGTCGAATGTTGCGGCGGGGGTTTGTCGCTTTCGAGGACGGACGTCGTGGTAAACCTCACAGATTCGATTCTCGGTATGGCACAAAGCGCCGGCGCCGACTGCGTAGCGGTAAGCTGCCCGATGTGCCAGGTCAATCTCGATTTGCGCCAGCAGGATATAAAAAAGCAAACCGGCAGGGACTATCAAATTCCCATTGCGTATATCACGCAGCTTCTCGGGCTTGGTCTTGGCATCAGCCCGGACAAACTCGGATTCAACAAGCTTATGGTCCCGGCCTCGAATGTTCTGGAACTTGTCCGATGTAGCGCAAGCGAAGGCGGAAAGGCAGAAATAAACAGCAATGATTGAAAATGATGACAAAAAAATCGGAGCAGTGCTCGTTGCGGGCGGGGGTATCGCCGGCGTCCAAGCGTCGCTCGATTTGGCCAACAGCGGCTTTAAGGTTTACTTAGTCGAGCGCGACGCTGCCATAGGCGGTATGATGGCCCATCTGGACAAGACCTTCCCGACCGGCGACTGCGCCACCTGTATCGTATCGCCCAAGCTCGTCGAATGCGCACGAAATCTGAATATCGAGATAATGACCCTCTCGGAGCTGACGGACCTTCAGGGCGGGCCGGGAAATTTCAAGGCGAGAGTCAAACGTTATCCGCGATACGTTGACGAGGACAAATGCACCGGCTGCAGCGAATGCACGCAGGTTTGCCCCGTGGACGTGCCGGACGAATTCAACCGTTGCCTGGGAGCGCGGAAGGGCATCGCCAAACTTTACGCACAGGCCACGCCGAACATTTTCGGTATTCTTAAAAACGGCCACTCCCCCTGCAAGATGAGCTGTCCGGCGAATGTAAACGTCCAGGGTTACGTGCAGCTGATAAAGAAAAAGGAATATGTTAAGGCGGTCGAGCTGATTCGCCAGCGAAATCCTCTGTCGGCGATATGCGGGCGTATTTGCACGCATCCCTGCGAGGCCGAATGCACGCGGAGCAAAGTGGACGACCCCGTAGCCATACGTCTGCTCAAGCGGTTCGCGTCGGACAAAGAGATGGAAATGCTCGAAGCGGGCCAAATCACCCTTCCCGAAGAGAAGAAGCCCTCGGCCGACGCACAAAAAGTGGCAATAATCGGGGCAGGCCCCGCGGGGTTGACCGCGGCCAATGACCTCGCCGACGCCGGTTTTGCGGTTACCGTTTACGAAGCGCTCGGCGCCGCAGGCGGAATGCTGCGATACGGCATACCTGAATACCGGCTGCCGAAAAAGGTATTAGACCACGAAATAGAGCTTATCCGCCGCAAGGGCGTTAATTTTGTTTATAACTGCCGCATCGGCAAAGACGTTAAAATCCAAAAACTGCGGCAGGACAACGAGGCGGTATTCATTTCCGCAGGCGCGCAGAAAAGCCGAAAGCTCGGCGTCCCGGGCGAGCAAATCGAAGGCGTTCTTTACGGGGTCGAATTCCTCAGAGACGCCGCCTCGGCTAAAAAGCCCGCAGTTAAAAACAAAGTCGTCATCATCGGCGGCGGAAACGTTGCGGTTGACGTCGCAAGGACGGCCCTTCGCCTCGGCGCAAAAGACGTCGAAATGGTCTGCCTCGAAAGTGCCGATGAGATGCCCGCGTATCCGGAAGAGATTGAGGCAACACTGGCGGAAGGTATAAGGATTCGAAACGGCTGGGGACCGAAAAGCATTTTAGGCAACGGCTCGGTAAAAGGCGTGGAGCTCAAATGCTGCACAAGGGTTTTTGATGACAATAAACGCTTCAATCCGGCTTTCGATGAAAACAACCTTACTGCAGTTGATGCGGAGCAAATCATTATTGCCATAGGGCAGGCGGTCGATGAGGAGCTTGTCGGCCACGTCGAAGCCCAACAAAATCGCGGCTGTTTTAAGATAGACCCGGTAACCTGCCAAACTTCGATAGAGGGTATTTTCGCCGGCGGCGACAATGCCTCAGGGCCGTCGTCTGTTATCGAGGCGGTAGCAGCAGGGAAACGGGCGGCGGAATCAATCGAGCGGTATTTGACCGACAAAGATATGCTGACCGACCGGTTCGAGGAAACGCTGCGGCCTCTTTCCGAGGACTTACTGCCTTCGACCGAAAATGTGGAGAAAAAAGCCCGCAGCAAACCCGAAGAGCTGCTGCCGGCAAACCGGCTAAGAAATTTCGACGAGGTCGAGAAAGGGCTCACCGAAGAGCAGGCCCTGGCTGAGGCCGAGCGCTGCCTTAATTGCGCCCTGTGTTCGGAATGCAACCAGTGCGTCGAGGTCTGCGAGCAGCACGCAATCGACCACCTTATGAAAGAGCGCACCATCGAGCTGGAGGTCGGCTCGGTAATACTTACGCCCGGCTTCAAGGAGTTCGACGCGACGCGGAAAGGCGAATTCGGCTATGGCCGGTATCCGAACGTCGTTACCAGCGTTCAATTCGAGCGGATGCTCTCCGCCGCCGGCCCATTCGAAGGCCACGTCATACGTCTTTCCGACGGCCGGCCGGCCAAACGCATCGCCTGGATTCAGTGCGTCGGCTCGCGCGATTCGAACTGCGGCAACGAATATTGCTCCTCGATTTGCTGTATGATGGCCACAAAACAGGCCCTTGTTGCAGGCGACCACGTCGAAGGGCTTGACGCGACAATCTTTTATATGGACATCCGAGCTTACGGCAAGGACTTCGACCAGTATTACGAGCGGGCCAAAGCGCAGCAAAACATAAATTACATCAAGGGCATCCCCTCTCGCGTAATTCAAATGCCGAATAGCAAAGACCTTCGTCTTAACTATCTCGACGAGAACAACCGGGTTCAGCACCAGGATTTTGACCTTGTAGTGCTGTCGGTCGGAATGGAAGCGCCTGCCACTATGGCCAAGCTTGCCTCGCGTCTCGATTTAAAACTCAACGATTTCGGTTTCTGTAAAACGGACCGATTGGCGCCGTTGTCAACAAACGTCGAGGGCGTGTTCGTCGGCGGGGCATTCCAGGAACCAAAGGACATTCCCGAAACGGTAACACAGGCAAGCGCCGCGGCCTCTATGGCGATGGAGCTGCTGTCGCCGGCGCGCAATACCCTTATTACCAAGAAGAGCTACCCCGATGAGCACGATGTTACCGACGAAAGGCCGCGTATAGGCGTGTTTGTCTGCCACTGTGGAATGAACATCGGCTCGGTGGTGGACGTTGAGCAGGTGGTCAAGAATATTGAGAACCAGCCGGACGTTGTTTTCGCGTCTCATACGATGTTCACCTGTTCCGATACGAGCTTGTCGAACATCAAGGATATGATAGGCGAGCATCGGCTCAACCGCGTCGTGGTCGCATCCTGCACGCCGCGAACGCACGAACCATTGTTCCGTGAAACGCTGCGCGAAGCGGGCCTCAACCCATATCTATTCGAGATGGCCAACATACGAGACCAGTGTTCCTGGGTCCACTCGACAGTGCCACAATCGGCCACTGAAAAGGCGACTGAGCTGGTGAAAATGGCCATCGCCAGGGCACATCTGCTTACGCCTCTCGAAAGCGGCTCTCTGAAAGTTGACCAGACAGGTCTTGTCATCGGCGGAGGACTGAGCGGAATGACCGCCGCATTGGCGCTGGCCACTCAGGGATTCAAGGTGCACCTGGTAGAGAGGGAAAACCGCCTCGGCGGGACTCTTCACGATATTTATCATACTTTTGAGCACGATGACATTGCCGGTTTCACCAAGGCCCTGATTGGGCAGGTTGATAAGCATCCAAATATCGAGCTTCACCTCGGGACAGAGGTTGCCGGCGTCGCGGGCCACATAGGTAAATTCGAAATGGCGCTTGCCAAAGACGGCTCGAAATACGAAGTCACAGGCGGCGCAATAATTGTTGCAACCGGCGCCCGAAAGGCCCTGACAACCGAATATATGTACGGCCAATCCGAAGGTGTTCTGACCCAGATCGAATTAGAGAAGCAGCTGCACGAAAACAAGTATCCCGCAAAGGGGCAAAACGTCGTTATGATTCAATGCGTCGGCTCGCGCAATGACGAGCATCCCTATTGCAGCCGAATCTGCTGCTCAATGGCCGTCAAAAACGCGATTGAAATCAAAAAACGCGACCCGAACGCAAACATTTACGTGCTTTACAGGGACATCAGAACTTACGGCTTCAGGGAGATATATTACAAACAGGCACGCGAGCAGGGTGTCGTATTTATCCGCTACACGCCGGACAGCCCCCCGCTGGTTAGCCAGAACAACGGCCTGCTGGTCTCTCTTAAAAGCCCCGACCTGCCTGAGCCGCTTGAAATCGAAGCCGATAACGTTGTGCTGAGCACCGGCGTCGAAACCGACGTGGAAAACAACAAGCGCATCTCGGATATGCTGAAAGTCCCGCTCAATGCCGACGGCTTCTACGTCGAGGCACATATGAAGCTGCGTCCGGTGGATTTTACTACCGAAGGCATTTTCCTTTGCGGACTCGCGCATTCGCCGAAGTTTATAGATGAGAATATCTCGCAGGCGCGGGCCGCCGCGGCGCGTGCAGCCACCGTGCTTTCAAAGCGCGAATTAGACGTAAGCGCGCAGGTCTCGTACGTTGACCAGCAGAAGTGCATATCCTGTATGACCTGTGTTACCGTTTGTCCCTATTCGGCCCCTTTCTGCAATAAGGACGGCAAGGGTCAAATCGAGGCCGCCAAATGTATGGGCTGCGGTATTTGCGCGTCGGAATGTCCCGCACGAGCGATACAGCTCCATCATTTCGAGACAGACCATTTCAACGTGATGATTCGGCAATTGTTCGCGGGCGGCGACGGGGAAATATCGTCCAGAACGTCTTCACAAGTCAAAAAATTAACGGAAAGAGTATAAGATTATGACACCGGAAACCTTCGAGCCGAAAATCCTGGCCTTTTGCTGCCACTATTGTGCGTATTCCTCGGCGGATTTGGCGGGGTCTATGCGTATTCAGTACCCGCCCAACGTGCGTATAGTCCGCACGCCCTGCACCGGCCGGCTCGAAACGGAATACTTTATGAAGGCGTTCGAAAACGGCGCCGACGGCGTGCTTGTCGCCGGTTGCCTCGAAGGCGGCTGCCATTTCGTCGAGGGCAACCTCTGCGCGAAACGCCGGGTCAATTATACAAGGGAAATGCTGGAAGAAATCGGAATTGAAAAGGAACGTCTTCGAATGGTCAACGTCTCGGCCGCAATGGCAAGGCCTCTGGCTGACGTTATTATCGATATGGTGAAAACCGTTCGCAAACTGGGCCCCAGTCCCATAAAACGAAACGGCTCACTAAAACAGGAGTCACGCAAATGATAGTCGCACAACGAAAAAGCATACCCAACCTGCTCGAAATAGTAAAAAACCACGAAAAAATTCTCGTTCTCGGCTGCGGCACCTGCGTCACAGTGTGCCTTGCCGGCGGGCAGCGCGAGGTCAGCATCATCGCCTCAGCATTGCGAATGGCAGCAAAGCTCAAAGGCCTGCACTTGCAGGTCGAAGAATTAACTATAGAGCGCCAGTGCGATAACGTCTTTATCGAGCAGGCGGCCGAGGCGATAGAGCGAAACGATGCCGTCCTTTCGCTCGGTTGCGGGGCGGGCGTCCAGGCCATCGCCGAGCGTTATACTAATAAGCCCGTTTATGCGGGCCTCGATACGACCTTCATTGGCATTCTCGAAGAAAGAGGTATCTGGATGGAGAAATGCGCCGCCTGCGGAGAGTGTGTGCTTGACCAGTATGGCGGCATTTGCCCAATTACGCGCTGCGCCAAGCGTATGCTTAATGGGCCTTGCAGCAGCTCGCGCGAAGATCGCTGCGAGGTCAATCCCGAACGCCAGTGTGCTTGGCAGCTCATTTACCAGCGTCTCAAAGACATCGGCCAGCTTGACCGGCTGAGAGCTGTCAAACCGCCGAAAAACTGGAACCACAGCCAGGACGGCGGCTATCGAACTATTGTACGTGAAGATCACAGAATTTGATACGCAAGCGGAAAACCGCAGGATATTAATACACAGTTGAAGTATCTGATTTTTGCCGGCGGCCCATCTCAAGTTAACAAAACATAAATGACATAGTCCTTAGCTGTCAATCTTTCAGTTTTAGTTTCGCTGCGCCTTTCTATTTTGCCATTGAAAAGGGGTGGAGGGCAGATATAATCGTCGGCGAAAAGGAACCACTGATTGCACTGAAAAGGAAATCCGTGAAAATCAGTGAGATTTTTGGTTAAAAACCCGGCGGCGAAAGGGGCGGAAAATGACTTATGGCTGAGTTTGACTGGAAGGAAAAATACCAGGCGAAGATAATGACCGCCGCGGCGGCGGTGAAGCTTGTCAAATCGGGCGACCATATCTTCATCGGCACCGCGTGCGCGCAGCCGCAGCACTTGGTCGGTGCGCTGGTCGAACATTCCGCCCATATCTACGACGCCCACATTGTTCATTTGCTTACTATGGGGGCCGCACCATACGCAGAGGAGAAGTTCCGCGAGAAGTTCAAAATGAACTCGTTTTTCATCGCCGACAACGTCCGCGGGGCCATGAGCAGAGGCATCGGCGACTACACGCCGATGTTCCTTTCGGAGATTCCCGGCGAGTTCGAGAGCGGGCGGATACCGCTGGACGTGGCGCTTATATCGGTCACTCCGCCTGACGTGAACGGGCTGTGCTCGTTGGGCGTCTCGGTCGATATAGTCAAGTCGGCTGCGGCAAACGCCAAATACGTCATCGCACAGGTCAACTCCCGTATGCCCCGCACCTTCGGCGATTCCTTCCTCCACGTCAATTCCATCGACTGCCTGGTCCCTTATGACGAGGACATTATCACCGTCCCCGTCCTCGAAACCGACGAGACGCTGCACCGCATCGGCGAAAACATCGCCCGGCTGGTCGATGACGGCTCGACAATCGAGTGCGGGATAGGCAGGGTCCCGCAGGCGCTGGCCGAATCACTGAAAGACAAGAAAGACCTCGGCGTTCATACCGAGATGTTCGGCGACTGGATTATCGACCTCATCGAATGCGGTGCGATTACCTGTGCGAAAAAGACCGTCAACCACGGCAAAGTCATCGCGAGCTTCTGTATGGGCTCGCAGCACCTTTACGATTACATAAACAACAATCCCTTCTTCGAGTTTTACCCAACCGAATATGTCAACGACCCCTATCTAATCAGCCAGCACGAAAAGGTGGTCGCCATCAACGTCGGGCTCGAAATCGACCTAACCGGCCAGGTGTGTGCGGATTCGCTGGGCTATCAGTTTTACAGTGGCATCGGCGGGCAGGTGGATTTCATCCGCGGGGCAGCGCGCAGCAGGGGGGGTAAGGCCATAATCGCGATGCCTTCCACGGCGAGGTCAGGCGAGGTGAGCAGAATCGTGCCGCACCTGACCGAAGGAGCGGGCGTCGTTACCACGCGCGGCGATGTTCATTACGTCGTCACCGAATATGGTGTGGCGTATTTGCACGGCAAGAGTATCCGTGAAAGGGTGCTTGACCTGATTAATATCGCACATCCGAAATTCAGAAAGCAGCTTATCCAGGCCGCCAAGACGCAGCGATACATTTACGAGGACCAAATCGAACTGGACTGGGCAAAGGTAAGATACCCCGCTGAGCTTGAAAAATACGACACGCTGCGCGACGGGACGGAGATTTTCTTCA
>Ga0315536_1001131_pt1 | contig 13538 bp, 10 predicted proteins | sample SalMarSW160230MG_FD_203093 | JGI IMG/M metagenome (GOLD analysis project Ga0315536, IMG submission 203093) | Salt marsh sediment microbial communities from the Plum Island Ecosystem LTER, Massachusetts, United States - Salt Marsh Sediment SW1602-30 ... | reverse complement strand
GATCCGCTCCTGGAAGGCGGGGTCTTCGTTGTAGGAGCGCACGAAATACTCGATGGTGTCGATGACGGTGGAAGTCTGGTCGACTCGCGGGTTGCTGCCGAAGTTGCCCAGGTACATCACGTCGTTACCGGCCAGGAAAGCGGCCTGCGCGACGCGCCGGTGCGGGAAGATCACGCCCTGGGGATCGTAGAACCGCCGAACGCCCCCCAGGCCCAGCGAGTCGCTGATGATCAGCCCCCCGTCCGCGTGCCACGTCGAGATTGGGGCCAGCCCCAGCAAAACCGGCAGCGCCTGGTTGTCCAGGCTGATCGGGGAAGTCGCCAGCCGTGGGTTATCGCCCTGGAAGCCCAGGTAGCGGATGTGGCCGATCAACAGCCCATCTGCAACCGATCCCTCGTCCTTCGCCCCGCCGGTGACGGCGAAGAACGGCTTGAGGTCGAACTGGATCAGCTGGTCGAGCGAGCGGCGCACGGTCGGCACCTCGACGCTCGCCTCGCGGTCTGCCCCCCCGTAGCCGGGGAAGTGGCGCGGCACCACGGCCAGCCTCCCTGCGCTGCCCTGGTGAGCGCCCTGCACGTAGGCGGCCACCATCTGTGACACCCAGAAAGGCTCGCCCCCAAACACCCGCGCCCCCAGGTTGCCCGCCACCAGCGGCTCCGGGTTCTCGACGATGTCCGCGGAAGGGCCTAGCATCAGGTTGAACCCCAGCGCCGATAGCTGCTCTCCGGCGGCCTCGCCCACCATCTCCGCCATATCCGGGTCCCAGGTGGCCCCGATCGCCAGGTTAGTCGGGAGCCGGGTCACGTCGGAGAGAATTTGCGAGTGCGGCCAGGCCCCGCTCTCGTATTCGATGCCGACGAAAAGCGGGACGTAAGGGGCTGCGTCCTGTAGTGGCTCCTCCGTTTCCGTATCCGTTTCCGTGTCATCGCCGGGCATCTCACCTGCCGCCCAGCTTTGCAGGTCGATGATCAGCTGGTTGGTCTGCACCAGCACGTCGTCTTCGTTCGAGAAGTTATCGTTCTGCGCCAGCAGCACCACCCCGCCGATGTGATAGTCCTGGATGAGCGTCACAATATCCGACCCGGCCTGGGCATCAGGCCCGTAAAACGTCACCAGGAACAACTGTCCCACCCGCTGCTCAGGGGTCATCTGCGCCAGAATAGCGTCGACCACCAGGTCTTCGTCCTGGGCGTACGCAGCACCCCCTGAGCCGGTCTGGATCAGGGTGGCAAGCAGTATCAGCAGCAGTGCATATCGACGCATACGAACCTTGTCCACGCTTCATGTACCGCACGATATGATACCTTGTGCATCATTTCACCGGCAAGCAGCGTGCCAGTTGCCCCTTTCAGGCCCGATTTTTCCAGCGTAGCGTTTGCGTAGGGAAAGCGGCGCTTCGCCGTCAATACAGGGGATTGGCCTTGTGGTATCTTGAGGTTGCGGACGCCTTCTTCTCCTCCTTAACGAATAGTGTCGCCATCCTCTGGCGGCACTTTCGTTTTATCTACTGGCCGCCGAGACAGCTATCTGGCAGCCACCAGCCTGCCGCTCATCCAACCCGGCGCTACTGTCCCAGCCCAAGGTCTGTGAAATACGGATACGCCCCGTGCGGGTCGAAGTGCAGCCCGGTAACGGCGGGCTGGCTGCCCACGATCTGAATCCGCTCGGTGATCGGGATCACCAGCGCTTGATCCATGATCCGCCCTTGGGCCTGGGCATAGATCGACGCCCGGCTGTCGGGGTTGCTCTCGACCTGCCCGACCAGCAGCAGCCCGTCCAGGTCGGGGTCGACGTAGTGCACCAGGTTGCGCGCCGAGTTAGAGCGGTACCAGTCGGCCAGCGGGGCCGGGTCGAGGAACGGCTCGCCGTAGGCGATCGCGTGGTAAGCCCCGGTCGTGCCCAGCACGGCCAGCTCTTCGTCGGTCGGCACGTTCTCGATTGATACCGGAATTTGCAGCGTGGATTCCCACTCGTCCTTAGCCAGCCGCGCGATCTCCGATTCAGGGGAGAGCGATTCGACCGCAATCGTGACCTCGATCGGCACCCCCTCGTCGTCTCGCCAGCCGTCGCCGTCGGTGTCGATCAGGCCGCTCGTGTTTAACAGCGCCGCCGCCTGCACCGGGTCGTAATTATAGCGCCCGGCCACCGAGGGATCGTAATAGATCGTATTCGGGCTGATCGGCCCCTGCGCCACCGAGGCGAATCCCTGGTAGACCGATTGGGCCACCGTCTGTCGGTCGAGAGCTATAAACAGCGCCTGCCGCACCGCCAGGCTGTCGGTCGGCGTTCTGCCTGCGTTCAGGAGCAGCTCGACAGGCTGCCCTGGCAGCGAGAGCGTTTCGAGTTGGATGGCCCGCTCGTTCAGCACGCTGGTGCGAGCGTCCTCCGGGGTCAGCCCGATCGCGATCTGCACGTCGCCGTTGTCCAGTGCCTCGGCAAGCAGGGCAGGATCGGAGTAGAACCGGATGACGATCCGCTCGATAGTCGGGAAGCTCTGGTTCGCCACGACCGGGGGCGGCCAGGCGTAGTCGGGGTTCCGTTCCAGGACGACGTATTCCCCGATCCCATAATCGGCGAAGCGATACGGGCCTGTGCCGACCTGGTGGAACTGGTACGTCAGGTCGTCCCACTCGGCCAGCGCGGTAGGCGAGAGGATCGCCAGGAAAGGCTGGCTGAGCGCGTCCAGCAGCGGCGCATAGGGCTGGCTCAGCACCAGCGCAGCCACGTTCGGTGAGACCACCTCCACGTGGTCCAGCGGGCCGAGCAGCCGCGTCACCCGGTCGGAAGAACGCGGCGAGCTCATGATCCGCTCGATGTTGACCCGGACGGCGTCGGCGTTAAGGGGCGTCCCGTCGTGGAAGACGATGCCCTGGCGCAGTGTAAAGGTATAGCGCATCCCGTCCGGGCTGATCTCCCACGACTCGGCCAGGCCGGGGACGAATTCCCGCGTTAACGAGTCCCGGTAGACGAGCGTGTCGTAGATGTTGCGGGCCAGCACGCCCACCGCAGGCTCAGGGTATTGGTGAGGGTCCAGGCTGGGAGGTACGCCCACCACGCCGACCACAAAATCCTCGCTGGGCGGCCCCTCGGCCTCCTGGTGACAGGCGGGCAGCGCCGCCCAACACCCTGCGATGAGGCTCAACAGAAGGGTTCGCCGCCAGATGCGCCGCATGCCGTTCATTTCGTTCAATACGCTCCCCTACCCCTGAGATTGTAAGCCTGGTGCAAGGTAGGTAAAATCGCCGTCATGGATTCAACACCTGCAGCGACCTGTACAGTCTGTGGCCGGGTCTTGGCAACCCGGTACGAATATGGCAGCAGGCTGTATTGCGACGCCCACCTGCACCGCTTCGCCGAGGACATCCGCCCGGTTTGGCGGGCGAGTGTGACGGCCCTGGGTTTCAGCATCCTGATCATTGTTGGTCTCGTGATCGTCAGCCAATTGTCGCCGGATGCCAGCGATTTTGCCAGGCTGCTCGTCAGTATCACCGTTGCGCTCCTTCCGGCAGGCATCTGGTTCCTGACCCTGTTCCGGTCGGGCGCTCGCCTGCCCAGCGGGATTCCCAACTCGGTCATCATCATTTTCGTCGTGTCGGCCCTGATCGCCGCCGCGATCACCCGCCCGTTCCTGTTTGAGTTTGTCAACCTCGACGACTGGCTGGGCAGGACGACCCCCATCAATCGGTTTGTGGGCAACGTCCTGGTCAATGGGTTTTTCCACTCGTTTATGCTGTACGCCGTCGTGCGTTATGCCACCTGGAACTCGCCCACCTTCGAGCGCCGGGTCGACGGCATCCTCTTTGCGCTGGCCGCCGGTTGGGGTTACCTCACCATACTCAACCTGTTGTTCGTCTTTGACCAGCACGCCCTTTCCTTCTTGAACGGCAACCTGCGCCTGATCACCCAGATGTGCGCGTTTATCGCGCCCAGCCTGATCATCGGTTATGTCATTGGCCGCAATAAGTTCGAGGATTTCGCCTTTTACTATCTGAGCGGCGGCCTGGTGGTGGCGGCAGGCGTGAACGGCCTGCTGCTTTATGCCAGCAACGAGCTGAACAACACCCGCCTCAACCTCGCCCAGGATGGGTTTAGCCCCTGGCCGGGGCTGGTCGTCAGCCTGATCGTCACCATCCTGACCTACGCGATCATATCCGGCCTGCTCAGACGCCACAACGCGCTGACCAGGGCCCGTCTGGAGCACGTCGGTGACTGACACCACCCGGCGATGGCGCGTGCCGGGGTCGGGTGAGGCAGTCTCCCACCTGACACGGAACGACCGCTTCTCGGCGATCCTCGTCGTCATCGTCACGCTGACGGCGATCAGCCTGGGGCTGGTCATCCGCCAGCGCAACGTCAGCCAGGTCTGGGGATACGCCAGCCGCGAAGCCGGGATCGAGGCGGCCTATCCGGCAGGCTGGCTGTCCGACGAGGAGGGGCCTTACCTGGTTCGCCTGCGAGACCCGAAGTCGCGGCCTTTCAAGACCCAGATCACGATCACCATCATGCCCGCCAGCAGCAGCAGTTCCGTGCGCAACGTCCTCGACGCGCTGACCATTCAGCGCTCCGTCGACCTGCCCGCCTATCGGGTACTGAACATCACCGAGCGCTCCAGCGGCGGCCTCAATTTCACCGAGATGGATTTCGCCTTCGTCAACGCCGATCCGAACCCCTTTGCCCAGATTCTCCCTGTAGTTGTGCTGGGCACCGATCTCGTGATCATCGACGGCGACCGCGCGATTGTGGCGACGTTCATGGACGAGCAGAGCACCTATCCGGAGAACCTCCCGGTGTTCCAGCGGTTCTTCGCCAGCCTCCGGTATTGATCCGATGCGCACCTCGTTCTCCCCTACCCTGCTGAGGGGCCGCTGGCGGCTGATCCCGGTTTGCCTGCTGGTTCTGGCGCTGCTCGCCTCGCCAAAAGCGAGCGCCCAGGAATCTGAGGCGGCCTTCACCGTGGCGCAGCAGGCCACCGTTTTCGTGATGCAGACCTATGAGGCGTCGGGCGTCCAGGCCCTCTCCTGCGTGGGCTCCGGCACGCTGGTCGACGCCACCGGCCTGATCCTCACCAACGCGCACCTCGCCCAGGCGGAAGGGCCGTGCGTGGGCGAGCGCATCGTCATTGCCCTGCCGGTCAGGCTCGACGAGCCTCCCGTGCCCACCTATCTGGCCGAGCCTGTCCAGATCGACGACCAGCTTGACCTGGCGATCTTGCAGATCGTCGGCAGCCTCGACGGCAGCCCGCTCGACCCGGACTCGCTCAACTTGCCCTCCGTCGAGATCGGCGATCCGTCCCAGCTCGCAGCCGGGAATACGCTGACCTTCATCGGCTATCCCAACACCGGCTCGACCAGCGGCGAGGTCGTCGACGGGAGCGTCACCGGGATCACGACGGAGACCGGCGGCAGCCGGATGGCCTGGCTGCGTACCGATGCCCCGCTCAACGGCACGATGAGCGGCGGCGGCGCGTATGATCCGAACGGTCGCCTGCTAGGCGTCCCGACCGGCGCGTCGACTTCTTCCAGCTTGACTCCGGGCGAGTCCTGCCTGAACATCCAGGATGTCACGGCGGACGGCCTGATCGACGAGCGTGATGCCTGCGTGCCGGTCGGGGAGGCGGTGTCGTCGGTCAGGTCGATCACCTTCGCCCTCCCGATGTTGCAGTCAGCGCAGAACGGCTTCCACCTCGCCCACAGGTCGGGCCTGGCTACGCTCCCCCCCGCCGATAGCCCGCTGGTCAGCCGCGTGTATCTCTCCACCCAGGTCGACGACTTCGGCGTCCCCACCGAGATACGCAGCGCGTTCCCGTCAGGCATCACCAGCCTGTTCGTCTTCTTCGACTACGACAACATGCGCCCCGGCACCCCCTATGAGGTCCGGGTCTCCAGCAACAGCGTGGACATCCCCCTATTCAGCCTCGGCCCCCTCGCCTGGGGCAGCGACCGGAAAGGGACCTGGTATGTAGGGACGGAGAACATCACCTGGCCCGACGGCACCTACGAGTTCACCGTGTTCATCGACGGCACGGCAGCAGCCTCGACGACCGCCATCGTCGGCGGCACCGGCTCGGAGCCGACCTTCAGCGATCTGCATTTCGGCCTCCCCGATGGCAGCGGCGGGCTGGCCGTCACGGGCAAGATGTTCCCGGCGGCGGTCACCCAGATCGACGCGAAATTCCAGTTCGCGAACATGCTCGAAGGCCAGGACTGGACCGAGGTCTGGTACCTGGACGAGGCCGAGGTATTCCGCGTGACCCGCATCTGGGATCGCGAGCCTGCTGGCGAGATGACCGTCAACGCCATCAACCTGGAGGGCCTGCCGCTTGGCACCTACCGCCTCGACCTCTTCATCGGCGACCGCCTCGCCGCGACCGGCGACGTGATCCTGGCGGGCAACCGCAACAGCCAGAACCAGTCGGCGATCTTCTCCAACGACCGCATGTCCAACGAGATCAGCCGGGACGGCCTTCCCTCCGGCACCACCGGCGACGTCATGCCGCTGGGCATCAGCAGCCTGTACACCTTCGTCGATTGGGACTTCATGCCCAACGGCCTGTCATGGACGTTCCGCTGGTTCCTGGATGGCAGTCTGGTCGCCACCAGCACCCAGAGCTGGAATGCGGGCGGCGTCGGCAAGGATTTCTGGGTGAGCCTCCAATCCAACTCCCCCCTCCCGGAAGGCATCTATGCCGTCGAAGTGCTGGTGGAAAACCAGCCCATGTTTTCCAAGACGGTCTCGGTCGGCAGCGGCACACGCCCCACCTCCGGCACCGAGGCCGAGAGCAACGAGGTGATGATCACCGGGACGGTCATCAACGCCCTGACCGAAGAAGGCATCCCCGGCGCGCTGGTCGTCGTCCTCGACGTCGCCCTCGAATCCCCCCAATTCACCTGGGACGAATCCGAGATTCACACCCAGGCCATCACCGACCGACAGGGGCGTTTCAGCTTCCCCAGGGGCCTCCCACGAGGCAATTTCTACACCGTTTACGTCTTCGCGGAGGGATACATCACCATCGTCGAGGACAACTTCACGATCCGCAGCGACCAGACCTCCCCGGTCGACATCCTGGTCGAGATGACCCCGCCCTAGCCCTCCGGCTCCTCAAGCCACCCGGCAGCGAACGCAATCACCCGTTCCGGCTCCACCGAATCCAGGTCGAACCACACGATCCGCGGGTCGCTCAATCGGAACCAGTTATACTGGCTCCGGATAAACCGCCGCGTATCGCGCTTGAGGTTCGTGATCGCCTCCTCAAGCGTCATCTCCGAGCGCAAATACGCCCCGATGTGCGCGTAGCCCAGGCTGCTCATCGAGGGCAGCTCCCAGCCGTAGCCCATCGCCAGCAACCCCTTCACCTCCTCGGCCAGCCCCGCCGCGATCATCCCCTTGATCCGCGCGTCGGCCCGCGCATAGAGCGCCGGGCGCGGCCTGGTCAGCCCGATTTGCAGGATGCGGTAAGGCGGTGGGTGCCGCACCTGGAGCGTCGAGATCGGCTCGCCGGTCACCAGGTACACCTCCAGCGCCCGCACCACGCGCCGCACGTTGCGCGCGTCAATCGACTCCGCCGCCGCCGCGTCGACCGCCCGCAAGCGCTCGTGCAGCGCCTCCTCGCCCCGGTCCGCGGCGAACTGCTCCAGCTCGGCCCGAAGCGCAGGCTGTGGCTCGACCGCCGGTATTCCCCAGCCCTCCACCACCGCCCGGACGTACTGCCCCGTTCCCCCAACCAGCAGCGGGACCCGACCGGCAGCCAGTACGCCGTCGATTGCCCCGTAAGCCCGCGCCTGGTATTCGCCCAGCGTCATCCACACGTCCGGGTCGATCACGTCCACCAAGTGATGCGGCACTCGTTCCATCTCGGCGGGTGTCGGCTTGGCCGTGCCAATTGTGAGGTGCCGGTAGATCTGCCGCGAATCCGCCGAGACGATCTCCCCGCCAACCCGCCTCGCCAGCGCGAGCGACACCGAGGTCTTCCCGACCGCCGTCGGCCCGACCACCGCGATCAAAGGCCGCTCAATCCCGGACACGAATCGCATCCTTGTAGATTGCCAGCCGCCGCACCTTCCCGCTCTCCCCCAGCGTGATCGCCACCACGTCGATCCGCCAGCCCACCTCCCCCAGCTCGTGCTCCGCCAGGTAGAGCAGACCCGTCTCGTAGAGCCGCTGCTCTTTTTCCGGGGTCACAGCCTCCTCCGGCGACTCGAAAGCCTCGCTGCTGCGCGTCTTGACCTCGACAAACACCCACATCTCATCCTCGCGGGCGACGATGTCGATCTCGCCGGTTGCAGCCCGCCAATTCCGTTGTATGATCGCATACCCGTGGGCTTCGAGGGCTTGCATGGCGAGTTGTTCGCCCCACAGGCCACGCTCAGTTGAAGAAATCGTTTGGTCGGTCATTGCTCTGGGTTCTTGGGTCAGGTCGTTGAGCATACCTTACCAGTTCTCACCCAAACCGATCAACCTGTCCGTTTTTGAGGATCAGCCAACAAGCAGGTGCAGGAGAGTATGCAAGCTGAAATCATCTCAATTGGCACCGAGCTGCTGCTCGGCGAGATCGCCGATACCAACGCGACGTACATCGCGCAGAAGCTCCGCGAGGTCGGCCTCGACCTGATCTTTATGACCACCGTCGGCGATAACATGGCGCGCATCGCCTCGGTGATCGACCGCGCCCTCGACCGCGTCGATGTCGTCATCACCTCCGGCGGGCTTGGCCCGACCGTCGACGACGTGACCCGCGAAGGCATCGCCCAGGCGACCGGGCGGCCTCTGGTCTTTCACCAGGCGCTCCTCGACGAGATCGCCGAGCGCTTCAGGCGTTTCGGCGTGGGCATGAGCGAGAACAACCGCCAGCAGGCCCACGTGCCCCAGGGCGCAGAGCCGGTCGGCAACCCGGTCGGCACCGCCCCGATCTTCATCCTGGAGACCGAGCGCGGCGTGGTGATGACCCTGCCCGGCGTCCCCCGCGAGATGACCTACCTGCTCGACAACCGCCTGATCCCCTGGCTGAAGAGTCACGTCGATTCACCGGCGGTCATCGTCTGCCGCGTGCTCCGCACGGCGGGCGTCGGGGAGAGCCAGATCGACATGCGGATCGGCGATCTGATGAAAACCAGCAACCCGACCGTTGCCCTCGCTGCCCACACCGGCCAGACCGATGTCCGCATCACCGCCAAAGCCCCCACCGCCGGGGAAGCTAAGAGCCTGTTAGACCCCCTGGAGCAGGAGCTGCGCGCCCGTCTCGGAGCCTGGATTTTCGGCGTCGACAAAGAGACGATTGAAGAGGTCGTCACCAGGATGCTCAGAGAGCAGCAGGCCACCGTGGCCTGCGTCGAGATCGGGGTCGGCGGCCTGCTCAGTCGGCGCTTGGGGAGCCTGGACGCCCCCGATGTGTACGCCCATTTACTGGCGCTCGACCAGGTGAGCGACCTGCCCGAAGCAGGCGTTCAGCCGGGTGATTCCCTGTCCATGATGGCAGAGAAGGCCGCCGAAGCCGTCCGCAGCCGCTATCAGGCGACCTATGGGCTGGCCCTGCTCGCCCAGGTCGATGACGCGCCGGACGACCAGACCGCCGTCGACTCCGCGATAGCCGTTGCCAGCCAGGACAGGCACCTGTCCCGATCCTCCACCTGGACTCAGGCCCGCACCGACGCCGAGATGTGGACGACGACCCACGTGCTGGCGATGCTGCGCAGGCTCATCCTGAAAGAATCCGATTAGCTTATATTGAGTTTTATCGAAATAATAGGACAATCTCACACATAAAGGCTGTCCGCCTACAAAGGGCTGATATTGATGCCCACTTTAGCGGGCTTTTTACTTCTAAGCGACTTTAGTCGCCCCGCATGGTTTTAACCTGCGGCGGTCATCGCCTGCCTCAACCGTCCGCCTCACATTAATAGTCACTCGGAGCGAGGGATTTAGGGTGAGGGCCGCACCTGCCTTCCCACCCGCCTCCCCGGCACAATCACCCCCATCAGCGCCGTCCCGGCCAGCAGGATGGCGACCAGCGCGCTGTATACCGGGTTGAAACCGGAATCCACTGCGACCACCCCAAATATCCAGCCCATCGCGCCGATCCAGCCGTCGAGGCAGGCGTATTCCAGCCCGGCTGCGGTGCCTCGCAGGTGGGCCGGAGCGCCCTTCAGCACGATGATGTCGATGTTCACCCTGGTCGTCGAAGCGCCCAGGCCGATCAATGCTGCCCCGGCGTACATCAGCGCCCGGTTGTCGGCCAGCAGGAAAGCGCCCACCCCTGCCGCCCCGATCAGCAGGCCGGTGACGATCACCAGCCGTTGCCCGACCCTGTCCCCCAGCCATCCACCCAGCGGCTGCCCGGTCAGTTCCATGATCGCGTAGACGCTGAACGCCAGGCCCACCCCGGCGATCCCCCGCTCTTCGACCAGCAGCGGCAGGAACGTGAAAATCGCCGTGAACAGGGCGGCGATCATCATCATCCCCCAGATACCCACCTGCATGAACCGCCGGGGGAACACCTCCACCGCCCCGGAGATCGCCGATTGCTGGCTCGGCTGGTACTCCCCAACGGAGATCAGGCTGAGCGTAGCCAGGATAGGGGCGATGGAGACGATACACAACAAGAAAGCAGCGCCATACCCCCCCAGGCGGGCGGCAAGTTCCCCCAGCGGTGGGCCTGCGATGAGCGCAAAGCCGAAGGAGAGGTTGCCCAGGCCGAGCGCCTCACCCCGTCGATCCGGCGGGGCAAGGTCCATGATCAGGGCTTTGTAGGCGGTGGTGAATAACGCAAGCCCCACCCCCTGAAAGGCGCGCCCGATCAGCAGGCCGGGGTAGCTGGCCGTCCACCAGATCAGCGCCGGGCCTGCCATCCCGGCCAGCGCACCGACGAACATGACCTGCCTGCGCCCCAGCCGGTCGGAGAAGGTGCCGCCGAACAACCGCAGCACGGTGGAGACCCACGCAGCGGCGGTCACCGCCACCCCCCAGGCCGCCGCATCCGCTCCGATGCTCAGTGTATACAGCGGCAGCACCGGCAGCAGAGACTGAAAGGAAAATTGATACAGCACCGACGCGAATAACGCGATGAAAAAACTGGGCGAATAGCGCTGGCTGCTGGCGGCCAGGCGGGCCGCTCCGGTCTTGGGGGTGAACACGTTACTCTTCGTCCAGGGTCAGCATCGCCCGGAAGGCATCCTGTGGCACCTCTATCTGGCCCACCATCTTCATGCGCCGCTTGCCTTTCTTCTGCTTTTCGAGCAGCTTCTTCTTCCGGGAAACGTCTCCACCGTAGCACTTCGCCAGCACGTCTTTGCGCATCGCCTTCACGTCGGCCCGGCTGAGCACGTGCTTGCCGACCGCCGCCTGGATCGGGACGGCGAACAGCTGCCGGGGGATGACCTCCTTCAAGCGCCGGACGAGCGCCTGCCCCTTGTGGTACGCGTTGTCCCGGTGGACGATCAGCGCCAGCGCGTCGATGGGCTGGTGGTTGACCAGCACGTCCAGCCTGACCAGGTCGCTGGCCCGGTATCCGCCGTACTGGTAGTCCAGCGAGGCGTACCCCCTCGTGACGGATTTCAGCCCGTTATAGAAGTCGACGATCAGCTCGGCCAGCGGCATGTCGTAGGTCAGCAGCACCCGCTGCCGGTCGAGGTACTCGGTCGAGACGTATTCGCCCCGCTTCTGCGTGACCAGCTCCATCACCGGGCCGATGTATTCGCTGGGTGTGAACACCTGGATTCGCATCCACGGCTCGCGGATTTCCTCTATCTCCCCCTCGTCCGGGACTTTTGCCGGGCTGTCGACCACCAGCTCCTCAGCCGTGTTCCGCAGCACGACCTGGTATTCGACGCTGGGTGCGGTGACGATCACGTCCATGTCGTATTCCCGTTCCAGCCGCTCCTGGATGATGTCCATGTGGAACAGCCCCAGGAAGCCGCACCGGAAGCCGAAATTCAACGCCTGGGAGGTCTCCGGCTCGTACACCAGTGAGGCGTCGTTTAGTTGCAGTTTCTCCAGCGCGTCGCGCAGCAGCGGGTATTCTTCGTTCTCGACCGGGTAGATTCCGGCGAAGACCATTGGCTTGGCCGCCGCGTAGCCCGGTAGGGGCTTCTCGGCCCGCCTGTCGGCCAGCGTGATCGTATCGCCCACCCGCACCTCGCGGATGCTCTTGAAGCCGGTCGCCACGTAGCCCACCTCGCCCGCCGAGAGCCTGCCGGTCGGCTGCATGGTCGGCGAGAACACGCCCACCTCCACCGGTTCGCCGCTCGCGCCGGTCGCCATCATCAGCAGCCTGTCGCCCGCCCCCAGCGTGCCGTCCACCACTCGCAGGTAGGCCACCACGCCCTTGAACGGGTCGTAGTGGGTGTCGAATATCAGGGCGCGCAGCGGCGCATCCGGGTCGCCCGTCGGCGGCGGCACCCGCTCCACGATAGTCGCCAGCACCTCCTCGACGTTCGTCCCCTGCTTCGCCGAAACCTGGAGCACGTCCGCCGCGTCGGTTCCGATCAGCTCCTCCACTTCCTCGGCCACGTCGTCCGCCTGGGAGCCGGGCAGGTCGATCTTGTTCACCACCGGGATGATCTCAAGGTCGGCGTCCAGCGCTAGCAGCAGGTTAGCCAGCGTCTGCGCCTCGACCCCCTGCGCGGCGTCGACCACCAGCAGCGCCCCCTCGCAGGCTTGCAGCGCCCGCGACACCTCGTAGGAGAAGTCGACGTGGCCGGGCGTGTCGATCAGGTTGAGCTGGTATGCCTTCCCATCGGCGGCGGTGTAAAGCAGGCGCACCGCGCTGGCCTTGATCGTCACCCCCTTTTCACGCTCCAGGTCCATCGTATCGAGCACTTGGTTGGTCATTTCCCGCTCAGGGACCGTCCCGGTCAGCTCCAGCAGCCGGTCGGCCAGCGTGCTCTTCCCGTGGTCGATGTGCGCGATGATGCAAAAGTTACGTATCAGATGTTGATCCATAAGCCGTACAGTTCTTCCAGCCTCTCACAATACCGGTTCGCTTCCGGGGGATTGTACCAGGGTCACGCTGGCAAATACACTCTCCGCCCCATTCAGGCGTAGCTACTCCGTAGTTACCTGCGCGCCCCCCCGGCTTATCATCAGCCTTGGAGGCATCTGATGTTCATTCTGTCGCAATTGTCATTCCCGTCACTGTTAAGGTCGCAGTTCTGCCTGCTCCCCACCCTACCCCCCCACGTCGAGCGGGCTGCTGCCCATATCATGCCATTTACCGTGCGCCCCTTCATTCCTGCCGCCCCCACCATCCGGCTCGTGCTCACACGCCCCGCCCCGGCTCCCCGCCCGTTCGCTCCACCAACCGGGACGCCCCCGTTCGGTTTGCATGCCCCACCGCCGCGGCCCCACCGCCGCGGCCCTGCCGCGCGTGCCCCTGGGCCTTACCCCCGCTCCTGACACCACGACAGCCCCCCTTAGGGGGCGTCTGGTCTCAGGGGCGGCAGGCTCAGTGGCGGGCGGTGGCGCGGGTGCGCCTCACTCCCGAAGCACCCGCCACCGCATCCACCCACTTGACAGAGATCGCGGCCTTCTCGTATGCTTTGACA
>Ga0315536_1001130_pt1 | contig 13538 bp, 12 predicted proteins | sample SalMarSW160230MG_FD_203093 | JGI IMG/M metagenome (GOLD analysis project Ga0315536, IMG submission 203093) | Salt marsh sediment microbial communities from the Plum Island Ecosystem LTER, Massachusetts, United States - Salt Marsh Sediment SW1602-30 ... | reverse complement strand
CCGCTTTCCCGGCGATTGGGAGCTGATCTATTGTTCCACCGATGCCCCGCAGGAGCCGTTTGGAAAACGCCTCATCGATATTTACCACGCTTCCCGCCACAAGGATTGGGCGGATCGGGTCAGCGCCTACTTAATCAACTCCAAAAGGGCGAAAAAGCTCCTCGACCAGGCTTATCCGATCGGCCATACCGCCGACGGATTGACCTGGAGAATGGATATCACCGGCGTGGTTTCGTATGGGGTTTATCCGCGGGTGGTGATCCTGAGCGAAATGGACAGCAGTATTTGAGCCACGGGGGAAATCCGGCAATCCGGGTTCGCCGAGTGTAAATATTAAGAGTTCATCACCATGCTGAAAATCATTTTACGGTTCTTCGGTATTTCTCAATTGGCAAAACGTATCAGAGGATTCTCCTCTTTTTCTCCCCGTTCCTGAATTTCCGCCGTCATCCCGTCCGCAGCGTGTTTCTTATTTCATAACCCGGACGCAAATTATGAGCGGATAATCGCGGTCGATCTCGGTTAATGCCGAAGGCGGGATTTCCTCCGCCGCCAGTCCGTAGAGGTACGCCGCCGCCATGCGGATGTTGCCGTACGATTTCACAGCCACATCCTCGGCACGGAACGCTTCGGCAAACAACCGTTTTACCGAATCCGGGGTCATCCTCCAGAAATCCCCCCACCGATCGGCATCGTAGCGGCTGATCTGCGAAATTCCCGGGATGGTCACCAGGGCGATACCGCCGGGTTTCAACATCCGATGCAGATTCTTCACCACCGCATGGATGTCGTAGATCACGTGCAAGGTCTGGGTCAGCACCAGGCAGTCGTACACACCCCACGGTAGGCCCTCTCCGGTTGCAAGGTCTCCCACGATCGTGGCTTCCGGATTCCCCGCGACCGCGTGCAGCACATCCGATTGTGTGACGCGGTTTCCACCATACCGGGTGGTGTATCCGCGCTCGGCAACTTCCAAGACCCGTCCGTGAATATCCGCCGAATGCGCTTCGAGGAACCGCTCGATCAGGAAGCGATCGATCGGCGTTCCCCGGTCAAAGGCGAATTTACGGCTGGCCGGACGGGCCGGCAGCGGGAGGATCCCCGCCGGCCAGCAATTCCAGCGGTTAATCGTACGCCGAAGAAAATGGGAAAAGCCGCGCAGACGTCCTTTTTTAGTCATGCTCTCCATCCTACCGGAAGCGCAAGCAGACTTCAACTCCAAGCGTTCTCTAAATCGATCCCCTGGGCATCAGCATCCGAACCCAGCGCGCCTCCCGCCGGAAAGCGGGAAAGCGCCACAACCGGCGGAGAACTATTCCCCGCCAGGCCAGCGGGTTCATTTTCTTTCCCTGCGTCACCTCGTCCAGGGTCAAACGCAGTACTTGCCGGCAGACGAGGACTTCGGGTCCGGAGCGGAGTCCTTCCGGCAGCGCGTTCAAGTAATCCAGCAGCCAGGTCCAAAATTCCATTTCGTTCTTCCGGTGCGCCGCCGGATCGCTGAACATCTGTGCCACGGAGGACTGCCCGTGCTGGCGATAGCGGGCCACGAAGCCTGAATCCGCCCGAATCGAAAAATGCAGACTGAGCTTGGCCCACACCGCGAGGTCGGTCCGCACTTTTCGAAATCGCTCCTCAAAGCCGCCCACCTGCATCAGCGCGGACCGCCGGATCAGGGTGGCGGTTGGGCACGGGTAGATGTTTGCGTCTCGAAGAAATTCGACGGTCAGCTCCGGCGGGCGGTAGATTCGGTCCTCGAGCGGCGCAAACGGCTGATCCCATCCGCTTCCCTCTTGCGGGTTGTCGAAGAAGTACCGTACCCGGGCAAACGTCATCGCCGCCTCGGGCGACTCTTCCAGCAGCTTCCGCTGGCGCTCGAGTTTTTCGGGGAGCCAGATATCATCGGCATCGAGAAAGGCGATGTACTCCCCGCGCGCAACCCGCAGCCCGCGGTTGCGGGCCGCGCTGGCGCCGTGGGAATCGGATTCGGAGGGCAGAAGGGCCCGCACCCGCCGCGGATCACGCCGGGCGTACGCGAGCGCCGCCTCGGCGCTGCCGTCGTCGGACCCGTCATCGACCAGGATGAGTTCCCAATCGGCAGCCGTCTGGACCTGCACGGATTCGACCGCATCGGCTAAAAAGCGGCGCATGTTTAAAAACGGGATGATGACACTGATCATCGTCGCCGATGCCCCCGTGGAACAATGGCGCGTACGGAAATTCCCATCTTCATGTCAGATTTCCCATCGCTGCGAGTCTTTCATTTGGAACGGCGAGAATGTTGTCCTCGTACACCGGTTTCTCCCAGTGCGGTTCCAATCCACCGTCCGGTCGGATGAAATGGCATGCATAGCCATATTTTTCGAGAATCTTCACCGTCTCTGTCGGCCGGTATTTCCATCGAAGGGTTCGGATATCGCTTAATTCGCAAATGATCCAGGGACGCGTTTTTTGAATGCATCCGCTGCCGCCGATCAGAACGTCCCTCTCAGCGCCTTCCACATCCATTTTTATAAGATCCAGCCGCCCCATCCCGGAATGGAAATAATACTCGTCCAAAGGAATGACGGGCACTTTGATGGGAAGGCTGTAGCGTACCCCCTTCGGATACCGCAGGCTGTTGCACCCAGTCTGCTTATCGAGTGACAGGAAAAACTCCGCCATTTCCGTTGTAGAACCCAACGCGCTTTTCTCGATTTTCACGTTCTTCCGGCCGTTGGCTATGAGGTGCATCCATATCCATTGCCGTTCCCGCGGGGACGGCTCGAAACAAACAACTCTTCCACGGTCGCCGAGAAGGGAGGATGCCAGCAAGGTGTAATATCCGTGATGCGCGCCGGCGTCGATCATGGTCATATCCGGCTTCAATATTTTTTTTATCAATCCTGTTTCCGCCGATTCGAAGGAATAGGCTCGCACCAACCGGCTGGGTTCGTCGTTCCAGGAGAGCCACCAATCTCCCCACGGCAACCGTTTGGGAAACGGCACAGGAATGCTGGTCGCATAATAATAGGACTGGAACAGGAATGTTTTTAGGGCCTGTTTGAGGGGGTTTCGGTTCCGCATGCGTTCGAACCTTCCTTCGCTATCGTACAAGGTTACATCCTACTGCGCTTCACCCGTTTCAACAATTAATTCATAAATCTTCCACGAACCATCCCGGCTGGCATAGATCGGGGTGAGCGCAGCCTCCGCGATTGGAACGAAATCCGGAGCATACGCGAGCGCCGCCTCGGCGCTGCCGTCGTCGGATCCGTCGTTGACCAGGATAATTTCCCAATCGGCAGCCGTCTGGGCCTGCACGGCACCACCGCTTCAACCAAAAAGCGGCGCATGTTCAAGAATGGGATGATGACGCTGATCGCCGGGGCCGATATACCGGTCAGGGTGTCAACTCAAGAATCTCGCGCAGCCCGTTGCGGCTGATATAGATGGGAGAAAGGACTTTTTCCGCGATGGCGACAAACCCCGGCGCGGCCGCCCGCAGGTCATCGTCCACCACCAGGTAGCGGCAGCCCACGCTTTCCATCGCGCTGCGCAGCCCGTCCGCATCCTGCACTTCGTAGAACAGCTGCCAATGCCCGAAGACATCGTGGTTGGAATAAATGGCCGAAGCAGCGTCGTAGGAGATAACGCATTCTCCGCGCGGGACCCTATCCGTTAACTCCCACAGCCAGGATTGATACGCGCTTTCCGACTGCCGCATCCCGCTCCAGGAACGGAATTGGCCGATGGCATAGGCGGCGTTTCCGGCCGTCATGGCCGCGGCAACCAGCAGCCAGACGGTCATCAACGAAACCTGCTCCGTCCGGACCGGGGACAGGAATTGCGCAATCACCGGGACGGCTCCCGCCACGACCAGGGTCAGCACGATGGGGAAAAGCATCCCGAAGAAGCCCTGCCGGTACGACGCCAGGGCATACCCGGTAAGGGGCAGGCACCACAGCAGGGCAAACCCGATGATCGCGCGATTCATCTGCCGCCATAGGATCGCCGCGCCGCCGGCCGCCAAAAACAAGAACATCGCTCCGCCGAGAATGCTGTAGGCATCGTAAAACATGCGGACCGCGTTCGCTCCCATCAGCGGCAACCGGGAGAGGAAGGCTTTCGGATTGCGCGCTATCGCGCGCAGGACGCTGTATCCGTTTTCTTCCGCTGTTCCATAGAGATCGGCCGAACTGGGGGTCGGGATCACCTCGTACCGGCCGGAGTAGAGTAAATTATGCCCCTGCTCAAAAGCCAGGTAGCTTCGTTGCCCGATCTGCGGATCCCAATTGCCGGTGACAATTCCATAGGTCAACAGAAAAACCGCGAGCGGCAAAGCGAATCCGCCGGCGAAGGCCAGCGCGTCGCGCGCAGCCGGCTTGCTCTTCCCGCGGATGTACCACAGGACGGGGATCAGGATCCCTCCCAGGATCACGCCGTCCAGGCGCGCCAGCGCCGCCGAACCGATCAGCAATCCGATCCCGACCCAGCGCGCGAGGGGTATCCGTCCGCCATCCCGTTTCTCGCCGATCCATCCCGAAACGAGAAGGGCGAAACCCAGGCCGGCCAGCGCGGAGTACAGCGAATCGGCCGTGACCATCAAAGCCGTCGTCACCGGCCGGGCGAATCCCGTAAGCGCCATCGCCGCCCAACCCGCCCACCTGCCGCCCAGCGCCTTTCCGGAAATTCCCGCCGCGGCCATGATGCCGATGATCAAGAGAGTCCTGCGCAAAAACGAAACGTATCCCAGAAGCATGTGGTCACGCGGGAAGAAGAAATATAGGGCGCCGTTGAGGATTCCGGAGAGCGGTCCGCTTCCCAGCGGCATCAGCGTGCCCTGCTCGATCAGGCGCACGCCATCGAAGAGGTACCCGCTGTCATCCAGGCCGGGGAACTTCACGGTGAGGGCGGGCAGTTGGCAAAGGATTCCAAAACCGAAAAGCAATACCGTTATAAGGATACCCTTCCCCCGAAGAGAGAGGAGCCGCTTTCCGGAGTCGGAGGTTTCGCGTTTCGTCATGGGCATTTTTCCTTCGCCTGACCGTATTGGAGTTACGACGGTTTCCAGCGCTTTCTTCCGAAAATCCGCACCTTCAATAAATCCGGAAATGTTTTCAATCGGCGGCGCAGGATATCCGCGGAGAAGGCGCGCACAATTCTTCCATCCGGCCGTATCCGGTGCGTGGCATCCGGCGTTCCGTAGAGATAGCGTTCGTAACTGGCCAGTTTAAAATTGCGCCTGGCCTCCTCGCCCGCATACACGCCCTGCTGCCCGCCGGTGTGATGCGCATAATCGTGATTCTGGTGGATCGCGAATATGTAATCGGAGCTGTTGATCGCATCCATCCGGCGCGCGAGGCACCAGAATACAATCCAATTATCCCAAGCCGGACGGCCGATCACAATCGAAGGAAATTCCGCAAGCCCCTGTTTCCCGCCCCAAGCTCCTTTGGGAAACATAAAATAATCCAAGGCTGATTTTACCGCCGGCTTTCCATGCGAGCGGGCAAACTCCTCCAAGCGATTTTCCCAATCCGGACCGGCGAAGTCGAACGGCTCGCAGAGTTGCGTATCCCACCGGCGGCCGAACATCATGTAGGGTTTACGCCGGTCCGTCAGCGATCGCGCTGCGCGGATCAACCGGTTGGTAAAAAGGATATCCGCATTGGCATATAGCAGGATCGGGAAGGTGGCATTGGCTTCCGCCACCGAGAACATCGACCGGAGCAACGGCGTTCCAAATTCACTCCTCTCGACTTCCGGGATCAACCGGGCGCCGTACTCCCTGGCGACCGAGGCGCTTCCCTTTTCCTCGCCGATAAGAAGTACTTCGCAGGAAGGCTCCAGCCGCCGCCAACAGGCGATAGTGTTCCTTTGGGTAGTCTCGACCGCATTTTGAAAGGGTTTTGTTGTGGTGAACAGGGTGATCATGGCGGCAGGTTAACCTATTATTTCGGAAGTGTTTACTCCGACGGGGACGTATTGCGTGGCTTTCCGCCACCCATCCGGCGCTATACGCCAGGCGTCGATCAGAACAATCCGCCGTTCGAAAAAAACGCTTTCGGGAATGCGCGAGAATTCCTCCCAGGGAACTGCGATGACGACGATATCCGATTGGCGGACGCAATCCTCGGCGCTTCCGCAGTATTGCGGCGCATCTCCCAGAACCACGCGCGCGCTTTCCATCGCCATCGGGTCGTACACCAGCAAGTCCCGCCCGCCATCCAGTAACTCCCGGGCCAGGAGGATCGCTTGTGATTCCTCGATCACCTCGGTATCCGGTTTATAGGAAAGGCCGAGGATGCCGATCTTCGCGCCGGGCTTGGCATGCCGGTTGACCAGGTCTGCCAAGCGGATCGCTTCGGCCCGGTTTTGGTGGTCGGTGGTCTCCGCCAGCGCGGCCTGCACTTCCAATCCGCGCGCAAGCGCGCCCATTGCCAGGTTGTCGCGCGGGAAGCAGGGGCCGCCGTATCCGGTTGCGCCCTTGAGGTATTTCACACCGATGCGGGTGTCGTGCCCGATCGCGGCTGTCACCTTGTCCACATCGCCGCCGGGGAGACGCTCGCAAATGTGCGCCAGCATGTTGGCGTAGGTGATCTTGGTGGTGACAAACGTGTTGACCGCCAGCTTCGAAAGTTCGGCGTTGACGAAATTCATGTGCGCGATGTACGGCTCGTTTTCGCAGACCGTCTGATAGAACGCATCCAGGATCTCGCCCGAACGCGCATCCGATTCTCCGCACAGGATGAAATCCGGGTTGAGAAAATCGTGGATCACGCTGCCAAGCGCGATGAACTCCGGGCTGTAGCACAGGCCGAAATCCTTCCCGGCTTTCTTCCCCGAATGTTTTTCCAGGCACTCGCGGATCGGCCCTTCGGTCGAGCCCGGCATCACCGTCGAGGTGATCACCACCACGGTGAAGGCTTTTTTCTTTTTCAGCCCGCAGCCGATCGCCTCGCAGGCCGAGAGCACATGACGGATCGAGAAACCGCCTTGCGGCTCGCTCGGGGTGGGGACGATAATGAATACGATCTCCGATTCGATCGTTGCGGCTTCAAGGTCGGTCGTCGCACGGAGCCAGTCCCGGCCGCGGCGGATGTACTCCGCCAGGCCGGTTTCGTTGACCGGGGCTTCGCCGCGGTTGATTTTTTCCACCTTGGTCGAATCCAGATCCGCGCCGATGACGGCGACCCCACGGGCCGAAACGCCTGCCGCCATCGGGGAACCGAGTTTCCCCAAGCCGATCACAGCCACTTTTTGCGGTATTCCTTTACCTTTCGCCATACCTTCTCCTTTTCAGGATTTTTTTCCCCTCAACCGCGCGAATCTCGCCCGAAGGGATCCGGTGGTGCGGGTGATGCGCTTCCCCGCGGTCTCGGCCCAGGCGGCTGGCGCTGAAAGCGCCGGAAGCATGAAGCGCTCCCGTTGCCGGTGCGGGGCGTCGGTGAACCGCTCGATCCGGCCGTCAACCAGGTTGTGGGTGGCGTCCAGGATAGTAAACAACCGGTAGGATCCGCCGGCCAAGCGCTCGTTGCGCTCCGCTTCCGGCCCTTTCCACACACCTTCCGCGCCCTGCGGGTGATGATCGTACCCATGATTTTGGTGCACCGCCCAGATGCTTTGCGTCGCGTCAATCACCATCGCGCCGCGCTTGCGCGCGCGGAGGATGAGCCAGTTATCCCACATCGTGCGGCCGATGGCGAAGGGAGGAATTTTGCCCCACAGACCGCGCCGGTAGATAAAGTAATCGATCCCGGTCTCCGAATGCAGTGTTCCACCCGCGTCCACCCGGGAGCGTAGTTTTTCCTCCCAGCCGGGATCGGAATAATCGATCGCCCCGGCCACCTCCAGATCCCAGCGCCGCCCCACCGCCAGGAACGGGCGCGCGATGGCAGTTAGCACGCGGACCGCATCCAGGAAATTCCGGCCCAGGATGACATCGGCGTTGACGTAGCCGATCAAGGGCTGGGTGGCAAGCGCTTCCGCTTGCGCGAACAGATCGTCCACCCGCGGCGTGCCGAACTCGGTTCGTAAAATTTCGGCTGTATGGTCCAGCCCCATCCGGCGCGCGAAGCTATCCACGCCGCGCTCACCGCCGAAAAGCAGGATCTCGACTCCGAAGCCGAGCCGAATCCAGGACCCGATCGCGTTTTCCTGGAGACGTTCGAACTCGCCCTCCATTGGCTTGGGGATCGCGAACAGCGTGATCATGCCGGCTCCGGCCGCGCGGTAACGCACAGGTGCCAGCCATACCGCCGTTCCAATCCGCGGAAGACGGGATCCGGCAGGATGCGGAAATACCAGTTCTGTACGTACCGGAATTTCACGTAATCCAGGATCCGGTACGGGAAGATGTGATCGACGAACACCGACGTCGTTTGAAAGCCCTGCAATAATTGGCGCACGCTGGCCGGAGTGAAGGTGTACGTCACCGGACAACCGGTCTGCGCCTCCGAATTCCGCGCGATCAGTTCGTCCAGCTTCCAGAAGGCGCCTTTTCCTTCGGCCAGCAGGATCCACAGCACCTTCCAGGAATGGCGGTGGTAGACCATGACCTTGAGTTCGCTTCCGGGATGGATGAAATGCTCACGTATCTCCCGAATGACGTTTTCCGGATGCGGGGTGTGATGGATCACGCCGAAGGAATAGATCAGGTCGAACGGTTCGGGCGGTACCGCATCGGAAAGCCGCTCGGCGTCGGCGGCGAGGAAGGTTATTTTATCGGTCAAACCGAAGACATCCGCCCGGTGCCGCGCCAGTTCAAGCGACGTCTCCGAGAGGTCGACCGCCGTCACCCGGGCCCCGGCGCGCGCGAAGTTAATGGTATCGGTCCCGATTCCGCAGCCGATCTCGAGCACGCGTTTTCCGGCCCAGCGCGGAAACTCGGCGAAAGCGGGAATGTGCGGCTCGACCAAATATTTCCGCGCTTCCACTTCGTCGAAATATTCCCGCGTGCCGACCGCCTGCGGTGAGTGGCGGATATTGCAAGGGCGCGCATTCCAATAATCGCGCACCTGGGAGATATTCTTTTCGCGAAAGATCTCTTCCTGCTTCATGCCTCATCCAATCGCACGACAATCATCCTGCGCTCCGGATCGGCCGGCCCCCAGAATATCGGATGCCCACCCTGATACAACAGCACGCCGCCGCCGGGGTCCGCCAATCCAAGATACCCGCCGCGCCCGATCCGCTCGACCGTATCGACGTTGGCCAGGAAGGTGATATGTTCCCGCGTCAGATACGCGCGTAGCGGATCAACGCCTGCGAGCCCGCGCACAAACAGCAGATGCCCGACCAATTCATGGGAGGCGAACTGCGGCGTGTTGGCCAGCCCGTCGAGATTGATCACCCGGTAGGTCCGTCCGAAGTACCCGAGCAACCCGGCGCTGAAAGAGCCGACCCGCGCGCCCTGCGGGAGGTTCTCGTTCATCCAGGTAGCCGCGTCGTAGGCTTCCTGCTGGGTGCCGTCCGGTGCAATGGTGTACTCACCCGGCGCCAGCCGGACCCATACCAGGGCAAGCCCGGCCGCCGCCAAAACCGTACCTGCTACCGCGGTCGCCGCGCGTAAGATTTTTCCGACGGACGCTTTCAGCCGGGTGATAGTTCCCAGCAGCCAATCCAGCAGGCACGCGGCCGCCAATATGAGCGCCAGCGTTTCCGGGACGGTATACCAGATCCCCCACAACAGGTATTCCGGCATATACAGCCAATTAATGAACGAGTTGCCCGCTGCAGAAAGCAGGAGTACACCCACGACCACCGCCGCCCGCACCGAGGAACGCAATTGTAGCAAAACCCAGCCCACCGCCCCGATCCCGATCGCCGCCAGCGTCAGGAGCTTGACCCGGAAATCCATCGGCCCGAGGAACGAGAAGAATCCCGCCCACGATCCGTAGGCCAGTTCAGGCAGCAGCCCGGCCAAGTAGGAGAATCCAAGATCCTTCGATGGCAGGAAGAGCAGATCCGGCCGCGCCAGCAGCACACGTTCCGCTTGCGGGACGAGCGCTTCGACCCAGGCTTTTGGAATAAACGGCAGATGGTTTTCGACGAAGACCGCGAGCGCCGCGTTCACGCCGAACAGTTTGGCCGTGCCGCTGTTGGGGAAAATCGCGCCGAAGGAAACCTGGGCATAAGCGCACCAGACAACAAGGACCGTGAGCATTCCCGCGCCCGCGGATAGCATCCGGCGGGCGCGCTCGGCGCGCGATCCCGCGCCCCAAATTCCCAATACCGCCAACAGGAGCACCGCAGGGATTAATGCGTTGATCCGGCTGAGGACCAGCAATCCGAGGAGGATTCCATCCAGCCAGGCCCCTTTCCCGGGAGCCGTCATCCTGCGGAAGATGCGGATGCAGGAGAACACCAGCAGGAACGCATACAGCGCATTCTCTTTTCCGGTGATGTACACCCCCAGGAGGGAGATATTCGCAGTCCACAATACCGGCGCGACCATTGCTCGCCACCCGCCCGTCCATCCTCGTGCCAGACGGAAAAGCATCCAGCCCGTCAGGCAGAAGAACAACCCGCCCAGCGCCACGCCCGCGCGCAGGAAGAAAATTTTATCCGGAGAAAGCCGGGCCAGCACGGCCAGCACGATCATCCACAGCGGCTGGAATCCATAGGTGGGATGCTCGCCGTCGAACGTGAAGATCCCGCTGCGGGAGAAATTCCAGGCCGGCTGCAGGTAATAATAGGAATCATCCTGCAGTCTGTTGCAGGCCGGCTCGCGGATATCTGACCCGAACGCGTAGACCGCGACCGCCAGGAACACCAGCAGGGCAAGCACGGCGGCCGCCGCGGCGGCGGGGTCGCGTTGAATGCGCTCTCGAAAAACACCAGGCATCCGCATCGCTTATCCCTGGGGCGGAATATCCGCCCGCGGTAGGAAAAATGTCCGCAGCCGCCGGGCAAATTCCGCGCCGTCCCAATCCCGCACCAGGCAGCGCGGCAGCCAGAAAAGGTCGCTTTCCGAATCGACCGGCGCGGGGGTGTTGGCGCAGGCCGTGGAAAAACCGGCCTCGCGGACCAGGCGCACGGTCGTGAGGCTTGCATCCCACGGGGAACCGTACGGATAGGCAAAGGCGCGCACCGGCACCCCTGCCGCCGATTCCAGCATCCGTTTTCCGGAGAGGATTTCTTCCCGTTGATCCTCCGGCGCCATCCGGTTCAACGCCGGATGGCTGTGCGTGTGGGCGCCGAGTTCCAGCGTCCCTTCCTTCGCCGCTCGCCGGATCTCCTCCCGGGTCATCAACCGCCGCGCGCCGGGCTTCGCCGCGCCGATCGCGGCCGTTTTTCGGAGCGCCGAGATCGTGCGGCTGCGGGTGGCGGGCGAAGCGCCTCGCAGCAGGCCGAACAACTCGCGAAAGCAGCGATGGCGCGGTGTGGGATCCGCCGCGCTTTCCATGTTCCACCCCCAGTAAGACGCGTTCGGGGTTTTCGGCCGCCGCGCCCAATCTCCCAGCTCCCATTCATGCGCGGCACCGTTGATTTTAATGCGCAGCCTTTTTGGGAGCCGCGGCGCCAGCAGAAGGATTTCCTCCAGCTCGTCATAGAAGAACGGCTTGCCCTCCCAGCAGGCACCAGCGACAAAAACCGTCGCCCGCTGGCCGGCGCGGCGAAGGAGCGGTGCGGCCGTGTGGAGGTTATCCGCATAGCCATCATCGAAAGTGATAACGACTGCGCGGTTGGGGATTCGTCCGGCGGCGTGCGCCGCCGAGAGGTCCACCAGGGTCAATGGCGTGTAGCCCTTTTGGATGACGGCAAGGTGCTCGGCGAAATGCGCGGGCGAGGTGCACAACCGCAACGGATCGATCGGGGGCGCGGCGACCCGGTGATACAGGAGGATCACCGCCCGGCCGCGAAAAGCCATCCGGACCGTCCGCAGAAACGGGCGCACGCGGCGGGATACCGAACCGATACGCATGGTTATTCCCGTTCGACGCGCAAACCGCACGGCAGGTTGAGGATTCCCTGCCATTCGTCGTCCGGATGCGAGGAGGGCGGCAGTGAAACGATCAATTCGGGGCTGGCCCACCAATCATCGAGGAGCTTGCGTCCCTCGCGTTCATAAATCGACGCGTGCAATTTATAGGCGCCGGGTTTCAGCGGCAGCATCGGCAGGGAATAGATCAACGCGTGCCGGCCCGGCGCGAGCGCCAGATCGCCGCGGCCGCCGTCGTAAGAGGCGCCGGACCAGATCAGCTTGCCCTCCGGATCGAATATTTCGATTCCGCCGTAGCCGGCGGGGATGCTTTCGCGCACGTCCAGGACGAGCCGGAAAGCGACCGGCGCGAGTTCCGAAATGGTGTGTGCTTCCTCCGCCGGAACACCATCCCGTGCCCAGGACAGGTAGCGGGCCTTATAGGTCACACCCTCGTGCGATCCGGCGCCGCCGGGTGACGCGCCCCCGAGCGATTCGCTTTCATACCGCGCAACCACTTCTCCCGTCGGGCCGAAGTCCTTGATCCGCCCGGCTTCCAGCCAGATCGTCCGGTTGCACAAGCGGCGGATGGCGGTCATTTGGTGGCTGACGAAAATAACGGTGCGTCCGGTCTGGGCGACGTCGTTCATCCGGTTCAGGCACCGGCGCTGGAACGAGAGGTCGCCCACCGCCAGGACTTCATCGACCAGAAGGATGTCGGGGTCAAGGTGGGCCGCGACGGCGAATCCCAGCCGGACGTACATCCCGCTCGAATAGCGTTTGACCGGCGTATCGAGGAACTGCTCGAGCTCGGAGAAAGCGACGATCTCGTCGAAGCGGCGGTCCACCTCGGCGCGCGTCATCCCGGAAATCGCCCCGTTGAGGTAGATATTTTCCCGCCCGGTCAATTCGCCGTGAAAGCCCGTCCCCACTTCCAGAAGCGAGGCAACCTTGCCGTACAGTTCGGCGGATCCCTCCGTCGGGTCGGTGATGCGCGAGAGGATCTTCAACAGCGTGCTCTTCCCCACCCCGTTGCGGCCGATGATCCCGATCACCGAGCCGGCCGGCACGTCGAGTGTGAGATCCTTGAGCGCCCAGATGTATTTCGCGCCTTCCCGGACGCGCGCCTCCGGCCGGGCCTTCACACTCAGGCGGTCGCCGATCCAGCCGCGCAGTGTGCCGCCCGTCGGCAGGTAGGATCCGATCCGGTAGCGCTTGCCCAATCCGTGGATCGAAATGGCCGACGGCGCGCCGCTCACAGGATATCCACCATGGTGCGCTGCACCCGCAGGAACATCATCATGCCGGTAAGAAAAACCAGAATCGCCACAATGATCGAAGGCCAGATTTCCGGACCGGGTGGGACGGTTCCCAAAAGGCACCAGCGAAATCCGTTAAGCACGCCGGCCATCGGGTTGAGCGCATACACCATTCTCCATGCGGGCGGGATCGACTGGGCGGAATAAATTACCGGCGACGCATACTGCCAAAGTTGGATCAGAAACGGAAAGAGCATCTGGATATCGCGGATGTAGACGTTGATCGCGCCGAGCCACAGCCCGAACCCCAGCGCGGTCACCAGGAGCAGCAGCAGGAAGAGCGGGAGCAGGACGATGGCGGGCGAAAGGTGGATGCC
>Ga0315536_1001128_pt1 | contig 13544 bp, 12 predicted proteins | sample SalMarSW160230MG_FD_203093 | JGI IMG/M metagenome (GOLD analysis project Ga0315536, IMG submission 203093) | Salt marsh sediment microbial communities from the Plum Island Ecosystem LTER, Massachusetts, United States - Salt Marsh Sediment SW1602-30 ... | reverse complement strand
TCTTCAAATTTTAAGTATGTTAACCCAAAATATTAATATATCAGTGGAATCAATAAAAAGCAATATACAACAATCAAATGCAGAAGCTATTGATACATCAGCAGAAGACTTTAGAAAATTCGTCTTGGATATCATTGATATCATAAAAACTATGGATTATCTTGAAGAAGAGGGAGATAAAGAACCTAAACCTACATCCACAACACTTCATTCAATTCTTCAAACACTTAATTTATTCACTAATAATGTTGATCTAACTATTGAGCAATTAATTAGTAAGGTAAAAGAATCCGCAGATATTGAAATTCAGCAATCAACCTCAACTATTGATACTCTTATCCAAGATTTAATGGAAATTCTCGAAAACGTTCATTTATCTTTACGAAAACTCACAATGTCAAAGAGTCAAGAATTATATAAACAATTAGAAGAAATTTCTGAAAATATTAATACTCAGACAGAAGATTTAAACGAGATTGAAATGAAAGTAACCGAGTTAACCATTCAAAACAAGCATGATTCAGAATCAAATGCAGTATCTTGTCAACGATTAGATGTTGTTAATAAACGTATACAAGAATTAAATGATAATTTAAATCTATATAACGAGGAAATTGGGCAAAGAACTGAACAGATTAATAAAAAACAAGAAAAAACCTTTATAGATGAAATTAATGCTTTAAAAGCATCTCGTGAAAGTTATTGGGAAAAAAATTCGATTTTACAATCTCAGATCGAAGAAAAGCAAAAAGAAATGGATGATCTTCAGAACAAATTGCAAGAACTTAAGGGAATCGAAAATTTGATTGGTTCGATTATAGAAATCGATAAAAACATATTGGAAATAAATACAATTAATGCAGAAAAGAAAGAGGTAATAATAAATACTGAAAAAGGAATTATTAGTAAACAAGAAGAACAACACGCTTTCGATTCTAACATGGAGCAATTAACAAAATCTAAAGATAAGTTTTGGGAAAACACTGAAGAACTTAATGCCAAAATTGATGAAGAAAATAAAAAACTCGAAGAAACAATCGATAGGTTAAGATCTCTAGAAAATATTATGATGATCATTAATTCTATTGAAGAATTGACCAAAGAGAATGAAGAATCTGAGATTAATATTAAAACTTGCTTGGGAGCAATAGAAAATGCCAATACTGAAATCGAAGTTATTCAAAAAAACGTTAATAAGATACAACAAGAAATAAATGCTTTTAGAGAAGAAAAAACTAAAGAGCTTGAGGTGCAAAAAGAAGCTCAGCTATCACTTAACAAATTTAACAAAGATCTTCAAAAAATCCAAAAAAAATTAAATGAACTCTATAAAAATAAAGAACGCGAACAACAGATATTCAATATTAACAAGGATATCGAGGATACTGAAATACAAATTCAAAAAACTTTAATTGAGATTGAAGGAATCAACAAAGATCTCGAAAGCGAAAATGAGAAGAAAATCCTTAAACAACAAGATTTAGACACACAAATTAAAGAAAAAGATGAATCTTGGAAAAAACAAAAAGGATACCAAAAAGCATTGAATGAACTCAAATCTGATCTATCAATGGAGAAATCCAAATTAAATAATTTTGAATCAAAAAAAATTATGACTACTGATCAGATTGAAACCCTATATCATAGATCTAAAGATTATGGTGCTTTACCTTCGGTTACTGATGAGCTCTCAGAAGCAGGACTCCAATCAGATATTATGGAAACTGAAAAGAAAAAACTTGCGCTCGAACCCGTTAATTTAAAAGCTATTGAACAATTTGATGCAGTTAAAGAACGGTTTGATGAAATAGATATGCGAAGACAAACAATTCAACGCGAACGCAAAGCAATTCTAGATGCGATCGACAAAATTGAACTTGAAAAGACTCGGACCTTTATGAAAGCATATCATGAGATCAACAGGGAATTCAGTCGCATATTCCAACAACTTAGTCCTGGTGGATCATCCAAAATGATATTAGATCGCCCGGATAAACCTTTTGAGGGGGGAGTCTCCATCGAAGCACGACCACGAGGTAAAAAAATCAGTAGCCTTGAAATTCTCAGTGGAGGTGAAAAAACACTTGTTGCTCTTGCGTTCATTTTCGCGGTCCAGGAGTTTTACCCCGCACCTTTTTACGTTTTAGATGAGATTGATGCAGCTCTTGATGGTCCTAATGTTCACAGGGTTTCGACAGTCATAAAAGAGTTTGCACGTCAAGCTCAATTCATGGTCATCAGTCATAGAGAAGAAAATATAGTCAATGCAGATCGCATCTATGGTGTATCTATGCAACAATCCGGGATCACTGATATATTCAATGTAGATTTAGAAGAGGAGGCAAAACGCATTCTTGAGCTTCCAGATGTTCCCGAAGATGACAAAGATAACTAATAACTACTTTCTTCACCTAAATTCATTCTCAATTATTTACACTATTTCAATATTACTTGAGTTTAAATAGTCCCTTAAAGAAAGATCTAAAAGAGATGGTAAAATAATGAAAAATATCAGTAAAAACATTCTTCATTGTCCTCGATGTAAAGGATTCAAGGTTTGGGAACTTGAATCAAATATATATTGTCCAGATTGCAAACTCACATTTAATAAAACGGTTCTAAAATGTTTGAGTGATGATCTTATCTTAGCTATTGAGGAATTGGAAGGAATTATCCATCCTTTTAAAAAAGAGGGCTTTGATCTTACACCGATTATAAGATGATTTTTTCTTTAATTATTATATTTTTAACACACCATTCACTCTTTTTTATTAGATGAATAGCTAAATCTTTAATAGATAGTGTGGTTTTAAGTATACAAAATAATTTTTATGTGAGACATCGTGCCGCGAATATTAGAATATTCTATTATTGGATTAGAAGAGTATTTAATTAGTTTTGAATCGTTTTGCTCTCCATGTGACATTCAAAAATATTGTAAATTCGGAAAAGAAAATCCATTTACTATTTCGATAAATTGTGGTGATTTAAACCGAGCAAAAGAAAAAATTAAGTTTGATCAACTCCAAAAATTACAGAAAGCGGTAGATGTATCAGTAACATATGAGGAATTAATAAAAAAGGTAAAAATTAATTTGCAAAATATTTTTAGTCAAATATGGAAAGATAAGATTAAAGCTCACACTGAAGAAATCAGATGTTTAGATTCAAGAAAGGTGGATCCTATATTAGTTAGTCAGCAAGGACAAGATTGGTGGCAAAATTTCAACGCTACTATAAAAGAGGTCAATAAAGAGTGTGAAAAAATCAGTTAAATTTCTTAAAAGAAAAATACAAGATAGTTTTTCTAGGATCACTATTTTCGCTTACCTTTTATATATTTTTACAGATATATAGTAAAGAACTGCTTAATCTTATATTGATAAATATGATTTATGACATTTTTGATTTTTTATTTAATTATATCCCATTAATTTTCATCTTTCTAAAATATACTTTTGTTATTGTTTTATTTTTAATTGGGATATTAATCCTTCTTAGACTTCGGGGTATTTACCTTCAAAATAGAATAAAAGATCCCGAAAATTCTAATAAGGCTATAAACAAAGTTAGACTTGTATTAGGATGTACGTATATAATTTTAGCGTTTGGTATTCTTTTTAATTATTTAACGTATTTTCTAATATGGTTGTGTCATGATTTTAATGGATTACTCTTGATCATTTTAAATTATGTTATTTCAACATTACCACCTGAAATTTTTAAGAATATGGTCAGTTTAGATTATTATATCTATCCAATTATTGCTTTATGTTCTTTCTTTTCCATATTACAATATATTATGAGCATTTTTTATTTAGTTAATAATAATCGGGTCATTAGTAGCCCTAAAAAATCTGTTATTCTATTAACATCATCAATTTTTCAAATTATTATCTTTGGATTCGCTTGTTTACCATACCTACTTTAAAATATTTAATTTTGAGTATTCAGCTACATTAATAACTAAAAAAAGACAACTTTCTTAGAAATTATAACCGATAAAAATAGGTAGCGAAAGATTTATATAATTAAGTTGCATATAATATTGTTGTTTTCAAGGAAATTAGAAATTTCAGTCACTTTAAATTTTCAATTTTGTAATTCAAGCAGTATGGGGTAGGAAAACTTTTAATGGAGATTCATTAAAAGTTAATTTTAAGTAAATTATAGAGGAAAATAGATATGGAAAGTAAAATTGAAGTTAAATCGTTTTCAAGTTCATGCCCAGAATGTGGAGGGAAGACAATTTCTGTTCAAGAGAAGGGAGAAATAGTTTGTGGTCAATGTGGACTAGTAGTAAATGAAAGGATTTTAGACACATCTCATAGTGATAAACGAGCATTTACTAAACAAGAAAAACAAAAACGAGAGAGAACAGGATCACCTATTTCTATATTATTACCTGATATGGGACTTAGTACAATTATTGATAAAACAAAGATTAAAAATCCAGATCTTAAACGAGCTGCAAAATGGAATTCCAGAATGACGTGGGATAAACGAAATATGCTTATTGCTACAACAGAATTAAAAAGAATTGCAAGTAATTTAAACCTACCGGATCACGTAAAAAAAGCAGCTATTCGTTTATATATAAATGCCTTTAAAATGAAATTACTTAGAGGAAGGTCTATTAATGGAATGGTTGCCGCTTGTTTATATTTTACTTGTAGAGAGAGTAAAATTCCAAGGACTCTTCAAGAAATTTTAGAAGAGAGTTCAATAAGTGCAAAAAATGTACGCCGTTGTTATAGAACATTAATAAGGGAATTAAATTTAAAGGTTCCCTCAACTGATCCCATTTCTTTAATACCGAAATATGTTGCAGAATTAGGATTAGATGCTGACGTTGAAAAGATGACAATTAAGACTTTACAAGTTTTTATTTCTAATAATTCTACAAGTGGTAAAGATCCTAAAGGATTGTGTGCGGGAGCTCTATACCTCGTGAGTAAAAAGAAAAACAAAAGAGTCTCTCAAAAGGACATTGCAAATATTGTAGGCATAACAGAGGTAACCCTTCGCTCAAGGTATAAAGAACTTGTTAACAAAATAAATATAAAAAGTTAAATAATATTTTTCTTTTATGTTTCTTTTTTAATATAGAGTTTTAAGAAATCTGGTAATGTTAATACATAACTCTGTGCATTAGGGAGTTGATTTTTGATCTTAATAAAGAGTTGAGAATAATGTTCTGCACGTTCTTTTTGTTTTAATACCTCGTTTCTTGATTGTTCTCTTATTGGTTCTACAGGAATACCTCGCAATACAGATCTTGCTGGTACAGTCAAACCTGGAGGGACTTGACTTTTATTTAATATAATTGTCCCCTCACCTAACGATGATTCTTCATAAATTAATGATCCTTCCATAATTTGTACGTAATCCTCCATAAAACACCCTAAAATAGTCACTCCTGATTCAATAATGCAATATCGCCCAATATGTATTGAGCTTTTTCGAGATCTTGTGAATAAAATAACTCCATCAAATATAGTTGTATATTCACCAATATTAATTGGTGAGTTTTCTGCTCGAATGATAGCCCCTGGCCAAATTATTACATTATCATTAATTTTTACGTCTCCTATAAGTGTAGACATTGGTGATACATAACTTTTTTCACTTATAGTAGGAGTTCTTCCATTATATTCCATTAATGGCATTTAAAATCTAATCTCATTTTAATATTAATAAAATAATGATCTATTACACCTATTTTAATTTAATTGCGTTTGTATTAAAGTTCCAATTTTATTCTTCAAATCTTAAATTTTAGAAAAATCATACAAAAAAATTAATCGGATTTCTTGATTCAAATAGCATAAATTCTGTTTGTGGAAACTCTAAGCTAAAAAAATTGCACAACTTTCTTAAAGCCATAATTTCACTATTATAATGAGAAGCTTCTATAAGAGTTAGGCCTAAATCACGAGCTAAGCTTGCTAGATAATGATCAATATTAAAGGAGATATAACAATCACACCCTTTTCGAATTACTTTTCTAATTATGTATTCATTTATATAATTTCCTCCTACAATGCAAATTCGATTAATTTCTTTTAACAATACACCTACATAAGATATTGATTTCATGTCAAGATTAACTTTTATGCGCTTTAATAGGTCTTCTAAATTCATACTAGTTTTTTTACCTGGATACATCTCGGGATAACAAATTCTCCCTAAAGGTATTTTAATTCCAGTGCTATTTTTTATATATAACGGGCGATCTAATTTAAGATACAATGCCTCCATTATTGTTTCGGAAATTCCTCCCTCTGCTGCAATGAATGGTGTATTTAAGATATAAATTGAAATTGGATATCTTGATAGTAAGGACAATTTATTGATCAGATGAGGATCAAAATTCCTAAGCACTTCTTGAAATAGGCCATGATGAGAGATTATTAAACTTGCTTTATTTTTAATAGCATAATGAATCGATTCTAAACTCAAATCAACAGTTAACACTATTTTCTTAACAAATTTTTCTCTATTTGTTCTATTATAGTGAAATCCATATATTTCTGAATCCATTTGATAACATTTTGGGGAGATTTTACTTTTTAAAATTGTTTCAATTTCAGTAAGATACATACTCTTCATTGTAATAGTGAGATATGAAATATATTTAAATCAATTCTAAAAAAAAATAACCGTCTGAAGGTTTATTAAAATATTTATTATCTTGAAAATTAAACTATTCAATAATCTGAAATTCTAAATACGGTGTGAGTTAATTTTTGAAAAAAAAAGATTGCATTTTTTGTCAAATTATCGATAAATCTATTCCTTCTAATATAATTTATGAAGATGAGTTAATTTTAGCTTTTCTAGATATATTTCCTGTCTCTAATGGTCATACGATTGTTATTCCAAAAGAACACTATTTAAACATTGAAGATATTCCCAATAGTATCCTAGCAAAGGTAATAATAATTGTTAAAGAATTATCAATTAAAATCAGACAAAAATTAAATGTTGATGGTTATAATATTCTACAAAATAATTTCTCAGCAGCAGGACAAGCAGTTAATCACTGCCATTTTCATATTATTCCAAGGACTATAGATGATACAAAATTTAAAATAAGAATTCCCAGAACTCAGGCAAGTGAAGAATATCTTCAAAAAATGTTGGATTTATTAAAGAGATAGGATCCTATATACAACTAAATAATAGTTTAGTTTTTAAAGCTTTTTATAAATAAAATATTAAAAAATCAATAACAATTACATGAAAAAGCTCAAATATCTGTTAAATAAAATAAAAAATAAATTCTTAGAATTTTCTTTGGATGATTATGGAGGTAATTTAGTTGAATATGCTTTACTCCTTGGATTTGCATTATTTGTATTTTTTATAATTATAAGTGTAATTACCTCTATCTTAAATTGGACATTAGGATTATCTAATGATTTTTTCACTATTTTTGGAGGTTAAATCTTGTCATTCTTGAATTTAAGCAATTATGATAATAGGATTTAAGATACTATTAACTATAGTGGATATTGAATTAAAATATGCATAAATATGAAATGATTTTGACTGTTATTGTTTAATAACTAAGTTTTCTTCAACTTTAATATCAAATTTTTTCGACCATTCATGTAGATTTTTTAAAGCAAAATTTTTATCTACTTCCAAATAATTTATAAAATCTTCAAAAGGGATCTTATCTCCTCCTTTAAATAAGTCTATGATTTTAGTTCTTAGAACTTGCTCATCAGGAGGGTATAATTTTCTTTTTTTTGCTCTTAATTTTTCTAAAACATCATCAAATCTACCATAATCAAAGAAATGTTCCACAATTCTACTAATTACTGATGCCGGAGTATTACCGAATACTCCTACTAGCTCTTCAACTTGATTCATACTAATTTTGCTCAAAGTTACTGTTGTTCGTGCGGTATCAGTCATTTTTGATCTATTTCTCTCCTCTAAACTATGATATTAATTTTTTTTGTCGTTTATAAATTTATGCTTGTTGATGATAATAATGCATAAATAAGCATCTTTATATATTCTATGAGTTTATATTCTATTATAAAATCTATTTAAGAATTTAGATTTAAATTGTCGAAAAATTGTCGAATTTAAAATTAAGAATATTGTGGAGGGATAAATTATGGCCAACAAAATTTATATAGAAGAAAATATTGAAATGAATGAAATTTTAACACCATTACAAAATAGTTTAATAAAATTATTATATGAGAAAGGTCCAACAACCCGTAAAGAATTAGTTAATCATTTAAGTATTCCTAGGACCACAATCTATGATAATTTATTGAAATTACAGAAAAGAAAATTATTAGAAAAATTTACACGAAATTATGGAAATCGAGGAAGACCTCTAGTTTTTTGGAAGGTTACTGAATAATTCCGTAAAAAAATTTTTTTTTATATTTTTTTATAATAAAAAAATAAATACTGCATTATTTCCATTGCAAAATAGTTTAACTTATTAAAATTAAGTGTATATATGTTTATAGTTTAACGGCCCCTATTAATATCGATTTGCATTATATTTAAGTTATTTTATTAATTCATAACTAGAGTTCCTGAATCTATCAAAAAAATATTTTAAGATTTGCAGTAGAAATGATGGAGTAAATAAAAAAAATTCATTCAGGAATATAATAATATTCATTGATACTCTTTTGATAATTATCTTTATTGCTATGAAGTTTATTTACCCGTGGACGTTTGCTAATAGGATCCCTTCTGAATGTAATTTCCATCATTTTCAAAAACTGATTAAATCCTTCTCTTAAATTTTGTGGAGACAAAGCTTTTCCTTTTAACCCTGGAGATCCTTCAAAAACTAAAATAGAATCAGCTATAAAATCTTGGGTAACAATATCATGTTCAACAACAAAAGCAGCTTTTTTCAACTCTTCAATAGATTTTCTTAGAAGCTGAGCAACACTTAATCTCATTTCAACATCTAAAAATGCTGATGGTTCATCCAGCAAATATATATCTGCTTCTGTAGTAATGCATTTTGCTATAGCAACTCTTTGTAATTCACCACCACTTAATTCAGAAACTTTTCGATTTTTAATATCTTCTAGTTTTAGACTATTTAAGAGACGTTTTTTATACGATTGACTTAGATGAGCTGAGAGTTTTATTTTCATTATCAATTCTGAAACCATTTTTAAATCCTCTATTTTAATATATTGCGGTTTTATTGACACTTTTAGTTTTTTTTCTTCATAATCCTGAGCCTTGTAAAATGATTTAGCCTCACTTGCAATCAGATTTATAAACGTTGACTTGCCAATTCCATTTGGTCCCAAAATCCCTATTATTTCACCAGCATGAATTTCACTCCCTGAAACTTCTAATTCAAAATTTCCTAAATGAGTTTTTAAATCCTTATACGTAAAAATTATACTCCCAGAATCAAAAATAGAATTTATTGGTGGGCGTTCATGAAATTGAATAGGATTCTCTCTAATCCTCACATTTTCATCCTTTATGTATCCATTAAGATATATATTAATACCTACTCTTACTCCTTGAGGATGTGAAATTATTCCATAAACGCCGGGAATACCATAAAATAAAGATATATAATCACTTAAATAATCTAAAATGGCTAAATCATGTTCTACGACAATAACGGTCTTTCCCTTATCAGTAAGTGATCTTATTAATTTGGCCATATTAATCCTTTCACTAACATCAAGATAAGAGCTTGGTTCATCTATTAAGTATACATCCCCATCCTTAAGATAAGCTGCTGCTATTGTAACTCGTTGTAATTCGCCTCCCGATAAAACAGAAACTTCTCGATCTAAAATTTCTCTTAAATTCAATTTATCAATAATTTGTTCTAGTTCTCCTCCAACATCATTTTTTTCTAACAAATCAAATACTTTTCCTGAAATAAATTTTGGAATTGAAGTAATATTTTGTGGTTTCAGAATAATCTTATTTTTTTGGGATTTCATATCAATAAAATATTGCTGAAGCTCAGATCCTCTAAAAAAATTGATTATTTCATCTGGTTCGGGTTCATTATTTCCAAAACGCCCTAAATTCATTTTCAATTCACCAGATAAGATATTAAGCATAGTACTTTTTCCAATCCCATTTTGACCAATTAATCCTAGCACTTTCCCTTTTTTTGGTATGGCCATTCTGAAAAGAGAAAATTGATCAGGACCATAACGATAAGTTATTTGGCTTTCTAATGGATCTGGTAAATTAACAATACTAATTGCATTGAAAGGACACTTTTTAATACATATTCCACATCCAGTGCATAGATTTTCGGTAATAAATACACTTTTACCATCCGAATTTAATGTTATTGTTTTATCTCCAGTTCTTACCTTAGGACAATATTTAATACAAGGTTTTTCTCCAAATGGACTACATTTATCGGGTTTGCAACGATCCTTATTAAGAACAGCAATTCTCATAATTTATCCACTACATTTTAAAATGCAAAATGATAAATAATTTTTATCATTTATTCAATTAGGAAAACGGATTAATAAGGGATGATGTATGAGTAGAGAATTTTCAGTTCATTGGCTTGAAGATACAGTAGAACAAATTATGAGTAGGAAACCTCCGAAAGTGACTTTATCTACGGGAAAAACGCCATCAGGGCACATTCATATTGGGATTTTAAGAGAAATTATTATTTGTGATGCTTTAAAACGAATTTTTAATGAAAGAGGAAAAAATGTAAATTTTTATCTCTTTTTGGATGATTTTGATGCTGCAAAAAGATTTCCTGATTATATTGATATTAAGTTCCAACAAGAACATATAGGAAAACCATTTGCACTAATACCATGTCCATTTAATGATTGTGGATGTGAGAGTTATGCAAGACACTTCGGAAATGAACTTATTTCTACATTCAAAGGTTTTGGTATTAAAAATGAGATTATATGGGCGTTTACTCTTTATAAAGAAAAGGGCATGCAAGAACAAATTAACATCGCCTTGGAAAATACAGACGAGATAAAAAAAATTTTAAAAAAATATATCTTTCCGACTTTAGATGAGGAAAAAAAAGAGAACTTTGTAGAAATGCAAAAATCTTGGATGCCGGTAATGGTCTTATGTGAAAAATGTGATAGAATTCTATGGAAAGATAAGGATGGATCCATAAAACCAAACAGAGTGATTTCTTATTTTAAAGATGATCATAGTGTGTCCTATATTTGTCCAGCATGTGGTTATCAAGGAAAAATTCCCATATTCAGTGGTCGGCTGAAGTTAAATTGGCGTGTAGATTGGCCCGCTAAATGGGCTTTATTTAATACTTCCTGTGAACCTGCAGGAAAAGATCACTGTGTCAAGGGAGGATCTTATGATACAGGATTAGAGATATGCCAACGAATATATAAATATCGAGGACCCGTTAAATTATCTTATGAATGGTTGAGATTAGGCGATCAAGATATGAAAACTTCTAAAGGGATTGTTTTTACTCCGAAGAGATTTCAAGAATTAGCAGACCCAGAAATCTACAGAATGATCATATTACGGACAAATCCAATGAAACACATTTCATTGAGAATTGAAGAACTCTCACAATATTATAATTATTATGAAAAGATGGAGGATATATATTACAACGTCGAAGAAGCAGAATCTAAGCAAGAAAAAGATTTCTTTAAGTATCTATATCCCTTAACAAAGATTGAAAATGTTCCCAAGACTATACCTATAAGAATTCCATTTAATAAAATGATATTCTTATCCCAAATACAAAATCTTCTAAGTAAAGAAAATCTCTTTAAAAAAGCGCTTTCTTGGGTGGATAAAGAGGCAACAGAGATAACATTTGAAGAATTCACTAAATTACTTTTAAAAACTACAAATTGGATAACAGAAGTCAAATCCATCTTAAAAAAAATCGATAATGAAAAGAAAAAAAAGGCATATATGAATAAAATCGGTATCTTTTCAATTCCAGTTGAGATTGACGATTCATTTATAGATAAACTCAATAAGAATCAAATTTCAGGTCTTAAATTATTTAGGGATTTTATTCTAAAAGAGGAAAATATGAATGCTGAAAAGATCCAAAATAAAATTTATACAATTGCCAAACATGGTCTGCAAATTAATCCAAAAGAATTATTTGAGGCATTCTATTTAGTTATTCTTGGCAAGAATTCAGGTCCAAGACTCGGATCATTTATTTCTCTCTTAGATAAAGAATGGTTACAACAGAGATTAAATTTTCTAGATAAATGATTTATATTATTGCTTTTCTTTTTTTTTAAATTTTAGACGTCTCTTCTTTTCTTTTTTTTGTTGAATCTTTTTATAGCATTCAGAACAATAATTGTTCGCTTCTTCTATCATTTCTCCACATTTTTCACAGTGCTTATGAGGATAAATATACAGTTCATTTGCTTTTTTATATCTATCAAATTTACTCAAATATAATCTCCTTAAATTTATTAATATTTAAACAATAATTTTGACAAATTTTAATTCTTTCATTCCTACTTATAAAATTATTTTTCTTCTTCAAAATAAAAAAAGCAGTTGTTTTTATATTTTTATCTAAAAAATCTAATGAAATGCCCAAAAAAAGTAAATTTAAGCTTTCTTCATTTTTAGTTAATGATTTTTTAATTTATTATAAAAGTCTAAATAAAGATCATAAATTAAATGCTTTTAATATTGCCCTTGTTTCAGATTTTCAAGATATTTTACCAAATTTAATTCAGATGTTAAAAGAAAGAGTTATCAATTATTTTTCAGTACAAATTAATATTATGGAAAAGAGAGAGGATTTGATTGTAATAAACTATTATAATGATAATAAAGACAACATTATTAGATCTTTTCACATAGTTTATGAGTATTTGAATAAAACGGGTAAAATTAAGAGTTTCTATAAAAATGAAAATCTTCAGAATATTTTTTTTGAATTACTAACAAATGATCTAAATTCACATATCAAATTAATAAGACCATTAAATTCCTTGCTGATAAAAAACCAAAATGAGACAAAAGTTTTTAAATTATATGAATTGCGCTTTAAAAATGAGAGTAGTGTGATTTCAATTCCTAATTTTATAAAATATCTCATTGATTCAAATTTAGGTGGTTACTTTCTGCTAAATGTTCAATTTGATAAACATAATAAAATTATAACTACCCCCTTATATATTTGTGTAAGTGAAAAATTACAAGAAGATAAAACCTTTATCGAAGAAGACATTAATAACTTTTTCGAATGGGAATTAATAAAGAACATTAGGCTAAATTTTAATGATGTTTTTTCAATAATTTGGAGAAAACCATTAAAAAATAATAATCAAATCTCTAAAATACAATCTGATTGCGGTATACAAACTGAAATAAAATTAACTCTAAGGGAGATTACAGATGAAATCGAATGTAGTCTAAATAATTATAATATTAGTTTTCAAAAAATTAATCCATGTCTATTTTTTATAGAACAAAAAATAATATTCCTTATCACTAAAGAAGCAGACATTAATCATATTTCAAAAATATTAAACAAATATTATTCAAAATATAAG